>Ga0247729_10000359_pt1 | contig 19721 bp, 25 predicted proteins | sample UWRJL133311R2_FD_180958 | JGI IMG/M metagenome (GOLD analysis project Ga0247729, IMG submission 180958) | Plant litter microbial communities from Arlington Agricultural Research Station in Wisconsin, United States - UWRJ-L133-311R-2 | ecosystem: Environmental > Terrestrial > Plant litter >... | reverse complement strand
TTGGCTGAAGGGTCCAAAGATACTTACAAAAGCACAACAGGCGGGCATGGCTATCCTTGGCGTGGGAAGTATTGTGGCGCTATGGGCAAGTTACTCGCGTAGTGCAGTGCTAGGTGTAGCGATTGCGGCTGGCTTAGTGCTATATTCAACGGTTGGCAAAAAGCTATCTAAAACGGTGTGGATAATTTTGGTAGCCTCAGCGCTACTGGTAGGGGGTAGTTTATTCGCGTTTAAAGATACTGCATTTGTTTCAAACGTTATTTTGCACGAAGACCCAAGTGAAGGGAATGACGTAAATTCTAATGATGGCCATGCAGATTCACTCGTCGATGGAACAAGGCGAGTACTGAAACAGCCGCTTGGCGGGGGTATCGGCAGCACCGGTTCGGCATCGTTGTTGAGTGACTCACCCCTTATTATCGAAAACCAATATTTGTTTATTGCCCACGAAACAGGCTGGCTAGGGCTTGGGTTATTCATCGCCATTACCTACCTTGTGTTGTCTAAATTATGGCGTAAGCGCCAAGATTGGTTTGTACTTGGTGTGTTTGCGAGTGGCTTTGGCCTGGCTTTGATTGGCCTTATTCAACCAGTATGGGTAGATGAAACGGTAGCAATTGTGTGGTGGGGCTTAGCGGCTATTGCATTGGCGCATTCTCGAAACGAAAAGGAAAGGCTTCTATAATGACCGAACGTTCTACAAAACGACAAAAAGAATTATTAGATTTTGTTGATTTCTTTATTAAAGAACATGGCTATGGCCCGAGCTACCGTGAAGTCATGGCGGCATTGGGATACAAGTCTGTTTCAACGGTAGCTATTCATATTAATGGATTAATTGAAAAAGGCTATTTACGAAAACGTGATAACTCTGCCCGCTCGTTAGAGGTGGTATCGGCAGACTATGGCAACGGTAAAGGGCCGAGTAGTACCATTGTTGGGCCTAAAAGCGCTGCGAAAGAAAAGTGGTTAGTAGAAGCTGTGCGCGAACGGTTTGATATGTATAAGCAATCATCCGACTCTTCGACACTCGACGAGCTATACGTCCTTATCGGTTCGTTAAAAGTACTTGGTTTTGAAGGTGCTTACCAATCTATGCGGTCTGAGCTAGCCGAACTTGTAAAGCACTAGTATAATGGGCAACATGTTAAGGGGAAAATTTCACGCCACGAAATCGTGGGCTGCTCGTCATCCACGACGGTTTGTTTTATATGTCGTAGGTGCTTTTTTGGGCCTGTTTATTTTCGTGCAGCTTTTATACCCTACCACCACGCTCACCCCGTTTAGTTCAATTGAAGGGGTAAAGCTCGGTGCTATGTCAAAGGAAGAGGCTATTAAAACGTTAGACGAAAAGTTCAATACGTCTAAAGTTGCCGTGTTCTTTAACAGCTCCGACTCGGCATTTTTCAAAGCTACTCCGGCCGAGTTGGGCATTTCGAGTTCAAATAAAGCACGCATCGATGCAATTAACTACCCCTGGTTTCTACGGTTAGTGCCAAGTTCGCTACTTTGGGCACATGTTTTTACAGATAATGTACCCGACCTTGAGTATCAGCGTAACCAATTAGCTTTAACTACTTTCGTAAACGATACATTTGGCGACACGTGTCACTTAGATGTCCGCAATGCAACTGTTGAGGTAAAAGATGCAACAATTCAACCCATTGAGGCTTTCTCGGGCGGTGACTGTAACTTTGAAGAGTTGAATTCGAAATTATCATTAGCAAGCCCAACTATTCATGGGGTAAAAATAACTATCTCGGGCGACGAAACCCTTCCGACCATTTCAACAAAAACTGCTGATGAACTTGCTGCCCATGTAACCGACGTAATTAAGGATGGTATTAAGGTGAATGATGGTAAAGATAAGCACAAGATACCAAAAGACATTCTGCGCACTTGGCTTGATTTCGAAGTCGTCGACGGAAAGTTAGATTATTCGTTTAGTGCTGAACGTTCAACTGCATATTTAGGTGAGCGAATTGCGTCAGCGGTAGAAAAACCAGTAGGTGAATCAACGGTGACATTAAAAGACTTTGCGGAAGTTAGCCGTGATGCCGGACAGAGTGGTATTGTATTCAACCAACCAGCAATGTTAACAAGTATTAAGAATGCACTTGAGAAGAACGAAGATGTCGTAGCAGTAGAAGTAACGACTATTGAACCAAAGCTCAAATATGTACGTACGTATAGCCCCAACGACCCTACCTTAAATGCCCTCTTAAAGAAATACGCAGATATGCACCCTGGTACGTACGGGGTAAGCTTGCGTGAATTATCAGGCCAACGACGCAACGCCAGTTACCGGGGCAACACTGTGTATACGACTGCTAGTACCTACAAGATGTTTGTAGCCTACAGTACATTACTTAGGGTGGAATCTGGTGCGTGGCACTGGAGCGACCAAATTAATGGTGGCCGCAACCTCACCGAATGTTTTGAAGATATGATTCAGTTATCCGATAACGAATGTGCTGTTGCGTTATTGAAAAGGGTAACAGTGAAAAGCTTAACTGACGAGGCGCGTGCAATTGGCGCGGTGAATACTTCATTTCTTGTAGCAAACAACCTTAAATCTACTGCCGAAGACGAATCGTTATTATTGTCTCTCCTAGAGACAGGGCAAATACTGAGCCAGCAATCAAGCCGGGATGTATGGATTGCTTCTATGAAAAAGAACGTGTACCGACAGGGGATACCAAAGGGCATACCGTCTGCTGTAGTTGCCGATAAAGTAGGATTTTTAGACGCTTGGCTTCACGACGCTTCAATTGTGTATAGTCCAAAGGGCACCTATGTTTTGGTTATTATGACCGAGAGTTCTTCTTGGGCTAATATTGCCGACCTCGCTGGCCAAATAGAAACGCTACGTACCAAGTAGCACGTAGCGTTTAAATAAGGATAGTTAAGAACTAGCTCTTTTTGTCGTCAACGTTGACGGATGTTTTCTTGTCTTTTGAATCATCTTTAAGGCCGTTGCGAAGTTCTTTCGCAGATGAGCCGATGTTACGTGCCAACTTTGGAAGTTGTGAACCGCCAAAGATAACAAGAATAACGATAAGAATGATTATGAGTTCTGGTGCGCCTAATCCGAACATGTATATACTCCCTAATAGATATAATTTACTACATTAATGGTAGCGCGCTATTGCGATTATGGCAAGAGGTGGTTGAACTATTGATTTACTGAACGGCCACCATATGCTGAGCTGCCGTAGCCAAAGCCTGAAGTTTGCTTTGGAAGAGCAGGTGATGTTTGTTTAACAACACTATTTATTGCCTGAGTAACACCGGTAGCGGCAATGAGGCCAATACCGATTGCCTTGAGGAAATCTTTGCGATCTAATTCTACTGATAGAATGCGAGCGATGCTTTGCTTAATCATTTTAAAGCCTTTTATGTATATTAAATATTTTTGTTTTTACGCTGTTATACATATAGATTATGCTTAGTTGGCTTAAATGTCAACAAACTTGTAAAAAGCTATTGCTTTTACGAATTTCTGGTATTATATGAGTATTAGAATAATAAAGGACCATGCTTTGTTAGAAAACCAATACACTTACAAATATATAGCTCAAGCTCCAAACCAAGCTGACGCGTATGGAGCAAATACATACGGTGCAAACACTTATAGTTGTGCCTCAACTGATGCAGTTTGTCTTGCAGGTGGCCCGACTGCACCAAATACTGGCCTTATGGGCTCATCTAACCCGGTATTTATGGGCGGCATATTTATTACAGCTGTTCTTGTTGTAGCTGTTGTCACCTATGCAATTTTTGCAAAAGTAAAAAAAGCTAAGGCTGCGAAATAATTTATGGGCTTCTTTGATGACATCCTCGGCGACGTACGTGCCTTTACCGACGAACTACAAGACTTAAAGCAAGAATTAGTCTCATCTGTTCTTGACCCTTCTGGAGAGTTACGAGATACAGTGAATGAAATTGCTAGTGAAATTACCGGCAAGCCAACAACCCCTACTGAGTAGTTTGAGATTGAAAGATTGGGCGGTACATACCGTCGATAGTAAAATTACGCTGATTAGGTGAAGGAACCCGAGGTGCAGCGCGTGGAATAGGCTGAGGCTCAGTACGCCTTGGGACGACGACCGGAAGACTCGTTGGGTGAATGACAAAACCGTCCATTGACCGTGCGCGAGCCGGTTGTATGGTTTCGACTGTTGGTTGTTGAAATGCATTAGCTGGACGATATGTTTGGGCTGGAGTAGGGGCTTTATGAGCTACTGGTTTTGGCGCTGATGTAACTAAGTGACGTTTTTCGCTGAGCCTTTGAACGGCCAGCTCTTTTTTACGCAATTTTTTCTCTACACGATATTTTTTAAAGATTGAAGAAAGAATAATAATTACCCCAATTTGATACACAACTACCACTGGCCCAGCGATAATGACTTGGTTGATAGGGTCCGGTGTTGGAGTGATGATTGCCGCAACAATAAAGCTGATGACAATTACCCACTTCTCAGATTTCATAAGCCCACCAGGAGTAAACGGCTTAATTGAGTTTATTAGCAGAAGTAGGAGCGGAATTTGAAATACAATGCCAATACCGATAGTGTAGGCGATGACAAAGTTAAGATAAGAGTCGGCAGTAAGTGAAGCATCAATAAATTTATCGGCAAAACTATACAAAAATACGAGCGCATTTGGTACTGCAACAAAATAGCCAAATGCCATGCCTACCACTAGTAATAAGAATGAACCAACGATAAGGAGCGAAGATTTCTTTTGGGCATTTGTTGGAAGCGCCGGCCGAATAAATGCGTATAGCTGCTGAATAAGAATAGGAAATGCCAAGGCAATACCAGAATAAATAGACACCATAAAGATAAAGCTGAAACCGCCAGCAGGGTTAAGATATACCAACTTTTCACCCTTTAGCGGTGCAAGAACTGCTTCAATAACAGGGGCTTGAAAGGCATATGCCAAACTAGCTCCGAGTATGAAAAAAATAGCCACGACAAAAACTCGAGTTCGAAGTTCTTTTAAATGTTGACTAGCAGTTACCTTACTCATTACGCGCGTATATAATGACTTATATTTCCCTATCTATAATAGTAGTGCTTTTAAGGATATCTTACTATTGTCAAACTTACTACAATTATTGGTAATGTTGACTAATTACAGGGGTATGGTTATAATTATCCAAGTATTCCGACGTAGCTCAATGGTGGAGCAAGAAGCTGTTAACTTCGAGGTTGCTGGTTCGAGTCCAGCCGTCGGAGCCAAGAAAAATCCGTTAGCATTTATTGCTAGCGGTTTTTTCTTTGTTTTCGATAGTTGGATTTAAGCACAGCAACCGCAGCGCAAAGCGATGCTGGGTTGCGGTTCGAAAACGAGGAGCAAGACAGAAAAGTTTACTTTTATGGATGCGACGAAGTTACGGAGTAGTCCAGCCGTCGAAAAAAACTTCTTACAGTAAATGTTGACGGCATCTACAACTTACTGATTATTTAATTCTTCTAAAATATTCTCGATACCGCTATATTTTATGCTTTTCTGAACCCGGCATTCTCCATATATAAAGTTCTAACTTCGTCCAAGATGCGGACTGTCTTATTAGGCAATACAATCGTATTAAAAATACTAAAATTTACACTATCTTCGTTTGAGCCTTAAAGAGCAATAATATACTAGTATTATTTATAGTTTTATGTTATAATAATCTTCATTAAAACGTATGCAATAAAATCTAGTTCTGGAATTAGGATTTTAAACACTACTAAGAATGGTTGGAGCAAGCAATGAGCAAATTAAAGATTATTGTAATTGGCCTTGGTAAACAGATGACAAAAGATCACATTCCAGCCGTTCTACGACGTAAAGACGTAGAAATTGTCGCTGTTGTAGACAAGAATCAAGAACTAGCCATGCTTCTAAGCGAAGAACTAAACGTTCCTTATTTTACAGAAACATCCGATGCGGTATCAAAAACACATCCCGACTTGGCGCTAGTTTGTGTACCGCATAATGCATACTTTGAGATTCTTAAAGTATTAGCCAAGAACAATATAGCTACTTTGAAGGAAAAGCCTTTAGCAATGAGTAGCGGAGAGGCAAAGCGTATTATTGAGCTTTATCAGTTAAACAATACGTATTTACAGATTTGTGTCCAGAGAAGGTTTTCAAAGCTTTATGAAACAACCAAGAGATTAATCCAAGATATAGGAGATATCTATTCAGTAAATGTAGAGTATGCTCTGAATCTTAATGGAGAGGATATGAAATCTGGTTGGCGGGCGGACAGAAATATATCAGGAGGAGGTGCTGTTATCGATATGGGATATCACATCGTCGACTTATTAACGTATATCTTTGGAACTCCTGATAAACTCTATGCTCAGCTAAACTATAACAGTGTTGGCGAAGGCTACACTATTGAAGATTCTATGAATGCATTGATGACTTTTGATGATCATATTAACGCCAATATAGTTGTTACGAAAGTCTCTAATCATAAAAGCGAGAAGATACGCATACTTGGTAATAAAGGATCGATTTACATAGATAATCGAACGGTAACACTATTCAACGAGAATAAAGAAGATGTAGAAACGTATACATATGACTCAAAAGATGAAGAGTTGGATCAACAGCTTGATTACTTTGTTAACACTTTTAAAAGCGAATCAATAGTTTCCATGAAAAATAATAAGCTTCTTGCCGACCAGGATATAAACATGATAATAGTTGACGCTATTTACGAGAGTGCGAAAGATGAAAAAGTGGTGAGGTTGAGTAAGGGGATTTGATGAATAAAGTATATGTTATCGGTAGTTCAAGCAAACTTGCAGAATCAATAGAGAAACTTTCTGGTGAATTGTATGTTCCAGTATTTTTTGGGCGGAGTAATCCATATGACCTGAAGAACTACGTTTCTTATAAGGGTGTCACAAGTGAAGATTCTGTGAATGAATTAAGAGATTTGATTTTCAAAGATCTGGAGCGAAGTAAAGAACTGAAAACGGTGAGTCTCGTCATCTTATCGGGTGTTTCTACGAGCAACTGGAGAGAAAGTTATCTCGTCAATGAATATTTGCCAGCGAAATTGTCGGAAGTATTCGCGCAGAAAGTCGCTTCTCTTAGTGCTGTCAATCGTTCAATTGTCCTCGTAAGCTCAACGGCCGCATATAGAGGCTCGAAACTATCATACGCGACGACTAAAGCATCTTTAACGGGAATTTTGCATACTTTAGCGAGTGATTTTAAAGATAAGGTAAGAATTAACATCATTCTTCCAAGTGCTTTTGATAGCGGCATGATAAGTGATTGGGATGATGAAAAGCGAAATAAAGTCGCGGAGAGTAATCTCATTGGCAGACTTGGTTCTGCAGACGATATGGCGGATGCAATATTGTTTGCAGTTAATAATCGATTTATTACAAACTCAACAATTAACATGTCAGGCGGAACTGTCGGTATATAGCGACAAGGAGAAATATAATGAACAGTTCTATGGAAATAGTAAACACAACGAATATCGAGCCCGACTATATTCTAGCGCAAGACTCGGTGACATTAACCGTATATCCTCGTATTCACATGTTCACCTTTGATTTGTCTCTTATTTCCGGAGTCTTGCGACACGGAAGTTTGGGCTATTCTTTAAAAAATATGCCCATAACAATTACCGTAGAAGATAATTCGGAATTTCATAAGGACGAAATTATTTCCACTAATCAGTTAAAAATGAATGAACTGGATTTCAAAGTCAACTTTGAAAAACTTCGAAAATATATAGGGTCTACAGATTATTATAAGGTTAAAATTGATAAGAACGTATATGCTCGCGCTCATAGCGGGTTAGGTCTTTCGACTCAAATCTTAGGTGCTATATACCTATCATGCGCAAAACTATCAAAAAGGAGTCTCAATAAAACCGACTTGTTTAAGCTTGGACTCGGACATTACTCTACTTTAGGACTCAGCCTATTGTTTACCCCCGGTATGATTTTTGAAATGGGAGTAAAAGAATCGAATGAAACTCACGGTCTTGTTATCGAACCGTCACTGAGTGAGAAATACGAAATTCCGGCTAATACGATTTTCAAAGTGAATGAATTTCCATTCTATACTACAGTAGTAATTCCAAAAGAGTCGGTATCGATTAGTGGGATATATGAAATAGACTTCTGGAATAAATCATTGCCCGACAGCGACCTTGACTCGTATAAGACTATTTATAATATTTTTGAAAATATTATTCCTAGTATCGTTGAGGGCGACTTTAAGGTATTCACTAACAATCTTAATGAGAATATCAAAAGAGGTTCGAAGCCTTTGGAAGAAAAGGTTCAATCCGATAGAACAAAAGAAGTACTTCAGACATTGCGCGACAAATTTGATTTTGCGGCAGTGAGTTCGCTTGGGCCTTCTCTCTACGCATTTTCAGAAAATGATCCAACTGACGTGGTAAGTAATCTTGAGATAAACGATTACATGATACTTGTGTATGGTCCAGATGGCACAATCAAACAAAAGATAGGTAAAGATGAATCACTACTCATTGCATCCTTTGCGTGTCTTGGAAAGACAACATTTACAAATAAGTACCCTGACCTGGCTGTCGATATAGAGTCGATTCACTATGCCAGAAAATATATGAGCAAAGATCTTAATGACGAAGTCGCTAAGGGTGATGATAATTGGAAGCCAAATTCTGAATACCCTGCAAATTACATTAAAGATGTCGTTGATAATATCGGAAACCGTAAGGTTATATTTCTTACGACTGCCGTCGACGCCTTGAGCGAATTAGACAGGCTTAATATACGCTATAGTATTTTGTATCCAGGTAAGAATCGTCGAGACCAAGTGCTCTCCGACGCTCGTAAGCGCGGTAATAGTGATGCTTTTGTTGCTTTCCTTGACTCCTTGCTGTCAACAGACGCGCATAGGAAAAGTTTTGAAGATTTGAATGCTGATAAGTTTGTGCTTATAGATGACGATCAGTACATTGAACAGTATATTAAGGAGAATTATATTTTATGAATACCGCCGATAAATTTCATGAGCTAATCTTCCTCGGCGGCCCTCCGGGTGTCGGTAAATCAACGTTGGCTAAAGAGTTAGTTGAAATTGATACTACTACCCAGCAAATTGGGGCAGGTGATCTTATCAGAGACGTCCGCGCTGGATTTCGTCACTCGAAATATACAGGCATCATTCAAGAGGCTATATCTAAGAAAGAACTCGTTCCGCCAGAAGTTTTTAGCGGATTGATTCACGAAGGCATTCAACAGGCCGACATCGAAGTCTCCCTGTCGCTCATAGACGGCTTTCCTTATTCTGAACTAGATTGGAATACATTCGTTGAGCAGATGAAGGAAACCGAAGTAAGTATTAAAGGTTTTGTTGCACTTAACGCCAGCCTAGAGCTCTGTGTAGACAGAATGGAGCAAAGGGGCGTTAGGGGCGGAGAACGGGTGAGGGTTTTGCAGGATGAAAAATCACACGATTTCTTCGTAAGGCGTTATGATGAGTATAGTCGCAAGAAAGAACTAATTGTAGATATTTTTATGCGGAGCGGTGTTCCTATAGTGGACATTGATGCAAGCAGAAGCGGCGATGAAATCTCGGAAGTATTTCGGACAACCATACAATCATTAAGAAAGGATAAGTAATTATGCAAGAAGATAAGTCAACAATCGCGTTTACAGGAAAATCAAATGTAGCACCGTTTCATGAAGTAAGTGTTGAGTGGCACAATATTGCCGACAATAACATTCCTCCTATCGAATGGACGCAGATTCACGCAATTGTTAATTATAACGGTAAAGTTTTAGTGGTTTCCAAAACGACGAATGGCGATACGATGATTCATGTTCCCGGTGGGCACATTGAAGGGGATGAAGATTTAGAAACAGCACTCCGCCGAGAAATTTTAGAAGAGACAGGTGGAACATTGGTGAGCTGGAGGCCGCTTGGATACCAAAAACGAACTGATGGTCAAGGAAAAATAACACATCAAGTTCGTGCATACGCCGAAGTCGAAGATGTAAAAAGTGAAATCGTTGATGTCGATGGGCTGGTCTCTTATACCAAATCTATTGATGTAGAAGAAATGCTCGATGTACTAGGGTGGAATAATCCAATTGGCGAACGAATATTTGAACTTGTCGCCGATGAGTTTAACCAGAAATAAGAAAGATAATTGGCGCAAAATGAACATAGTATTCTCGGCTGATGATGCATACGTACAACCCCTTGCTATCGCTATGGTGTCGATTCTGGAAAATAATATCAGCAATAGCAGGATTAATTTTCATGTATTAACGGCCGATATCTCAGAAAATAATCAAAAGATACTACACCTGATTCTAAATAAATATAATATCGGAAATATTGAGTTCATTTTTATTAATGAAGATATGTTTAATAATTTTCCTTTAAATATAAAACATATTAGCAAAGAAGCATATTTTAGGTATGTAATAGCTGATGTACTACCTAAAGCAAAAAAAGCATTGTATTTAGATGCTGACATTCTCGTGTTAGGAGATCTGTCTGAACTATGGGATACAAACATGGACGACTTCTTTATCGCAGGCTCTCACAAAGATTATTTTGCGAAAGAGTTCCCGGGATATAAAGAAAAGATTGGCCTTCGCGAGGATGACATCTATATTAACTCGGGTGTCATTTTGATGAACTTAGAAAAAATTCGTAAATTCCATAAAGTCAAAGAACTTTTTGATAATACGGAAAAGCTAAAAGATATCATTAAGATTCAGGATCAGGATATCATTAACATTACCTTCAATAAGGGTATAAGAAATATCAGTAATATATATAATTACACAGAATCAGACCGTCGCATTGGACACAGGGGGAACGAAGAAGTGACAATTGTTCATTTCAACACAGGCAACAAGCCGTGGAATGTTGATTTTCAATATAGCGATAGTAATAAGTATTTTGCCGATAAGTATCAGAAATTCAAAGATAAGGCTATAAACGCATGATAGAACTTGATGGAGTAGCAACGGTGAATCATGTAAAAAGAGCCTTGATTTATGTACACTATAATAAGAACGATGAACTATCAGAATATGTCATTTATCAACTTGAGAAGTTGAAACACTTTTATAAAAAGATTGTTATTCTTTCGAATTCAAAACTGACAGATTCATCTCTTATTAGGCTTGAAAAGTATGCGGATGCGGTCATTCAGCGTAACAATATTGGTTCGATTTTGCTGCATGGCGTGACGGGATACGACATATTGGATGGGAAACTCTGGAAACGTATGACGAATTGACGTTTATGAATGATACGTGCTTTGGACCTATTCGTGATATGTCGACTATTTATGAGCAGTTTAACAAGAATCTTGAAGCTGACTTTTGGGGTATAACAAACCACCGCGAAGAAATGAACGGTATGCCTGGAACGGTGAACGAGCGAAATCCTTTGGGTGATCCAATCCCTAAGTATATTCAGACTTACTTTATTGCATTCAAAAACAGGGTTATAAAATCAGAGATATTCCAGAATTTTTGGAATATGATTGAAGATTACACTGATATAAAACAAGCTATTATTCACTATGAAACCCAGTTAACAAAATTGCTTGAAAACTCCGGATATAAAAATCGTGTGTTGGTGGAAGCAGAGAATATCGAGATGCCTATATACGCGCCATTTCATAATATATGTCTTTGGACGCCAGATATTCTATTGCCAATCTCGCCATTCATAAAAAGGAAAGCTTTTGTTCGCAACAAGTATGCAAGTCAGCTTGTTTTGCCGCGCCTTGAAAAAATAGATTACCCACTTCGTTATGTGACTGAATATATACATTCTATTGACGAACGGAAGGCTACTGATACAAAAGCAAAACTTATTGTACTTAGGGGTAATTCTGGTAGTGGTAAAACGACGATTGCAAGACGATTGAAAGCAGAGCTTTTTTATAATGTCATGGTAATTGGATGGGATACGCTAAGGATAGATATTTTTAACCGATTTGATTATATCAACAGAAATAAATATATATTCGATACGTTGAGCTCATTAAGTGAGTACGGACGAAAGAATAATTTTACGGTTATTATTGAGGGAATTTACCCATCTAATCAATATAAATCAGTGTTGACAGAAATTTGTAAGAATTTTCCGGAAAGTCATTTCTATTATTTCGATATTTCATTTGAAGAAACTTTACGACGCCATAACACAAAGAATCAGACGGAGTTTGGCGTAGAAGAGTTAAGAAAATGGCATATTGAAGGTGATAGTATGAATATTGCAAATGAAAAGCTTATCAATGAAGAGATGGATGAGGATGATATCATTGCGATGATAATCAATGATGTTGAAGTAAACAAGGCTTAAATGAAGGCACTGAAAGAATTAGATATTCACAAATATGAGCTCATCATTTTTGATTGGGATGGTACGTTGGTAGACTCTTTGTCGGCGTATGAAATGTGGGATAAGCTATATGTTGAAAAATTCTATGGCGTCGAAATGTCTCTTGAGTATTTTGAAGAGTTGGCAGCAAGGATAAAAAGGGTTGACCCAGGCCGCTCTGAAGATGAGTATTTTCGATACCTCGATAAAAAATTTGGTGATGGAAATGTACCAATCGAAGAAATTTGGAGAAACATATATTCATTAGCTCCGGAAATACAAAGCAAAATCGCTTATAAAGAACATGCCACAGACCTGCTTAAGAAATTACGACTGACGACTAATGCAAATATTGCACTTGCAACTAATTCCCAACACAGAGATATCGCGTTCTTTTCTTCGATAGAGTCAGCGACCGCGCGATTTGTTTCACCCATAGAATACTTTGACAAGATTATTACACTAAATGATATTAATAATCCAAAGCCTGATCCAGAGTCATTTCAAAGAATTATTGATCATTTTTTTGTTGATGCAAGCAAGGTGCTTATATTTGAAGATAGTGCTCATGGCGTAATAGCGGCAAAGAAGACCGGTGCTGATGTCGTTCTGTTTGATGACGAGGATCTCAAACTCTCTGAAGCTATTGAGATAGCGGATTATACGTTCAATAACTGGAAAGAAATTATTGATCTGCTATTTGAAGATAGTACGGTAAAATAAAAAGATGGAAAATATTGAAACTTCAGTACGAGCACTTCTAGACTCTCATGATGGACATGAGTTTGATCATGTTGACAGGGTAAGAAAGTTAGCTCTTTCGTTTGCGAAGAAAGAGAATGCTGATACGTATATTGTGGAACTAGCAGCATTGCTTCACGACGTTGACGACTATAAGCTATTTGGAGAAGAGAATGCTAAGTATTTGATTAATGCAAATAAGCTTCTTGATGAAATGGGCGCAGATTCTGACATAAAGAATAAAGTTCTGGAAATCATAAGCGCCATGGGTTATAACAAGTACCTTGAAGGAACGCGCCCTGTAACACTAGAAGGTCAAATAGTGAGCGATGCTGATATGTGCGATGCGATTGGAGCTATGGGTATCCTTCGAACCCATGCTTATAATCTCTCAAAAGGCGGTGTATTTTTTGATAAAACAATCTTACCTGTGAATAATAAAAAAAGCTCACTGGAATATCGAAATATTAAACATGATCATGCCGTACAACACTTTTTTGATAAGTTATTGATAATTCCGTCAATACTGATGACTGCGTCAGGTAAAGAAGAAGGAGATAAGCGGCTTAGTATAATGGTTAACTTTTTGGATGAACTTTTCACAGAAGAGAATGCGGGTGATTGGACAATATATTTAAATTCGTTTGTAATGGAGAATTCAGCTAGCCACTAATTAACTTTGTTGCTCAACTAGCTTTTTTCTAACTTCATCCACGATGCGGAGCCAAGAAAATCGCCAGACCTTATAGTCTGGCGTTTTTCTTTGACTGTTGTTATAGCTTCCTCTCTCACGTGAAGTTGCAAGAACTGACTATAAAATTATCTCATTGCGCTTATACTTCGTATGCACTAGACTTAAACAAACACTGTCTGCTCAAAAAACAACGAGGTGCATACATTAAACTTAAATTATAGATTGTTAAATGATGAATGCGATGCAAGGTAACCGTCGAGGCCATTTCGTACATCGTATAGCGGTAATGCTATTATCTGCAGTAGTAATCACGGGCGGAGTAAGTACTGTTCTGTCTTCTCGAGCTGATGCTGCGCCAGGTGAATATAGTTGGTCTACTTCGAATTCAGGAATTTATGGCGATGAATTATCCTTCCAGTCAATTGCTTCAAACATAGATGGTACGAAACTTACGGCCGTGGTAAATAGTGGCTTTATTTACACATCAAATGACTCAGGTGTAACCTGGACGGAGCGCACCGACGCCGGTTCTCGAAGTTGGACGTCGGTAAGTTCTAGCTCTGACGGGACAAATATTGCGGTAACTACATGGGGTGGTGGCTTTATTTACACCTCAGCCGACTCAGGTGTAACCTGGACAGAACGCGCCGATGCCGGTTCTCGAAACTGGACGTCAATTACTTCCAGTTCGGATGGCACAAAACTTGCCGCAACTTCCAACAATGGCTTTATTTACACTTCAGCCGACTCGGGCGCAACATGGACAGCGCGAACAGACGCTGGAATTCACTTTTGGCGATCAATTGCCTCGAATGTAGACGGCACAAAACTTGCGGCCAATTCGTATAATGGCTTTATCTCTACATCAAATGACTCAGGTGTGACCTGGACGGAGCACGCCGATGCCGGCTCTCGAAGCTGGCAATCAATCGTCATCAGCTCGGATGGCACAAAACTTGCTGGAGCTGTAAATGGCGGCCTTATCTATACGTCAACTGACTCAGGGACAACCTGGACAGAACGCACTGGTGCAGGCTCGCAGAACTGGCTAGCAATGTCCACTAGTGCAGACGGAGCAAAGCTTGCGCTTGTTGCGAGTGGTAATTCAATTTACACGTCAGCCGACTCAGGGGCAACTTGGATGGAGCGAACTGCTGCTGGTACCCAAGACTGGCACGCAGTGGCTTCGAGTAGCGACGGAACAAAACTTGTGGTAGGTGTTGCAGGTGGTTCAATATATACCTCTGCTGACGCAGGCGCTTCATGGGTAGAGCAAACCGTGACGAGCGCACACTACTGGTCTTCAGTAGCTTCAAGTAGCGACGGAAGAAAACTTGTGGCAGCTAATAACGGTGGCTTTATCTATACGTCAAACGACTCGGGCGCAACCTGGATGGTGCGAACTACTGCTGGTTCTCAAAGTTGGCGCGCAGTGGCTTCGAGTAACGATGGAATGAAACTTGTGGCGGTGGCATACAATGATTATATTTATACTTCAGCCGACTCTGGCGCAACGTGGACGAAGCGCACCACTGCAGGTAATCGCTATTGGGAGTCTGTAAGTTCCAGCTCGGATGGCATAAACCTTGCTGCTGTATCTTATAGCGGATTTATTTACACTTCAGCCGACTCTGGCGCAACGTGGACGGAGCGCACGGGTGCTGGTCCCCAATATTGGGAGTCAATTGCCTCTAGCGGTGATGGCGCAAAACTCGTGGCAGTTGTAGGTGACGGCTTTATCTATACTTCAACCGACTCGGGTGCAACTTGGACGGAACGTACCGACGCCGGTAATTTCTATTGGTATGCAGTCACTTCTAGCTCAGACGGTACAAAACTCGCTGCTGTCTTGTACGAAGGCGGCATCTATACGTCAACCGACTCGGGTGCAACCTGGACAGAGCGTACCGACGCCGGTTTTCGTTATTGGTCTTCGATTACCTCAAGTAGCGACGGTACAAAGCTCGCTGCAGCTTCGTGGGACGACTATATTTACACCTCTTCTGATTCTGGCGCAACCTGGGCAGAACAAACCGCAGCCGGTTCGCCGCATTGGCAGGCAATCGCCTCAAATGCAGATGGCAGAAGGCTTGCAGCCGTCACAAACCTAGGGTCAATCTATGTTGCCTTCGATTCAACGATATCTGCATCTAATGTATCGTCAGGTTCTGCCAGCGAGGGTGGCGTATTTTCAAATGCTCAACAACCCCGCACGGGGAGTCGAGCATCAAGTGGTAGTCGGGTTGCGGTAGTCGAAGATAGTACTTCGCATAACGAAGGAGCCAATGTGTCGATTGATCCGATAGTAGCGTCAAATGACAGTATTGACAGTAATGATACGAACGAAGAATCAGGTAAGCACACTATTGGCATGAACCCTGCGCCGTGGGTTATAGGTGGTTTCTCCTTGCTTGCATTGATAATTATTAGCTACCTACTTTATAGGCGGTCGCAAACGGCTGCGTAAGGCGTTTTCGTAGCATACCCTCATTGTACTCGGCTGCCTATGTTCTAGTTAACCTCTACCGTCCACTCAATTCCATATTTATCCCTAAACATTCCAAAATAGGTACCCCACGGGCTTTCATCCATAGGCATCTCAATATCTCCACCTTCGGTAAGTCCGGCGAATATGCTATCAGCTTCTTCTCGACTATCTGCACTCACCGCTATCTTAGACCTATTTTCAACTTCACTTACAGGACCTAGGCTTTCCGGAACGTCATTGGCTATTAAAACATCGTTACCAATAGATAAAACAATGCGCATAATGTTATTGGCTTCGTTTTCAGGGATAGGAAAATCGTCGCTTGCTAAATCTTTGAAGCGGATAATTTGTTCGAACTCGCCGCCGAATATCGATTTGTAAAAGTTGAAGGCTTCTTCGGCATTGCCGTTGAAGTTGATGTAAGGGTTAATAGTTGCCATAGAGTTATTCTCCTTGGTGGATGGTTAGTTTCATTTCTATTTTATCAAATGAAGACTTTTATCTAGATGAGAATTGAAATTGGTTCTGTTGATAGACGCCATGCTTTGATGAGAGTAGAGTATAGATACCATGAATAAACCACTTCAATCACTCCGTAGATTAAATATTGTCGCAGGAATCTTTCATCTTGTCCTCGCCATTATCGTAGTGGCTCTTTCGAACGATTTCTCTTTACCGGTAACAGCAAGCTACCTTGCAGGCCCTCCGGGAAGTATTTTCACCGACCCTGTAACGTTATTAAATATACGTACCGGTTACGCGGTTGCCTTGTTCTTAGGCCTCTCGTCACTCTTCCATTTTGTCGTTGCATCAAAATGGTTTTTCGCACGTTATTCGGATAGTTTAAAGAAAAACATCAATATCTTCCGCTGGGTCGAGTATTCATTTAGTTCGTCGTTAATGATATTCCTTATTGCGCAAATTACAGGCATTAGTGACTACGCGGCGTTAATTGGGATTATCGGTGTCAATGCCTCAATGATATTGTTTGGTTGGTTGCAAGAACGTTACGTTAAACCAGGTAGTGGTGATTGGCTACCATTCATTTTTGGTTGTATCGCAGGTATTGTACCGTGGATTATTGTGTTAATAAGCGTGTTGTCGCCAAATTCACCTTCAGACGCGACGCCTCCAGGGTTTGTGTACGGCATTATTATTTCAATCTTCGTTTTGTTCAATACTTTTGCCTATGTGCAATTCAAGCAGTACCAAGCAAAAGGCAAATGGAAAGATTATCTGCGTGGCGAAAGGGCCTATATCGTTCTTAGCTTTGTCGCAAAAGCAACATTGGCGCTGCAGATATTTGCTAATACACTTATCTAACTACTCAATTCAAATTTTGCCATCACCCGGCAGTAAGTATTGTTTAAGCTTCAACATCAATAACATTGCTGCGGTTCGGTGCTGGCTTGTAAGGCACAACCAGCCATAATATTACGTATGGGATAAAGCCTGGAAAGCCCCCAGGTAGTAGTAAAATAACAAAAATTACTCGTACAATTGTCGGGTCAATTTTAAAGTATTCTGCAAGGCCGCCACAAACGCCGGCAATTTTTCTATCAGTCGTTGAGCGGTATAATCTTTTCATATAATAATTATACAATAGAGCTATGAAACCAAAAGATTACGTCGCATGGAAGTGGGGAAATGGCCTTGCTGAAGGCATTATTAAATCCGTTCATTACGAGCCAATTACAATTACTAGTAAAGGAAAACTCGTAAAACGCAATGGCAGCGCAGAGAACCCGGCCATTATTATTGAGCATAGATCTGGCAACGATGTTTTGAAATTGGCTAGTGAAGTCCAGGTAACGAAGAGTAAATAATAATATAGTTATTTGCTATACTTATAATATAAATAACGTCTGACAACAGAGGAGTGTGTATGAATCGTAAGTGGCTAATTCCAGGAATCATCATTGGTGTCATTGTGCTCATCGCTGCAATTATTATTGGCGGCTATAACGGGCTTGTTGGACAGCGTGAAAATGTAAATAAATCATTTGCTAACTTGCAATCTCAATACCAACGTCGGGCTGACCTTGTGCCTAACCTTGTCAACACCGTAAAGGGTGCTGCGAACTTTGAACAGCAAACGCTGACGGACGTAACTGAAGCGCGTGCTAAAGCAACCGGTATCACGATTGACCCAAGCAACGCAACTCCACAGCAACTTGCACAGTACCAACAATCACAAGGCGAACTTAGCCAAGCGCTGGGCCGCTTACTTGCTGTAACTGAAAACTATCCAGAGCTTAAGGCTGTACAAGGTTTCCAAGATTTACAAGTGCAATTAGAAGGTACCGAAAACCGAATCTCTGTTGCTCGTAACGACTTTAACGGAGTTGCTTCAACTTACAACACTCGAATTCAAACCTTCCCGACAAACATTACCGCTGGTATTTTTGGCTTCGATAAGTTTACTTACTTTGAAGCTGATGATGGTGCTGAAAATGCTCCGGACGTAAACTTCGAATAAACGAAAGAACTATATGTTTTCAAAATTCGTTCGATTAGGGTTGATTGGTATCGCTCTCGGTTTTGTGACTGTGGGGTTATTCACCCTGACGGCTAGTGCCTTGAGTGTTCCAACTAAGCCGGCTGACATACCAATTGTCGATCAAACGAATACACTTACTACTGAACAAAAAACTGCACTGGCCGAACAGATTGCTGCTGAGCGGACGAAATCTGGCAATCAAATTGCAATCGTAATTGTGCCGTCTACTGAAGATAGTTCTATAGAGAAATATTCACTGGATATTGCCCGTGGATGGGGCATTGGTACTGCTGAAAACAATAACGGCGTGTTGCTATTGATTGCTAAAAACGATCATCTGCTTCGTATTGAGGTAGGTACTGGCCTAGAAGGTGCGCTCACCGATGCGCAAGCCGGGCGTATTATTCGTGATGATATTCGCCCGTTGTTTCGGCAAGATAAATACTTTGAAGGTGTACAAGCTGGGCTCACGAGTATTATTGCGGCGATTAATGGTGAGTATATCCCAACAACAACTGCTACCGAGCCTATTCGCTTGCCATGGGAACTTATTTTTGGCTTTGGTTTTTTAATATTTTCTTGGCTCGGCTCAATTTTAGCGCGCACTAAAAGCTGGTGGGCTGGTGGAATTATTGGCGGTGCTACAGGAGGAACACTTGGGTTACTTGCTGGCTCGTTAGTATTTGGCATTATTGGTGCGGGTGCACTAGCGATTATCGGCCTTGTGCTTGATAAGGTCGTGTCTGCAAATTACCAGTCTCACGCCGGACGGGGTGACAAGCCGAGTTGGTGGGCTGGCGGCGGTTTCTTGGGTGGCGGAGGCTCCCGTGGCGGCGGCGGTTTCGGTGGCTTTGGCGGCGGCGGTTTCGGTGGCGGTGGATCAAGTGGCAGCTGGTAGACGTATCTGATATTATATTTGCATGAAT
>Ga0247729_10000357_pt1 | contig 19765 bp, 18 predicted proteins | sample UWRJL133311R2_FD_180958 | JGI IMG/M metagenome (GOLD analysis project Ga0247729, IMG submission 180958) | Plant litter microbial communities from Arlington Agricultural Research Station in Wisconsin, United States - UWRJ-L133-311R-2 | ecosystem: Environmental > Terrestrial > Plant litter >... | reverse complement strand
GCCCGCGCTGACCGAGATGCTGGAAGCGCTTGCGGTGCAGGCGGCGTCGAAGGGCATCGCGCTTACCGTCGACGCGGAGGAATCCGAAAGGCTGGAGATGAGCCTCGACATCATCGGCACGGTCGCGGGGCTGCCGTCGCTGAAGGGCTGGGACGGGTTCGGCATGGCTGTGCAGGCCTATGGCAAGCGCGCGCGGCCGGTGATCGAATGGGCGAACGGGCTGGACCGCGTGATGAACGTGCGGCTGGTGAAGGGCGCGTATTGGGACAGCGAGATCAAGCGCACGCAGGTCGAGGGGCTGGCGGACTATCCGCTGTTTACGCGCAAAGCGGCGACCGACGTGTCGTATCTTGCCGTGGCGAAGGACATGCTGGCCGCGGAGAATATCCGGCCGGCGTTTGCGAGCCATAACGCGCTGACGGTCGCGACGATCATGGAGTGGGCGGGCAACTCGCGCGACTTCGAGTTCCAGCGGCTGCACGGGATGGGCGATGGGCTGTACGAGCGGCTGGTGCAGGAGAACGGCTATCATTGCCGGGTGTACGCGCCGGTTGGTGGGCATCGCGATCTGCTGGCGTATCTGGTTCGGCGGTTGCTGGAGAATGGGGCGAATTCGAGCTTCGTGCATCAGTTGGCGGATGAGCGGCTGACCGAGGCTGAGATCCTGGCGGATCCTGTGGCGAAGATCGCTGCGGTTGGGGGGAAGCGGCATCCGAGCATTCCATTGCCGGTGGATCTGTTCGGGGCTGGGGGGCACCGGAATTCCGCTGGGTTGGATTTGAGTGATGTGGGGACGCTTGAGGCGACGGTGAAGGCCGTGAACGCACCGTTGGCCCAGACGCCGTTCCCCCGCGAAGGCGGGGGCCCAGACTCGGCGCGAAGCGCCGACCGCGCTGACGCGCGTGATTTGGAGGAGCTGGGCCCCCGCCTTCGCGGGGGAACGGTAGAAGATGCCATCACGCGTGCACATGCGGCGTTTCCGGCTTGGTCGACCACGCCGGTCGACGAACGTGCGGCATGCCTCGAACGGCTCGCCGACCTGCTCGAGAAGCATCGCGACGAACTCATGGCGATCTGCGTGCAGGAGGCGTTCAAGACGATTGGCGACGCGATCGGCGAGGTGCGTGAGGCGGCGGACTTCTGTCGGTATTACGCGCAGCAGGCGCGGCTGAACCTGCATCCGATCGAGTTGCCGGGGCCGACGGGTGAGCGCAACACGCTGCATATCGAGGGTCGCGGTGTCTGGGCGACGATCGCGCCGTGGAACTTCCCGCTGGCGATCTTCCTCGGGCAGACGGTGGCGGCGCTCGTCACCGGCAACACCGTCGTCGCCAAGCCTGCACCGCAGACCCCGCGGATCGCGGCGCGTGCGGTGGAACTGGCGCATGAGGCTGGCGTGCCGGTCGATGCGCTGGTGCTCGTGACCGGTGGTCCGGAGGTTGGGGCGGCGCTGACCGCGGACGTGCGCATCCAGGGTGTCGCGTTCACCGGATCGACCGCGACGTCGCGCAAGATCGCGCGGTCGCTGCTTGATGACGAGACGCGGCCGATCGTGCCGCTGATCGCGGAGACTGGCGGGATCAACGCGATGATCGTCGATTCCACCGCGCTGCCCGAGCAGGTGGTGGCGGACGTGATCGCGTCGTCGTTCCGGTCTGCGGGGCAGCGTTGCTCGGCATTGCGCTTGCTTCTGGTGCAGGAAGATATCGCCGACGGCGTGATCGAGATGCTGTCGGGGGCAATGGAGACGTTGCGGATCGGGCGGTCGGGCGATCCGGCGACCGATGTCGGGCCGGTGATCGACCAGGCCGCGTATGACCGGCTGATGGCGTATCGCGAGAGCGTGAAGGCGAAGATCGTCAAGACGCTCGATGCGCCGGCGGACGGGCTCTTCGTGCCGCCGACTTTGGTGCGGATTGGGGCGATCGAGGATTTGAACCAGGAGTGGTTCGGGCCGATCCTGCATGTCGCGACGTGGGAGGCGGGGAAGCTCAGCGAGACGATCGCTCGGGTCAACGCGAAGGGGTATGGGCTGACGATGGGCCTGCACAGCCGCATCGCGCGCGCGGCCGAGGTGATCGAGGCCGAGGCTGCGGTGGGGAATTTGTATATCAACCGGTCGATGATCGGGGCGGTCGTGGGGTCTCAGCCTTTTGGGGGCGAGGGTCTTTCGGGGACTGGGCCGAAGGCTGGTGGGCCGCGGTATCTTTATCGGTTCTGTGCGGAGCGGGCGGTGTCGGTGGATACGACGAGTGCTGGGGGGAATGCGACGTTGCTGTCTTTGGATGAGGGTGGGATTTAGTTGCCGCCCGAACGAACTCGGCCTTCGTTCGTTTTATAAGGCAGTCCCCGACATCATAGAGCACCACCCCGGCGGAGGCCGGGGTCCAATTGGGAAACGGTGCTAATGACGGTTGCGCTTCGTTACTGCGACCTTGCCAATTGGGCCCCGGCCTTCGCCGGGGTGGTGTTGGGGCGTGGCGGCAAGTTCTTCACGTCCAGTTTGTCTGCCAGCTGCAGTTTCACGGTACCCTAGCAAGCATTGTTTCCCCACGAAGGCGAGGACCCAGACTGGGCTCCCGCCTTCGCGGGAGAACACGGTAGGGTAGGGCTGCCCTAACCGGCGCGTACATTGCCGAAGGCATCGAGCGGACGGGTGGATAATCAGGCGGGCGTTGCTTCCGCGTCCGGCCGTCGCCCTTCGGGATACGGCATTACGACCGAGCCATCCGGTGCCGCCATCATGTTGACCTGAGTCGGGAAGGCGATCTCGATCTTCTCGTCGTTGAACCGCTTCAGGATCGCGATCCCCACCGCCGTCCGCCCATCGTAGAAGCTTGCATAATCCGGCCCCTTGCTGTCGAACTGGACCTCGAAATCGAGGCTCGACGCGCCGAAGCCGGTGAAGCCGGCGCGGGTGAAGATCTTGTCGTTGGCTTCGACGATCTCCTTCAGCATCGCCGGGATGCGCGAGCAGACTTCCGGGGGCGTCGAATAGGTGACGCCGATAACGAATTTCGCGCGGCGGTGGTTGCGTTGCGTGTTGTTGAGGATCTCCTTGTTGAGGAGGTTCTTGTTCGAAATCACGCGCTCCTCGCCGTCGATGCCGCGGATGCGCGTCGATTTGAGGCCGATCGCTTCGACGCTGCCCGAGGCGGTGTCGTAGCTGATCGAGTCGCCGCGGCGGAACGGGCGGTCGAAGATGATCGCGAGCGCGGCGAACAGGTCGGCGAAGATTCCTTGCGCGGCAAGGCCGATCGCGATGCCGCCGACGCCGAGCCCGGCGACCAAGCCGGTGACATTCACGCCAAGATTGTCGAGCACCACCACCAGCGCGACCGCGAACACCACGAACGTCACGAGCAGGCGGATCAGCCCCATCGCCGAGAGCAGGGCTTCACCCGAATAATGTTCGGACTGCGTGCGGTGCTCGATCGCGCCAAGGATGATCTCGCGGACCCAGACGGCGGCCTGGAACACCGCGGCGACGGTGAAGAGGAAGTTGATCGTCGTCGCGACCTCGCCGGGGGCGGCGGAGTAGCCGGCGACCAGCTTGGCGGCGAGCATGACGATGAAGAAATTGCCGGTGCGTGCGATCGCCTTGCCGACGACGATACCCCAGCCGTTGAGCGCGCGCGGGCGTTCGCAGAGCTTGCTGCCGAACCGGCGTGCGGTGTGGAGCGCGACGACGATCACCGCGCCGATTCCGAACGCGATCAGGATCTGGAGCCAATAGGCTTGCACCCACGCGAAGCTGGCGGTGACGAAGCCCTGCGCCTGGTCGCCGACGTCGCCCGCGTCGAAGATCGGTTGCTTGGCGGCGGCAGTGGTATTGGTCATGGAAATACTCGTCAGGCCGCTTTTGCCAGTGTCGCAACAGCGGGCGTGCCGGCTTCGAGGAAGGTGATCAGGCCACATTCCTCGCGGCTCATGTAGCGCTTGGCGCGCGGAAGGCGGAGCGCCTTGCGGAAGGTCGACTGACCGGTCTTCACGAGCGCGATTAGCGACGGGTGGACATAGCTTTTGCGCGCGATCGCGTGGGTGTTGCCGAGGCGGGCGACGACGGGCTCGAGCATCGTCTTGAGGCTCAGGTCGCGCTCGGCCGACGCGAGCGCCTCGAACGCGGCCACGCTGGCGGCCCAGGTTCGAAAATTCTTGGCGGTGAAATCGGTGCCGGTGACATCGCGGATGTAGCAGTTCACGTCGGTCGAGGTGACCGGGTGCGCGACGCCGGCATCGTCGAGCCACGCGAACAGATGTTGTTCGTCGAGGTCCTGGCATTTCTTGACGAAGCTGCTGAGCGACCGGTCGGTGATCTTGAGCGTCCGCATCTTGCCGGACTTGCCCTTGTACTGGAGCTTGAGCGTCGAGCCCTTCACTTCGCCGTGCCGCTTGCGCAACGTGGTGGCGCCGAAGCTCTCGTTCGCCTCTGCATAGGCTTCGTTGCCGATGCGGATATGGCCGCCGTCAAGCAGGCGGATGACCGCGGCGACTGCGCGTTCGCGGGTCAGCGAGCGTTTGCGGAGATCTGCCTCGACCGCCTTGCGGATCTTGGGGAGTGCGTGGCCGAAATCGGCGCAGCGTTCGTATTTGGCGGCCTCCTGCGCTTCGCGGAAGCCGAGGTGATAGCGGTATTGTTTGCGCCCCTTCTCGTCCCAGCCGACCGCCTGGATATGGCCGTTGGGCTTGGGGCAGAACCACGCGTCGCGGTAGGCGGGGGGCAGGCCGACCGCGTTCAGCCGGTCGATCTCGTCGCGGTCGGTGATGCGTTCGCCCTTGGCATCCCAATAGCCCCAGCCGTTCCGCATCTTCTTGCGGGTGATGCCGGGCTTGGAGTCGTCGGAATACACGATCTTGGTGGGCAATGCGGTGGTCCCTTAGGGGCGTCTGATTCTGACTATCTCTGCAAATGTTCGGGAAGGCGCATCGTTCCGGAACGAGGCGGGCTGCGCTTGGTTGAGGGGGCACGGGATTTCACTGGAGACATGACATGGCCGATCTTTCCCAAGCTCGCGTATTGATGCTCGCTGCCGATGGTTTCGAGACCGTCGAACTGTTCGAACCGCGCAAAGCGCTGGAGGCGGCGGGCGCGAAGGTGACGCTCGCGTCGATCAAGACCGACCCGATCCAGGGCATGAAGGGCGACATCAACAAGGCCGAGACGGCGACGCCCGACCTGACGCTCGACGAGGTCGATACCGACGATTACGACGCGCTGGTGCTGCCGGGCGGCGTCGCCAATCCCGACACGATGCGCCAGCAGGAGCGCGCGATCGAGATCATCACCGAGTTCATGGAAGACGGCAAGATCATCGCCGCGATCTGCCACGCGCCGTGGCTGCTCGCCGAGGCGGACGTGATCGACGGTCGTCGCGTGACGAGCTTCCCATCGATCCGGACGGACCTTGAGAATGCGGGCGCGGACGTGGTCGACGAGGAGGTCGTGGTGGACGGGAACCTGATCACCAGCCGCAAGCCGGATGATATCCCCGCGTTCAACAAGGCGATCATCGCCGCGCTTGAGGAAGAGCTGGCCGACGAGCCGGTGGATTGACCTGTTCCCCTCCCGCTTGCGGGAGGGGTTAGGGGAGGGGAGTGGGCACCGACCTGTTACGGACGCCCCTCCCCCAACCCCTCCCGCGAGCGGGAGGGGAGCCTGTTGAGCCAGTGTTGGGCAGGACGTTCTATTAGATGATAGAGCGCTATCGAGATAAGCAGTACCATCACGAGATACAGCGCGATCCTGGTTGGCGAGACTGCGGTCGCGTCGCTGACGAAGACGAGTTTGAATGCCTTCCATAAGATGAAATGGCTAAGATATGTCGCGTAGCTAATTTCGCCGAGATAGTGCGTCCATCTGAGTTCGAATGGATTTCCAGGCCTGCCGGCCGTCAGTGCCAGCAAGAGCAGGACCGCTGCGAATAGTGCCGGAACGATCAGCGTTTCCGGCGTGCCGGCGATCCAGCCTCCTGCGAAAAGCACAGCCACCAGTGTCGCCCATACCGGGGCGCGCAAGACGCCACGCCAGCGCAACCATAGCGCGCAGACTATGCTGCCGGTCGTAAACTCTACCAGGCAGCGAAGCAGGCCGTAGCGCGGGATGTCGGTGCCGAGCGTCGGCGCGTTCATCGCTAGGTGCAGGCCGACGAGCAAGCCGCCGGCAATTGCCAGCAATGCCCAGCTCGGCAAACGCCGCCAGTCCACCGCGATCACCAGCACCGGAAACAGCAGGTACGCGCCCAGTTCGGCGCTGATCGACCAGGCCGGGTCGTTCCAGGCGAGGTGATGCGTGAAGCCCCAGTTCTGGAGCAGCAGGATGTGGAGCGGCAGTTCCGGGAAGACGAACTGCGGATCGCTGCGGCCGGTTACGCGGAGCAGCAGGGCCAGTGCGACGGCGCCGCCCAAGGTGACCAGATGCAGAGGCCAGATGCGGGCGATGCGTTTTTGCAGGAAGCGCGGAATGCTTCTCGCGCCGCTGGTACGAATGCGATCGGACCAAGTCAGCCAGATCACGAAGCCGGACAGTAGGAAGAAAAAGTCCACCGCGAGATAGCCCTTGGCGAAGACGTCGCGCAAGGCTGTAGGCAGTCCCGCGATCGACAGGCGGATGTGATAGAAGACGACGAACCAAGCGGCGATCCCGCGAACGCCGGTGAGCGCGCGGAGTTCGTGGACCGGCGCTCGGTCGATCACGTGGAGGTCACGCCGGTAGCTACAGGTTGGGCGGCAGGGGCTACACGGCGCATCGGCCGGAACGATTGTTCGCTCCGCTTGCGCGCGAGATATGTGTCGAGGCCGATCTGCGCGCCGATCAGCATGTAGACGAACGGCTGGAACGCGATCGCGATGAACCCTGCGCCGAGCAGGTAGACGATGTGCCCGCTTTGCAGCGCGGCCGCGAGCGGTCCGGCCCAGGCGAATTCCCCGTCCGGGTCGCGGTAGCGGCGGCGGATGAACTCCATGCGGACGATGCCGATCAGGTTGATCGCGAGCCATATCGCAAGGCCGGGATAGCCCTGCTCGCCGAGCATTTCGAAATACGCGCTGTGATACGCGCGCGCCTTATCGACTTCGACCTTGGGGGCCTCGGCAGCGCCGGGCGTGGTCTTCAAATCGTAGCGGATGTGGTTGCCCAGATACGCGTTGAAGCCCCCGCCGAACGGGTTCGCCTTTGCGTATTCGATCGTCCATTTCCATACCGCAAGGCGCGTCGAGGCGGATTCGTCGGCGTCGTAGGTCTTGATGGTGTTCATGCGGTTGGTGAAGGTCGAGGGCAGGAACGGGATCGCCGCCAGCCCCAGCACGCCGAGCATCGCCAGATACGCGACCTTGCGTTTCACGTTGCGGATCGACAGCAGCGCGAGCAGGCCGATGCAGAGCAGCCCGGTGCGCGTCGACGTGCCGACTGGGATCAGCAGGCAGGCGAAGACGAGCGCCAGGCAATAAGCCTTTACCCGCCAGTCCGGCCGGAAGATCGTGCCGTGGTGCATGAACCAGACGATGATCGGGACGATCGCGATCGCCACCGCGCTGATCGTGCTGCCCTCGTACAGTCCTGAATTATTGTCGACCATCAGGTTCAACTGGCCGTAACCGCCGCCGCCGCTGGCGATCGTCTTGATGCCGCCGACGACGATGATCGACGATGCGGCGAGGATCATGAACAGCAGCAGCGCCTCGATCCGCACGCGCGTGCGCAGCGTCAGGGGGAGGAACGCGGCGAAGGCGAGCGCCTTCCACACCCAGTCCCATTTCTCTTTGGCCTCGAGCGGGAAATCCGCGGCGATCGTCGTGCCCCAGCAATAGAGTAGCAGCAGCACGATCAGCACCTGACGTCCGCCAACCCGGGTGTCGCGTTTGTCGTCGGCGAGGATCCATCCGCCGACCGCCAACGCGACCGCGATCAGCGAGATCGGCACCGAATTGAGCAGGAGGTAGGTCAGCCGCTGCGGCGAGACGATGTCGATATAGACATAGACGAGCACGAGCAGGAACGGCCGCTTGAACCCCATTCCGAAGAACGCGAGGAGGAAGGCGATGAACGCGAGATCACGCATCGCGGCGGGGTTTCTCGGTGGACTTGCGCTTGGTATCCGAACTGTCGTGTGGGCTGGGCTCGCGATCGAGATCGGGACGCTTGAGCAACAGGAACGCGGCGAGCATCATCAACCCGTGGCTGAGGCCGAGCGCGAGATTGTCGATCATGGGGACGGCCTCCTTTCCGGATATATGCGGGCTTCGTGGAATCGTCTGTACGTCTAGTCGGTTGACGCGCCGTTAAGCGATCTGTGGCAGGGGGATAGCACGATGCGTATCCTTCATATCCTCGATCACGGCCTGCCGCTGCAAAGTGGCTACACGTTCCGCACGCGGGCGATCCTCAAGGCGCAGGAGGCGCTTGGGTGGACCGTCGCGGCGGTGACCGGCCCGCGGCACGGCGTTGCACCCGCATCGGTTGAGTCGGTCGACGGGCTGACCTTCCATCGTACGGATGCGGGTGTGAAGCCGGGACCGGTCGGCGAAGTCGTCGGGATCGCGGCGTTCGCCAAGCGGATCGAAACGGCGGTCGATGCCTTCAAGCCCGACATTCTCCATGCCCATTCGCCGGTGATCGATGCGCTCGCCGCGCTGATCGTGGCGCGCAAACGCAAGCTGCCGTTGGTGTATGAGATCAGGGCGTTCTGGGAGGATGCAGCGGTCGGTAATGGGACGGGGACCGCCACGTCGCTGCGCTACCGTGCGACGCGGGCGCTGGAGACGTGGGCTGTGCGGCGGGCGGATGCGGTTGCGGTGATCTGCGAAGGCTTGCGCGGCGACCTCATTGCGCGTGGCATCGCAGGGGACAAGATCATGGTCTCGCCAAACGGCGTCGACCTCGACCTTTTCGGTAACGCGCCACCGCGCGACGATGCGCTTGGGGCTGAACTGGGCCTCGACGGTGCCGACGTCGTTGGATTCATCGGCAGCTTCTACGACTACGAAGGGCTCGACGACCTGATCGCGGCGATGCCTGCGCTGGTGGCGTTGCGGCCCGAGGCGCGACTGTTGATGGTCGGCGGGGGGCCGATGGAGGCGGCGTTGCGCGCGCAGGCGGAAGCTTCGCCGGTGGCGGATGCGATCCGTTTCGTCGGGCGAGTGCCGCATCAGGAGGTCGAGCGCTATTACGGGCTGGTCGATATCCTCGCCTATCCACGCAAGCGAATGCGGCTGACCGATCTGGTCACGCCGCTGAAGCCACTGGAGGCGATGGCGCAAGGGCGGCTGGTCGCGGCCTCGGATGTTGGCGGACACCGCGAACTGATCCGCGATGGCGATACCGGCACGCTGTTTTCGCCCGACGATCCGCGGGCGATCGCGGATGCGCTCGCGGGGATGTTCGCGGATCGCTCGGGGTGGGACGAACGGCGTGCGCGGGGGCGTGCTTTCGTCCAGGAAGAGCGTAACTGGTCGTCAAACATTCGTCGCTATGCTCCAGTCTATGAACGGCTGATCGCGGCCGCGGTGCGGGAAAATTAATGGCAGAGTTTGCTCTTCGGACTTTGCAGCGTGGCAATCTGAATCGTCTTGTCCCGATCATCGGCGCAATCACTGGGGGCGTGATCGCGGCGGCGGGCGTGATGCTGTCGTCGGGCGATGCGCTGGAGGCGCTCGTGTCGGACACGGGTATCGCGGCGCTGATCCCGATGGCGGCACCACCGCTCGGGGCGACTGCGCGCGCGATACTTGCGCTGGGGGCGGGGGTGTTGGTCGCGGCGATCCTGTGGTCGTCGCTTTATCTGCTGTTCGGGCCGGGTGGGGTGTTCGCTGGTACGCGACCGCGGGAGGACGGCGTGCCGGTGATCCGTCGCGCCGACGCACATCCTGACGCACCGCCGCGCAAGCCGATGTCGGCGGCCGATCTCGGTACGCCCTTGATGGAGGTCGGCGTTGCGGGCGCGGCCGACGGGGCCGCGCGCGATGAGCGGGCTATTCCCGCCGATCTCGACCTGCCGCTGGCCGCCTATGATCCTAAGGCGATGCGACCGGTGCCGATGGAGCCTGCCCGGCCGGTCGCGCCGCTGGCGCAGCCGACGATGGTCGCGCCGGTGATCGAAATGTCGCCGACCGCCGAGCCGGAAACGTTCGTGACCGCGCCTGTGCCAAAGCCGGTCGAGCCACCGGTCGTCGAAACGTCGCAATCGGTAGAGGAGGTCAGCGCGCCGACGCCCATCGCCCGGCCTTTGCGTGCGCAGGCCGAGCCGACTACGCCGCCGACGATCGAGACGCTGCTGCAGCGACTGGAACAGGGGGCGCTTCGTCGCGGACGGATCGGGTCGCACTGAGGTAGACGTGCGCCGCTCGCTCTGGCGTACCGGAGCCTGTCGAAAGCGCTGTTTCTCTCTTCTTGCCTCTGATACCCATAGCTCGAAAAACATCGAGGAGGGATCATGGCGAACGCCGAAACCGTTATGGGCGAGCCGGCGAAAGGCGCGTCGCGCTACGCTTGGTACGTGCTGTCGATCCTGTTCCTCGTCTACGTCCTGAACTTCGTCGACCGGCAAATCATCTCGATCCTGGCGGAGGACATCAAGCGCGACCTGGGGCTCAAGGACCAGGATCTCGGGTTCCTGTACGGCACTGCGTTCGGCGTGTTCTATTCGCTGTTCGGTATTCCGCTGGGGCGGTTGGCGGACAATTGGCACCGCGTCAGGCTGATGACGATCGGGTTGTCGCTGTGGTCGGTGATGACCGCGCTATCGGGCTTTTCGAAGACCGGCGGGCATCTTGCCGCAGCGCGGATCGGGGTGGGGATCGGCGAGGCAACTGCTAGTCCTTCAGCCTATTCGATCATCTCCGACTATTTCCCCAAGCGGCTGCGTGCGACCGCGTTGTCGATCTACTCCGCAGGCCTCTATGTCGGCGGCGGATGTTCGTTGTTCATCGGCGGGCTGATCGTGCAGGGCTGGAACAAGGCCTATCCCGGCGGCGGACCGCTTGGCCTGGTCGGCTGGCAGGCGGCGTTCATGGCGGTCGGCGTGCCGGGGCTGTTGCTGGCGGTGTGGATCGCAACGCTGAGGGAGCCGACCCGCGGGCTGGTCGAGGGGCTGCCCGAGCCGGAGAAGCATCCGGCGCCGTTCCGCGCATTCGGTGCCGAACTGGTGACGATCGTGCCGCCGCTGACGCTGATCGGTGCGGCGATGGGTGGTGTTCGGGCGCTGGGGTATAATCTCATTGCGCTCGCAGTCGTGGTTGCGGCGGTGTCGGGCTTGGTCGCGGCGGGTGAGCCCTGGCCGCAATGGGTGGCGATCGGGATCGGCGTGTACGCGGTGTTCTCATGGGCGTCGGCACTGAAGCGGCGCGATCCGCCGACCTTCGCGCTGATCGTCGGGACGCCGGCGTTCCTCTGCACGGTGGTCGCGTACGGGCTGAACGCGTTCCTGAGCTATGCCGCAAGTTTCTGGGCGGCGCCCTATGCGTTGCGCGAACTGGGTGCGACGCCGGCGTCGGCGGGGTTCATGATCGGCAGCCTCGGTGCGACCGCCGGCTTTCTCGGGCTGACGATCGGCGGCGTGGTGTCGGATCGGTTGCGACAGCGCAATCCGGCGGGGCGGTTGTGGGTGGTGATCTTCGGCGCGGTCGTGCCGGTGCCGTTCCTGATCCTTGCCTTCACCGCGTCTTCGCCGGCTGCGTTTTACACGGGGATATTCCTCGCGCAGTTGACCGCGTCGTGCGCGCTGGGGGCGGCGGCGGCGACCACGCAGGACATGGTGTTGCCGCGGATGCGGGGGACGGCGACAGCGACGTTCTTCATCGGGACGACGCTGATCGGGTTGGCGCTCGGGCCATACATGGCGGGGCGGGTGTCGACGCTGACCGGGAGCTTGTCGATCGGGATGTTGTCGTTGCTGGTGGTGACGCCGATTACGCTGGCGTGTGCGGTGGCAGCGTACCGGTTGGCGCCGCGGGCTGAGGCTACGCGGGAGGAAAGGGCGCGGGCTGCGGGGGAGGCGGTCTGACCGCTCCTGTTGAACCTATCCCTGTCACCCTCTTCCGTTCGTGCTGAGCGAAGTCGAAGCACCTACGCTTGGGGCATGCCCTTCGACTTCGCTCAGGGCGAACGGGGAGGGGGCGGAGGTTAACGAGCGCCCGCTGGCGCTCGTTAACCTCCGCCCCTCGCTCACCCCGCCTGGAACACCCCGCAGGCGATCCGCCCACCGCTGTTGCCGGCCGGGTCGGTCATCAGGTCGTCCGGACCCGCGTGTACCACGAAGGCCGAGCCGTCCGTGTCCATCAACCCCGCCATCGTCGCGCCCGGGATCGTGATGCCGATCGTGCCGCGTCCATCGGTGCCGATGATCAGGTTGGGCAGGTCGCCTTCATGCGGACCCTGCGGGTTCATGCTGCCGTGCTTCATGCCCGTTGGATTCCAGTGGCCGCCCGCAGTCGTGAAGTCGGGGGCGTCGCAACGGCCGACCATGTGGATGTGCGCGCCGTGCGTGCCAGGGGGCATCGCCTTGGCGTCGAGCGTGAAGCGGAGGCCGCCCGCGACTTCGGTGGCGGTGGCGCGGCCGACGTCGGTGCCGGTCGCGGTCTGGAGCATCGCGGTAGCGCGCTGGCCGCCCGCCATCGGCGTACCGGTATCCATGGTGCCCTTTTCGCAAGCGGTCAGCCCGATCGTCGCCGCGCCGAGCAGTGCCAGTGTCGCAATCCGCATAGTGTCTCTCCCTGTTGATCTCTTGGCGAACCCATCGCCGTGGCTCAGGTTCCACCCCCGGTATCGAGCGCCCAGCGTGCGACCGGTTCGTACGTCGCGCCGTCGCGGCCGAGATGGCTCTGGTACAGTATGAGATGGGGTAGCGGGAAGGGTGCGCTCGACAGCGCGGCATGCGTCGCGAGCCAGTCTTCGATCGCGAACCCGACACCCGCCGACCGCGCCAGCCGCGCGACCGTAATGTGCGGGAGATACGCGCGATGTTCGGGCGGGAGGCCGGCGCGAACGCACGCCTGGTCGACCTTGCGGTGGAGCGCGGCGAGCGCGTCGGGGGGCGTCACGCCGGCCCATAGCGTATCGGTCCGTCCGCGCTTCTCGAAGCGGCCGACTCCTGTCAGCGATACGGTCGGTGCCGGAGCTACGACTTGGCTCAGCGCTACCGCGACGTCCTCCGCCACCGGCCGTTCGACCTCGCCGATGAAGCAGAGCGTCACGTGCAGCTGTTCCTCGTCCTGCCAGCGCGCGGACGGCACGCCCTCCATTATGTCGAGCAAGCTCTGACGGATAGCGGGCGGCGGGCGGAGGGCGACGAAAAGACGGATCATGGATTGCGGCAGGTTAACCGCGAACCACCGTGCCGATGCAACCACTCTGCTTGAAAAGCGTCCTGCAAAAGACGATATTCACCGTAACCGGCACCATGCCGGACAAAGGAGCTAATTTCACAATGGCTAATTGGTCTGACCCCCAGCCCCGCGCCGCGCCGTTCGGAACGTCGGCCACGGGCCAGCGTACCGAGGCCTATGACGCTGGTCTCCGTTCGTACATGCTGTCCGTGTATAACTACATGGGTTCGGCAGTCCTGCTCACCGGCATCGTCGCGATGCTGTTCGCATGGGGCGGCGCAGAATCGCCCGCCGCACAGGTGTTCATGAGCGGCGGCATCCTGAAGTACGTCATCATGTTCTCGCCGCTCGCGATCGTGTTCGGCATGAGCTATGGCCAGAACAAGATGTCGACTGGCACGATGCAGATGCTCTTCTGGGGCTTTGCCGTCCTGATGGGCCTGTCGATGTCGACCATCTTCCTGGTCTATAGCGGCACGTCGATCGCGGGTGCATTCTTCGCCACCGCAGCCGGTTTCGCTGGTCTCAGCCTGTACGGCTACACCACCAAGCGCGACCTGTCGGCGTTCGGGACGTTCCTGATCATCGGTGTCGTCGGCCTGCTGGTCGCGAGCCTGATCAACATGTTCCTGCAGTCGGGCGTGATGCAGCTTGTCATCAGCGGCATCGGCGTGCTGCTGTTCGCGGGCCTCACCGCCTACGACACGCAGCGTACCAAGAGCCTGTATGCGCAGGTCGCTGGCACGGACATGGTCGGCAAGGTCGTCATCATGTCGGCGCTGAGCCTGTACCTCGACTTCATCAACATGTTCATGTTCGTGCTGCGTCTGTTTGGTAGCAGCCGCAACTAACTCCCGCTAAGGGTGTGACGAACGCAGGGCTCGGCGGGACACCGCCGGGCCCTTTTTCTTTGGCCTCGGGACAGGAATGGGACGCGCAATGCGGCTCTCGATCGACGTGCGTCTGGATTACGGGATCACGGGGGACGCCGATGTGCTCCTCCAGATCGAGGCGGCGGCGATGGCCGACCAGACGATCGAGTCCGAGTCCCTCACCTTGTGGTCCGACAGCCCGATCCGGGCGGTGCGTGGCGAGGATGGGATCGGGCAACGTTGCTGGTCGCGCGGGCATGGCCGGTTCACGGCCGAGTATAAGGCCATCGTCGCCGTAAATCGCGAGCGGGTGCAACTCGAGCTGTATCCGGCGACGCCGCCGCGGATGCTCGACGGGGAGCTGACGCCGTATCTTATGCCGAGCCGCTATTGTCCGTCGGACCGGTTCGAGGGCTTCGTCGCGCGCGAGTTCGGCGGGCTGGAAGGCGGTCCGCTGGCGGCGGCGCTGACCGAGTGGGTGTACCAGTCGCTCGACTATCGCTGTGGATCGAGCAGCGGCGAGACGACGGCGCTCGATACGTTTGCGTCGCGCTCGGGGGTGTGTCGGGATTATTCGCATCTGCTGGTCTCGCTCGCGCGGGCGGGTGGGATCCCGGCGCGGTGCGTCTCGGCCTATGCGCCGGGAGTCGATCCGCCCGACTTCCATGCGGTCGCGGAACTGTGGCTGGCAGGCGACTGGCGGTTGATCGATGCGACCAAGATGGCGACGTGCAGCGATATCGCGCGGGTTTGCGTCGGGCGCGATGCGACCGATATCGCGTTCATGACGGTGTTCGGGCAGGCATATCTGTGGGAGCAGACGGTCAAGGTGACGCCGCTCGATTGAGCCGCTTCCCGGGGCCCTTCGCGGGGAAACAAACTTCACTTCGACCGTTGGTCATCGCCAAGATTAAAAAGGGACGTCGCAATGACCGACATAGACAAGAGCGCGCTGGATAGCCTGTCCGTAGCGCCCGACGACAAGGATGCCGAGGGCAAGAGCTCGGGCCGCGATCCGCGCCAGGAAGCGGGCCAGGACAAGTCGATCGGCAAGCGCCTGCAGAAGAATCCCGACAGCGCCGACGCGCGTCTCGACAACGGGCTCGACGAGTCGATGGACGGCAGCGATCCGATCTCTGCGACGCAGCCGGGATCGGGCAGCGAGCCGGCGAAGTCGTCAGGCTATGACGAGGATGCCGAGCGGGCGCTGCGCGAAAAGCAGGCGTAACCCTCGCATCTGCTCAACGAACGGGCGTCGGTCGGCAACGACCGGCGCTTTTTTGTTGCCCAAACGCCTCGCAAGACGATCAAATCGCTTAGTTTCGTTCGGTTCGTCGCAGCCTTGTTGCAGCGCAACAGCTTTCATGGTCGCTTGGTGTTACGGAAAGATGACGCGCGATAGGGTCGTTGTTAACCATCCGAGCGCATAGTCTGCCGGTTCCTTGACGAGAGCGGGGTGACGACATGGCTTCCAGAATGAAACCGGCACAGGGATCGATGACCCTCGCCGAGATGAAGGAATTCGCGGCTTTCCCGAGTTCGACGCAGCGGTATATCCGGCGTTCGCTCGACGTAGGCCTGGACCGCGAGGACGCAATGCAGCGCTGGTCGCGCGACGTGGTCGAGGCGGCAAGCATCCGGGCGCAGGCGCGGCTGTACAACAACCTTCCCGATCTGCGCGCGATGGTGCCGGACGACAGCGGGCTCGACGCGATCGAGCCGTTCCTGGCGCCGTTGATGACGCTGGTTGCGTTCGACCTGGGGCAGGGGCGGCTGACGAGTTTCTCGGCGTTGCGGTTCCTGTATGAGCGGTTGATCGGGGCGGAGGTCCGGCCCTGGTTGCCGTCGGCGTTCTGCGCGGCGGCCGCGTTGCCGCATCTGCATCCGGAACTGCGGCGCAAACTGCTTCAGTCGATCAGCGAGGCGGCTGCGACCGCGTCGGGATGGTCGAACCGGCAGCCGGCGTTCTTTCCGTACTGGGTCGAGAAGGTGGATTCGGGGACGACCTTGGCGAGCTGAAATCTCGCGGTTAGCGAGGCGGACTGCCAGGGCGTTATCCACCCCGGCGAAGGCCGGGGCCCAATTGGAGAGGTCGCAGTAACGATGCGGACCCCTTCGTTTAGCGAGGTCTCCCAATTGGACCCCGGCCTTCGCCGGGGGGGTAACGAGGGGGATCGGATCACCGACACGCACGCCATCCCATCGACCCACGGTTCGCCTGGTCGAGATGCAGGTGGTCGGCATGCGCGGCGTTGTAGTCGGGGGACAGCGTCGTCGCGAACAGCTGGCAGGCGCCGTCGCGGACTTCGCGGAGGAATGCGGCTTTGGGATCGTCGCCCTTCCAGTCTCGCGCGACGGTGACGCGGGTGCCGTCGGTCAGGCGGAAACCGGCGATGTCGACCGCGTCGGCTGTCGAGTGTTCGCTCCAGTTGCTCGAATGGCTGCCGGCGATACGGCGGCAACTATAGCTGCCGAAATGATCGATCGTCGCGACGCGTGCGCCGAAGTGACGTTCGGCGGCAGGTTGGACGATGTCCCATTCCCACATCGCCAATGCCGCTGCGACGGGACAGGCGACGCCTAACCCGGCAGGTGCGAAGGCGATCTTTCGAGCACCGCCGGTTCGACGCACGCCGTCTGCATAGCCGCATTGTCCTTCGCCCTTGCGCGGTGGAAGGACGGTGTAGCGGACGCCCGCGCGGTCGAGCAGCGCGCGGCATTGCGGGAAATCCTCGGTCAGCGCGGTGAGCTTGCGTCCGGTGAACAGCCCGATCGGCTGGCCGAGATCAAGCGGCGCCCAAGGGACGTCCTGCGGCCGGCCGCGCAGGCTGGCCCACAGCATCAGTCCCACCGTCGCGATGACGACCAGCGCCACCAGCCACCCGATCGTCCTTCGCACCGCGCGCATGTCAGCCGCGCACCGCGTCCGACATCGGCTCCGACGTTATCGGATAGCCGAGGTCGTCGGGGATGCAGAGATGCTCGACGCCATCGCGCATTTCGGTCCACGGGGTGACGGTGCGGATGGGATGCGCGCGGGCGTCAGCGACCGCGGCATCGAAATCGGCGAACTGCGCGAGGCGTTCGAGATTGCGGCGGGTCGGGAAGATGATCGTCGCGCGCGCGGCATCGGTCTCGGCGAGAATGTGCGCGGCGGTTGCCCAGAACAGGCGGACGTTTTCGGTCTCGTCGACCCGCGCCGCAGGGGCTTCGGCGGGCAGGCGGGCGAGATAGAAGCACGTGTCGAAGATGCGTGCGTGGGCGTGCGCTGGCCGCCAGCGGGCGAAATATTCCAGTGCATCGAGATCGAGGGACGTGTCTGCGTCCGCCAATGCTTCACCGAACGCGGTTCCGGCGTGAAGGGCGGCGCGCAACCGTTCGAAGGCCTGGATGGAGGGCATCGGTGACAGGCCGATCGGCAGCCCGGCCTCCTCGATCGTCTCGCGGATCGCGGCGATGCGCGCGGCGGTTTCGTCGTCGGGGTGGCCGAGCAGAGCCGTCAGCGCGTGGTCGCCGGGATCGACGCGGCCGCCGGGGAATACCAGTGCGCCGCCCGCGAACGCCATCGCCTTGGCACGCTCGACCATCAGCAGTTCCGGGGGGCCGGCTGGCGTGTCGCGGAAGATGACGAGCGTCGCGGCGGGGATGGCGGGGGGAAGCGCGTCGGTCATTGGCTTTGGTAACGCGCGAGGGCGGGATCGGGTAGCGTCGTAGGGTGGCGTTACTCAGAGGTGGCGCGGTGCACTCCGACGCAGTTAAGATTATTCTCCTGCGATGGCGGGAGTCCAGTCTGGGTTCCCGCTTTTCGCGGGGAAACATGGAGACGCTCGGTTGTCAGCCGTCAGTCTGCGAGCATCGCGGCGAGTGCGGGAGTCAGGTATTCGCGCACGGTGCCGTCGATTTCGGTGACGAGGCGGCCGGCGATGCGATGATTGTGCGCGAGGTCGAGGCCGTCCGGCCCCAGCACGGTGAGTGCGGTCGCCCAGGCGTCGGCGTCGAGCGCGGTCTCGTGGATGACGCTGGCGGAGACGACGCCGGTATCGATCGGGCGTCCGGTGCGTGGATCTAGCGTGTGCGCGCCGCGGCGGTAGTTGCCGGAGGTCGCTACCGCTTGGCCGTGCAGCGCGATTCGGAGCGGGGGGAGTGTCAGGCGGGGCGGGCTTTCGAGGTCGACCCACCAGGGATCGCCGTCGGGCTTGATCCCGCGACCGACGAGTTCGCCGCCGATCTCGACCAGTGCGTTCGGGATGCCGACATCGTGCAAAAGGTCGGCGACGGCGTCGACCGCGTGGCCCTTGGCGATCCCCGACAGGTCGAGCGCGGTGCCGCCGGGTTGGCGGAGGTGCGCGCCCGTGGGGGCGAACGAGAGCCGGGACCAGCCCGATGTCGCGCGCGCTTTCTCGATTTCGGCAGTGCTTGGGGGGCAGGCGACGGGGACGGGGCCGAAACCCCAGGCATCGACGAGCAAGCCGATCGCCGGATCGAACGCGCCGCCGGTTATCTCCGCGAGCGCCAGGCCGCGCGTCATGACGTGTGCGAAGTCGGGTGCGAGCGTCGTCCAGGTGCCGCTCGGCGACCGGTTGAAGCGGGACAGGAGCGAGTTCGGTGCCCAGTGGCTCATCTCGGCGACCAGCCTGGCCAGCCGCGCGACGATCGCGGCGCGGATCGACGACGGATCGGTGCCGGCGGGCGCAACGAAGCGCACGCTCCACGACGTCCCCATCGTCTCGCCGTGCAGATCGAACACCACCGCCGACGGATCGCGCGCCGCGAACGCCGCGGCGTCGATCGTCGGCGGCAGCGCAATCCTCATGCCGCCAAACTCATGCTGAACGCCTCAGGGCGTGAGCACTTCGAGCGTCGTGACGTAGCTCATCCGCCGTTCGGTTGCCCGCGGCGTGGTCGCCTTGGCGTCGGTCAGCGTCGCGTTGAGCCAGTACATCCCGGCGGTCGGCCACGAGACGCTCAACACGCCGTCCGCGCCGGTGGTCAACTCGCGCGCGCCCTCGTCGTTGCGATAGCGCTTGCCGCCTGGGATGACCGTGATCTTCACGTTGGGGGCGGGTTTGCCGTCGACCAGGAAGCGGAACTTGGCGGTCTCGCCCGCGACCAGTTCGTCGGGGTGCGTGATCGGTGCGAACTCGAGGCCCTTGCCGGTCGGCTTGAAGACGGTGGTGGTCGGCGCGCCGGCGGTCACGAAGATCTCGTTGCGGCCCGACACCTCGGTGACCTTAACGTCGGTCGCGTTGGCGGGGATGTCGGCGACGGTCAGCGGGGCAGGCGCGTTCGGCTGCGGCGGACCACGACGACCGCCGAGGCGCTTCTCGACGCCATCGACCTTGAAGCTGCCCATGACGGCGGACATCTGCGTGCCGATCTTCCAGGTGCCCGGCTTGTCGAGCTTCACGTCGAACACCGAGCGATAGCGCCCGGTCGCGCCGTTCTGCAGTGCGCCTTCGCTGCCGTCGGGCTGCCACACCTTCATGCCGTCGAGGCGGAGCGGCTGGTGATCGAAGAAGAACAGGTCGTTCGAGACCGCGGCGTCGACCGTCACCCAGCCATCGGTCCCTGAGAAC
>Ga0247729_10000356_pt1 | contig 19897 bp, 19 predicted proteins | sample UWRJL133311R2_FD_180958 | JGI IMG/M metagenome (GOLD analysis project Ga0247729, IMG submission 180958) | Plant litter microbial communities from Arlington Agricultural Research Station in Wisconsin, United States - UWRJ-L133-311R-2 | ecosystem: Environmental > Terrestrial > Plant litter >... | reverse complement strand
CGCGTGCGCATTCCAGAGCAGGCGCATAAATTTCCGGGCCAGCTTTCCGGCGGTCAGCAACAGCGTGTGGCGATTGCCCGTGCCCTGTGCATGAAGCCGAAAATCATGCTGTTCGATGAGCCGACCTCGGCACTCGATCCGGAAATGGTGAAGGAAGTTTTGGACACCATGGTCGGCCTGGCTGAAGAAGGCATGACCATGCTCTGCGTAACCCACGAAATGGGCTTTGCCCGCACCGTGGCCAACCGCGTGATCTTCATGGACAAAGGCGAAATCGTCGAGCAAGCCGCTCCAAACGATTTCTTCGATAATCCACAAAGCGACCGTACGCGTCTGTTCCTGAGCCAGATTTTGCATTGATTGGTTGAGTGGCAGCGTGAAAAACCCGGACCTAGTGTTCGGGTTTTTTTGTGGGGCTAAAAGGTACTTGAAATACAAAGTGTGGTGTAAAAAACACATCACTCATTTTTCTTATCCCATGCCTAGTTAACAGTGCTAGATCGCAGGCTGTGCCGTAAGAGCCTCCGCACATCGCGATCCCCATCTTTGAACTACAGTGTACGTCCATGTTTTTTGTGGTGAATGCGTACACACCAAATTCCAAGTAGGACGCAAACGGGGTAGGTGACGTACCCGACCAGTTTCCATTGCTGCGGTTTCAGTGTCATGAGTTCTGAAAGGAGGTAATTAAAAACCGCCGTGTAAAATAATGCGCCCCCGAAAACAAGAATCGAAACTCTTAAGTAGTACATCAAGTGATCTATGTTTAGAATTATGTGTTTTCGACTGCTACTGGTAGTTGTATAAAAGGTAAGCGTGGGTTCTATACATTGAGTTGGTTTGCTTAATGTTGCCATCATGTAGCCGTAAATGAGTGCCATGGTGAACGAAAAAAAATCAACGAATGGGGCGTCTTCAATGTTCGTCAGAGGGATATTCCCTGTTCTGGAAATTCCTATGTTGATAATCATCAGGGCTACGTTGTAAGTAAAGAATATACGATATGAGGTGATGGTGAAGTCGGTGCGAGATGATGCTCGCTTTGCCTGTATTGAAAGTAAAAATAACAGGATGCTCACAGCAAAGAAACTGAGGTACAACGAGAATTCAATCATTCTTTTTTAACTCGTCAAGTATGTTTTTCGTGGTAAAAGCGCCACCTGCAGCATCAAAGCCGAGGATCCAGTTTGAAGTGTTTTTGTAGGCCCTCACGTAGTCAGTATCTATGTATCTGTAGAGTCGCCATGCGCCAGGTTTGAGTGTGTTTCTAAATGTGCCGTATAGCGACGTTGCGATGTCCGCTACTCCATAAGCGATGTTGCCTTCCGTTGTTCCGTAACCTCGTCCTTCAGCCAGTCTGTGATACACCATTCTAGTTGCGCCTACTGTATCGGACCGACCCTCCCGTAAATTGACCGTATTTTCGTGTATGTTATTCATGCCGTGCGCAATCATAAATGCGCCTCCTGCGCATGCCACTCCGCCTGCAGCACATATTGCAACGCCACCTGCGAACTGAAATCCTCCAGCGACAAGGCCGACGGATTGAGAGAGGACTCTCATCTGATGACTTGTTAATAATGAATGCTCCTCTTTTAAGGCCTTCAAACCCTCCCAGACGCTCTTCCTCCCACTCTCCACATCCGTAACAATCCCTCGCGCGTAATACGCCACTTCACGGTTGAACTGAATCCGCAACATCCCGTCCCGAATATGCCGAGCACTCACGGTGCAGGCGTGGCTGGTGAGCACGCCAGCCGCGTGGCTGACCTCCCAATAGTCGTTGCTGCTGACTTGCGGTTTTTTGTTGGCGGACGTCATTGCGCGCCTTCCCAGGTTGTATAGCCGCTGGTGTTGGTGGCATGGTTGCGCCAGGTAATATTTCGGTAGCGGATCGCGACTGTCTCTTGCGGCTCTACATCATTTTGCAATATCGAGTGCGGCATGCTCACGGTCAGATCAGCTATCTGCGCGCCTTCAATTTCTACGGAGTAGTATTTCTCCTGACCAACAGGGCCGGACGCTCTATAGAAGTTGAGTGTACAAGTGAGTTCTTCTCGCGTTGCCAGTGCCTGCGCTAGCAGTGGAGATGATTTATCGATGAATTTGGTAATGATGATGGGGTTGTGATGGGCATATTTGCTGTTGCCCAGAGTGTTCATGTTGTGGTCGAAGGACAACACCATGATTTCGTCTTTATGGCTGATCTGGCATTTGTTGCCGATTGATGGGGCCGTTGAACAGCCCTCGGAAAGAAGTCCCTGAACTTTGCCCTCTATAACCATGTAACCGTGACTGGCCATTGACTGATCATCCTGAAAAAATGAGCGGTCATTTTATTGGGATGCGTTCTCTGGTTATGTAGGGCGTTTCCGGAGGTGTTGAGGGAAGTTGCGCGATTGGCGGGAGATGGAATGCAGCGGTCGACAATGTCTCTGATATACGCATGACCTGTAGGAGCCATCCGACGTTACGAAGGTCGCGAAGGCGGTGTGTCAGGCAGATCGCATTCGTCGCCGTCGTAACCTCCGACAACTCCTACAAGACCGCGTAGTGCTTTCAGGCCTCCAGCTTATCCAACGATTTCTCCACCACGCCGCGTGCCAGATCAATCAAATGCACCACCGACAAGGCCAGGTCGCGCTTGGTGCCGCTCAGATGGTCGGCCGATTCATAGGCCGTGGCGGCTGCGCAGCGCAGTAAGTCGGCGGCGTGGGCGAGGGTGTGTGCGGGTGAGTCGGAATGAATATCGAGCATGTACAACTCCTATTGAATTCAGGAACCATCGCCCATCGCTACTAAACGAGGGTGGCGGCTGTGCAACAGGTTAGTAGACCGGTCAATAGGAGAACCCGGCGCACCCGAAAGTGCCCTGCGCACAGCCACCATATAGAGGTGAACACGTGTGCGCCTATTGGTCCGGGCTACTAAACCCGATCGCTGATGTGCAGCGACCGACGCAGCCTAGTGACCTGGATTTGGAGGCGCAAGTTAGGGACAAGTTTCTCGGAAATGTCTGTCAAGGAGAAGGGATTGCGTCTGACGAATATGTTGCCGGAAGTGCCATTTGTTGTGGGAGCGAGGCTTGCCCGCGATGCAGGCGCTGCGTTCTATCAGTGAAACCGGGTTGCTCTTATCGCGGGCAAGCACCGCTCCCACAAAGACCAATTGAACCTGTTGGAGCCGAGCTTGCCTGCGAAGAACGACGACGCGGTTTGGCTGATACACCTCGTGGACTGATTCGCGGGCAAGCACCGCTCCCACAAAGACCAATTGAACCTGTTGGAGCCGGGCTTGCCCGCGAAGAACGATGACGCGGTTTGTCTGATACACCTCGTCGACTGATTCGCGGGCAAGCCTCGCTCCAACAAGGGTGCCTTCTGTTGAAGCCCGGCTGGCTTGCGATCGCAGCGTACCCAATCCCCCCGAAACTTGTATTCCCTCCCGTTCTCCAACAGGATGTTGCCCTTTCGCGCTTTGCGCAGTTTCACCTTCCTGCCCCACGAGAATGCAATGACGACCAAGGCGCCATCGGCGGGTACGACCCCGCACCACTCATCTTCTGTCCTCAATCGCCCGTGGCTGGTGCTGCTCGGGCTGGTGTTGGTAGCGCTCAATCTGCGTCCGGCGCTGGCGAGCATGGCGCCGTTGCTCGGCTACGTTTCCGACAGCCTCGGGCTTTCATCGGCCGCGGCGGGGTTGCTGACCACGTTGCCAGTCCTCTGTCTGGGGCTGTTCGCACCCTTGGCGCCTCGGTTGGCGCGGCGCTTTGGCAGTGAACAGGTGGTTTTTGCAGTTCTGTTCGCCCTGGCGGCAGGCATCGTCTTGCGCAGTTTCTTCGGTGAATTCGGACTATTCGCCGGCAGTATTCTGGCCGGGGCGAGCATTGGGGTCATCGGTGTGCTGCTGCCGGGTATCGTCAAACGCGACTTCCCTAAACACGCGGGGACCATGACCGGTGTCTACACCATGGCGTTGTGTCTGGGGGCCGCGCTCGCGGCGGGCTCCACCGTGCCAATCGCCCATTATTTCGATGACAGTTGGGCCGTTGGCCTGGGCGTCTGGATGATCCCGGCATTGTTTGCGGCCCTGATCTGGTGGCCGCAGGCGCGGCAAAAACATGACCAACACAAGGTCGTGTACCGGGTGCGGGGTTTGCTGAGTGACCGGCTGGCCTGGCAGGTCACTCTGTACATGGGCCTGCAATCATCTTTGGCTTACGTGGTGTTTGGCTGGTTGCCATCGGTACTGATCGGCCGGGGCCTGAGCCCGACGGACGCCGGTTTGTTGCTGTCCGGTTCGATCATGGTGCAACTGATCAGTGCCTTGAGTGCCCCATGGCTGGCAACCCGTGGCAAGGATCAGCGCCTGGGCGTGCTGATCTCGATGTCCATGACGCTGATTGGACTGTTCGGCTGCTTGTACGCGCCAGTGGGTGGCCTGTGGGGCTGGGCAGTTGTGCTGGGATTGGGGCAAGGCGCGGCATTTAGCATCGCGCTGACCCTGATTGTGCTGCGCTCGCGAGATTCTCACGTGGCGTCCAACCTGTCGGGCATGGCCCAGGGGATCGGCTACACCATTGCGTCTATCGGGCCTTTTGCGGTGGGGGTTGTGCATGATGTGACTGACAGCTGGGATTCCCTCGGCTGGATCTTCGCTGTTCTCGGCATAACTGCCACTGTCGCTGGCCTGGGTGCTGGACGAGCCTTGTATGTGCAGGTCAGCAGCGAAAAAGTCTGAGCCCCGGTATTTGTGTTGCGAATGCCCATGGCAAAGCGCTGAAAGGGCGCTTATCGTGCATGCACCTTTTGCTCCAATGGACGTGCATGCATGAGCGACGAAGACAAACGCCTGATCAATAACGCGCTGATTACCCGCTTCTACGAGGCGTTCAATCGTCTCGATGCTGAAGCCATGGCTGCCTGCTATACCGATGACGTGGTGTTCAGCGACCCGGTATTTGGCGAGCTGCGTGGCCAACAGGCCGGTGATATGTGGCGCATGCTCACGTCCCGTGCCAAGGATTTTTCCCTGACCTTTGACAGTGTGCGAGCGGATGAGCGTACAGGCGCCGCCCACTGGGTCGCGACTTATCTGTTCAGCAAGACGGGCAACACCGTGATCAACGACATTCAGGCGCGTTTCGTATTCCGGGACGGCAAAATCAGCGAACATCGCGACCAGTTCGACCTGTGGCGCTGGTCCCGTCAGGCATTGGGGGTCAAAGGGTTGCTGCTGGGCTGGACGCCTTTTGTGCAGAACGCCATCCGTAAGCAGGCGCAGTCCGGTCTCACCGCCTGGCAGGCAGGCCGCTGAGCCTCTGATAGAATCCCGGCTTTCGCGTCGAACCGATCTGCTGTCATGCCTGAAGCTCTAACCCCAACCGTTAACGAATCTCCCGAACCAGCGATCAGTAAGCCCTGGTTCGTGTACCTGGTGCGTGCGAAAAACGGCTCGTTGTACTGCGGCATCAGCGACGACCCCCAGCGCCGCTTCACCGCCCACCAAAGTGGCAAGGGCGCACGCTTCTTTTATTCCAGCCCGGCAGTGGCGCTGGTGTATGTCGAGGAATGTGCCAGCAAGGGCGAGGCGCTACGACAGGAGCGGTTGATCAAGAAGTTGAGGAAGAGTGCCAAGGAGGTTTTGGCGGCGGGTTATTGCGCACCTGATTAATGTGAAAACGCTCTCCCACAGGTTCTGCATTCGTTCAGAGACACCTCGGTTCTGTAGGAGTTGTCGGAGGTTACGACGGCGACGAATGCGGCTTGTCTGATGCACCGCGGCTCGCAGCCTGCGGCAGCTCCTACAGAACCTGCGTTTCGATCAATCGCTGTGATGATCCGCCATCAAAGCTGTCGGGTAGGCTCCACGGTTTTTGCCGGTTAAGCTGTGGACTTTCCCTCTGCCGGAAAGGCCAACATGACCGACATCATCCTGCACCATTACCCCACCTCCCTGTTCGCTGAAAAAGCCCGTCTGATGCTGGGCTACAAAGGGCTCTCCTGGCGTTCGGTCATCATCCCTTCGATCATGCCCAAGCCCGATCTCACGGCGCTGACCGGCGGCTATCGGAAAACCCCGGTATTACAGATTGGCGCGGATATCTACTGCGACACGGCCTTGATGGCCCGTCGTCTGGAGCAGGAAAAAGCCTCGCCCGCTTTTTTCCCGGAAGGCCAGGAATTCACCGTTGCCAGTTTTGCGGCCTGGGGGGATTCGGTGATGTTCATGCACGCGGTCAGCCTGGTGTTCCAGCCCGAATCCCTTGCGGTGCGTTTTGCCAAAGTGCCGCTGGAAGCGGTCAAGGCCTTTGTTGCCGATCGTGCTGCATTGTTTGACGGCGGCAGTGCGAGTCGGATGCCGGTCGAGCAAGCCAAGCACCAGTGGCCAACGCTGATGGCGCGTCTGGAACTGGAACTGGAGCGTAACGGCGACTTCCTGTTTGGCGTGCCGTCGATTGCCGATTTCTCGGTCGCCCACACCCTGTGGTTCCTCAAGCAAACCCCAGTGACCGCACCGTTGGTAGATGATTATCCAGGTGTCGCCGCATGGCTGGGACGAGTGCAGGGCTTCGGCCACGGCGCGCCGAGCGAGCTGAGTTCTGCCGAGGCTGTGGAGATTGCAGCTCAGGCCACTCCGGCAGCGTTGCCGGACGAGGTATTTGTTGACCCTAATGGCTTCAAGGCGGGTGATCAGGTGACGATCTCAGCCATCGATTATGGCGTCGACCCGGTTGACGGCGAATTGGTGTTCAGCGGGCGTGAGGAGTTGATTCTGCGTCGCGAAGACGAAAGGGCGGGGGTGGTGCATGTGCACTTTCCGCGGTTTGGGTTTCGGATTCAGAAGCGCTGATAAGTGGGGAGATTTGTGACCTGTGGGAGCGGTGCTTGCCCGCGATAAGGCTGGACGCAGTTTACTTTAGGATTGCGGTGCCCTCATCGCGGGCAAGCCTCGCTCCCACAGAGATGTATCAGGCAGCACGATTTGCGATCACTTCAACGCCGCAAGTATCGCTTCTTCACTAAAGCCCCGAATAATCGTGCCATTCACATCAATCAACGGAATCCCACGCCCGCCCAATGCTTCATAGGCTTTGCGGCCTTCCGTTGATTTCTCGATGTCGTATTCCTTGTACGGGATACCTTTGCTGTCGAGGAAGCGCCGGGTCTGTTTGCAGTAGCCGCACCATTCGGTGGCGTACATCACCACGCGGGCTTGCGCCTGGGTCTGTGCTGGGACCGCGTCCGATGGGTTGAAGAAGTGCTCGATCTTGCCCCAGTTCTGGTAAATCACCACAACCAGCATGATCAGCACGAATTTCTTCAGGGTGCGTATCAACATGACCAGTGCCCTCAGCGACGCTTGAGCTGATCGGTCAGCTGCGTCGGCAGGCCCTTGATAATCAAGGTGCCAGCGGCTTCGTCGTATTCGATCTTGTCGCCCAGCAGATGCGCTTCGAAACTGATCGACAGGCCTTCTGCACGGCCGGTGAAGCGACGGAACTGGTTAAGGGTGCGCTTATCCGCCGGGATCTCGGGTGACAGGCCGTAGTCCTTGTTGCGGATGTGATCGTAAAACGCGCGCGGGCGTTCTTCGTCGATCAGGCCGGACAGCTCTTCCAGGCCCATGGGTTCGCCCATCTTGCTCTGGCTGCTGGCGTAGTCCACAAGGGTCTTGGTCTTCTCCCGTGCGGAATCTTCCGGGAGGTCTTCGCTTTCGACAAAGTCACTGAAGGCCTTGAGCAGGGTACGTGTTTCGCCAGGGCCGTCGACGCCTTCCTGGCAGCCGATGAAGTCGCGGAAGTACTCCGAAACCTTTTTGCCGTTCTTGCCTTTGATGAACGAGATGTACTGTTTGGACGTCTTGTTGTTCTGCCACTCGGACACGTTGATGCGCGCCGCCAGGTGCAGCTGACCGAGGTCCAGGTGGCGCGATGGTGTTACGTCCAGGGTTTCGCTCACTGCCACGCCTTCACTGTGGTGGAGCAGAGCAATGGCCAGGTAGTCGGTCATGCCTTGCTGATAGTGGGCAAACAGCACGTGGCCGCCGACGGACAGGTTGGATTCTTCCATCAGCTTCTGCAGATGCTCTACCGCGATGCGGCTGAATGCGGTGAAGTCTTTGCCGCCGTCCATGTATTCCTTCAGCCAGCCGCTGAATGGATGCGCGCCGGACTCGGCATGGAAGAACCCCCAGGCCTTGCCTTGCTTGGCGTTATAGCTCTCGTTGAGGTCCGCCAGCATGTTCTCGATGGCTTGGGATTCGGCGAGTTCAGAGTCACGTGCGTGCAGGACAGCTGGCGTACCGTCGGGTTTCTTGTCGATCAGGTGGACGATGCAATGACGGATCGGCATGGAGTTCTCGGCTGGTTGTGAGCGGAATACAGGTCGAGCGGCGCGGCTCGTTTCAACGGCGGCCAGTGTAGCGCAGACGAGCTTCAAACGCCCCTGAGACCCTTGGTTTTAGCTCTTGTGGTGGTATTGGAGTATGTTTTTTCGGCAGATTGAGGATAAACCTGTCCAAACGGGTAGGTTAGTGCGGATATTTGCTCGGCTCTGTGCTAGTTTTGCCCGGTCTTGCGCAGCATAGAGCTCCAGGCACCGCAGTTTGTGTGCTTTCGGGCCGAACCATTGCCCGCTTTGAGCATCTACAGTTCGCGATTAATCGTGGCTGCTATTGGAGGGTCAGGTTCATCGCCTGGCCCCAGGCCGATGCTGCACTCTGCAATCCAAATGAATTTGATAGGGAAGGAACACCACCATGGCTCTGACTAAAGACCAATTGATCGCCGATATCGCAGAAGCTATCGACGCGCCAAAAACTACCGCGCGTAATGCTCTTGAGCAATTGGGCCAAATTGTTGCCGACCAACTGGAAAACGGCGTTGAAATCACTCTGCCGGGTATCGGCAAACTGAAAGTAGCCGAGCGTCCAGCTCGCACTGGCCGTAACCCTTCGACTGGCGCTGCCATCGAAATCGCTGCCAAGAAAGTGATCAAGTTCGTACCAGCAAAAGTGCTGAGCGACTCGATCAACAAGTAAGCTCACGCTTGCTGTGAAAAAGCCGTGCGCCGGTCAACCGGGCACGGCTTTTTTGTGTCTGGCGTTGCGCAAATATTGGGTTGGAACACTGACCTGTGGGAGCGGTGCTTGCCCGCGATAAGGCTGGACGCGGTTCACTTTAGAATTGCGGTGCCCTTATCGCGGGCAAGCCTCGCTCCCACAGGGTTGGTGGCCGGTGGTTTGAGATCTACACCCACCGCTCCTGCCGCCAAGCCTCTTGCTTTGCCTTGTCATGAAACGTCCAGGCCACGAAGCGGCTTTGCTTTTGCCCCTGGCCCATTTCGACGATACGCGTTTCTACTGCGCCGACTTTCTTCAGCGTGCTTTGAATCAATGGCAGGTTCGACGCCTTCGACACCAGGGTACTGAACCACAGCACTTGTCTGCCCAACTGGGTGCTTTCCTTGATCAGTTGGGTTACGAAGCCGATTTCGCCACCTTCGCACCACAACTCCTGGGATTGCCCGCCGAAATTCAGCACCGGCAGCTTGCGCTTCGGATCGGCTTTGCCCAGAGCACGCCATTTACGTTGGCTGCCCCGTTGGGCTTCTTCCAGAGACGAATGGAAGGGCGGGTTGCACAGGCTGACGTCGAAACGCTCATCACTGTTTAGCAGGTCCAGCAGGATCTGCTTACGGTTGCCTTGCTGACGCAGGATGATGGCTTTGTTCAGCTTGTTGGACTTGATGATCGCCGTAGCGGCGGCAATGGCGGTAGGGTCGATGTCCGAGCCGAGGAATTGCCAGCCGTAGTCGCTATGCCCGATCAGCGGGTAAACGCAGTTGGCGCCGGTGCCGACGTCCAGCGCCTTGATCGCGGCCCCACGCGGAATCACGCCCTCATTGCCCTCGGCCAGCAGGTCGGCCAGAAAGTGCAGGTAATCCGCGCGCCCCGGAATCGGTGGGCACAGGTAATCCGCCGGAATGTCCCAATGTGCGATGCCGTAGAACGACTTCAGCAACGCCCGGTTGAACACTCGCACGGCGGAAGGGTTGGCGAAGTCGATGCTTTCCTTGCCGTATGGGTTGGTGATCAGAAACTGACCCAGCTCCGGGCTGCTCTTGATCAGCTTGGGAAAATCGTAATGCCCCTGATGGCGATTGCGCGGGTGCAGGGTGGCTTTTTCCTTCGGCTCGGCTCCCGGCGCTTTGGTTTTCGTCGGGAGCTTTTTGCCGGATGCGGCCGTTTGTTTCGGAATAGTCATGGTTGCGTCGGGTCAGCGTCGGGGCTTGAGTGGCGGGCATTGTCCCACAGCTGGCCCTGATGAGGGCATCGGCTTGCCTATCGGCGTATAGAACTCCGCTTCGCAAACAGATTGCGTCGGTTATCAAGTGGATTAGCGCGGTAGCTCCAGCTTGACGCGCTATCTGACGAACTAAGACGCGGAGGAGTGCCCCAATGAAACTCAACACTAGATGACGAATCACTAGAAGCAGATGACCGGGGGGCTCTACCGGGCAAGGGTATGTGCGATGGCGTGGAGCTTAGGGCAACGGGGGGATTTTCAACCATACGCCCAGCGGGATCGTTCATAGGGTTCATAGGGATGTATTCCCGAGAGGCGGTGTTAGATGGCCGAGGGGAGGTGTTTGAGGTTACCCTCCCTTGCCGATGCCTGAGTATAGTGAAAACACGTTCCCTCCCCAGGTACAGCCCCGCACCAACAGCAAATAAACCACCCCCGACTCCGAGCAGTGTATGTTTTAGCTTTCGTTCCTTCACAGCCAAACTTGCAGATGCTAAAACCACCCCAGAAAGCATGCTAACTAATGAAATATCAAGCAGTGCATTGTAGGAAGTAAGTCGCCGGAACAGAGCGCTAAAAGCAAAATGCCCAGTCGGGTCAGTGTTATTGATCGGATCCCCCACACAATAGCTGTAGGCATTCAGCCCACCACTCCCGAACGGGCTCATGCTGTCCGGACTGTGGAAGCGCCTCAACACTGGGTTATACGCTCGGTACCCATTGCCCAACAGATACCAACCCGTATCCGGCTCCCGGAACTCACCGTTGAACGCCACTGATGCGGCTGGATCTCGCTCAGCAGAGCGCTGTCCGTAGGCGCTATAGCGGACTTTGCTCAAATCACTGTTATTGAGTTCAGCCAGCACAGAATTTTGCCGATCAACTGCCAGCAGAACATTGGTCTGGTTGGATTGGTCAGGGCGCTGCCGACCGTGTTTTGGCTTTTTCATCAGATTGCACCTCGTATCCTCTATCGCTTCAGTTATCGGGCGGCAGTCAATACAGGGGGCTGCTGGAAAGAGAATACGCTGGGTTGGGGGCTGGCAGTACTAGCAGAAATACTAGGTTTTCTGGTCTTTATTCGGGGTGTTTTTGGTTTGACGAGGATAGTCATAACCGATTTGACGCTGGAGAAGCGCAGACCCCTGTAGGAGCGAACTTGTTCGCGAGGCGGTGTGTCAGGTACGACGCCTCGCGAACAGTTCGCTCCTACAGGGTTCATGGTAAGCAGCCAGCCTGGGTTTCAGGCTGGCTGCTTGTTTCACTTACAAACTCGCAATCCGCGCATGCTGCTCGGCCAGTTTGCCCAGAGCCTGTTCGGCCTCGGCCATTTTGGCGCGTTCTTTGGCGATGACCTCTGCCGGGGCCTTGTCAACAAACGCTGCGTTAGACAGCTTGCCGCCAACCCGCTGCACTTCGCCTTGCAGACGCAGGATTTCCTTGTCCAGACGCGCCAGCTCGGCGTCTTTGTCGATCAGGCCGGCCATTGGCACCAGCACTTCCATCTCGCCTACCAGACCGGTAGCCGACAGCGGTGCTTCGGCGCCGGCTTCCAGCACGGTGATGGACTCCAGCTTGGCGAGCTTTTTCAGCAGGTAGTCGTTTTCCTGCAAGCGGCGCAGGTCTTCGGCGTTGACGTTCTTGAGGAACAACTGCAGCGGCTTGCCCGGACCGATGTTCATTTCGCCACGAATGTTACGGGTGGCGAGCATCAGGCCTTTGAGCCATTCGATGTCGTCTTCAGCGGCTTGATCGATGCGTGCTTCGTTAGCCACCGGCCAAGGTTGCAGCATGATGGTCTTGCCTTCGGCACCGGCCAGCGGCGCGAGGCGCTGCCAGATTTCTTCGGTGATGAACGGCATGAACGGATGGGCCAGACGCAGGGCAACTTCCAGCACGCGAACCAGTGTGCGACGAGTGCCGCGCTGACGCTCAACCGGCGCAGTTTCGTCCCACAGCACGGGCTTGGACAGTTCCAGGTACCAGTCGCAATACTGATTCCAGATGAACTCGTACAAAGCCTGGGCAGCGAGGTCGAAGCGGAACTGATCCAGTTGGCGGGTCACTTCGGCTTCGGTGCGTTGCAGCTGCGAGATGATCCAGCGATCCGCCAGAGACAGCTCGACCTCTTCGCCGTTCTGGCCGCAGTCTTCGCCCTTGTCCAGCACGTAGCGCGCGGCGTTCCAGATCTTGTTGCAGAAGTTGCGATAGCCTTCGACGCGGCCCATGTCGAACTTGATGTCGCGACCGGTGGACGCCAGCGAGCAGAAGGTGAAACGCAGGGCGTCGGTGCCGTAGCTGGCGATGCCGTCGGCGAACTCGTCGCGGGTCTGTTTTTCAATCTTCTTGGCCAGTTTCGGCTGCATCATGCCGGAGGTGCGTTTCTGCACCAGATCTTCCAGCTCGATGCCGTCGATGATGTCCAGCGGGTCCAGGACGTTGCCTTTGGACTTGGACATCTTCTGACCCTGACCGTCGCGGACCAGCCCGTGCACATAGACCGTTTTGAATGGCACTTGCGGGGTGCCGTCTTCGTTCTTCACCAGATGCATGGTGAGCATGATCATCCGGGCAACCCAGAAGAAAATGATGTCGAAGCCGGTGACCAGCACGTCGGTAGAGTGGAAGGTTTCCAGCGCCTTGGTTTTTTCCGGCCAGCCGAGGGTGGAGAACGTCCACAGGCCCGAGCTGAACCAGGTGTCGAGAACGTCGTTGTCCTGTTGCAGCGCAACCTCAGGGCCTAGGTTGTTCTTGGCGCGAACTTCGGCTTCATCGCGACCGACATACACTTTGCCGGACTCGTCGTACCAGGCCGGGATGCGGTGGCCCCACCAGAGCTGACGGCTGATGCACCAGTCCTGGATGTCGCGCATCCACGAGAAATACATGTTTTCGTATTGCTTGGGCACGAAGGCGATGCGGCCGTCTTCCACGGCGGCAATGGCAGGTTCTGCCAATGGCTTGGTGGACACGTACCACTGATCGGTCAGCCACGGCTCGATGATGGTGCCGGAACGGTCGCCTTTCGGGACTTTCAGGGCGTGATCATCAACGCTGACCAGCAGGCCGGCTTGGTCGAAGGCAGCAACGATCTGCTTGCGCGCTTCGAAGCGATCCAGGCCTGCGTATTGCGCAGGCAGGGTGCCGTCAACGGTTTCGTTCAGGGTGCCGTCCAGGTTGAACACCTGAGCAGTGGCCAGTACGTGGGCATTTTTGTCGAAAATGTTCAGCAGCGGCAGGTTGTGGCGCTTGCCGACTTCGTAGTCGTTGAAATCGTGAGCCGGGGTGATTTTCACGCAGCCGGTGCCGAATTCAGGGTCGCAATAATCGTCAGCGATGATCGGGATGCGACGGCCAACCAGAGGCAGCTCGACGAACTTGCCGATCAGAGCCTTGTAGCGCTCGTCTTCCGGGTTAACGGCAACGGCGGCATCACCGAGCATGGTTTCCGGGCGCGTAGTGGCAACGATCAGGTAATCCAGGCCGTCAGCGGTTTTTGCGCCGTCAGCCAGTGGATAACGCAGGTTCCACAGGAAGCCTTTTTCGTCGTGGTTTTCCACTTCGAGGTCGGAGATGGCCGTGTGCAGTTTGGTGTCCCAGTTGACCAGACGCTTGCCGCGATAGATCAGGCCGTCTTCATGCAAACGCACGAAGGCTTCTTTAACGGCTTCCGACAGCCCGTCGTCCATAGTGAAGCGCTCGCGGCTCCAGTCCACGGACGAGCCAAGGCGGCGGATCTGACGGCTGATATTGCCGCCGGACTGATCCTTCCATTCCCAGATCTTTTCCAGAAACTTCTCGCGGCCCAGGTCATGACGGTTCAGGCCCTGCGCTTCGATCTGCCGTTCTACCAGCATCTGCGTGGCGATACCGGCGTGGTCGGTGCCCGGCTGCCACAGGGTGTTGCGACCCTGCATGCGGCGGAAACGGATCAAGGCGTCCATGATCGCGTTATTGAAACCGTGCCCCATGTGCAGGCTGCCGGTGACATTTGGCGGCGGGATCATGATGGTGTACGAGTCACCCGAGCCTTGCGGCGCGAAGTAATTCTCGGATTCCCAGGTCTGATACCAGGAAGTTTCAATAGCGTGCGGCTGGTAGGTCTTGTCCATGCGCGGCGGGAACCTATTGCTGTAATTCAGGAAAGCCGACAAGTATAGCGAGGATGAGCGGCTGGGCGTAGAGCGGGGCGATGATGGGCTGTTAAATTTGGAAAGCAATTTTCTGACAACGCTATCGTGCAACAAGCGCGGTCTCTGTGGGAGCGGTGCTTGCCCGCGATACAGGCGATGCGTGACATCAGGCAAACCACGTCATCGTTCATCGCGGGCAAGCACCGCTCCCACAGGGATGAAAGCGTTAATTCTGATACTGACTCAACAACCGCTCCAGCCTGGCCTCAAGCCGGCGCTTGATTTCGGTTTCGATGTGCGGAGCGAAGTCATCGATCACGTCTTGCATGATCAACTGGGCGGCGTCGCGCAGCTCAGTATCCAGATGCAGCAGCGCGTCTTCTTTAGAAACCGCTTGCTGTGGTGCAGGTGCAGGTGCAGGTGCAGGCGCGGCTGCTACCGCTGGTTCCGGCGTCAGCGTCGGGATGTCGGCATCATCGCCATCAAAATCCAGTTCCTCAGCCAGCGCCGGTTTGGCGCCCACCACATCGAACAGCAAAGGAATCTGACCCTCGCCATTGCCTGAGGTGGTCGGGGAGTCGTCGCCGAGCAACTGGCGGATCGACTCAAGGTCATCCAGCAGGTTGGCGGAGTCTTTCAGGGGTTTTGAATTATCCATCGGGGTGCTCAAAGACGCTGTAGTCGGTGATCCTGCAGAGGATAGCCCTGTTCACGATAGAAACGAAAACTCTCTCGTGCGGCCAGTCGTATCGCGGGATCTTCCACGACGATTTCCGCCACGCGGGCGAAACGTTTGAAAAATTCGGGGATGCGCAGGTCAAGGTTGACCAGCAGATCCTGATGTTTTCCCGGGTCTTCACCCAGGCCCAGCACTACAGGTGCAATCTGATCTTCTTCGGCATCGCCGTGAGGAACGAAGGTTTCACCCTTGAAGCGCCACAGTCGGGCATCGAGGTCTTCACGCTGGGCAGCATCGCTGCAATGCAGGTAAATGCGGTGGCCCATGCGCCAGGCCTTCTCCGTGAGCTTGCAGGCGAAGTCCAGGCGTGCCGACGGATCGGCGCTGGGGAGAATATAGAAGTCGACTTGTGTCATGTTGATTCCAGGTCGCGGGGCGCATTCGAAACGCATATCCCTGTAGGAGCTGCCGAAGGCTGCGAAAGCCCTTGTCCTGACAGACCGCAATTCGCAGCCTTCGGCAGCTCCTACAGGGCGGTGTCAACGACAGCCGGCCCGGTGTCCTTACGCGCCCGCGCGATCCAGCAGGTATTGGGTCAGCAGCGGAACCGGACGGCCAGTGGCGCCCTTGTCCTTGCCGCCGCTCAGCCAGGCGGTACCAGCGATGTCCAGGTGCGCCCACTCGTAGGTTTTGGTAAAGCGCGACAGGAAGCACGCAGCGGTGATGGTTCCGCCTTTAGGGCCACCGATGTTGGCGATGTCGGCGAACGGGCTGTCCAGTTGCTCCTGATATTCGTCGAACAACGGCAGCTGCCAGGCGCGGTCGTCAGCGAATTTGCCGGCATCCAGCAGCTGATTGATCAGCGCATCGTTATTGCCTAGCAGGCCGGACGTATGACCGCCCAGGGCCACGACGCAAGCGCCGGTCAAGGTTGCGATGTCGATCACTGCCTGCGGCTTGAAGCGTTCGGCGTAGGTCAGGGCATCACACAGCACTAGACGGCCTTCGGCGTCGGTGTTGAGGATTTCAACGGTCTGGCCGCTCATAGTGGTGACGATGTCGCCCGGGCGAGTCGCGGTGCCGCTAGGCATGTTCTCGGCGGCGGCGATGACGCACACCAGATTGATCGGCAACTGCAGCTCCAGCACAGCGCGCAGGGTGCCAAACACGCTGGCGGCACCGCACATGTCGAACTTCATCTCGTCCATGCCGGCAGCCGGCTTGATGCTGATGCCGCCGGTATCAAAGGTGATGCCTTTGCCGACCAGGACAAAAGGCTTCTCGCTTTTCTTGCCACCGGAGTAGTTCATGACGATCAGGCGCGGCGGCTGGGCGCTGCCTTGAGCCACGGCGAGGAACGAACCCATGCCCAATTCGGCAAGTTTTTTCTCGTCGTGCACTTCAACCTTGAGGTTCTTGTGCGCTTTGCCCAATGCCTTGGCTTGTTCGCCCAGATAAACCGGGTGGCAAACGTTCGGTGGCATGTTGCCCAGGTCGCGGGTCAGGGCCATGCCGGTAGCGATAGCCTGTGCGTGGGTCGCGGCGCGTTCCACGTCGGCGACGCTGATTTTGTCGGTCAGCAGGGTGACCTTTTTCAGTGCCTTGGCTTCGGCTTTTTGCGACTTGAAGCGATCAAAGACGTATTCGCCATCGGCCAGGGTTTCAACCAGCAGGCGAGCTTTGCCGTAGGTATCGCGGTTCTTGACTGCGACCTGATCCAGGGCGATGGCAGCATCAGTGCCGCCCAGGCCCTTGAGCGTGGACAGCACGCCGCTGATGATTTTCTTGAACTGGCGGTCGGTCAGTTCGGCTTCTTTACCGGTGCCGACCAGCAGCACGCGTTCGGCTTTGAGGTTTGGCAGGTTGTGCAGCAGCAGGCTCTGGCCGACCTTGCCAACCAGATCACCGCGTTTGAGAACGGCGGCAATGGCACCACCACTCAGAGCGTCTACGCTCTTGGCAGCATCGCTGAGCACGCGGCCTTCGCCTACGGCAACCACCAGCGTGGCGGTCTTCAAGGTTTCTGGGCTTACGCTTTTAACAACCAATTCCATGTCCGGGTCCCCGAATAAACGATGAGCTATCGCGAAATGAATGACGTGCGCGACAGGCTGCAGCGGTTGCGCATGCACCTGTCAGCGACAAGGCCCGCAGTTTGACCCCCGCACAGGACCCCTGACAACCCCGTAAAACATACCGATACCGCGCTGTGTAGGACGGGTACGTATGAACTATCCAGAGTGCGCAGTGACAGAGCACCTGATTCACAGGATAATGCCGCATATTTTTTGGCGGGTTCACGGCTCAATATGTTGAATCTGCCGTCACCACTGATACCTTTTTTCTTGTCTGGCTGCCTGAGCCCGGCGACCCTGGAGTGTCTGGTTTGATCGTCTTCCGTTATCTGTCCCGAGAAGTGCTGGTTACCTTGAGCGCTGTCAGCGCTGTCTTGCTGGTAATTATCATGAGCGGACGCTTCATCAAGTACCTGGCGCAAGCAGCGTCCGGCGCACTGGATCCAGGCGTGCTGTTCCTGATCATGGGCTTTCGCATGCCCGGCTTCCTGCAACTGATCCTGCCACTGGGTTTGTTCCTCGGCATTCTGCTGGCCTATGGACGTCTGTACCTTGAGAGCGAAATGACCGTGCTTTCCGCCACGGGTATGAGCCAGCAGCGTTTGCTGGCCATGACCATGGCGCCGGCCGCGCTGGTCGCATTGCTGGTGGCCTGGTTGAGCTTCAGCCTCGCGCCGCAGGGTGCCACGCAGTTCTCGCTGCTGATCAACAAACAGGACGCCATGACCGAGTTCGATACCCTGGTGCCGGGCCGCTTCCAGACCCTGCGTGATGGCAGTCGAGTCACTTACACTCAGGAACTCTCGGATGATCGTTCGAAACTGGGTGGTGTGTTCATTTCGGAAAAACGCATCTCTGCGGACAAATCCAAGGATCGCGGAATCACCGTGCTGGTGGCCGAAAAAGGCCATCAGGAAGTGAAGCCCGACGGCAGCCGCTTTCTGATTCTGGAAAACGGCTATCGCTACGACGGTAATCCGGGTGAAGCCAACTACCGCGCCATCAAATACGACACTTACGGTGCGCTGCTGCCCAAGCCGGACATCAGCAACGAAATCACCGACCGCGAAGCCATTCCGACCCTCGACCTGTTCGGCAGCGACATCCGCCGCAATCAGGCCGAGCTGCACTGGCGTATCTCGCTGCCGATCCTGGTCTTCATCGTGACCCTGATGGCCGTGCCGCTGGCGCGGGTCAATCCGCGTCAGGGTCGCTATCTGAAATTACTGCCAGCCATTCTGCTGTACATGGCGTACCTGACCATCCTGATTGCTGCCCGTGGCGCCCTTGAAAAAGGCAAGCTGCCGATGGCGCTGGGCTTATGGTGGGTGCACGCCATCTTCCTGTTGATAGGCCTGGGCTTGCTGTACTGGGAGCCGTTGCGCTTGAAAATGGCGAGTCGCCGCGCTGTGTCGGAGGTGACCCATGGTTAAGCTCGATCGCTACATTGGCAAAAGCGTATTCATCGCGATCCTGGCTGTACTGGGGATCATCCTGGGGCTGGCTTCACTGTTCGCCTTCATCGATGAAATGGGCGATGTCAGTGATTCCTACACCTTGCTGGACGCGGGCGGCTTTGTTGCCCTGACCGCGCCGCGCCGGCTCTATGAAATGCTGCCGATGGCGGCGCTGATCGGCTGCCTGATCGGCCTCGGCAGCCTGGCCAGCAGCAGCGAACTGACCATCATGCGTGCGGCCGGGGTGTCCATCGGGCGCATCGTCTGGGCGGTAATGAAGCCAATGCTGGTGCTGATGATCTTCGGCGTGCTGGTGGGTGAGTACGTTGCGCCTGCCGCCGAGAATCAGGCCCAGGCCAATCGCTCGCTGGCACAAGGCAGTGGCGACGCGCAGAGCGCACGTCACGGTATGTGGCATCGTCAGGGTGACGAGTTCATCCACATCAACGCCGTGCAACCCAGCGGCGTGTTGTACGGCGTGACCCGCTACCGCTTCGATGACGAGCGGCACATGCTCAGCGCCAGCTTCAGCAAGCAGGCCACGTTCAAAACCGATTACTGGGAGTTGAAGGACATCACCACGACCTTCTTCCGTGACGGCAGTACCGAAGTGATCAAGACCCCCGAGGAACGCTGGGACGTGGCGCTCAGCCCGCAACTGCTGAACACCGTGATCATGCCGCCTGATTCGTTGTCCATCACTGGCTTGTGGCAATACGCGCATTATCTGGCTGATCAGGGCTTGAACAGTGGCCGTTACTGGTTGGCATTCTGGACCAAAGTCCTGCAGCCTCTGGTGACCGTGGCGCTGGTGCTGATGGCGATCTCTTTCATCTTTGGTCCGCTGCGTTCGGTGACTTTGGGTCAGCGGGTGTTCACCGGTGTGCTGGTGGGTTTCACCTTCCGCATTGCGCAGGATCTGCTGGGGCCTTCGAGCCTGGTGTTCGGCTTCTCGCCGCTGTTCGCGGTGCTGGTGCCTGCCGGGGTCTGTGCGTTGGCGGGGATTCTGCTGCTGCGCAGGGCTGGGTAAGGGTTTCTAGTTTTGAAAAAGCCGGCTTTTAGTCGGCTTTTTTGTGGGTGTTGTCATGGCGCAGGTCCACTACATTTGGTTTTGAGTACATATCCATTGCTGCGGTAACGGCTACTTAGGGTTGCGCCCTTACGGCGCCTCACTTTTGGAAAGCGTGTATGGACCGGACACATCATTTACAGGTGTGCCGGGACATGGTTTACGCATTATCAAC
>Ga0247729_10000355_pt1 | contig 19915 bp, 17 predicted proteins | sample UWRJL133311R2_FD_180958 | JGI IMG/M metagenome (GOLD analysis project Ga0247729, IMG submission 180958) | Plant litter microbial communities from Arlington Agricultural Research Station in Wisconsin, United States - UWRJ-L133-311R-2 | ecosystem: Environmental > Terrestrial > Plant litter >... | reverse complement strand
CAGCAGGCCGCGGGTGATGCCCTTGTTCGGGTTGCTCGGTCCGCCGTAGAACAGTCGCGCCGCGTGCGCGGGGTCGGTCAGCTGTGCGGCCGTTCCCCACCCGGAGCTCGGACGCTGCTGGAACAGACCGAGCGAGTCGAGGTGGCCGTAGTTGATGTTGCGGAGGCTCGACTCCTGCATGGCGGCGGAGAGGGCGATCACGATGCCGTACTCGCTCACCCCGAGGCTCTGGCCCACGGAGATGATGACCCGTGCGTTCGCCTCCATCTCGGCGTTCAGCAGGGTGACGCCGCCGGGAGCGGCGGCGGGGGCAGCAGGGGCCGCCGCGGGAGCGGAGGCTCCGGGGATCACGAGGGTGCGCCCCGCGTAGATGACGCTCGAGATCGACAGCGAGTTGGCCGAGAGCAGGGCCTGGGTCGAGATACCGAACTTCGCGGCGATGCGCGAGATGGTGTCGCCGGACTGGATCACGTAGGAGCCGGCGCTGGCCACCGGTGCCGGTGTCGCCTTCACCGGAGCCGGAGCCGCCGGAGTGGCGGCGACGGGTGCCGCGGCCACCGGGGTCGACGAGGCGCCGGGGATGGCGAGCGTCTGCCCGGGGTAGATGATCGAGGTGGCGCTCAGCCCGTTGGCGCTGAGGATGCTCTGCGTGGAGACGCCGAGGCGCGAGGCGATGCGGCTGATCGTGTCGCCCTTGACGATGGTGTAGCGGCCGCTGGACACGCTCGGCGCCGCAGGGGTGGGTGCTGCTGCGACCGGGGTCGCGGCGGACGCGCCGGCGACGAGCTTGAGCGTCTGTCCCGGGAAGATCGTCGACTTCCAGCCGAGTCCGTTCAGAGCGAGCACGGACGCGGTGGAGAGCCCGTAGCGTCCGGCGATCGAGCTGACGGTGTCGCCCGCGGCGACGCGGTACGTTGCGGGTGCTGCCGCGGTGGCGAAGTCGCCGGCGGGGGTGGCCTCCGCCGGGGCCGCGGGCACTCCCGCGTCGTTGACGGTGGTCGCCGGTGCGGCGGTCTTCTCGTCCTGCGACTTGTCCTGAGCCTTGTTGTCGTTCGGCGACTTCGCCTCGACACGCTCGATCGGCCCGGTGAGGTTCATGGAGACTGCCATCGAACCAACGAGGATGATGGGCATCGTCGCGAGCAGGGAGCGGCTGATCTTGCCGCTGTCGCGCAGCGCCGCCTGGCGGTCCGCTGCTGTCGGAATCCTCGGGGTGGGGACCAGGCCCGAAAGCACCGTTCCCTCTGTGGTCTGTGTGTTGTGCTGCGAATTGCTCATGGGTTCCTCGTCTAACTCCCGGCCAGGATCCTCGCACACCGATGGTGCGATCAGACCACCGTGACACAGGTGTTGATGAGAGTCAATCAAAGTGGCTAATGGGGTTTGAGTTCATCTGTTCGTAACATTTGCATTAAAGCGGTGTCACTGGCTGACCCCGACGCTCCGCCGTGGCACGCTTGACGGGTGACTGAGACTCCTGACGCCACCTGGCTGACCGTTCCCGACCTGACCGAAATCCTTGGACTCAAGGTGAGCCAGGTTCGCCGACTCATCGAGGACCGAGCCCTCCTCGCTCGAAAGATCGACGGAGTGTGGAAGGTCCCCGCGACCTTCATCGTCGACGGCGAGCCGATGAGCGAGCTGCGCGGCACCCTCGTGGTCCTCGGCGACAGCGGCTTCACCGACGACGAGGCCATGGACTGGCTGCTGAACCCGGAGGACAGCCTCGGGGTCAGCCCCATCGAGGCGCTGCACGCCGGACGCAAGGCCGAGGTCCGCCGCGTCGCCCAAGCGCTCGGCTAGAAGCAGCCGCTCGGCTAGTAGCAGCCCCTCGGCGAGAAGCAGCCGCTCACGCGGTGCGGCGGATGACCGTATCGGCCAACTGCATGAGCTGGGTGCGCGCCGAGGCGCTGAGCGGCGCATCCACGATCGCTGTCTTGGCCAGTCCCACATTGTGGGCGATGATGCGCTCCACCCGGTCGATCGCACCGCTGTCGCGCACGATGCCCTGCAGCACCGCGATCTGCTGGGCGTCCAGCTCCGGGTCGCCGAGCAGCTCGTCGAGCAGCGCGCGCGAATTGGCCGGCATCGACGTGCGCGCCAGCGCGATGAGCACGGTGCGCTTCCCCTCGCGCAGATCGTCGCCCGCCGGCTTGCCCGTGATCGCCGGATCGCCGAAGACGCCGAGCATGTCGTCGCGCAGCTGGTAGGCCACGCCGAGCGGGAGGCCGAACTCGCGCAGGGCGGCGGTCTGCCGGGCGTCGCCGCCTCCGAGCGCGGCGCCGATCGCCAGCGGCGCCTCCACGCTGTACTTCGCCGACTTGTACACGATGACGCGGTGGGCGCGGGGGAGCAGCTCGCTCTCGGGATGGCTGCGCCAGGCGTTCTCCTCGACGATGTCGAGGTACTGGCCCACCGTCACCTCCGTGCGCATCAGGTTGAACTCGCGGCGCGCGGACGCGCTCGACTCGGCGCTGGCGAGCGAACGCACCGCGCCGTCGAAGATCTCGTCGCTCCACCCGAGGAGCAGGTCGCCGAGGAGCAGGCCGGCCGAACCGCCGAAGGTGCTCGCCTTGCCGAGCCAGTGCTTCTCCCGGTGCAGCGCCTCGAAGCGCTTGTGCGCCGAGGGCCGGCCCCGCCTCGTGTCGGAGTTGTCCATGATGTCGTCGTGCACGAGCGCGGCGGCGTGGAACACCTCGAGTGCGGCGGCCGCGCTCACCACGGCGGGGAAATCGCCGCCGGCGGAGTCGTCGGCGAGGTCGAAGCCAACTCCCGGGCTACTCACAGACTGCCATCCCCAGTAGCAGAACAGCGCCCGGAACCGCTTGCCTCCGGCCAGCAGGTCCCGCGAGAAATCAACGAAGTCGTCGAGTTCCTCGGCAATAGCAGTCAGCTGCGGTGCTCGGTCCTCCAGGAATTCGTCTATGCGTTCTTGAACAAGGTCAACTAACCGCGTACTCTCAGCCACACTCATAGCCTACCGAGCCACGGGAGGCGTATTATTATCACCAATCGCGTCATCAATCCGAGCCGGAGGGGATCAGGATGCCACTTTCCGAGCAGGAGCAACGTCTCCTGGAAGAGATGGAGCGGGGTCTGTATCAAAACGACGCCGACTTCGTCGCAACAGTCGGGCAACGCCGCGGCAAGCCGAACTACACGGTCGTCGTCGTCGGAATCCTCCTCGGAGTGCTCGGCATAGCCACCCTCCTCACCGGCGTCGTCATCCGCCAGCCGCTGGTCGGAGTGCTCGGGTTCATCATCATGTTCGGCGGAGTACTGCTGGCGATCGCTCCGCCCCGTCGCGCGGGTTCCCTCGGATCCGCTCCGGGCGGCGGATCGTCCAACGGTCCGAGCGCCGGAGGCTCCGGATCCTCCCGGGGCGCGAAGTCCTCCAGCTTCATGGACGGGCTCAACGACCGCTGGGACAAGCGCCAGGACGAACGAGGCAGATAGCCCACTAACGACGAATCAGGACCGACCCTCTGGGTCGGTCCTTTTTTGTGCCCATTTTCATCCATTTCTGCGCCAAACTCCTCCATTTCCCTCCACCAGCGAATCCCGCGTAATTACTGGCCAGTTTGCGAGATATATCGGCGTGAGCGGCCATTTTGCTAGGTTTGTGGTGGAGAGTGGAGTAAAGTGGAGGAAATCCACCGGGCCGGTAAGGAAGGGAGTGTTCCGTGTTTCTTGGCACCTACGCTCCCAAGCTCGACGACAAGGGTCGGGTGATCCTTCCCGCGAAGTTCTGGGACGAGCTCTCGGCCGGCCTCGTGATCACGAGGGGGCAGGAACGCTGCCTCTACGTGTTCACGGAGCGGGAGTTCGAGAACCTGCACGAGAAGATCCGGCAGGCCCCGGTGACCAGCAAGCAGGCCCGCGACTTCCTGCGCGTCTTCCTCTCGGGAGCCAGCCAGGAGCGACCGGACAACCAGCACCGCATCACGATCCCGTCGTCGCTGCGCGACTACGCGAGCCTCGGCCGCGAGCTCACGATCATCGGAGCGGGCAGCCGCGCCGAGATCTGGGACACCGCCGCATGGAACGAGTACTACGAGAGCACCGAGGCCGGGTTCGCCGACACCGAGGAGGAGGTGATCCCCGGACTCTTCTAGCTCCCTGGCAGTGACGCCCAGCCGGACGACGCCCTGACTTTCTTCCCCGATGTCAGGTCGGCCCGGATGGGGATCAGTGCCAGAGATCCACGAAGAAGACGAAACGATATGACAGACAACGACATCCACACACCGGTGAACCTCGAACGCACCATCGAGCTCCTCGGGCCCGCCATCTCCCGCGAGGGTGCCGTGCTCGTCGACGCCACACTCGGCATGGGCGGCCACTCCGAGGCCCTGCTCACCCGGTTCCCCGGCCTCACTCTGGTGGGCATCGACCGCGACACCGACGCGCTGGCGATCGCCGGCAAGCGCCTCGCGCCCTTCGGCGACCGGGTGCACCTCGTGCACGCCGTCTACGACGAGATCCCGGAGGCCCTCGCCGGCCTCGGCATCACCGCGGTCGCCGGCTTCCTCTTCGACCTCGGCGTCTCGTCGCTCCAGCTGGACGAGGTCGACCGCGGCTTCTCCTACTCCAAGGACGCCCCGCTGGACATGCGCATGGACGCGACCTCGCCGCTCACCGCGGAGCGCATCCTGGCGGAGTACAGCGAGTTCGAGCTGCGTCGCATCTTCTACGACTACGGCGAGGAGAAGCTCGCCCCCCGCTACGCGAGCAAGATCGTGCAGCGCCGGGAGGTCGAGCCCTTCGTGCGGTCGGCACAGCTGGTGGAGACGATCATCGCCGCCACCCCGGCCGCGGTGCAGCGCGCCGGCCACCCCGCGAAGCGGGTGTTCCAGGCGCTGCGCATCGAGGTGAACCAGGAGCTCTCCGTGCTCGAGCGGGCCATCCCCTCCGCCATCGACCTGCTGGAGGTGGGCGGCCGCATGGTGGTGCTCTCCTACCAGTCGCTCGAGGACCGCATCGTCAAGCGGGTCTTCGCAGCACGGTCCGCGTCCACCGCCCCCGCCGGCCTGCCGGTGGAGCTCCCCGAGCACCGCCCGGAGCTGAAGCTCCTGGTGCGCGGCGCCGAACTCGCCTCCGAGGCCGAGAAGGCCGTCAACCCCCGAGCAACCCCCGTGCGCCTGCGCGCAATCGAACGACTGAGGAGAACCACGTGAGCAGCAACCTCGCATTCGCCACTCCGCTGCGCTCTCCCCGAGAAGAGCAGCCGCACATCGAGATCGTCTCGACCCGTGAGCAGCGACGCGCCCGGCCGCGCGTCGTCTACGCGCTCGTGACGGTCGCGGGACTGTTCGCCCTCTTCATCGCCCAGCTGCTGCTGAGCATCGTGGTGGCCGACGGCGCGTACCGCATCTCCTCCCTGCAGGCGGAGCAGAGCGACCTCGGTCGCCAGGAGAAGTCGCTGAGCGAGGAGCTGGACCTCCTCGCCTCGCCCCAGAACCTCGCGACCCAGGCCGAGTCCCTCGGCATGCTGCGGAGCAACACCTCTCCCGCCTTCCTCCGTCTCTCCGACGGCGCCATCGTCGGCGAGGCGACCGCCGCGGACGGCAGCGTCGTCGTCGGCGCGGCCGGCAACCTCGTGGCGAACGAACTGCTCGGCGGGATCCCGCTCGTCACTCCGCCGGCCGGCACCGTCGTCGACCCCGCGGTCGACCCGGGCGTCACCGCCACGGCTGGCGCGCCTACGGCCCCGGGAACGATCGAAACTGTACCGTCGACCCCGGGCGCGCTGCCGTCGCCGGTAACGCGCTGACGACCGCCGTCGGGCACCGGCTCCGACGGCCAGGTCCAGAGATCGACATCCGGGCATCGACATCAGGGTAAGGACACCGCCACGTGAATGACGCGCGCAGAACCAGACGCCGGGTGGCGTTGACCGTGCTCCTGGTCATGGCGGTCTTCGCGGTGTTCGTTGTGCGGCTCGTCGACATCCAGGTGGTGCAGGCCGACGACCTGAACGCGAAGTCGTTGACCAAGCGGTCGATCGGCGAGACGACCTACGGCTCCCGGGGTCAGATCGTCGACAGCGACGGAGTTGTGCTCGCCGACAGCGTCGACCGGTTCGACATCACCGCGGCACCCAACCTGCTCAACGCCTTCGACCGCACCGCGGAGGACGGCACGAAGACCACCGTCTCCGTAGAGCAGGCGATCGCCGAGCTCGCCGAGATCACCGGCGTCCCGGTGGCCGACATCACGAAGTCGCTCACCGAGGAGCCCGAGGCGAACTTCGCCTACGTCACCAAGTCGGTGCCGCTCGACACCCTCAACGCGATCAAGGCGCTGAAGATCCCGTGGATCTACCCGCGCCTGCACCCCGGCCGCACCTACCCGAACGGCGCGATCGCCGGCAACCTCGTCGGATTCATCGGAACGGACGGCCCGCAGGCCGGCCTCGAGCTGTCCGAGCGCTCCTGCGTCGACAGCTCCAACGGCTCCTCCGTGTACGAGCGCGGGTCCGACGGCATCCGCATCCCGGGAAGCACCGTGACCACCGAGGAGGCGAAGGACGGCGGCACGCTGCGCCTGACCATCAACAGCGACTTCCAGTGGTACGCGCAGCAGACCCTGAACGAGGACGCCCAGACGCTCGGCGCGGACTGGGCGACGCTGATGGTCGTGCGCGTCAACGACGGCCACCTGATGGCCGTCGCCGACTACCCGTCCGTCGACCCGAACAACGTCGACGGCGTGCCGAGCACGGCACTCGGCTCCCTCGCTTTCAGCACCCCCTACGAGCCGGGCTCGACCATGAAGGCGATGACCGTCGCCTCCCTGCTCGACGCCGGCGCGATCACGCCGACGGAGCGCGTGAGTGTGCCGTCGCTGCTCACCCTGCCCTCCGGCGGAACGATCAAGGACGCCTTCGTGCACCCCGACGTGCGCTACACCGTGGCGGGCGTGCTCACCAACTCCTCCAACATCGGCACCTCGCTGCTCTCCGAGAAGCTCGACAAGGACGCGCGCCGCGACTACATGCTCAAGTTCGGGCTCACCCAGAAGACCGCCGTCGACTTCGGCGGCGAATCGGCCGGCTACGTCCCCGAGACCAAGAACTGGGACGAGCGCACCAACTACGCCGTGCAGTTCGGGCAGGCGGAGCAGACCACGTCCGCCCAGGTCGCATCGATCTACCAGACCCTCGGCAACGGGGGAGTGCGCATGCCGCTCACCCTCGTCGAGGGCTGCGAGTGGCCCGACGGCACCGTCACCGACCTCCCCTCCACCGAGGGCGTGCGCGCGGTCTCCGAGACGGCGGCCGACCAGACGGTCTCGCTGATGGAGAACGTGGTCACCCAGGGCAGCCTGAGCTCGGCCCTCACCATCCCCGGCTACCGCGTCGCGGCGAAGACGGGTACGGCGGAGGTCTCCGAGGGCGGCGTCTACACGAGCGACCGCGTCGTCTCCATCGCGGGGCTCGTTCCCGCCGAGAACCCCGAGTACGCGATTGTGGTCACCTTCGGCAAGCCGGATACCATAAAGACGTCGGCCGCCGTCGCGCCGACGTTCAAGAAGATCACCAACCAGGTGATCAAGACCTTCCGGATCGAGCCCTCGACCACCTCCTCGGTGAAAATGCCGCTGACGTGGTGACGACAGCCCGCCCGTGACAACGAGAACCGAAGAAATGAGCATCGATTGACCGCCAGGATCCCCCCGGTACTTCGTCCGGAGCATCCGTCGGCCAGGTCCCTCGCCGGACTCGTCAGCGAGTTCGGCCTGGAGAGCCGCGGCGTCGTCGAGGGTGTGGAGATCACCGGCGTCACCCTGAGCACCGGCGACATCCAGCCGGGCGACCTCTACGTGGGAATGCCCGGTGCGAACAGCCACGGGGCCAGCTACGCGGAGCGTGCGCGGGAGGGCGGCGCCGTCGCGGTGCTGACCGACGCCGCGGGCGCCGAGCTCGCCGCCGCGTCCGGACTGCCGATCCTTGTCGTCGAGTCGCCCCGCGCGGCACTCGGCGAGATCGCCGCCTGGGTCTACCGCAGCAACGAGGAGCCCCCGCTGCTCTTCGGCACCACCGGCACCAACGGCAAGACGAGCGTCTCCTACCTGCTCGACGGCATCCTGAGGCAGCTGGGCCTGGTCACCGGCCTGAGCTCCACCGCGGAGCGCCACATCGGCGACCTCACCGTGGTCAGCCGACTGACGACCCCCGAGGCCAGCGAGATGCACGCGCTCCTCGCCCGCATGCGCGAGAGCGAGGTGCGCGCCGTCGTCATCGAGGTGAGCGCCCAGGCCCTCAGCCGCCACCGCGTCGACGGCATCCTCTTCGACGTCGTCGGCTTCACCAACCTCAGTCACGACCACCTCGACGACTACGCCGACATGGAGGAGTACTTCCAGGCGAAGCTGCCCCTGTTCCGGCCGGACCGCGGCAAGCGCGGCGTCGTCTCCCTCGACTCGCCCTACGGCCAGCGCGTCGTCGACGAGGCCAGGATCCCCGTGACCACCATCTCCTCCACCCCCGGCGTGAACGCCGACTGGACCGTCGACATCACCGCCGAGGAGGCCGCGTACACCGCGTTCACCCTCACCGGTCCCGACGGCCGCTCGCTGTCGTCGCGCGTGCCGATCATCGGTCGCCACATGGCCGCCAACGGCGCACTCGCGATCGTTATGCTCGTCGAGGCCGGCTTCGAGTTCGCCGCGATCGGCCAGGCGCTCGGCGCCTGGGACGAGGACGGCGGCCCGGGAATCCAGGCCTACCTGCCCGGCCGCACCGAACGCGTCTCCGGCGACCGGGGACCCTCGGTCTTCGTCGACTTCGGGCACAGCCCCGACGCCTTCCTCAACACGCTCGCCGCCGTGCGCACCTTCACCGCGGGCAAGGTCATCATGGTCTTCGGCGCCGACGGCGACCGCGACGCCACCAAGCGCCACGATATGGCCCGGGTCGCCTCGGAGGGCTCCGACGTGCTGGTCGTCACCGACCACCACCCGCGCTTCGAGAACGCCGCCTCGATCCGCGCCACGCTCGTCGAGGGCGCGGCCCTCGCCGGCCACCCGGCCGAGCTGCACGAGGTGAGCCCTCCCGAGAAGGCCATCCGCGTGGCCGTCGCGCTGGCCGAGGAGGGCGACTCCATCCTCTGGGCGGGACCCGGCCACCAGGACTACCGCGACATCGAGGGCGTCCGCACGCCCTACTCGGCGCGCGAGGAGGCCCGTCTGGCCCTCCGTGAGGCCGGCTGGGCGTGAGCCTCCTGCTGGCGCCGCACCGCGGCGAGACCACCACCCGCGCCCTCATCGAGGCCGTCGGCGCAGCGGGCGACCTCACGGTCACGCCCGGCGCGGACGGCTCCTCGATGACCGTCGAGAGAACCGCAGACGGCGCGCGGGTCACCGTAGGCTACGGGCGCTCCGTCGACCTCCGGGCCGAGAACGTCACCGTCTCCCTCGACGGGACGGCCTTCACCGCCGTGTCCCACGACGAATCGGCGGATGCGCGCCTCGCGCTGCTGGGAGAGCGTCACGTTCCCGCCGCGCTGGCCGCGATCGCGGCCGGCCGTCTCGGCGGCGCGACGCTGGTCTCTGCCGCGCGGGCGATCGCATCCGTCACTCAGGCGGAGCCGGGCAACCTCGAGGTGTTCGCCTCCCGACCCGGGGCGACCATCGTCGACGACGGCTACGACACCACCGCGTCCTCCACGACGGAGGCGCTGAAGACCCTCGCCGAGATCACCGTCGGATCACGATCCGTCGCCGTGCTCGGCGAGCTCGCCTTCCCCGAGGAGACCGACCAGCAGGAGCGCCGCGAGGAGCACCACCGCATCGGCCTGCTCGTGGTGCGCCTCAACATCGACCGCCTCATCGTCGTCGGCCAGTCGGCGCGCCACATCCACGTGGCGGCCGGGCTCGAAGGTTCGTGGGACGGGGAGTCGGTGCTCGTCGAGACCGCCGAAGAGGCATACGATTTGCTGAATGAAACGGAATTGCATGAGCCTCACCGCGACGAAGTCGTTGTTCTCGTGAAGCTCGCTGCTTCCCCCGCGATCCTCCCCACACTCGCCGGGGTGACCGCGTGATCGCGCTGCTGACGGGCGCGGGATTCTCCCTCGTCTTCACGCTGCTCACCACGCCGCTGTTCATCAAGCTCTTCAACCGCATCGGCTGGGGCCAGTTCATCCGCGACGACGGTCCGAAGTCGCACCACGCGAAGCGCGGAACGCCCACCATGGGCGGCATCGTCTTCATCATCGGCGCCGTGCTCGGCTACTTCTTCGGCCACCTGGTGGCCGGCGAACCGTACACCCTCGTCGCCTTCCTCGTGATGTTCCTCATGGTCGGGCTCGGCGGCGTCGGCTTCCTCGACGACTTCCTGAAGACCCGCAACCAGCGCAGCCTCGGCCTCGGCGGCTGGTCGAAGATCCTCGGGCAGGTGATCGTCGCCGGCATCTTCGCCGCGATCGCGCTGAACTTCCCCGACGAGCACAACCTCACCCCGGTCTCGAAGATCGTCGACGGCATCCAGCACACCTACATCTCCGGGGTGCGCGACATCCCCTGGCTGGACTTCGCGACCTTCGGCCTCATCGGAGGCGGCCTGATCTTCGGGCTCTGGTCGATCGTCATCGTCGTGAGCGCCTCCAACGGCGTGAACGTGGCCGACGGCCTCGACGGTCTCGCCACCGGCGCCTCGATCCTCGCGATCACCTCGTACATCTTCATCGGCTTCTGGCAGAACAACCAGTCCTGCTTCAACACGAACGTGATCGAGAGCGCCGAGAACTCCTTCCGCTGCTACACGGTGCGCGACCCGCTGGACCTCGCGGTGATCGCGGCCTGCATCGTCGGAAGCCTCATCGGCTTCCTCTGGTGGAACACCTCGCCCGCCCAGATCTTCATGGGCGACACCGGCTCGCTCGGCCTCGGCGGCGCCCTCGCCGCCCTCGCGATCCTCAGCCGCACCGACCTGCTGCTCGTTCTCATCGGCGGCCTCTTCCTCGTGGTCACCGGCTCGGTCATCCTGCAGCGCGCCTACTTCAAGGTCACCAAGGGCAAGCGCATCTTCCTGATGAGTCCGCTGCACCACCACTTCGAGCTCAAGGGCTGGGCCGAGATCACCGTCGTGGTGCGCTTCTGGATCATCGCCGGACTGTTCGTCGCCCTGGGTGTCGGGATCTTCTACCTCGAATGGGCGGCAGCACGACCGTGACCGACCTCACCACGCTCACCAGCTGGCACGCCGACTGGACGGGCCTGCGCGTCGCGGTGCTCGGCCTCGGCATGACCGGCTTCGCGGCCGCGGACACCCTCGTCGAGCTCGGCGCCTCCGTGCTCGTCGTGGCCGCCACGGCCCCCGAGGAGCACGCCGACCTGCTCGGCGTCATCGGCGCGGAACTCGTCGAGCAGCCCGGCCTCGCCTCGGTTCCGCCGCGCCTCGAGCAGTTCGACGCCGAGCTGATCATCGTCTCTCCCGGCTTCCACCCCGACCACGTCGTGCTCGAGTGGGCCGCGGCGAGCGGCATCCCCGTGTGGGGCGACATCGAGCTCGCCTGGCGGGTGCGCGACAAGGTGAACGCCGCCGAGTGGATCTCGGTGACGGGCACCAACGGCAAGACGACCACCGCGCAGCTCACCACCCACCTGCTCGCCGCGGCGGGCCACCGCGTCGCCGCGGTCGGCAACATCGGCGTGCCCGTGCTCGACGCGGTGCGCGACCCCACCGGCTTCGACGTGCTCGTGGTCGAGCTCTCCAGCTACCAGCTGCACTGGATCAACCGCACCCCGGAGGGCGCGCTGTTCCCGCTCGCCAGCGTGTGCCTCAACCTCGCCGACGACCACCTCGACTGGCACGGCTCCGCCGACGCCTACGCCGCGGCCAAGGGCAGGGTCTACCAGAACACGCGCGTCGCCTGCGTCTACAACCTGGCGGATGACGCGACCAGGCGAATGGTCGAGGAGGCAGACGTCGTCGACGGATGCCGCGCCATCGGTTTCGGTCTCGGCGCGCCGGGCCCGAGCGACCTCGGAGTGGTCGACGGCATCATTGTCGACCGCGCCTTCCACGAGGACCGGCGGAACGCCGCACTCGAGCTGACCACCCACGGGGAACTGGCCGAGGCCGGCCTCGCCGCGCCGCACTCCGTCGCGAACGTGCTCGCGGCATCCGCTCTCGCACGGGCCTACGGGGTGCCTGCCGAGACGATCCGCGACGCCCTCGCCACCTTCCGCCTCGACCACCACCGCACCGAGACGGTCGCGGAGGCCGACGGGGTGCTCTGGGTCGACGACTCCAAGGCGACCAACCCGCACGCGGCGGAGGCGGCGCTGCGCGCCTACCCGAGCGTCGTCTGGGTGGTCGGCGGCCTGCTCAAGGGCGTCGACATCGACGAGCTCGTGGCCGGGCAGGTGCAGCGGCTCACCGCCGCCGTGATCATCGGCGTCGACCGGCAGGCCCTGCGCGAGGCATTCCAGCGACACGCGCCGGAGCTGCCCGTCTTTGAGGTGGAGCCGACAGACACTAAAGAGGTAATGCCAGAAGCCGTGCGCCTGTCCGCCGCGGCGGCCCGGCCGGGGGACACCGTTCTCCTCGCACCGGCGGCCGCGTCGATGGACCAGTTCACGGACTATGCGGATCGTGGCCGTCGCTTCGCGGCGGCGGTGCGAGACCAGTTGGACGCCCGGAACGACTAGACCACACACCGATAGACGAGCGCAGGAGGTGCCGGGATGACGACGACACGCAACCCGGGGACCCAGGGCTCGACTCAGGCGGCGCGGCTCGCCCGCACCGCCCCCACCGTGGTGGTGGGCGTGAAGCGCATCTTCGCGGCCGAGACCGGGTCGTACTTCGCACTGCTCGGCACCACGCTGTTCCTGGTGGTGTTCGGCCTCGTGATGGTGCTCTCCTCCTCCTCGGTCGAGTCGCACCTGGAGAGCAACTCCTTCTTCGCCTCCTTCCTGCGCCAGGGCATGTTCGCCCTGATCGGCATCCCGTTCATGCTCGTCGCCTCGCGCATGCCCATGACCTTCTGGAAGCGCTGGGCGTGGCCCGCCATCTTCGTCGGGCTCGGACTGCAGCTGCTCGTCTTCGTGCCCGGCATCGGCTGGGGCTACGGCGGCAATCAGAACTGGATCCGCATCGGCAACTTCAGCGCCCAGCCCTCCGAGGCGCTCAAGCTCGCCGTCATCGTCTGGCTGGCGTTCGTGCTCACGACGAAACGCGGCGTGCTCGACACCTGGAAGCAGCTGCTCATCACCATCGGGCCGCTCGCCGGTCTCGCGCTCGGCCTCGTGCTGCTCGGGCAGGACCTCGGAACCGTCGTGGTGATGGGCCTGATCGTGTTCGCGTGCCTGTTCTTCGCCGGGGCGCGGCTGCGCTGGCTGCTCAGCGCCGCCGTCATCCTCGGCTCGCTCGGCGTCGTCTTCGCCTTCTCCGGCGAGTCGCGCACCGAGCGCATCAACGCCTGGATGAACGGCTGCACCGAGGCGCAGTACGAGACCTTCTGCTGGCAGCCCACCCACGGCACCTGGGCGCTCGCCTCCGGCGGTATCTTCGGCGCGGGGCTCGGCAACTCCAAGGCCAAGTGGTCGTGGCTGCCCGAGGCCGACAACGACTACATCTTCGCGATCGTCGGCGAGGAGCTCGGACTCGTCGGAGCGATCGTCGTGCTGCTGCTCTTCGTGGTGCTCGCGATCACCTTCGTGCGCATCATCCGCACCAACACCGACCCCTTCGCCCGCATCGTCACCGCGGGTGTCGGCATCTGGGTGGTCGGCCAGGCGTTCATCAACATCGCCGTGGTGCTGGGGGTGCTCCCCGTGCTCGGTGTGCCGCTGCCGCTGATCTCCGCCGGAGGGACCTCGCTCATCGCCGTGCTGCTCGCCATCGGCGTTGTGCTCTCCTTCGCCCGGGAGCCCTCGGCCCCGGACGGCGACCGCGTCGCCCAGAGCCCGGCCGACCGCTCCCGGCTCGCCACCGCCGGACGCGAGCAGACGACGCGCGAGCGCGTGCAGGCCGCCCAGGCGGAGCGCGCCGCCCAGCGCGAGCAGAGCAACCAGCGGGCGCGATCCGCCCGCGCCACCGGCGCCGCTAACGGCAGCGCCCAGGAACGGAACAACCGGTGACCACGTACCTCCTGGCGGGCGGCGGCACCGCCGGCCACGTCAACCCCCTGCTCGCGACGGCCGACCGCATCGTCGACCGCCACCCCGACGCGGAGGTGCTCGTGCTCGGAACCCGCGAGGGCCTCGAGGCCCGGCTGGTCCCGCAGCGCGGCTACGAGCTCGCCACCATCGCCCGCCTGCCGTTCCCGCGCCGCCCGAACGCGGCGGCGCTGCGCTTCCCGCGCGCGCTGAACGACGCCGTCGCCGAGGTGCGCGCGATCATCCGCGACCGCGGCATCGATGTGGTCGTGGGCTTCGGCGGCTATGCCGCCGCCCCCGCGTACATCGCGGCGTGGCGCGAAAAGGTGCCGCTGGTGGTGCACGAGGCCAACGCCAAGCCCGGCATCGCCAACCGCCTCGGCAGCTGGGCGACGAAGCACGTGGGCGTGGCCTTCGCGTCCACGAGGATCGCGCACGCCACCCACGTCGGCATGCCGCTGCGCCGCGAGATCGAGACGCTCGACCGCCACGCCGAGCGCGCCGCCGCCATCCAGTACTTCGGCCTCGACGCCGGCAAGCCAGTTCTGCTGGTCACCAGCGGATCGAGCGGCGCCAAGCACGTCAACCGCACGGTCGCCGACGCGATCACCTACATCCTCGGCGCCGGCTGGCAGGTCGTGCACGTCACGGGCGCCAACTCCGACGTCGTCGACCCGAAGCTCGCCGGCTACCGCCTGCTCGGCTACTGCGACCGCATGGAGCTCGCCATCGCCGTCGCCGACCTCGCCGTCTCGCGGGCCGGATCCGCCACCGTGAGCGAGTTCTCGGCCGTCGGGGTGCCCGCCGTGTACGTGCCGTACCCGGTCGGCAACGGCGAGCAGCGGTTCAACGCCGTCGACGCCGTGGAGGCGGGCGGCGCGATCGTCGTCGCCGACCGCGACTTCACCCCCGAGTGGGTACTGTCCACCCTCGTCCCGCTGCTGCAGGACCGCGCCCTGGTCGCCGAGATGGCCGCCAACTCCACGGGAGCGGGAGTACTCGACGGGGCGTCGCGGATGGTCGACCTGATCGACACGGCCGTCGCCGAGAGACCGTCCGGCGACGACACCCCGCCGCCCGCACAGACCAGCCACCGCACAGACGACCAGTAGGTAAAATCGACTCTGATGATCACACCTGACTTCTCCCAGCCCCTGCCCGCCGAACTCGGAACGGTGCACTTCACCGGAATCGGCGGCTCGGGCATGAGCGGCATCGCCCGCCTGTTCCTCGGCGCCGGGCACACCGTCACGGGCTCCGACCGCAGCGAGAACCACAACACCGAGGCGCTGCGCGCCCTCGGCGCCACGGTGTCGATCGGGCACGCCGCCGAGAATCTCGGCGACGCCGACGCCCTGGTGTTCACCGGGGCGCTCTGGCCGGACAATCCCGAGTACCTGCTGGCGGTCGAGCGCGGCATCCCCGTGCTGCACCGCTCCCAGGCGCTCGCCTGGCTCATCAACGGCCAGCGGCTGATCGCGGTGGCGGGCGCGCACGGCAAGACCACCTCCACCGGCATGATCGTCACCGCCCTGCTCGCCGTCGACGCCGACCCCAGCTTCGTCAACGGGGGAGTGATCCAGTCGCTCGGTGTCAGCTCGGCCCGCGGCTCCGGCGAGCTCTTCGTCGTCGAGGCCGACGAGTCCGACGGCTCCTTCCTGCTCTACGACACCGCGGTGGCCCTGGTCACCAACGTCGACGCCGACCACCTCGACCACTACGGGTCGCACGAGGCCTTCGACGAGGCCTTCGTCGAGTTCACCTCCACGGCGAGCGAGCTCGTGGTGATCTCCAGCGACGATCCCGGCGCCGTGCGGGTCACGGAAGCGCTGCGCGCGCGCTCCGCGGACAAGCGCGTCCTCACCTTCGGCACGAGCGACGCGGCGGACGTGCGCCTGCACTCCGTGGTCACCGACGGCCCCGTCTCCTTCACCCTCGGCTGGAACGGGACCGACTACCCGGCGCAGCTCCGGGTTCCCGGCGTGCACAACGCGCTCAACGCCGCGGGCGCCTTCGCGGTGCTCGTCGGGCTCGGCTTCGACCCGGAGGCGGCCCTCGCCGGCATCGAGACCTTCGGAGGCACCGAGCGCCGATTCGAGCTGCACGGCGTTGTGCGCGGTGTGAGCGTCTACGACGACTACGCCCACCACCCCACCGAGGTCGCGGCCGCGCTGTCCGCTGCACGCAGCGTGCTCGGCTCGGGCCGGCTCATCGCCATCCACCAGCCGCACCTGTACAGCCGCACCGCCCTCATGGCCGGGGACTTCGCCCGGGTCTACGAGGAGCTCGCCGACGAGACCATCGTGCTCGACGTCTACGGCGCCCGTGAGGACCCGGTTCCCGGCGTCACCGGCGCGCTCGTCTCCGAGCGCTTCACCGACCCCGCGCGGGTCAGCTACCTGCCGGACTGGCAGGCCGCCGCCGACCACGCCGCCGAGATCGCCCGCGACGGCGACCTGATCATGACGCTCAGCTGCGGCGACGTCTACCGCATCGTGCCCCAGGTGCTGGAGTCGCTCGCCCAGCCGAGCGGCGCCGACGCCGTCCGAGCACAGTAGCGACGAGCAGCGCGCAGTGAAGAGGCCGGAGGGATTCGACCCGCCCCGCGCCGGAGCCCCCGCGGGCGACGGCCGGGACGGAGCGCGTCGGCGCACCCGGAAGGGCGCCGACGAGACCGCGGCGAGCCCGGCGGCCGCCGCACCACGGCCCACCCGGACGCCCGCGACCACCGCCACCCCCGCGGCATCCGCCGCGCCCGCCGCATCCGCCGCGCCCGCCGCATCCGCTGCGCCCGCCGCGCCCCGCCCCGCCGCCGGAGGGCCGAAGCGCCCGGGCGGTCCGCTCCGCAGCGAGCAGCCCGCGGCGGAGACCGTCTCGTCGAGCGCGAGAAGGGCAGGCAGGACTCCGAAGGCACCGAAGGCTCCGAAGGAGCGCACGGCCGAGGAGTCGCTGAAGGACGCCCGTCGTCGCCTGAAGCGCGCCGAGCGCCGCCGCCGCCGGTTCGAACGCGGCGAGGTGCGGCGCTTCACCCGCCGATCGCGCAGCCGCCGTACGATCATGCTCACCGCGGCCGGCCTCGTGGTCGCCCTCCTCGCGGTGCTCGCGGTCGCCGTCTACTCGCCGCTGCTCGCGTTGAAGACGATCACGGTCGACGGTGCCTCGCGCGTCGACGCCGCGCAGGTCACCGACGCGGTCGACGGCCAGCTCGGCACACCGCTCGCGCTGCTCGACTACGGGGAGTTCACCCGGCAGCTCGCCGAATTCCCGCTCATCCGCAGCTATGTCACCGAGATGGTGCCGCCGGACACCCTGATCATCCACATCGTGGAGCGCGCGCCCGTGGCCGCCGTGCAGAGCGGTGCGGCCTTCGACCTCGTGGACCCCGCGGGAATCGTGGTGCAGTCGTCGCCCGAGCGTCCCGACGGAGTGCCGCTCATCGACATCGGCGGTCAGAAGCCCGACAGCGCCGCCTTCACCTCGGTGGTCGCCGTGCTCCTCGCGCTGCCCGCCCCGCTGCTCGCGCAGGTCGACTCGATCACCGCGAGCACGCAGGACGACGTGACCTTCGTGCTGCGCGGCGTCGGCCAGTCGGTGGTGTGGGGCAGCAGCGACAACTCGGCCTACAAGGCGAGCGCCCTGGCCGCCATGGTGGCCAAGCAGGACCCGAACGCGAAGATCGAGTACGACGTCTCGGCACCCGGAAGCGTCGTCGTCACGGCCCGGTGACTGCTCACGTGACGGGGCGAGCGGATGGCGCGCCCGGTTGCACCTCGATTTTTCGACACGCTGGCGTGTCCTGCGCATCGCGGCTCCCGCCCCGCCTACCCTCAAAGCAGTAAATATAAACTGAGTATAACTATAGACCTCAAGTTGAGGTTGAAGGTTGCTTGTCGGAGGCCGGACGTGACATCGAACCAAAACTACCTAGCCGTGATCAAGGTCGTCGGCATAGGCGGCGGCGGCGTCAACGCCGTCAACCGCATGATCGAACTCGGTCTGCGGGGCGTTGAATTCATCGCCATCAACACGGACGCCCAGGCGCTGTTGATGAGCGACGCCGACGTCAAGCTCGACGTCGGACGCGAGCTCACCCGTGGGCTCGGCGCCGGCGCGGACCCCGAGGTCGGCCGTCGTGCCGCCGAGGACCACGCCGAAGAGATCGAGGAGGCCCTCGCGGGCGCCGACATGGTCTTCGTCACCGCCGGAGAGGGTGGTGGAACCGGTACCGGTGGAGCCCCCGTCGTGGCCCGCATCGCCAAGTCGATCGGCGCGCTCACCATCGGTGTCGTCACCAAGCCCTTCGGCTTCGAGGGCAAGCGCCGCTCGTCGCAGGCCGAGATCGGCGTCGCCGCGCTCAAGAACGAGGTCGACACCCTCATCGTGGTGCCGAACGACCGCCTGCTCGAGATCAGCGACCGCGGCATCTCGATGCTCGAGGCCTTCGCGACCGCCGACCAGGTGCTCCTCGCCGGTGTGCAGGGCATCACCGACCTCATCACCACCCCCGGCCTGATCAACCTCGACTTCGCCGACGTGAAGTCGGTGATGCAGGGCGCGGGATCCGCGCTCATGGGCATCGGCTCCGCGCGCGGCGCCGACCGCTCCATCAAGGCGGCGGAACTCGCAGTGGCGTCGCCGCTGCTCGAGGCGAGCATCGACGGAGCGCACGGTGTGCTCATCTCGATCCAGGGCGGCTCGAACCTCGGCATCTTCGAGATCAACGACGCGGCCCGCCTCATCCAGGAGGCCGTGCACCCGGAGGCCAACATCATCTTCGGTGCGGTCATCGACGACACCCTCGGCGACGAGGTGCGCGTCACCGTGATCGCCGCGGGCTTCGACGGCGGGGAACCCGTCGCCAAGCCGATAGAGACCAAGCGCACGAACTTCGTCAACCCGGAGCCCGTGACCGCCGACGCGACCGGCGCCCAGCCCGCCGCCTCCGCGTCGAGCGCCTCGCCCTTCGGACTCTCGGGAGCGGCCGCCGCCGAGAAGCCGGCGTGGACCCCCGCCGCCGAGACGACGCCGGCGGCACCCGTCGACCGCTCCTTCGACGACGAGACCAACCCGGACGACCTGGACATCCCGGACTTCCTGAAGTAGTCGCGTGAGCGCAGCAGAGTCTCCCCTCGCCGAGCGCCTCGCCACCGTGCGGTCCTCCGTGGACGACGCGGTGCGCGAGGCGGGTCGGCGGCCGGAGGAGGTCACGACGATCGTCGTGACCAAGTTCCACCCCGCCACCCTGGTGCGCGACCTGTTCGACCTCGGCGTGCGGCACGTGGGGGAGAACCGGCAGCAGGAGGCGAGCGAGAAGTCGTCCGAGCTCGCGGACCTCGCGCTCGACTGGCACTTCATCGGCCAGCTGCAGAGCAAGAAGACGCGGAGCGTGCTCGCCTTCGCCAGCACGATCCACTCCCTCGACCGGCTCTCGCTGGTCTCGGCGATCGGTGCCGCTCTCGGAGACGGCCCGACGGCATCCGCTTCGACGCCGTCGGTCGACGCCTTCATCCAGCTGAACCTCACCGACGACAGCGGTCGCGGGGGAGTGCAGCCCGAGGGGCTCGCCGCCCTCGCCGAGGCCGTCGCCGGCACCCCGGCGATCCGCCTGCGCGGGCTGATGGCGGTCGCGCCGGTCGGCGAGGAGCCGCGGCGGGCGTTCGCGCGTGTGCGCGAGGCGCGCGAGCTGCTGCTCGCCGTGTCGCCGGGTGCCACGGATCTGTCGATGGGCATGTCCGGCGACTTCCGCGAGGCCGTGCTGGAAGGCGCGACACACCTGCGCATTGCACGGCAATAACGGGAAACCGGC
>Ga0247729_10000354_pt1 | contig 19925 bp, 23 predicted proteins | sample UWRJL133311R2_FD_180958 | JGI IMG/M metagenome (GOLD analysis project Ga0247729, IMG submission 180958) | Plant litter microbial communities from Arlington Agricultural Research Station in Wisconsin, United States - UWRJ-L133-311R-2 | ecosystem: Environmental > Terrestrial > Plant litter >... | reverse complement strand
CCCGCCGGGCGAGGAGCACTGGCACGCGGCGGCGCCCGGCGTCTTCATGGAGCACATCGCCATGCTGCAGAACGGCGAAGACCCCGCGACGACCACCACCTGGGCCGAGCACATCACCGACGCCGAGTACAACGGAGGCTAGCGCGGCGCTCCGCGTGCGGAATCTGCCAACCCGCGAGGATTAGCCGCCAATCACGGCCGGACCGCTCCGCGTCACACGGGCGGGCCAATACCGTGAGGCATGCCCGATGTGAACTCCCTCCTGACGCCCCCGACTCCCACCGCCGCCCTCGCGCTCGAGGTGCTTCAGAAGTGGAGCAGCCCGGCGCTGGTGAACCACTGCCTCCGCTCGTGGGTCTGGGCCGAGCGCCTGGCGGAGACCCTGTCGCTCGACCACGACCCGGAGCTGCTGTTCGTCGCCGCGGTACTGCACGACCTCGGTGTCGCGCCCCAGTTCGACGCACTGGAGGTGCCGTTCGAAGACGCCGGGGGCGCCGTCGCCTGGTCGTTCGCGGCGGGTGCCGGCTGGGCGCCGGACCGTCGGCGCCGCGTCGAGGAGGTCATCCAGAGGCACATGATGCGCTCCGTCGACCCGCTGGAGGACGCGGAGGGGTTCCTGCTCGAGGCGGCCACCTCCCTCGATGTCTCGGGCGGCGGTTCCGAGCGCTGGGACGTCGAATTCATCCGGGCGGTCGGACTCGAGCTGCCGCGGCTCGACTTCGCGGACAGCTTCGCAGCGTCGATGCACGAGCAGGCCCTGCGCAAGCCGCGGTCCGAGGCCGCGCGCTTCGACGGGGGCGGCGGCGCGGCGCGGGGCGAGGCGTTCTGGGTGCAGACTCTGTCGGTGCCCGGCGGCACAATGGCATCGTGACTCGCCGCGGACTCCTCCTCTTCGCCGGGCTCGGGATCGCCTGGGGCATCCCGTACCTGTTCATCAAGATCGCCGTGGGCGAGCTCGAGCCGGCCATGGTCGTGCTCGCGCGTTCCGGGCTTGCGGCGATCCTCCTGCTGCCGCTCGCGGTCTTCCGGCGCGAGGTCGTCACCGTGCTGCGGTACTGGAAGCCGATGCTCGCCTACACGCTCGCCGAGATCGTGCTGCCGTGGTACTTCCTGAGCTCGGCCGAACGGGAGCTGCCGAGTTCGACGGCGGGCCTCCTGCTCGCGGCGGTGCCTCTCGCGGGCGTCGCCGTGGCCTTCGCCATGGGCCGCCCGGCCCGGCTGACCGGCGTCAACTGGCTCGGCATCCTGCTCGGCATGCTCGGTGTCGCGGGGCTCGTCGGTCTCGACGTGGGCGGCTCCGACCTGCCGAGCGTGCTCGAGATGGGCGTGGTCGTGGTCGGCTACGCGGTCGGACCGGCGATCCTGTCGCGGTGGATGCCCGACCTGCCGGGCGTCGGAGTCGTGGCCGTCTCCCTGGCCGCGGCGGCCGTCATCTACGTCCCCGTGGTGTTCGCGACGCAGAGCTGGCCGGACGCCTGGCCCTCGACCGAGGTCACCGTCGCGATCATCGTGCTCGCCGTGGTGTGCAGCGCGCTCGCGTTCCTGCTGATGGTCGGTCTCATCGCCGAGATCGGCCCGGTCAAGGCGACCACGATCACCTACGTCAACCCGGCCGTCGCGATCATCGCCGGCGTGCTGGTGCTCGGCGAACGGGTCACCGTCTACACAGTGCTCGGCTTCGCCCTGGTGCTCGCCGGCTCGTGGCTGGTGACACGGGGCCGGCGCCCGGTGGAGGCGTCCGCCGGCCCCGAGGAGGTCTCCGCGCGGGCGGAGTGACCTGCCGCCTGCCGGCTCAGCCCTGCCGCGTCGGCCGCACGACGATCTCGTTGACGTCCACCGAGGCCGGCTGCGCGAGGGCGTAGCCGATCGCCTCCGCAACGGCGGAGGCCGGGAGGCCGAGCTCGGCCGTCGCCTCTCGCACCGCCGCCTGGGTGGCCGTGTCGCCGCCGCGCTCGGTCAGCTCGCTCACGGTGAAGCCGGGGCTGATCACGGTCACCCGCACGCTGGTGCTCTCCTGGCGCAGGCCCTCCGACAGCGCGCGCACTGCGAACTTGGTGGCGCTGTACACCGCGGCCGTGGGGTCCACCCGGAGCCCCGAGACCGACGCGACGTTGACGATGTGGCCGTGGCCCTGCTCCTCCATCTGCGCGAGCACCGCGGCGATGCCGTGCAGCGTGCCGCGCAGGTTCACGTCGATCATCCGGTTCCACTCGTCGATCCGCAGGGCGTTCATCGTCGACAGCGGCATCACGCCCGCGTTGTTCACCAGCACGTCGATCCGGCCGTGCAGCGCGCGGGCGGCGTCGGCGAACTCCCGCACGCTGTCGAGGTCGGTGACGTCGAGCTGCACGCCGTCGGCGCGCCCGCCGGCGGCCCGGATCTCCGCGACGATGGTCGCGAGCCGGTCGCTGCGACGGGCTCCGAGCACGACCGGGTAGCCGAGGGAGGCGAGGTGCCTCGCGGTCGCCTCGCCGATCCCGCTGCTCGCCCCGGTGATGAGGACGGCTCCGCCGTCGTGTGCTGCTGTCGTGGTCATGATGTCTCCTGTGTGTTGTGGTGGATGGATCGAGCGGATGCGGCGCGCCGCGTCGTCGAGGAATAGAACGCCGTCGAGGCGACGAAGAGCGAGAGGCCGGTACCCAGGGCGATCCAGTCGAAGGCGGCGGGAGTCCCCCCGCTGCCGAGGGGCTCGATGATGCCGCCCATGCCGAGCGAGACGAGCAGCACGCCGGCGACGATCCCGAAGTGCGCGTAGGTGCCGATGGTGGCGACCGCGATCCTCTGGGCACCGGCGATGGCCTCGATGTCGCGCTCGGCCGCGGCCGTCACGCGGCCGAAGTATGCCCACCACATGCCGAGCGCTACCGAGACTGCGACGAGCGAGGCGACGACGACGAGCGGGGTGAGCGGCGAATGGGAGGCGGCGAGCCCGATCGAGATGATCGACTCGCCCAGGGCGAGGATCACCACGAGACCGTGGCGTTCGGCGTAGTGCGCGGTTGACGGCAGCTGCCACTGTCCTCCCTGCGAGGTGAGGAAGACCGTGACGCCGTAGACGGCGACCGCGGCCAGCCAGAGCACCAGCTGGGTGGTTCCGCCGAGCAGTGCGCCCCCGATCAGCGCCACCGAGACGGGGACGATGGTGATGCCCATGGTGCGGAGGACCTGGCGGAGCAGTGCGGGGTCGTGCCGGGCCGCGACGAGGTTGACCACCGTGTAGACGATCGAGAGGGCGACGAAGCCGATCGAGAACAGCAGTGCGCCGAAGAGGCTCTCCCCGGCCGCGGGGTACGCCTCCGGGATTGCGATCGAGAGCAGCAGCACGATCGCGATGGCGATCAGGATGCCGATCCTCACCGCGCCCCGGTCGACCGCCTGCTGGTTGGCGAGCCAGGCGTGCGACGCCCACGACCACCAGAGGATGCCGAGTACCGCCAGCCCTCCGAGAACGCTCCGGACGCTCTCCCCATCCGCCATCAGATGCGTCACCTGGGTGAAGGCGAACACGTAGACGAGGTCGAAGAAGAGCTCGAGGGGGGTCGCGCGCTCCGTGCGGGCCGCGGTCGGCGTCGTCGCCGTGGTCACGTCAGTTGTCCTCGACGCGGTGCAGAACGGTGGTCAGGTTCCAGTCGACCGAGGAGTGGTCGATCGTGGCGTGCACCGGGGAGCCGGCCATCTCGCCCCCGATGCCTGCGGCGCCGGAGCGGGCGTGCTCCATGCTGTCGTAGGCGACGATGTCGATGATGGTGCCGTCGCCGGTCACCAGGATGCGGCGCCACTCGAAGCCGGGCTGGCGCTTCAGGTACTCGTCGATGTCGGCGTTCGCGGTGACGAAATCGGCGGGGGTCTGCCCTGCTGCGGGACGGAGCGTGGTTACTTCGAGTGTCTCGGTCATGGTGTGCGGCCTTCCTGTCGGGCGGAGGATTCCCTCGCATTCCGAGTCTGCGCGGGTGCGGGGTGGGGAAGAAGGACGGGCGAGCCTAGGTGCGGCGCACCCCGTCAGAGCAGCGCGGGCTCGGTCGCGGGCAGCAGCTCGAACGCGGCCCGGCCGGTGACCACGCCGTTCACCTGCAGCTCGACCGCGTGCGCCCCCGGGTAGTAGCGGCGCGTCGTGATCGCGCGGAAGGAGTGCTCGCGCGTGCGTTCCAGGCGTTCGCCCGGGGCGAGCGTGGCGGTGGTGAGCTTGAAGGTCTTCGCGGTCTGGGTGCCGTTGGCCCTGCTGTGGTGCACGATGTAGTCGATCGCGAGCCGTGCGGGCGCATCGCCGGTGTTGGTGACGGCGAAACGGAAGCGCACCGCGCCGCCGAACGGCACGGTGACGGCGTCGAGATCGGGGCCGTCGACCGTGACGGAGTCGACGGCGGGGTAGCCGAGCAGGGCGAGCGCGGCCGGATCGCCCCTCTTGACGAGGGTGCGCAGTCCGTGGACGACGAGGCGCGCGGTGTTCTCGTCGGGATCCCGCATCCACGCCGCCGCGGTCTCGACGACGAGCTGCGGCTGCTGGCGGCTGAGGTCGTTGAGGTGGTTGGCGACGGAGCGCCTGACGTACTCGCTCGGATCGCGGTACAGCGCGTCGATGATCGGCCGGGTGGCCCGGGGGTCGGCGAGCAGACCCCGCACGCGCGTCGACCACGGGAGAAAGGCGCGGGTGCCCTCCGAGGCGAGGCGCCGCACGTCGACGTCGTCGGAGGTCGTCCAGGTCTGGATCACGGCGAGGGCCCGGTAGAGGTCGTGGTCGAGCAGGGCGCGGATGGCGAACTCCGAGGTGAGCCGGGAGGTGAGGTCCGCGAGCAGCGCCAGCGCGTCGTCGAAGGCGTCGTCGCTGTTCTCGCGGATGGCGGTCAGCGCGACGCCGGAGGTGACCGGCCAGATCAGCCAGCCACTGAACAGCGGGCGGCCGTGCTGCGCTTTGCGGACAACCGAGGCGAAGGAGGCGTAGTCGCCGGGGAGGTCGGCGACCAGGGCGTCGCGGAGCAGGTCGCTGCGCTCCCGCAGCGACAGCGGCGCGAGACCCGCCGCCGCCGCTCGGAGCCGGGTCAGGGCGGCGGCCGGTGCGGCCTCGTGGATCGCGCGGATCAGGGTGTCGGCGGTGTGGGTTCCGATGAGTTCGTCGGCGAATGGCATCTGTCGGCTTTCTGGGAGGGGGGTGTCGATCTCAGGCTCCCGTCGCCGCGCGGCCGGCGGAAGGGCGGGTCTCCCTAGGAGCACCGCACCTAGGGAGACCCGGGGGCGCCGCGACTAGGTTGGAAGACATGGACACTTCCACCGGCAACTCCCTGGGCGACTTCCTGCGCGCCGGCCGTGCGCGACTCGACCCGGACGACGCGGGACTCATCGGGGGCAGGGGCACCAGGCGGGTCGCCGGTCTCCGCCGGGAGGAGGTGGCCGTGCTCGCCGGGGTCAGCGCCGACTACTACGCCCGGCTCGAGCAGGGGCGCGAGCGCAGCCCCTCGTCGCAGGTGCTCGACGCCATCGGTCGTGCCCTGCAGCTCGACTCCGATTCCCGCGGGCACCTCTACCGGCTGGCCGGCATGAACCCGAACCTGCGGGCGGGGAGCTCCCGCGACCTCGTCGACCCCGCCCTGCTGACCCTGCTCGACTCCTTCCCCGCCGCCGCGGCGTACGTGCTCGGTCCGTCGTTCGACATCCTCGCGACCAACGCGATCGCCTCCGCCCTGCTCGCCCCGTTCGCCGATCCCGACGACGATGCCCCGCTGAACATGGTGCGGGTGCTGTTCCTGCACCCCGAGGCCGCGACGGTGTTCGTGGAGTGGGACACGGTCACGCGGGCCACGGTGCACGCGCTGCGCCTCAACGCGGGATTCGATCCGGGCAGCCCCGAGATCTCATCGCTGGTCGAGGAGCTGCTCGCGGTCGACTCCTTCCGCGCGCTCTGGAACGACCAGACCGTGGGCGGTCTCGCCCGGGCGTACAAGGTGTTCGTGCACCCCTCGGTCGGACGCGTCGAACTGACCTACCAGACCTTCGACGTGCGGGACGCGCCGGGCCAGCAGCTGCTCGTCGGCACGCCCGTCGTGGGGAGTGCGAGTGCCGACGCGGTCGCGCTGCTCGGCACCCTGCAGGCCACCGCGGCCCGTCAGAGCTGAGCGACCGACTCGAAGGCCTCGTCGAGCAGGCTCGAGTAGGACTGCTCGCCCCCCGCCGCCCAGGCGGCCGTGGCGACGTACATGCAGGCGAGCGCGCTCTGGGTGATCGCGTCGGCGGCCATCGACGGGTGCTCCTTCTTGCCGGTGAGGCGCCGCGCCACGATCGGGGCGAGGATGGCGGCCCACGCGGTGTGACGTTCGATGTTGCGCGCGCGGAGCCCGGCCGTGCTCAGCGCGACGCGGGAGCTGCGCCGCACGTTCTCGGTGTCGCTCTCGGCGATGCGCTCGAGCGGCGCCATCGCGGCGCGCAGTGCCCCCCAGGCGGACTCGTCGTCGGGGCGCGCCAGCAGCGCCTCCTCGACCAGCCGGCCCATCGGCATCAGGTCGCCGAGGGCGACGTCCTCCTTGGTGGGGAAGTAGCGGAAGAAGCTGCGCGGCGAGATGCCCACCGCGGCCGCGATCTCCTCCACGGTCGTCTCGTCGAACCCGCGCTCGTCGAGCAGCGCCACCGCCCGCTGCGCGATCTCCGCGCGCATCGCCCGCTTTCCGATCTCCCGGAGGTCGCCGCGGTCGGGCACGTTCGTCGTCATGCTCGCATTGTACGGTGCCAGCGCTGGCAGGCTGTGCCATCGCGATCGACTTTGGCAGACTCTGCCAAACCGGGCATAATGCGCCAGCATCGCGCGTTGAGCCCGATACGCCCCACGCAGGGACGACATCAATCGAAAGGTACGTTCTCGCATGTCTGATTCACTCAAGCCGACCATCGTCATCGTCCACGGAGCGTGGACCGACGCCAGCTCCTTCGCCGGGGTGCAGAAGCTGCTCTCCGCCGACGGGTTCGAGGTGGTGGAGTTCCCCAACCCCCTCCGCTCGCTCGCCGGCGACGCCGACTATCTCACCACCTTCCTCGAGACCCGCACGGACGGCCCTGTCGTTCTCGTCGGGCACTCCTACGGCGGAGCGGTCGCCGGAACCGCGGCGCCGCGCGTGCCGCGCGTGCGCGGAATCGTCTACGTCGACGCCTTCGTACCCGTGGAGGGGGAGAGCCTGCTCGACCTCCTCAACAGCGCGGGCCCCGTGGACCCGGGTCAGCTCTTCGACATGGTTCCCTACCCGGGAGCACCGGAGGGTGACGTCGACCTCTACATCAAGCGCGGGCCCTTCGAGCCGGCGTTCGCGACGGGCCTCTCCGAGGAGCTGCAGACGGAGTTCTTCGCGCGCCAGCGTCCGATCACCTTCGGCGCTGTGGGCGCACCCGCTCCCGCCGGCCAGGCGGGCGGGACGGTTCCGTCCTGGTACGTCGCCGGAACGCTCGACGGGAGCATTCCCCTCGCCCTGCAGCTGCGCATGGCGGAGCGGGCAGGCTCGGCCGTGACCCAGGTCGAGGGCGGGCACCTCTCCATGGTCAGCCACCCGCGCGAGGTCGCCGACGTCATCGCGGAAGCCGCCGCGAGCGCGGGCGCATAGCGATGGCCGCCGCACCGCACGCGGGCGAGCACCGTCCGGTCGACCTCGACGCCGCCCGCGTGCGGGCGATGGAGGTGAGGGCGCTCTACGAGACCCTCGAGAAGCAGCTCAACGGCCAGGTCTGGACGCTGCACGAGCTCATGCTGGGCCTCGGCAACGACGTCGGCACCGTGGGCCGGCTGATCCTCGCGCACGACGGCACCTGGGACGTCCCGGGCGACGTCGACGCGCAGTTGAAGCACAAGCTGTCGGAGTCGCTGTGGTGGGTGATCGTCATCGCCGAGCGTCTGGGCATCGACATCTCCGAGGCCTACGCCGACACGATGGACCGGATCGAATCCGGGCTCAGCGGGCACTGAGCCCGCCCCGCCGGCCTCAGCCGCGTTCGGTGTTCACCATCTCGAACCGCGTGGCGAGGCCGGCGCCGTCGAAGGTCACGGTCCAGTGGTTGTCGAAGTCGCCGAGCTCTGTGTAGTGCCCGATCCCGTCAATCACGACTGTGCCGCCGTCGATCGACGTGAGCGACCACTCGAACTCCCAGCCGCCCTGCTGCCAGTCCCAGCGGCCGCGCCAGCCCTCGACGATCTCATCGCGGCCGATCCACTCCGTGTCGTAGGGCGACTCGTGGTACTCGGCGTCGTCGGTGAACAGGGCGGCGATGTCGCCGGGCGCGTTGCTGCGCCAGGCCGTCAGGTAGCCGTCGACCCAGCGGGTGACGGACTCGAGGGTGGGGATGGACTCTGCGGCGCTCGCCGCTGTGCTCGTTGTGGTCATGGCCCCATCCTTCGCCCCGCCGCCGGGATCGAACAGGGTGCATCACCCCTAGGCTGCGACGTCCCCTGGGGCGCCGGCGGCGAGCGTCGGATGGTTCCGCCTACAGGTCGATGAAGCGGCTGTCGGCGATGCTCGTGAGCAGGGACTCGCCGAAAGCGGATGCCGGGGTCTGGAAGCCGACGGAGAATTCGCCCCCGAGAATTCGGGCCGCAATCTCGACCGCGGCGATCTGGGTGAAGCCGTATCCGGTCGGGGTGTCGACGAGGCCCTCCGCCACGGAGCCGTCGCGGCCGACGACCCTGGCGTAGACGCGGGCGCGGCCGATGGCGCGGTCGGCGGCGTCCGGGCCGTCGGGCAGGGTCTGTCCGTCGGCGACGTCGGGCGCTGGCACGCCGCCGGCCACGTAGACCGCGATGTTCGGGATGCCGGTGGACTTCCAGCTGGTCACGATGTCGCCCATCGGGGCGGGGGACACGTCCTCGGGGCCGTAGCCGAAGTCGACCGACAGGGCGGGCGCGTCGGCGCGCTTCGAGATCACGCCGTCGGATCGCACGGAGCCGACGAAGGGCGCGAAGCCCGCCGAGCTCGTGATGGATCCCCGCGAGAACAGCAGCGGCACCCGGTCGCCCGGTGCGCCGATGAAGAGCTTCAGGGCGAGTGTCAGCGAGACGGGATCGGCGACGCGGGCCGCCGTGCGGGCCGCCAGGGTGTCGCTGGGGACGACGTCCCAGCCCGCGCCGCTCATCACCATGGTGCCGGCGGCGCGCGCCGCGGCGTCCGCGGACTCCGAGTGGAGGAACGCGCCGAGCTCCGCGGCGGTGTCGAGGTAGTGGGCGCCGACGGCCAGGGCCGCCGTCAGCAGCGGGGTGGAGGTGACCGCGAACGGTCCGGCCGCGTTCAGCACGACCGTCACCCCGTCCAGGCCCCGCAGGGTGGCCTCGGCATCCGTCAGGTCGAAGGCGCGTCCCTCCGTGCCGAGTTCGCTCGCGAGGGCGGCGACCTTGGCGGAGTCGCGACCGGCGACGATCGGTTCGAGGCCGCGACGTGCGGCCTCTCGGGCGATGAGCTCCCCGGTGTATCCGGTGGCTCCGTAGATGAGGAGGGCGGCCATGATGTCTCGCTTTCTGTAGTGATCACTACCGAAAGCGTCGAAGGCACGGGATTTATTCCTCGCCGGGAGGAATCAGCGCGAGGGGAGGGCGCGGAGTGCGATCTCGGCGACGACCCGGAGTTCGGCTCGGCCGACCCCATCCGCTGCCCTGACGGCGATGCCGTTGCTCACGCTGGCGAGGTACTCGGCGATGTCCGCCGGGCTCATGCCGTTCAGGTCGACGCCCTCGACGTCGCGGCCCTCCTCGATGCGGGAGGCGAGGCGCACCAGGCCCTCGTCGCGGGTGCGTGCCACGAAGTCGCGCACCTCGTTGCCGGTGGGGCTCAGGGCGGTTCGCGACCCGCCGATCTGCACCGACATGCAGCCGTGCGGGCGGTCGTCGCGGGTCATCGAGTCGACGGCGTCGAGCAGGTAGCTGCGGAAGACGTCGGCCAGTCTCTCGTTGTCGAGCGCGCGGCCGGCGTACTCCATGTCGACCGCGAGGTACCGGGTGAACGCCCGCTCGAACAGCTGGCGCTTGCTGCCGAAGGCCGCGTACAGGCTGGTGGGGGTGATCGACATCGTGGCCGTGAGCTCGGCGAGACTCGCGCCGTCGTAGCCCTCGCGCCAGAACACGTCGATGGCGCGGTCGAGCGCGACATCGACATCGAACCCTCGCGGGCGTCCTCGCGTTGCGACCTCCATGGCAGCCTCCTCCGTGCGCTACGAGCCTATGCGCTAGCGGCGCCGGAAGGCGGGTGGGGTTCGACCCGCGGCGCGCTGTGGACCGCGGGTCGAATCGGCGTCAGTCGCGAACGGCGATGGTGGCGCCCACGCCGCCGTCGATCACGAACTCGCTGCCGGTGGAGTAGCTGGAATCGTCCGAGGCGAGGAACAGCACCAGGCTGGACACCTCGGACGGCTGGGCCGCACGCTTCAGCGCGATGTTCATGATGCCCGAGTCCATCCCGGCGGTCATCGGCGTCTCGATGAGGCCGGGGTGGATGGAGTTCACGCGGATGCCCGACGGCCCGAGTTCGAGCGCGGCCGACTTGGTGATGCCCCTGATGGCGAACTTCGAGGCCACGTACGCGTGGTGCTGCGGGACCGCCTGAATGCCCTCGATGGACGACACGTTGACGATCGATCCCCGGCCGGCCTCGGTCATCACGGGGGCCACGGCCCTCATTCCCAGGAACGTGCCGGTGAGGTTCACGGCGATGAGTGCGTTCCAGGCGTCCATCGGGAAGTCGATGAGGGGGAAGGCGTTCGAGATCCCCGCGTTGTTCACGAGGATGTCGACGGCGCCGAACTCCGCGACCGCGAACGCGACCGCGCGTTCCCACTCCTGTTCGCTGGTGACATCCAGGTGGATGTATCGAGCGGCGCCCGACAGCTCGGCCTCCAGCGCCGCTCCCGGCTCGTCCAGCACGTCCGCGATCACAACGCGGGCCCCCTCGTCCACCAGTGCGCGCACGTGCGCCGCGCCCATTCCTCGCGAGCCGCCGGTGACGATGGCTACTCTGCCCGCTACGCGTCCTCTTCGGTCAGTCATCTTCCTGTTCCTCTCGATGTGGGTGGCGTCGCGTCGCGTTCGGCGCGAGCCTGTTCCAGCACGTCGACGAATGCCGACGGCTCCTGTGCTCCGGAGATGCCGTACTTGCCGTCGATGACGAAGAAGGGCACTCCCTGGATCCCGTACGCCTCGGCCTGGGCCACGTCGGCCTTGACGTCGGCGAGGTAGGTGTTGGCCTCGAGTGCCGCGACGGCGTCGGCGCGGTCGAGACCGACCTCGGCGGCGAGGTCCGCGAGCTCGTCGATGTGCCCGAGGTGGCGCCCCTCCTCGAAGTACGCCTTGAGCAGGCGCTCCTTCAGCGCGAGCTGCAGGCTCCTGCTCTTGGCGAAGTGCAGCAGCTCGTGAGCGCGCACGGTGTTGGTCTGGTGCACGCGGTCGTAGTCGAAGTCGAGGCCCACGGTGGAGGCGACCCCGGTGATCTGCGCGAGCATCTCCTTCACCTGCGCGACGGGCATCCCCTTGTGCTCGCTGACGAACTCGAAGGTGTTGCCCTCGAAGTCGAGCGGTGTGTCCGGGGCCAGCTCGAAGGAGTGGTATTCCACCTCCACGTCGCCGCCGAAGCGGGACGCCCCGTCTTCGAACCTGCGCTTGCCGATGTAGCACCAGGGGCACTGCACATCGGACCAGATATCCACCTTGATTGCGTCGCTCATGAGTCAACCATCGCACGGCCGGACACTTTATGCCGAGCATGGCAGATTGTGCCAAATTGGGAATAGACCGCCGTCGCAATCGCTTTCAGCAGTGATCACTACAGAAAGCGGGACACCATGAGCAGCATGCGCTACACCTCCTTCGGCCGCCGCACCGGCCTCCGGGTCTCCGAGTACGCCCTCGGCACCGGCAACTTCGGCACCGCATGGAAGAGCGGAGTCGACACCACCGACGCCCGTGCGATCTTCGACCGTTTCGTCGAGGCCGGCGGGACCTTCCTCGACACAGCGGCGATGTACCAGGGCGGCCAGGCCGAATCGATGCTCGGCGACATGCTGACGTCGACGCGCGACGAGTTCGTCATCTCCTCCAAGTACGGCCTCGGCAACCCGGAGAAGACGGACCGCACCAACAACGGCGCCTCGCGCAAGGCGATGGTCGCGTCCGTCGACGCCAGCCTCCGCCGTCTGGGAACGGACTACCTCGACGTGTTCTGGGTGCACTTCCCCGACGCCTTCACCCCGGTCGACGAGATCCTCCGCGGACTCGACGACCTCGTGAGCGCCGGCAAGATCCACCACGGCGCACTGTCGAACTTCCCGGCGTGGCGGGTCGCCCTGGCCGCCAAGGAGGCGGACCTGCGCGGATGGTCGCCCGTGGTCGCGGTGCAGACCGAGTACAGCCTCGCCGAGCGCGGGGCCGAGAACGAGATCGTCCCGATGGCCGAGGCCCTGGGGCTCGCGGTGAACCTGTGGTCGCCGCTCGCCGGCGGACTGCTCACCGGCAAGTACCGCTCGGGGTCGGAGGGCCGCAAGACCGACCCCAGCCGCTTCGTCTCCGAGTCGAACGCCCAGACGACGTCGGTCATCGACGCCGTACTCGAGATCGCGGCGGAGACCGGGGTGAGCGCCGCGCAGGTCTCCATGGCGTGGCTCCGCGAGCGCGGCAACCGCTCCTCGACCGCGATCGTGCCGATCATCGGCCCGCGCACCATGGCGCAGCTCGAGGACTACCTCGGGGCGCTCGACGTCGTGCTGTCCGAGGAGCAGTACACGCGCCTCGACGAGCTGAGCATGCCCGCCCTCGGGGTGTCGCCGGAGATCACCTCGATGACCCGCGGCGCCATGCTCGACGGCGAGCCCGCACGGTTCATCCTCCCCGTGACCCCGGTGTTCTGAGCCCGCACGCCGCATTCCCGGGACGACGCGCACGCGCGGCGTCCCGGGGCAGCACCACCCCCATCCGCTTCACCCTCGAGAAGGCCCGCAATGTTCCGCAATCGTTCGACAGCAATCGCCACCGGGGCGATCCTCGCGCTGCAATTCATGTTCGCGCTCGACTCGCAGGTGATGACGGTCGCGCTGCCGACGATCCAGAACGACTTCGGCTTCAGCGCCGCCGGCCTGTCCTGGATCCCCAACGCCTACGCCATCGCCTTCGGCGGGTTCATCCTGCTCGGCAGCCGGCTGGGCGACAGATTCGGACGCGTGCGGCTGTTCGCGGTCGGCGCCGGACTCTTCGTGCTCGCGTCGCTCGTCGGCGGCCTGGCGCCCGAGGCCGGACTGCTGATCGCCGCGCGGGTCGCCCAGGGACTCGGCGCAGCGCTCGCGGCGCCGAGCGTGCTGGCCCTGATCTCGACGATGGCGACCTCCGCGGCGTCCCGAGCCCGCGGTCTCGCCCTCTTCACCGTCATGGCGGCCGTCGGAGCGTCGTTCGGCCTGATCCTCGGCGGCGTGCTCACCGAGCTCGCCTCCTGGCGGTGGGGTCTGCTCATCAACGTGCCCATCGGCATCGTTGTGATCGTGATCGTCGTGCGGCTGGTCGACAACGAGACCCACCCGCAGGCCGGGCGCTTCGACGTGGCCGGGGCGCTGCTGGCGACCCTCGCCTCGGTGGCGCTGGTCTGGTCGTTCCTCACCACCGCCGACCACGGCTGGGCGAACCTCGGCACCGTCGTCTCCTTCGCTGCGGCCGTGCTGCTCATCGTGCTGCTCGTGATCGCGGAGCGCCGCGCCGCCAGCCCCCTCATCGCCGTGCACCTGCTCGCCGACCGGGCGCGGGCGGGAGCGCTGGTCAACATGGCCCTCGGCAGCGGTGCGCACCTGGCGATGCTCTTCATGATCGCGCTGTACCTCCAGCGCACGCTGCACTTCAGCCCCCTGCTGGCCGGCCTCGCCTTCCTGCCGATGACCGTGTCGATCTTCGTCCTCACCCGCTGGGTGCCGCAGCTCGTCGCGCGGTTCGGCACACGCACGGTGCTCGTGGTCGGCGGCGTGCTCGTGGCCCTCAGCTTCGTTCTCTGGTCGCCGCTGAGCGCCTCGAGCAGCTATCTCGGCGTCGTGCTGCCGCTGCTCGTGCACGCGCTCGGCATCGCGCTCATCTTCACCGGCGGCACCCTCGCCTCCATGGACCGGATCGTCGACTCCGACGCCGGATCCGCCTCGGGCATGCTGCAGATGGCGCAGCAGATCGGCGGATCCCTCGGCGTCGCGGTCGTCGTCTCGGTGTACGCCGCGAACGCCGTGCCCGGGCAGTTCCTGCCCGGCCTGCAGGTGGCGCTGCTCACCGGCGGCGCACTCGCGGCGCTCGGCGTGCTGGTCGCCCTCGCGACCATGCGGCGCCGTGGCGCCGTGGCGGCCTAGGAACGGGGACGCGGCGCCGGCCCGGCCGCCTAGGGCCGGGCGGCCTCGGCGTCGAGCTCCGCCGCCTGCTCGCGCCCGAGGTACTCCGCCGAGATGGTGCGGTACGAGCGGGTGAAGAAGGCGCCCACCGCCGCCAGGACCATCACGACCCCCGACACGAGGAAGACGAGCGCGATGCCGCGGGCCTGCCCGTCGCCCAGCAGCCACCCGAGGCTCGAGCGGCCGGCGTCGGAGTTCATGTACGGGATGATCAGGAACTCCGCGATCGGCGCGATGAGGAACGCGGTAACCGGGGCCGCGGCCGACTCGAAGGCCGCCGCGAAGCCGAACACCCGGCCCTGGGTGGTGAACGGCACCACCTTCTGGATCACCGTCTGCTCCGAGGCCTCCACCGCCGGGATCAGCGTCATGTACAGCCACATGCCCAGCGCGTAGATCCACCACCACTCGCGGATCGTGAACAGGGCGCCGAGCGCGCCCATCAGCACGACGAGCAGCAGCATCGTGCGGATCGGGTTGCGCCCGAGCCCGAACCTGGCCACCACGAGCCCGCCGATGATGAAGCCGGTCGAGGTGACGCCGAGCACGACGCCCCACCACTCCACGGGGAACAGCTCGAGCCCGTAGGGGTCCATCAGCGCCATGTACACGCCGCCGATGAGGTTGTTGAACGTCGAGAAGATGATGAGCGCGAACAGCCCGGCCGCCGCACGCACCGCGATGATGCTGCCGCGGAGGTCGACCAGCGGGCGCTTCCCGCCGTCGTGCTGCGGCTTCTCCTCGGGGATGCGCAGGAACAGCAGGTGCGCGAGCGCCGCCGCCGAGAGCACGATCGCGATGACCAGGGTCGGCCCCATGCCCAGCAGCCCGATCGCGAGCCCGCTGAACACGCTGGTCACCATGAAGGCGAGCCCCTGCACCGTGCCGACGAGACCGTTGGCGTTGGCGTGCCGCTCCTCGGGGATGAGCAGCGTCACCGTGGTCGAGAGCGCGATGTTGCGCATGTTCTCGATGACGGCGCCGAAGAGGATGACCCCGCTGAACAGCCAGAACATGGGGCCGCCGAGGTCGAGAAGCACCGACTCGGGGAACGCCGCGTAGAAGCCCAGGCTGATGCTGAAGGCGACGAGTGTGACCGCACCGGCGAACACCATCACGAGGTGCTTGCGGTGCCGGTCGACGATGGTGCCGAAGGCCATCGAGCACAGGGCGACGAGCAGCATGTACGCGCCGCCGATGATTCCGGTCGCGAGCACCGAGCGCGTCTCCAGGTACACCCAGAAGGTCAGCGCGAACCAGAGGAAGCTCGTCGTCACGTTCGCGACGGCGGTGTTCACGAGCACCTGGGCGAAGGTGCGCGCTCCGGCGGGCGGCGGTTGGTAGGCGTCCACGCGGCCATTGTATGTAGACACCGTGAACATGTCGAGGGACTCTAAGCGGATGCCGCCGCCAGCGACGCGAGGATGCGCAGCTTCTCCGCGGCGTCGCTGTGCGCGTCGGGGTAGTAGACCACGAGGATGAGGTCGCCGACGGGCAGCTTCTCGCGGTGCAGGCTCAGGGGGCCGACGACGGGGTGGTTGACGGTGGTGCTCCCGCCCTCGAGCCGCCGGACGTCGTGCCTGGCCCACAGTGTGCGGAACCGCGCGCTGGCGAGCGAGAGCTCCCCGATGAGCTCGACGGCGCGGGCGTCGCCGATGTCGTCGCCGATGCTCTGGCGGGCGAGCGCCACGAACTGGGCGCCCGCGCCCTCCCAGTCCTCGTGGAACTCGCGCTCCTCGGCGTCCAGCAGCAGGGAGCGCAGCCGGTTCTGACCCGGCACGAGGCGCGGGGAGAACGCGACCGCCGCGGGGTTCGAGGCGAGAACGTCGAAGTACCGGCCCTCCACGAACGCGGGCACGTCGAGGGCGGCGAGCAGGTGGTGCAGTCGCGCGGGGACCCGCTCGCTGCGACGCCTCGGGCGCATCCGCGGTCTGGGGCTTCCGAGCGCGAGGAGGTAGGACGCCTCGACCTCGTCGAGGCACAGCACGCGCACCAGGGACTCGAGCACCTGCAGCGAGGGGTTGCTGTCGCGCCCGCGCTCGAGCCTCAGGTAGTAGTCGGCGCTGATGCCCGCCAGTAGGGCGACCTCCTCGCGGCGCAGGCCGGCGACGCGCCGGTTCGAGCCGCCGGGGATGCCGGCCTGCTCGGGCGTCACCAGTGCGCGGCGGGCGCGCAGGTACTCGCCGAGTCGATTGGCGCTGCCTGCTTCGTCCATGGGACTCACGATAACCGCGACGGCGCACGCGAGAGGGGGTCCTGCCACTCCCCGGATCGCCGGGGACCTGTCCGGCCGCGCCGCCCGCGGCGAGCATGGGGACTTCCGCTCGTCCCGGCAGGGATCCCACCAGAGAGAAGACACCATGGACATCACCCATCGCACCGCACTGATCGTCGGCGGCACCTCCGGCATCGGGCTGGGACTGGCGCGGCGCTTCGCCGCGGCGGGCAGCACCGTGGTCGTCGGCGGTCGCACCCCCGGCCGGGTCGACGACCTCGAGACCGTCGAGATCGACGTGACCGACCCCGCATCCGTTCTGCGCGCCCGCGACGAGGTGCTCGCGGCCCACCCCGACCTCGACCTCGTCGTGACGATGTCGGGGGTGATGCACATCGAGGACCTCCGCGACCCCGCCCACTTCGCGCAGTCCGAGTCCAGCATCGCCGTCAACTTGCTCGGCACCATCCGCGTTATCGACGCCTTCACCCCGCACCTGGTGCGTCGCGTCGCCGGCACTGTCATCACGGTGACCTCCGGCATAGCGTTCCTCCCCTTCCCGCTCATGCCGGGCTACGCGGCGTCGAAGGCCGGCGTGCACGCCTACACCGAGGCGCTCCGGGCGCAGCTCGCCGGGGCCGGCGTCGAGGTCGTCGAGCTGATCCCGCCCGCGGTCGCCACCGCCGGGCAGGAGAAGGTCAATCCCGCCGCGCTGCCGCTGGAGGGATTCCTCGACGAGGTGGTCGGGCTGCTGAGCGCGGAGCCGACGCCGAAGGAGGTCCTCGTGCGCGGCGTGATGCAGCACCGGTGGGCGGAGCGCGACGGTACCTACGCCGAGCTCGTCGAACGCCGGTCGCAGTCGCTCGCCACGCTGCCGGGGCGCTGAGCGCGGCATCCGCTCGTCTCTCGTCACGGTTCTTGCCTGTTTCTGCCAGATCTGGCATAAAGTGCCACGGGTTGTGGTTGACCTTCCTGCATGGCGCGCACAACAACATGCGCCGTGCGGAATGGAGCAGGACATGACCACGCAGAACAACCGCGTCGCACTCGTTACCGGGGGGGCTCGAGGAATCGGAGCCGGCATCGTCGCGCGCCTGGTGTCCGACGGCGCTCGCGTCGCCTTCACCTACGCCAGCAGCCGGGAATCGGCCGACGCACTGGTCGACAGGCTCACCAGCAACGGCGGCGAGGTGCTCGCCATTCACGCCGACAGCGCCGAAGCGGCGGACATCGGCCGCGCAGTCGATGCGACGGTGGCGCACTTCGGCGCGCTCGACATTCTGGTGAACAGCGCGGGCCGGTACGTCTTCGGTCCCCTCGGCGAGATGCCGGTCGAGGAGATCGACCGCATGTTCGACCTCAACGTGCGCGGCACGGTCTCCGCGACCCGGTTCGCCATGCCTCACCTCGGTGAGGGCGGCCGGATCATCAACATCGGCAGCACCAACGCCGACCGCAATCCCTTTCCGGGCGGGTCGATCTACGCGCTCACCAAGGGCGCGATCGCGAGTTTCACCCGCGGCCTGTCGGGCGAGCTCGCGCCCCAGGGCGTGACGATCAACACCGTGCAGCCGGGACCCGTGCACACGGAGGGCAATCCCGACGACGGCCCGATGGCCGACTTCGTGCGGGGTTTCATCCCGTCGGGGCGCTTCGGGAGTGTCGAGGACGTCGCGAGCCTCGTCTCCTACCTTGCGAGCGAAGAGAGCAGGCACATCACCGGCACTTCGATCGCTGTCGACGGCGGGATGTCGGCGTGACGCCCGCCGGGCTGCTGGCCGACGGCTTCGGCCGGATCCCCGCGCTCATCGAGCGTGCCGTGGAGGGTCTCGACGCCCGGGCGCTGGCCGCGCGTCCCGTCCCAGGCGCCAACTCCATAGCCTGGCTCGCCTGGCACACGGCGCGCGGGCAGGACGCCTGGGTGGGCGACCTCGACGGCACCGAGCCCGTGTGGACGGCCGCCGGGTGGTTCGAACTGTTCGCCCTGCCGTTCCCGCCCGACGAGAACGGATTCGGAATGGCGGACGGCGACACAACGCGCGTGGTCGCATCGGCCGAGCTCCTCACTGCGTATCTGCGCGCTGTGGCGGAGCGCACACTCGGATACCTGGCCACGCTGAGCGCGGCGGACCTCGACGATATCATCGACGCCTCCCGCACCCCGGCGGTCTCGCGCGGGACCCGACTACTCAGCATCCTCGACGACGGTTTGCAGCACTGCGGTCAGGCCGCGTACGCGCGCGGCATCCTCGGCGGTGACGGTATCCGCTCGCTGGGTGTTGTCTGAGTGTTCTCTGGCTGCGTCCGCTTTCGGCGGTCGGCCGCCGGAGCGCGAAATATAGTTGGTGTACACCAACTACCCAGGGGAGACCACCATGGACATCACCGCACAGCCGACCGGCGCCACCCGCACCATCAGCACCTACACCGACTACCTCGGAGCGCAGGCCGCGGTCGACACGCTCTCCGACGCCGGCTTCCCGGTGGAGCACGTCAACATCGTGGGCCGCGACATCCGCATCGTCGAAGACGTGACGGGCCGCCTCACCACGGGCAAGGCCGCGCTCAACGGCGCCGCCGGGGGAGCCTGGTTCGGCCTCCTCCTCGGTGTGCTCCTCGGCATCTTCCTCCCCGCCGGCGGCTGGATCGCCCTCGCGCTCAGCGCGGTCGTATTCGGTGCGATCTGGGGCGCGCTGTTCGGCTTCGCCGGGCACTGGGCCACGCGCGGACGCCGCGACTTCGCCTCCAGCCAGCGCCTCGAGGCCGGCCGCTACGACGTGCTCGTCGACAGCGCGTTCGCCGACCAGGCCGCGAAGACGCTGGGCGTCGTGCCGACGACCGTCTAGCGCTCGACCGGCGGGGTGCGTGCGTCGCGTGTGGCGTCGGGACGCCCGGCCGTGGGCGCATCCGCCTGTAAGACGAGCGGATGTCGGTAATAGACTGGCTCGCGCCGCGCCTCACTGATCACACGGGTTTCGAGAGCTGCAGAAAGTCCTCCCCATGACACGCTCCGCTTCTCGCACCCTCGCCCTGACCGCCCTCGCCCTGGGCGCCGCGCTCGCCCTCGCCGGGTGCGCGGGAGACCCCGGGCCGGTGGACCAGCACGTCACCGTGAGCTACCTGGCGACGGCGGATGCGACGGAGCCGACGGTCGTCGAGGTCGCGGTGCCGGCACTGACCTGTTCCGAGATCAACGACCTGAGCTATTTCAGCGCCGCCAGCGCCGAGGGCAAGACCGGCGACGCCGGACTGCTCACGGCCCGCACGGGCGATGACACCGTGCAGTCCCTCGTCTCGGTGCGCGTCGACACCGACCTCGTGTTCCTCGGCACCGAGGGCGTCGAGGCGGGCGACGAGT
>Ga0247729_10000353_pt1 | contig 19930 bp, 11 predicted proteins | sample UWRJL133311R2_FD_180958 | JGI IMG/M metagenome (GOLD analysis project Ga0247729, IMG submission 180958) | Plant litter microbial communities from Arlington Agricultural Research Station in Wisconsin, United States - UWRJ-L133-311R-2 | ecosystem: Environmental > Terrestrial > Plant litter >... | reverse complement strand
GCTCCAGGCCGTAGTCGGCCTGCGCGATGGTGGTGCCCGAAAAGGTGTTGGTTTCCACCATATCGGCCCCGGCGGCGAAGTAGTCGGCGTGGATGCCGCGGATGATGTCGGGGCGGGTAAGGCTGAGCAGGTCGTTGTTGCCGCGCAGGGGCTTGGGGTGGTCGGCAAAGCGGGTGCCGCGGAAGTCGGCCTCGTCCAGCGGGTGGCGCTGAATCATGGTGCCCATGGCGCCATCGAGCACGAGGATGCGCTGCTGGAGAATATCGTAGAGCGGGGAATCGGGGCGGAGCGTCGGTTGCATAACGGCTTCTCTTCAAAAAGGCGGTACCAAAAAGCCTATCCAGAAAGAGCCGCGCGAGGGCGAGTCCGATACTTATCTTCTCCCGGAGCCGGGGCTTCGGAATGGGAGTTGGCACCTTGTGTAGCAGGTTGCCAAGACGTCGTCGGGCCCAGTCCCTCGGTCTTTCTGGATAAGTAACTACAGCGAAGATACAGCAGGAAAGTCCGGAATCCAATTTTGGGGGCCGGGTGGGCGTTATGCCGGGAATTTGGGTAATTCGGGCGTCCGGGCAACGGTTGGCGCCCGCGCCCCATCAACTCCGGTATGCTGCCTCGCTTCCTGCTCCGCTATCTACTCCTCGCCGGCCTGCTGCTGCCGGCCTCACTGCGCGCCCAGGTGCAACCCAAGACGCCCGGCGCCGGCCTGCGCGGGCAGTACTACGCCGGTAAGAACTTCGAAAAGCTGGTCCTGACCCGCCTCGACCCCGCCGTCGACTTCGACTGGACCATCGGTCCGCCCACGCGCACCACGGATAAGTCGTCGCAGCAGTTTCTGGCCCCTGGGCCCGGCGTGCCGGCCGAGTACTTTTCGGTGCGCTGGACCGGCCACGTCTACATTCCTACCACGGGCCGCTACACCTTCCGCACCACCAGCGACGACGGTATGCGGGTGTGGGTGGGCGGCAAAAAGATCATCAATTCCTGGTACGACCAAGAGGTGACGAGCGTGGAAGGCGCGGTGCAACTCACCGGTGGCCGGTACTACCCGCTGCGGGTGGAGTATTACCAGCTCTACTGGGACACCCGCGCCCTGCTGGCCTGGCGCCTACCCGATTCGGAGGCCGACTTCGTGCCGGTGCCCACCAGCAGCCTCTACGCCACGCTGCCCGCCTCGGCCAAGCCCATTCCGGCACCGGTGCCGGCGCCCAAGCCCGGCGGTACCATCGGCATTACCGCCGCCCCGGCCAGAAGCAGCGCGCCGGCGGGCACGGCTACGGCGGTGAAGCCCAGCGCGGGCACTAGCGTGGCCGGCAAGGTGCCGGCGGGCATCGGGCTGCAGGCGACCTACTACGCGGGCTCGGTGCGGGGCGCGGCCGCCCACAGCCGGGTGGAGCCGGTAGTGAACGTAACCTGGCGGGGCGAGGCTCCCGCGCCCGGCGTGCCGGGGCAGGGCTTCTCGGTGCGCTGGACGGGCTACGTCGTGGCGCCGGAAACGGGGCTGTACGTGCTGCACACCGAGTGGGACGACGCCACCGATATCCGCCTGGCCGACGAAGACGTGCTGAGCATGGAGAAATACGAGCCGGAATACTTTCTGCCCCGCAAGCCGCCCATTCCCGTGGACGTGGTGCTGAGCCTGACCGCCGGCAAGTTCTACCGCGTGTATCTGGCCTACAAGAACGTGCGGGGCGTGTCGCGGGCGGTGCTGTCGTGGGCGCGGCCGACGGAGCTGGGCAGCCCCACCACGCTGGAAGCCGCGTTTGCCGCCGCGGAAGGCCGGCGGCTGACGGTGGTGCCCAAGCAGTTCCTCTACCCCGAGCTGCCCAAGCCGCTGCCCGAGGCCCCGCCGGCCGTGGCCGCCAGCCGCCCGGTGCCAAAGCCGGTGCCAAAGTCGGTACCGAAGCCGGCCGCTAAACCCACCGCCCGCCCTGCCGTGGTAGTCCAGCGCCCCCGACCGGTGCCAAAGCTGGCCGCTGCGCCTACTCCAGTGCCCGAGCTGCCTGACCTGAGCGCGCTCAGCAAGGGCGCCGCCGTGACGCTGACCAACCTGTACTTCACCCAGAGTACCGCCACTTTGCTACCCACCTCGCGGCCCTTGCTCAACGCGCTGGCCCGCAAGCTGCGGGAGCAGGCCGGGCTGCGCCTCGAAATTGCGGGCCACACCGACAACGTAGGCGAGCCGGCCCTGAACCTGCGCCTCTCCGAGCAGCGGGCCCAGGTAGTGCGCCGGTACCTCGTGCAGCAGGGCATCGACTCCACGCGGCTCACCGCCAAAGGCTACGGCGGCACCCGCCCCGTGGCCGACAACCGCGACCCCCAGCAGCGCCCCCGCAACCGCCGGGTGGAAATCGTGGTGCAGTGAGGGCGGTAGTTGGTATTGGGAAGGGCATATCCCCGCCAGCTGCCCGGAAATACCGTCAAGCTTGCTACAAAGTGGCCTGATACAAAAAAAATGTATGAGGCCCCTTTGTAGCAAGCTCCGCTCGGCCCCGGGCCCCGCGGCTGGCGCTGGCCGGTTGCCGTGGCTACTCTAGGCGCCGGCTCGGGCACCTGAAGCTCCCCGGGCCGGTTGGGTTTGACGTACCTATCACCAACTACCCAATCCCAACTACTCAATAACTTCCAGGCTCAAGATATCGGCCTGCAGCGCCGGCAGCCGCAGGCGCCGGCGGACGTGGTGGCTTTGGAGGAACTCGGCCACGGCCGGCGTGGGTGGCGCGTTCGGGTTCAGGTCGAAGAGCATCACTATTGGCCGGGAAGTGCGCAGGGGCTGGTGAGCCAGCAGAGAGTCGGCGTCGAGGATGACGTGGCCGGCCAGGCGGGCGGCTATTTCCACCCGCTTGTTGTAGTAGTTGCGGGCCAGGATAACCGGCTCGCCGGGGCGTACCGTGCGCAGGAGCTGGTCGAGGCGGCGCACGTCGGCGGTTTGGTGCTGGGACTTGTCGGTATAGAAGCCGGGCGGCCCGAACAGGTTTTGCAGAGTGCGCCGGTCACGGGTGGCGAGAGAGAGCAGCAGGGACGCGCCCAGCAGCCCCAGCGCCGCCATCCGTACCACCGGCCGCAGGCGGGGCGGGCGGGCCAGCACCAGCACCAGCAGCATAGCCGAGACGCTCATGAAGGCGGGTAGAAAGTAGCGCGTATCGGCCACGTAAGTCCACACGCCGCCGGCAAACCAGCCCACCAGCGCGGCCGGGTAGCGCAACGACAAAGCCGTCAGCAGCCCGGCGCTGAGCAGGGCCGTACCGCCGGCCAGCAGGTGCAGCAGCAGCCGGCGCGTGGGCCAATGCCGGCCCCGGCGGTAAGCTGCCCGCCACTCCCGGCGCAGCCCGTGCCCCAGCACCAGCGTCACCATCCCCGACACGAGTAGCACCGCCCCGGTGCGCAGCCCCGCGCCCCGCGGCAGCCGGCTGAAGTCCAGCTCGTTGGAGAAGAAGCTGTGGTAGAGCACTGGGTCGAGCTGGAGCAGGTGATGCCAGTACAAGCCCAGCGGGGCAGTGCTGGCGGGCTCGGTAGCCAACTGGGTGTAGAACTTGGTGATATAGTAGGCGTCGCCGGCCACCCAGGCCTGGTAGGTGAGCAGGCCGCCGAGCAACCCCGCCAGCAGCAGCAAAGCCGCCAGCGCCGGCCGCACCAGCCGGGGCCGCCAGCGCCAGCCGAACAGCAGCAGCGCCAGCGGCAGAAACAGCGCCAGCGGGTAGTAGGCAAACCGCAGCAGGCAGGCCGCGAAGCCCAGCCCGCTCAGCAGCAGCGCCGGCCCCATCGCCGACCGTTGGTGACCTCCGGCCGGCCGGGTCAGGAGCCCAAACAGCCTCGCCAGCCCGCCGGTGTAGCAGGCCAGGGCCAGCAGGTCGGTGCCGAAGAGCAGGTGGAAGGGCGCGTTGCTCAAACCCCAGAATAGGAAGATGACGGCCGGCGCGCCGGGCACCAGCGTGCCGCGCACCGGCTTCAGCAGGTACCACCACGCCCCCAGCAGCCCCAGCAGCCCGGCCCAGTGCAGCACCTGCATGCTCACCAGAAACTCCGGCGACACCCAGCGCAGCAGCCCCGCCATCAGCCAGGCGTAGCCGGGCGGCCACAGGTTGAGCGGCTCGAAGATGGGCTGCGACAAATCCTGCCAGTTGGCGCGGGCCAGACTCACCCCGTGGCCCCGCAGCAGGTTCACGGCGCTTTCGGTCTGGGTCTGCATGTCGCGGGTGAGGGCGGGCATGGCCAGCTCGTGGCCCCAGCGCAGCAGCACGGCCAGCCCGAACGCCAGGCGGTTGAGCAAAGTCCAGGGGAACGGTTGGGGCATAAGGAGCGGGGCGCGGCGGGCTGCCGGGCCGGACGAAGGTAGGGGCCGCCCGGCCCGCGGGCAAACCGACCGGGCTGAGCGGCGGCACCCCGGGGCTCTACCAACAATACTGCCTCGGTTCGGTTGATAGCCGCACCTGCCTGTTCTCGGGTAGCGCGGCCCGCGTCAGTCGGCGCGGCCGGATTCTTCGCTAGTCTTCTTTCCAATGTCCCAAATTCTGTTTTCCCCGGCCCAGCTGGGCGCCGTTACGTTGAAAAACCACGTTGTGATGGCCCCGCTCACCCGCAGCCGTGCCCTGGGCAACGTGCCCAACGCCCTGATGGCCGAGTACTACGGCCAGCGCGCCGGCGCCGGCCTCATCATCACCGAGGGCACTTCGCCGGCGGCCAACGGCCTGGGCTACGCCCGCATTCCGGGCCTGTTCAACGCCGCTCAGGTAGCCGGCTGGAAGCTGGTCACCGACGCCGTGCACGCCCAGGACGGACGCATTTTCGTGCAGCTCATGCACACGGGCCGCATTACCCATCCGCTGAACCTGCCCGCCGGCGAAGAAGTGGTAGCGCCTTCGGCCATTGCTGCCGCCGGCGAAATGTGGACCGACCAGGAGCAGATGCAGCCCCAGCCCACGCCCCGCGCCCTGACTACGGCCGAGGTGAAGGAGCTGGTGCAGGCCTTCGCCCACAGCGCCAAGCTCGCCATCGAGGCTGGCTTCGACGGCGTGGAGCTGCACGGGGCCAACGGCTACCTCATCGAGCAGTTTCTGAACCCGGCCGCCAACCAGCGCACCGACGAGTACGGCGGCAGTATCGAAAACCGCAGCCGCTTTGTGCTGGAAGTGGCGCAGGCCGCCATTGCCGCCGTGGGCGCCGAGCGGATCGGTATCCGCCTCTCGCCCTACGGCCCGGCCGGCGACCTGAAGCCCTTCGCTGAGCTGGACGAGCAGTACCTCTACCTGGCCGAGCAGCTCCAGCAGCTCAGCTTGGTGTACGTGCACCTCGTGGACCACTCCAGCATGGGCGCGCCCAAAGTGCCCGCCGAGCTGGTGGCCGGCATCCGGGAGCGGTTTACTAACACCCTCATCCTGAGCGGGGGCTATGATAAGCCCCGCGCCGAAGCCGACTTGGCCAGCGGCCGCGCCGACCTCGTGGCCTTCGGCCGCCCCTTCATCGCCAACCCCGACCTGGTAACCCGCCTGGAGCAGGATGCCGAGCTGGCCGCACCCAACCCCGACACTTTCTACACCCCCGGCCCCGAAGGCTACACCGACTACCCGGTGCTGGCTGAGCAGCAGGCCACAGTATAAGCCCGGATTGCAACGCAACGCCCCGGTTTGCCCCACGGCAGGCTGGGGCGTTGCGTTGCCCGCGGGGTAGAGGCGCTTGCGTCCCGGCGTCCGCGCTGCCTGGGCGTTGTCGTGCAAGGCAGCAGCGTAAAGGGTCATGTCTCTACCCGCCGGCGGCGGCTGTCACACTTTTTATGCATTACTAAAAAGTGTGACCAGCCGGCGCTGGAAACCCGCGGCCATAAAAACCGGCGGGGTGGAAGCTGGGCCGCAGCTTCCGTGCGGGTTTTTGCGTAAGGACCAGCACCATCCCTTTCCTCTCTCCGCTATGACTGCTAAGAAAGCTTCCGCCCCTGCCAAAGCCGCCGCGCCCGCCAAGAAGGCCCCGACCAAGAAATCCGCTGCTCCTGCCCCCAAGCCCGAAAAGCGCCCCACGGCCAAGGACATGAAGCAGGCGGCTCAGAAGCTGCCCTACCCGGCCAAGCAGGCTGACATGAAGCTGCAGCCCGACACCGACTTTGCCAACTATAAGGCCGCCGGCAAGCTGGAAGGCAAAGTAGCCCTCGTCACCGGCGCCGACTCCGGCATCGGGCGGGCTGTGGCTATTGCCTTCGCCCTGGAGGGCGCCGACGTGGCCGTGCTCTACAACGAAAATGATGTGGACGCCCAGGAAACCCAGCGCCGCATCGAGCAGGTGAAGCGCAAGTGCCTCCTGCTGAAGCTCGACGTGCGCGACCCGGAGCAGTGCCGGCAGGCCGTGCGCCGCACCCGCGCCGAACTGGGCGGCCTCAACGTGCTGGTCAACAACGCCGCTTTCCAGATGGCCCAGGAAAAGTTTGAGGACATCCCCGAGGAGCAGATCCGCCGCACCTTCGACACCAACATTCTGGGCTACATCTGGATGGCTCAGGCCGCCATTCCCCACCTCCAGAAGGACGACTCCATCATTAACACCGGCAGCATCGTGGGCCTCACCGGCATCCCGCTGCTCGTGGATTACGCCTGCACCAAGTCGGCCATTCACGCCCTCACCAAGAGCCTGGCGCAGTACCTGGGCGAGAAAGGTATCCGGGTCAACTGCGTAGTGCCCGGCCCGGTCTGGACGCCCAACATTCCGGCTACCATGCCCCGGGAGGAAATCGAGAAGTTCGGCCACGAGGTAGCCCTGGCCCGCCCCGGCCAGCCCGAGGAAGTGGCTCCCGCCTACGTGCTGCTCGCCTCCCAAGACGGCTCCTTCATGACTGGCAGCCTCGTCCACGTCACGGGCGGCAAGATGAGCAGCGACCAGTAGAGGATGAGGGATGGAAGGATTAGGGATTAAGGACTTAGGTCGCGGGAGTGGAACGTCAGCCCGGGAAGAACGTCATGCGGAGGAGCCGCCGAAGCATCTGGCGTGCTGACGGTGGAGGGCTAGCTAAGTCCGCTGCCCGGCGTGCTTTGCCTAATAATGTCCGTTCGCAATGGGCTCCGACTGCGAATAACTAAACCCCACAAAAAAGGGCGACTCCACTGCGGAGCCGCCCTTTTTGCTGCTGCTGAACCAGTCATTACTCCACCACGATACGGCGGCTGATAGTCTGGCCTTCGGTGCTGAGGCGGAGCAGGTAGATGCCTTTGGCCAGGGCCTGCAGGTCGAGGGGGTGCTGGGTGGCGGCGCCGGCGTGGCGTACTTGCTGCTGCAGTACCGGGCGGCCCAGGGCATCGAGCAGTTCCAGGGCGATGGTGCGGGCCGGGCCGGACACGGCCAGCGTCAGCAGGCCGGCGGTGGGGTTGGGGTAGCACAAAACGCTCAACTCCCGTAGCGCCGCTACCGTGGCCGTGCCTTGCTGAATGGTGAGCGTGACCGGCGTGGCCGGACTCAGGCAGGCATTCAGCGAATCGACCACGAAGTAGGAGTAGGTGCCCACCGCCGTGCGGCCGGTGGCGAAGCTGGGGCCGGCAAACAGCCGCTGGGTCAGGGCCGCATTGGCGTACCACACGGCCGTGCCGGGGCTGCTGACGGTGGCCGTCAGGCTAGGTGTGGGCTGACCAAAAACGACGGTTTGGCTAGCCGCCGCCGGCGCGGGGCGGGACGTAGCCACGAATTCGAAGGCGCCGATGTCGGGCGTGGTGGCGTTGCGCGGGGTGCCGGCAATGTCGTTGGGCACGTTGGCCAGGGGCTGGGCGCGGCCGTCGAGGTTGCAGTTGGCGTTGGTTACCAGCCGCAGGTCGTTGGACGTCGCCAGCACGAACACAGGGTTGGTCACGAGGCTGGCGGCGTCCTGGCCGGTGGCAGTGCGCAGGGCAGCCAGCGTGGTGCGGCCCGCGCCGTTCAGAAACGCCAGCGTGGCTTGCGCACCCTGGGCCGAGTAAGCGTTGTTGTTGGAAGCGGTGAGCGGGGAGGTCGTGGTGCCCGAGTACAGCGCGTAGGCCTTGCCGCCCGCGGCAGTGGCCGTCTGCTGATTCACCAGCAGGTTATTGACCAATGACACGTCCGTGACGCCGGCCGCCACGGTCACGGCGCCCGAGACGGGCGTGGTGCCTTCGGCCAGGTTGCCGCTGAGCCGAATCGTGTTGTAAGCCAGCCGGTAGCCGCCGCCGGCCGTCAGATACACGCCGTGGGGCGAGAAGGAAATGCCGTCGTCGCCGCTGCTCAGCACGTCGGAAATGAAGTTGTTGACTACCGCCACGTTGGCGTTGGCCCCCGTGGCCGACAGCCGGATGCCCGCCGCGCCGTAGCTGTTGGCCGTGCCCGTGCCGGTGTGCGCAATGTCCCGGATCCGGTTGGCCCCGATGACGCCGTCGGTAGCGGTAGTGCCCACCACCACGCCGGCCACGGCCGGGCTGGTGGCGCGCGTCACGCCGAAGATGTTGTTGGAGTTCACCGCGAAGCCCGTCGTCGCCAGCACCACGATGCCGCTGCTCCCGATCTTGTCGGCGGCCACGGCGCTACCGATGGTGTTGTTGGCGGCGGTGAAGTTTACGCAGCCCGTCTGGGTCTGAATGGCGGTGGCGGTGCGGGCAATGTTGCACTGGCGCACGGCCCCGTCGGTGGCCCCACTGAACACTACGCCGTAAGCGGTGAGCGGGCTGGCGGCCCGTACCTCCAGGCCCCGCAGCGTCACGCCGCGGCCCGTTACGAATACTACGCCGCTGCTGGTCGCCGTGCCCGAGTTGCTCAGGCTGAGCGTGCCGCTGTTGCCGACGGCCGTGGCGCCCTCAATGGTCACGTAGCTGGCATCCACGATGAGCAGGGGCGTGGCGGCGCTGGCGGTTACAGCCACAGTCCGCAATGGGCCCGGTTTTAACAATATGGTATTGGTTGCGCTGGAGCCGGGGTTGGCATTGAACGTGATAGGGTAGGTTTCGGTAGGATAGGCGGTGTCAATGAGCTGGAACGTCAGCGCGCCGCCCAACTCGTTGTTGTTCAGCGCGGCCACGGCGGCCGTGAGCGTGGGATAGTCGGCGGCCTGCGACACGCCTACGGTTTTCACTCCGCTGATGAGGCCCAGCACGCGGTAGGAGCTGGGCGTGGTGGGCGCGCTGCTGATGGCGGCCACGGAAGCTGCTGCGAAGCCGGGACCGGGCGAGGCACTCACGTTGGGCGGCGTGCTCAGGTCTTGGGCCACCACGAAGTATTCGATGACGTCGCCGGGGGCCGGGGCAGTGCGCAGCTTGCTCACGTCGAGGGTGAAGAGGTAGCCCGCGCCCGGCGCGGCGCCGGTAGGCACCCACTTCCAGCCGTTGCCGGTGGCGTCGTTGGGGGCAGTGAAGACGTTGGCGTCGGTGCTCTTCTTATAGTAGAGGCGCGGGCCGAAGGCGGCCGTATTCACGCCGCTCGGGTCGTTTATCTGCGCGCCCAGGGCCCGGTTGCCGGTGCTGGCGGTATTGGGCAGGGCCGCGTAGGTGATGGTAGGGCCGGAAAGGTCCACGGGCAGAAACGCACCCTCGTCGGCTCCCAGGTCGGGCGTGGCCACGAGGCGGGCCTGGGCGTCGATGTCGGTCGGGACGGGCAGGGGCGCGGCGCTCAGGTTCTGGCCGCCGCTTTCCACCTGCGTCGCCACGCCGGGCTGCACGTGCGGGTCGGTCAGCGCGTCGACGAAGGGCACGTTTTCCGTCACCGAGCTTTGCTCGGCCGGAGCGGCCCGCTGCTTGTACTGGGCCAGCGTCTGGTCGACGGCGGGCGTGGTGGCCACGCCGTAGAAGACGGGCTTCTCGGCCGAGGGCGTCCCGGCGTAAAACAGGTTGTTGTTGGACGTGGCCGCCAGGTTGGTCAGTACGGCGGTGCTCTTGAAGAAGGCCGCCGCCACGCCCCCGCCGCCCGCGGGCAGGCCGGTTACCAGGTTCACGAACACGTTGTTGCGCAAGTCTACCGTGGGCGTGCCCGAGATGTAGAAGGCCCCGCTCTTGTTGGCCGGGGCCGTGGGCGCGTAGGTCAGCACTACCGTGTTGTGGTAGCAGTAGTTGTTGGTGCCGCCGCGGAAGCTCAGGGCTCGCACCGAGGTGCCCGCCGTGCTGGCCAGCGCCCGGATGTCGTACACGAAGTTGTTGAACACGTTGTTGGTGGTGCCCGCCGTGATGTCCATGCCCGAGGCGAAGCCCGAGGTGCCGGTGGAGGCAATGTCGTAGGTGCGGTTGCGGCCGATGTTGTGGAGCGTGCCGCTATTCACGTAGATGCCCTGGGCCGCCGAGGTGGAGCCCGTGCCCGTCATGGCGTGCACGCGGTTGTCGAGAATGTCCACCACGTTGGCCGTGCCGTTGGAGTAGATGCCATACACGGCGCTCGACGAGCTCAGGCCCGATACGTCCAGGTTGGTTACCCGGGCCGCGGTCTGGCTGCGCAGGTAGATGCCGTACACCGTGCCCGTAGTAGGGCCGCCCGTGGCGGGGTAGCCCACGCTCAACACCCGGCCCGGAGCCCCGCCCGGCAGTGTCCCGATTTCGGTGCCGCTGTCGGTGAGGGTGCTGCCGGCGTCCACGTTGTAGCCGTTGAAGCAGTCCTGCACCGTGTTGGAGAGGAAGCGGTTGGCGTTGTTGCCGCCGTCCTGCACGAACACGCCGAAGGTGCGGGTGGGGTTGGCGCGGTTCAGGTCCACGGTGCAGTTCTGCACGAGGTTGTTGGTGGCCCCGCCTTTCAGCCAGAGGCCGTATTCCAGCTGCTGGGCCGCCGTGGTGTTGGCGGCGGGGTCATTGATGTCGATGCCGTCGAGGGTCACGTAGTCGGCGCCGTCGAGGGTGAGGCCCGCGTCGGTAGTGCCGCTGCCGGTGCCTTCGAGGCGGGGGTTGGCGGCGGTGCCGTCCTTGCGGAAGATGATGGGGCTGGTGGCCGTGCCGCTGGTGGTGAGAGCGGGCGGCAGCTCGGCAAACACGGCTCCGCTTTTCACCTGAAACGTGACGCCGCCCGCGCCCACGCCGCCGGCATTCAGCGCCGCAATGGCCGCTGTGAAGGTGGGGTAGTTGCCGGCCCCGGTGCCGCCGGGGTCAATGGTTTTGACGCCCGTAAGCTGGGCGGTGGCGGCGTGGCTGAAGCCCAGCGCCAGCAAAGAGTAAAGCAGTCGTTTCATACGCAATAGGGTGTGGAGGAATGGTGGGAGGAAGATAGAAAAAATTAGGAGCGGATTCAGCGCGGGCGCGTCAGCGGCGGAGCCGGCGGCGGTACGCTCGCGCCGGGGAAGTAGCCGGTCGGCCAGACAAAATGCTGCTTTGCTGGTTACTGACGGAGCTACGAGCCCAGGCTCCGAGCAACCTTCCGTCTAGCTCGGCAGTACAGACAGTAGCCAAGCTCCTATTGCTTCCTTCTCCTCCCGGTATGCCCGATTCGCCTTATCCCGCCGGCTCCGTGCGGGCGCTGCTGCTCACCGACGCGGTGACGCCGGCCACCCGCGCCGCCCTCGAAGCCCGCCTGAGTACCCCGCCCTACGAGCCGCAGTTTTTCGACGCCGAAACCTACGCCCTGCTGCGCGCCGTGGCGGCCCGCCTTTTTCCCCAGCCCGACCGCCCGGAGCCCATCGAGCTGGTTCCCGCCGTGGACCAGCGCCTGCTGGCCGGCGGCTCCGACGGCTGGCGCTACGACGCCCTGCCCCCCGACCGCGAAGCCTTTCGCCTCGGCCTCGGCGGCTTCCGTCAAAGCGCCCAGGCTACGTTCGGGCAGGACTTTCTGACCTTGACGCCGGCGCAGCAGGACGCGGTGCTGCACGCCGTGCAGATCGGCCAAGCGCCCGGCGAGGCCTGGACTACGGTGCCCGCCGCCCGCTTCTTCGAGGAGCTGCTGGCCGAGCTGACCGAAACCTACTACTCCCACCCGCTGGCCCAGGAAGAAATCGGCTACGCCGGTATGGCCGACGCGCCCGGCTGGACGCGCATCGGCCTCAACCAAAAAGAAGACCGGGAACCAGGGCAATTGGTGAATGGCTGAATGGGTAAATGAGTGAATGCCATTCCTGGTCGTTCCTCCATTTACCCATTCAGCCATTCGCTCATTCACCCATTCACTCATTGCACATGCCCGACGAAGAAGTACTGGAAGAAGGCGTTTTGAGCCCGGTCCAGCCCGAGATACAGGACCCGCTGCTCAAGAGCATTCTGGCCGAAAACGCCGCGCCCGAAGCGCCTACGGAGCTGGAAAAAGCCCTGGAAATTCCCGTGCCGGCCGATGAGGTCGACTGCGTGGTGATTGGGACCGGGGCCGGGGGCGCGCCGCTGCTGGCCCGCCTGGCCATGGCCGGCCTGAAGGTGGTAGCCCTGGAAGCCGGCCCCTGGCACGACCCGAAAAAGGACTTCGCTACCGACGAAAAAGCCCAGGAGTTCCTGTTCTGGAACGACGAGCGGCTCTCGGCCGGCCAGGATCCGGTGGCTTTCGGCAAAAACAACTCCGGCACCGGCGTGGGCGGCTCCACGCTGCACTACACCGCCTACACCCCGCGCCCCCAGCCCGACGACCTGCACCTGCGCCGCGACTTTGGCGTGGGCCAGGATTGGCCCTTCGGCTACGAGGAGCTGGAGCCTTATTTCGAGGAACTGGAGCAGTTTCTGGGCATCTCCGGTCCCACGCCCTACCCCTGGGGACCGGGCCGCAAAAAGGGCTACCCGCTGGCGCCGCTGCCGCTCAACGGGGCCGCCCAGCTCATGCGGCGGGCCTGCGAGAAGCTCGGCATTCAGACCTCGCCGGCGGCCAACGCGGCGCTGTCGGCGCGCTACTACCAGGAGGGCGTGGGCTGGCGGGAGGCGTGCACTAACCGGGGCTTCTGCCAGGCCGGGTGCAGTACCGGCGCCAAGGCCAGCATGGACGTCACCTTCCTGCCCCTGGCCACGGCCCACGGCGCCGAAATCCGGCCCGGCAGCTACGTCACGGAGATTGAGCGCGACGATACCGGCCGGGTGACGGGCGTGGTGTACCTGCAAAACGGGCAGGAGCAGCGGCAGCGCTGCCGCCACCTGTTTCTGTGCGCCGGGGCCATCGAGACGCCGCGCTTGCTGCTGCTCAACGAGCTGGCGCTGAGCAGCGGGCACGTGGGCCGCAACTTCATGGCCCACCCCGGCGTGCAGGTATTCGGTACGTTTGAGGAAGCCGTGCGGCCCTTCAAGGGCATCCCCGGCGCCCTGATTTCCGAGGACACCCACCGGCCCAAAGACGCGGACTTCGCTGGTGGCTACCTGCTGCAGAGCATCGGGATAATGCCCGTCACTTTCGCGGGGCAGGTGGCCCGGGGCCGGGGCTTCTGGGGCCCGCAGCTGCGCGACTATATGCAGCAGTACAACCACGTGGCCGGCATCAACATCCTGGGCGACTGCCTGCCCCACGCCGACAACTTCCTGGAGCTGGCCGAGGAGAAAGATGCCCGCGGCCTGCCCAAGCCCCGGATTCACTTCACCAACCAGGAAAACGAGCGGCGCATGAGCGCCCACGCCGAGAAGCTGATGCGCCGCATCTGGGAAGCCGCCGGTGCCACCGATATCTGGTCTTTCCCCCGCAACGCCCACGTCATCGGCACGGCCCGCATGGGTTTGAGCGGCGACGACGCGGTGGTGGACGCCAACGGCCGCGCCTTCGACGTGCCCAACCTGTACATCTGCGACAACTCGGTTTTCCCGAGCGCGCTAAGCGTAAACCCGGCTCTCACCATCATGGCGCTCAGCCTGCGCACGGCCGATAAGTTTCTGGCCGGACTGAAGTAGTTGAATGACTGTAAGAACGACAAGCTCCCCTCCTCGGCTGAGAAGGGGCGTTTCGTTCTAACCACAACCCCTATGGCAAAAAGCTTTTTAACCCAGATCAAGGAACGCTTCGGCGAGGGCGGGTACGCCGGCGACGAGTACGGCGGGGCGGGCGGCAAGGACGGCAGCGGCCTGCCCACCGGCGACCCCGGCAGCTTCATGTTCGCTACCGGCATCGAGTGCTCGTACCCCACCATCGACCACGGCAAGACCCGCCGCGACCTGCTGGCCGAGTGCGACCACTACAACCGCTTCAGGGAAGATTTGGCGCTGGTGAAGGAAATGGGGCTGAAAGTGCTCCGCTACGGCCTGCCTTACTATAGCATTCAGAAAGGTCCCGGCGACTACGACTGGGACTTCGCCGACCAGGCCATGGCCGAAATCCAGCGCCTGGGCATCACCCCGATTCTGGACCTGATGCACTTTGGCGTGCCCGACTTCATCGGCAACTTTCAGAACCCCGCGCTGCCGGTGCACTTTGCCGAGTACTGCGGCGAGGTGGCCAAGCGCTACCCGTGGGTGCGCTACTACACGCCCGTCAACGAAATCTACGTGACGGCCAAGATGAGCGCCAAGGACGGCGTCTGGAACGAGCAGCTCAAATCGGACAAGGGCTTCGTGACGGCGCTGAAGCACTGCGTGGCGGCCAGCATCATGGGCACCCAGCAGATTGCCCAGCAGCGCCCCGACTGCATCATCGTGCAAAGCGAATCGGCCGAGTTTACTCACGAGCTGCGCGCTTCCCGCACGCCGGAAATCCAGATCGAGAACAAGCTCCGCTTCCTCGCCCTGGACCTGCTCTACGCCCACCATCCCGACGGTGAGGTACTCAACTACCTGCTCGACAACGGCATGACGCGCCGCGAGTACGACTGGTTTATGGCCGGGGAGCCGCCGGGCTACCAGATCATGGGCAACGACTACTACGGCCGCAACGAGAAGGTGGTGCTGCCCGACGGCTCCATTCAAACCAGCATGGACATCTTGGGCTGGTACACCATCACCCACGACTACTACGAGCGGTACCTCAAGCCCGTGATGCACACCGAAACCAACGTCTTCGAGGCCAAGGAAGCGCCCGGCTGGCTCTGGAAGCAGTGGGTGAACGTGCTGCGCATGCGCAAGGAAGGCGTGCCGGTGCTGGGCTTCACCTGGTATTCGCTTATCGACCAGGTGGACTGGGACACCGGCCTGGCCCAGAAAAACGGCTGCGTCAACGCCTGCGGCCTCTACGACCTGGACCGCAAGCCCCGCCCCGTCGCCGATGCCTACAAGATGCTGATTCAGGAATACGGCCAAATCACCGTCATCCCCCACGGCGAGCTGTTCGAGGTAACCCAGAAGCCCGCCACGCTAAAGGTGGAAGTGTAAACCTGCGCCAGGACTGCAAACAGAAAAGCCGGCTTCCCCCCGAAAGCCGGCTTTTTACTGCACTAAAAAATACTGAACGCTAAACGGCTGGTTTACGCGTGCTGCATCGGCATATCGGCGTCCACGCCCAGTCCTTTGGCTACGGCCATGCCCAGGCCGAGGTCGGCGCGAAACCAGTGGCAGAGCTGGCGCTGGGTGATAAGGTCCTTCTTCGGGCCCTCGATGCCGCTCATGGCCCCCACGATGTTGTCGACGAGGCGGCGCTTGGCACCCGCGTCGAGCAGGCGAAACAGGTTGCCGGGCTGGGTATAGTGGTCGTCGTGGCCGGGGCCTTCGTTCCGGTCGTAGCGGGCGGCGAAGCCGTCGAGGGCCTGGGCGGGCTCACCCTGGGTTTTATCCTCCGCGGGGCCGTCGAAGGAGTTGGGGAAGTAGTTTGGGCCGGGGCCGCCGTTGTCGCCGAGGGCCATGCGGCCGTCGCGCTGGTAGTTCGAGAAGCCGAAAGGGCAGGCATTCACCGGCAGGTGCTCGTAGTTTGCCCCGAGGCGGTAGCGCTGGGCGTCGGGGTAGCTCAGGATGCGGCCCTGTAGCATTTTATCCGGCGAGTAGCCGATGCCGTCCACGACGTGAGCTGGGGCGAAGGCGGCCTGCTCGACGTGGGCGTGGTAGTTATTGGGCACCTCGTTGAGCTCCATCACGCCCACTTCCTGGAGCGGAAACTCGCCCTGGGGCCACACCTTGGTCAGGTCGAAGGGGTTCCAGCGGAAGTCGCGGGCCTGCTCCTCGGTCATGGTCTGGATAAACAGCTTCCAGCGCGGGAAGTTGCCGTTGTCGATGGCGTCCACGAGGTCGTGCTGGGCGAAGTCGGCATCCTCGGCCTTCATCAGGCGGGCTTCCTCGTCGGAGAAGTTTTTCACGCCCTGCTCGGTGCGGAAGTGAAACTTCACCCAGGTGCGCTCATTGCTGGCATTGATAAAGGAAAAGGTGTGGGAGCCGTAGCCGTGCATGTGGCGGTAGCCGTAGGGCGTGCCGCGGTCCGACATCAGAATCGTGACTTGGTGCAGGCTCTCGGGGTTCAAGCTCCAGTAGTCCCACATCATCGTGGGGCTCTTGCGGTTGGAGCGGGCCTCACGCTTCTGGGTGTGGATGAAGTCCATGAACTTGAGCGGGTCCTTCACGAAGAACACCGGCGTGTTGTTGCCCACCAAGTCCCAGTTGCCGTCCTCGGTGTAGAACTTCAGGGCGAAGCCGCGGGGGTCGCGCTCCGTGTCGGCCGAGCCTTTCTCGCCGCCCACGGTGCTGAAGCGGGCAAACATGCGGCACTGGTTGCCGACCTGACCGAAGAGCTTGGCCCGGGTCAGGTGGGTGATGTCGTGGGTGACGGTGAACGTGCCGTAGGCGCCCGAGCCCTTGGCGTGCACCACGCGCTCCGGAATCCGCTCCCGGTTGAAGTGGGCCGACTTCTCGTGCAGGAAGTAGTCCTGGAGCAGCAGCGGCCCGCGCGGCCCCGCCGACTGCGTGTTCTGGTTGTCAAAGATCGGGCGGCCCGCCGCCGTGGTGAGCTTCTTTGGTTGGGTGGATTCTTCCATGAGTAAGTCTGGTGAGGTGAAAAGGCGGAATGGAGGCTCCCGGAGCGAGAGGCAGGCCCAAAGGTTGAGCTTAATACGGTATAATGAAAATTGATAATTATGATAATACTATAGCGGTGGGTTATATTTGCTCATGAATCTGCAACAGCTCGAATACATCGTAGCCCTCGACACGCACCGGCAATTCGTGCTGGCAGCCGAGAAATGCTTCGTCACCCAGCCCACGCTCAGCATGCAGGTGCAGAAGCTGGAGGAGGAGTTGGGCCTGCTGCTGTTCGACCGGACCAGCAAGGGTTTGCAGCCCACGGCGGCCGGGGCCAAGGTAGTAGGACAGGCCCGGCAGGTGCTGCGCGAGGTGCAGCAGCTGCGCGAGGTAGTGCAGCTCGAAAAGGGTGACTTGGTGGGCGAGTTGCGCCTGGGCGTGATTCCGACGCTGGCGCCCTACCTCGTGCCGCTGTTTCTGGTCGAGCTGGTAGTGCACCATCCGCAGCTGCGGGTCCACGTCGAGGAGCTGCAGTCGGCCCAGATCATCCAGCGCCTCAAAGACCACACCCTCGACGTAGGCCTGCTCGTCACGCCCCTCGACGACCGGGCGCTGCGCGAAATTCCGGTGCTGGAGGAGCCGTTTCTGGGCTACGTCGCCGAGGGCCACCCGCTCTACGAAAAGGCCGAGCTGCAGCCCGCCGACCTCGACGCCGAGGGCCTCTGGCTGCTCCAGCAGGGTCACTGCTTTCGCCACCAGGTGCTCAACCTCTGCAACCCGCCCGCCCCGGCCACGCCCCGGCCCTACACCTATGAAAGCGGCTCCATCGAAACGCTCAAGGAGCTGGTGCGGCGCACCCACGGCTACACGCTGGTGCCGGAGCTGTCGGTGCTGGGTGAGCTGAGTAGCCCGATGGTAAAGCGCTTTGCCGCCCCCGCGCCGGTGCGTGAAGTGAGCCTGGTGGTGCACCACGGCTTTGTGCGGCTGCCGCTGCTGCACACGCTGCGGGAAATAATTCTGGCCCGGCTGCCCGAGCGGCTGCGCGTGGGGCAGGCCGGGCAGAAAATCCGCTGGAAGTAAGCGGCGCTTTTTCCGGCGCTTACGGTCGAGTTGCCGTTTAAGGACGGCCCCGCTTTTTCCCCGCGCCCATGCCTGCTACCGCTGCCCTCACCTTTGTTTGCCTGCACTACTGGGCCGGCTCCGCCCGCGAGTGGCAGGCCGTAGCCGCCGCGCTGCCCCCCGACTACGCCGTGCTGGCCCTCGACCTGGGCGGCTTCGGCGACGCTCCGCCCCCGCCCGGCGGCTACACCCTGGACGACTACGCCGACCAGATCGGGGCGCAGCTGCAGGCCCGGCAGCTCACGAACTACGTGCTGGTCGGGCACAGCATGGGGGGCAAAATGGCGATGACCCTGGCGGCCCGGCAGCCCGCGGGCCTGGTGGGGCTGGCGCTGCTGAACCCGTCGCCGCCCAGCTCCGAGCCCATGACCGACGACGACCGGCAGGCCAGCCTCAGGGCCTGGGGCAAGCCCGGCGAAGCCGAAAAGACGTTCCGCAAAATTACCGTCCGTCCGGTGCCGGAGGCCGCGCACAAGCAGATCGTGGCCGACAACCTGCGCGCCACCAAGGCCGCCTGGGATGCCTGGATGCTGCACGGCAGCCGGGAAAATATCGTGGCGCACCTCTGCCATCTGCAAGTGCCCTGCCTCATCATTGCTGGCGGCTCCGACCCGATTATGTCGCCTTCCGTGCACGGCCTCGAAACCCTGCCTTACCTGCCCGAGGGCACGCCCTTGGAAATTCTTCCGGGCGTAGGCCACCTGCTGCCCTACGAAGCGCCGACGGAAGTAGCCGCCCTGCTCCAGGGCTTTGCGACTCACGCAGGTAGGCCCGCAACCACCCCGTTGTAAACCGGTGTTATCTATAGTGTAAAAAAAAGACTAGCGGCTTGCGTGTGATTGATAAAGTTATATATTTGTATTGGTAGTTACGAACCACACCCCACCTTCCTATTGCGATTCGCCAGCAGTTGCCAGCTCCCCACGGAGCTAGCCGGCGGCGGTATGTTCACTTGTTGCTGGGCTCGGCTGAGTACGGCAAGTAAACTTCGTAATAGGTTGGCCTATGGGAGAGTTATACGACAGGCGGGTTCCTGTGAGCTCAGCCGAAACCAGGTTTTCGGCTTCTCATTTTCTGGGATTGATTTAGTGTCAGAAGAACTGTCTTTCAACTAGTTTTTGGGGTTCGTATGAAAATTCTTGTTAACATCAGACTTAAAAATGTCCTGTTTGGGTGCCTGGGCCTGCTGCTGGCCGCTGCCAATACGTTTGGTCAGGCTCCGATACCTCCCGTGACGCCTGACTTCCCGGCCGCTGGGGGCCGGGGTACCAGCGGGGTGGAGCATACCGGCACCGACGCATTGATTTACAAAGGCCAAAGGTTGCAGGTGATGACCTGGGACACCAATAGCAACAACATTATGTTGTCGTGGAGCTTCGAGAACGGGTTGGCGGCTGGGAGCCAATCCATTGACAAGGCGGGTTTCCGGTTTTCTGACCCGGACGTCGTCGTCGCCCAATATGGCAAAGACCTGTACGCCGGCTTGGTGTACATCCGCACTCCTCTGGGGTCGTTGGTCGGCCAAGCATTCTATTTGCCCCTGACCTGGAATGGGGCCGGCTTCACAGCTGGAAACGCTATTGCGCTGGGCGCTACCACCAACCCGGTCGGGGCGCCGCGCCGGCATGCTACCCCCAACGTAGATGCTACTTCTGACGGTCTGATTGCCGTCGTCTGGCAGGAAAGCGTGGTTGAAACGGCTACGATCACCGTTACGTCGCCCTCTTACCCAACACCGGGCTTCACGTACACCCAGGACGTTACATTCGGCGAGTCGTATACCACGCTGGGGTATATCAACGGGAGCCTGCTGAACTGCACGGGCACCCGCGGCAAGTTGGTATCGGGGGCCCCGCGGCTGCTCGAACAGTCGCTGAGTCCTGACGTGGCCTTGTCGGAGGGCGGCGCGGGGCAAAGCATCGTATCCTTCTCCTACGTGCGCTACTATTTCGATCCGGTGGCCTATGCGCTCAGTAATTCGCTGGTGGTAAGGCAGGTCCACTTCGACTGCCTGAGCCCGGTATCAAAGGGGGTTAAAGAGTGGGCCGGCGGAATTTCGGAGCCCCGGATTGCTGCCACGGCTAATACGGACCCCACGCGGATAC
>Ga0247729_10000352_pt1 | contig 19951 bp, 15 predicted proteins | sample UWRJL133311R2_FD_180958 | JGI IMG/M metagenome (GOLD analysis project Ga0247729, IMG submission 180958) | Plant litter microbial communities from Arlington Agricultural Research Station in Wisconsin, United States - UWRJ-L133-311R-2 | ecosystem: Environmental > Terrestrial > Plant litter >... | reverse complement strand
GGGAAGTGGGGTTGGCCTTGCCGCCGGGGACTTACTCGGCGGCCAGCTTGCCGGCCGCCTCCAGAATCACGGCGGCCACCTTTTCCGGCTGGGCCAGCATGGCTACGTGGCTGGAATCCAGGGTCGTCGTCGTGGCTTTCAGCTTTTGGGCCAGCGCGCGTTCCAGGTCGGGGTTAATCATCCGGTCGTTGGCGGCCACGATGTACCAGGAGGGCTTGGTTTTCCAGGCTGCCCGGGTGATTTTCTCCTTGAGCGCCGAAAATGCCTGCGGCCCCTGGGTGGCAATGAGCACCTGCTGTTCGGTTGGGGTCAGGTCCTGGGCAAAATCTTCGGTGATGCCCTTGGGTGTCATGCTCACGAAGCCCTGCGCGTCGGGCCGAATTTCGTCGTTGCCGGGCGTGGCCGGGGCGGTTTGCACCAGCTCCAGAAACGACTGTCCTTCCTCGGGCGCGGCGGCCGCCACGTACACCAGCCCCGCCACTTGGGGGTCGTTGCCGGCTTCGGTGATGACGACGCCCCCCCAGGAATGCCCCACGAGCAGCACCGGCCCATCCTGCAGGGCAATGGCGCGCCGGGTGGCCGCCACGTCATCGGCCAGCGAGGTCAGCGGATTTTGCACGGCCGTGACGTGGTAACCCTGAGCGAGCAGCAGCGGAATAACCTTGGCCCAGCTGGAGCCGTCGGCCCAGGTGCCGTGCACGAGCACAATGTTTTTGACGCCGGCAGCGGCGGAAGTAGCAGATGATTCGTCCATAATGAGGATGACTAAAGAAAGGCTGGTTGGGGCGCCGAGCAGGGCGCCGGGAAGAAATTGGAGGAGCAGAATTTGCGCGGGCAGTTAGGAGCCCAGGTGCTTCTGCAGCTCGGCGGCGGCCTGCGTGAACAAGGAGCGCACCTGCGGCAGCGTCGCCAGGCCGTTGAGCAGGCCGAAATCGTGGATCATGCCGTTGTAGCGCACCGTGGTGACGGGCACGCCCGCCGCGTCAAGATGGCGGCCGTAGGCTTCGCCCTCGTCGCGGAGCACGTCGGCCTCGGCCACCTGAATCAGCGCCGGTGGCAGACCCTGGAGCTGCTCGGTGGTGGCGTTCAGCGGGGAGGCGTAAATCTGGGCCCGCTCGGCGGGGTCGGTGGTGTAGAGGTCGTACATCCACTTCATCAGCGAGGTGGTCAGAAACCGGTTTTCGCCGTATTTCTGGTAGGACTCAGTGTCGAAGTCGGCCGCCACGATGGGCCACATCAGAATCTGGAGCTTGATGTGCGGACCGCCCTTCTCCTTGGCCAGCAGGCAGGTAACGGCTGTCATGTTGCCGCCCACGCTGTTGCCCACCACGGCCAAGTTCTTGCCGTCCACGCCCAGCTCGGCGCCGTGCTCGGCCACCCACTTGGTAGCGGCGTAGATTTCGTGGATGGCCCGCGGGTACTGCGCGTCCGGGGTCGGCGTGTAGTTCACAAATACCGCCGCGTAGCCCGAGGCCACTACCAGGTCGCGCACCAGGCGCTGGTGGGTGGGGAAGTCGCCCAGCACCCAGCCGCCGCCGTGGATGAAGATGAACACCGGCAGCACCGTATCGGCCGAGCCGGCGGGGCGCACGATGTGCAGGGGCACGGTGTAGCCGTCCTGCCCGATGGTTTTCTCGGTTACCTCAATGCCCGAGAGGTCGACCTCCACCGAGGCCTGCGCCCCGACCAGCACCTGGCGGGCCGCCAGCGGCGCGAGGGTTTCCAGCGGTGAGCCGCCCGCGCCATTTAGGCCGGCCAGAAAAGTTTTCACTTCCCGCGCTATGGCCGGGTCCTGGGCTACAGGTAGGGGTTGGGCGATGGTCAGGTTGCTCATGCTCGTATGGAGTTTAAGGGGTTGGCGGCTCAAAGCCCCACGGTTCAGGCGGCGGCGGGCCCCGCGCCGTGGTGACCCTGCAAACGTAGCGGACCCCGGCCCTGGCCCAGCGGTAGAAAGTCCGGATTCGGCGGTACTTTGTGCCTAATCCAGCTTCAGACCCCGCAGGAGCTTGAAGAATGCCGTTACTTCGCCACCCTATGCCGTCATACCGCTCGTTGTTGAGTCCGCTGCTGGTGCTCGGGCTGCTGGCGGCCAGCCTCCCCGGCCGGGCCGAAGACATTCACCCCCAGCTGCTCAAAGCCAGCTACGACAGCCTGCTGACCCGGCTCCGGCACAGCCCCGCCGATACCAGCCGGGTGCTGCTGCTGCTGCAGATCAGCCAGGATCTGATGAACCAGTACGACGAATCGGGCACCGGCCTGGAGCCCGCGCTAGGCTACTGCCAACAGGCCACGGCCCTGAGCGAAACCCTGCACTTCCCCGCCGGGCGCATCGGCAGCCTGTACGTGCTGGGCCAGCTCCGCGACTATGCCGACCAGGGCCAGCTGGCGAAGCTTCTTTTCCGGCAAGGCATTGCCTTGAGTCAGCGCCGGGGCTACCGGCGCCTCGAAGCCTTCGGGTGGTTTTACCTGGGCGAAACCTACCAGCAGGCCCTGCCCACCCTACCCGATCAGCTGGCCTGCTACCAGCGGGCCCGGACGCTGTTTCATCAGGTGGGCGACCAGGTCAACGAGGCCTACGTGCTCAAGACCACGGCCGACGCGCACCTGCAGGGCCACCCCGAGCAGGCCGTCCACGAGCTGCTGGCCGCGGAAGCGTTGTACAAAGCCGCCAAGTACCGCCGCCTGCACTACACCTACGATTTGCTGTCGGCCACGTACCGGCAGCTCGGCGACTACAAGGAAGCGCTGCGCTACGGCCTGGCGGCCCTCGAAAGCGCCCAGGCCACGCAGGATACCAGCAACATCATCGGGAGCTTGTACGTCCGGCTGGCCGTGGTGCACCGCGAGCTGCTGCAGTATCCGGAGGCGTTGGGGTACTACCGCAAGGCGCTGACGAATTTTCAGCAGCTGGGTCAGTCCCTGAACGCCGTATCCATTGCCGGGGCCATTGCCCGGATCATGGTGGCCCAGCACCGCGCCCCGGAGGCTCTGGTTTTCTTCACGCGGGCCACCCGGCGCTACGCCACCGACCAGCCCCGCGTGGTGGAGCGCGTTGCCGATTACCTGGTGGAGGTGCACTCGGCCCTGGGCAACTACGCGCTGGCCGAGCAGTACGCCGCGCAGATGCGGGCCTACCTCCGCTCCGGCACGGCCGATACCGGGGAGAAAACCTCCATCTACCTAACTCTGGGCAAGCTCTACCTGCTCACCCGGCGCTACGACGAAGCGCGCCGGTGCCTGCAGCAGGCCCTGGCGCTGGACCGCTTCGACGGGCCGCTGCCGCGCGCGGCGCAGCTGCACCTGCTCCTGTTCAAAGCCGACTCGGCCCAGGCCCGCTTCCCGGCCGCCATTGCGCACTACCAGCGCTATAAGCTGCTGACCGACTCGGTATTCAACGAGAAGAAAAATCAGCAGCTGACCAGCCTGCAAATTCAGTACGACACCCGCAAGAAGGAGCAGAACATTGCCCTGCTCACCCGCCAAACCCAGGCCCAGCAGGCCAGCCTGCGCCAGCGCGAGTTTCAGCGTAACGCCTTCTGCGTGGGGGCCCTATTGCTGGCTCTGGTGCTGGGCCTGGGCTACAACCGCTACCGGCTCAAGCAGCGCAGCAACCAGCTGCTGGAAGCCAAGCAGACCGAAATCAACCAGCAGAACCAGTCGCTGCAGCACCTGCTGGCGGAGAAGGACTGGATGCTCAAGGAAATCCACCACCGCGTCAAAAACAACCTGGAAGTCATCAGCAGCCTGCTCGATACGCAGTCGGACTACCTGCGCGACCCGGCGGCGGTGGCGGCCCTGCGCGAGGGGCAGAACCGGGTGCACGCCATGGCCCTGATTCACCAGAAGCTCTACCAGTCCGACACGCTGTCGGTGGTGAACATGGCGGCCTACATTCCCGAAATCACGGAGCACCTGCTGGAGTCGTTCGACTGCCAGGATACGGTGCGGATGCAGCTGGCGGTGGCACCCGTCGAGCTGGAAGTGACGCTGGCCACGCCGTTGGGCCTGATTATCAACGAGGCGCTGACCAACGCCCTCAAGTACGCGTTTCCGCAGCGGCGGCCCGGCACCATCACCGTGACGCTGGCGGCGCTGGACCCGGCCTATTACCAGCTCACCATTGCTGACGACGGCGTGGGCTTCCCGCCCGGCTTCGACCTGGCCGCCAGCTCGTCGATGGGCCTCACCATCATGCGCGGCCTCAGCGGGCAGATTGACGGCCGGCTGCACATTGCCCCGCAAACGCCCGGCGTCGTCATCCAGCTTGATTTCGAGGCCGTCACGAGTCCGGCCCACGCCGCGCGGCCCGGCGGCTGAGCTTAGCAGCTGCTTTATCGTAAGAGCAGGCCATTGAACCGATCTAGAGCCGCAGATACGCGGCTCTAGGTCGCGCCGTTCGACGGCCAGTCGTTCAGCGCGGAAAGGCAGGTAGGCACCTCTACACCATTCTGCCGCTCCTTGGTAGCGACGGGCCTACTTGCCCGGCTTGTCCGCGCTGATGGCCAGCTTTTTCATGCGTGATTCCAGCGTGGTGGGTTTGAGGTTGAGCAGTTCGGCCGCCCCGCCCTGGCCCCGGATGCGGTGGCCGGCCTGCGCCAGGGCCGCCAGAATGGCTTCGCGCATGGCGTCCTGCATCGACTTCACCCCGCCGGGCGCGACCGGAGTGGCGGGCGGCAGGTCGGCCACCAGCGGCTCGCTCAGCTCCAGCGTGGCGGTGCGGGTCATGATGGCGGCCCTTTCGAGCACGTGCTCCAACTCCCGGATATTGCCGGGCCAGGGGTAGTGCAGCAGCTGCTGCCGCATGGCGCTGGAGATGCCCGTGAGCGGCTTGCCCAGCTTCTTGCTGATTTTCTGCAGGAAATGGCCCGTGAGCGGCATAATGTCTTCGGGCCGCTCGCGCAGGGGCGGCACCAGCAGCGGAAACACGTTGAGCCGGTAATACAGGTCGGGGCGGAAGCGGCCCGCGGCTACTTCCGCCTGCAGGTTGCGGTTGGTGGCCGCGATGATGCGCACGTCAACCACGATGGGGCCTTTGCCGCCAATCCGCTCGATTTCCTTTTCCTGCAGCACCCGCAGCAGCTTGGCCTGCAGCTCGAGGGGCAGCTCCCCGATTTCGTCCAGAAAAATGGTGCCGCCGTGGGCCAGCTCAAACTTGCCCACGCGCTTGTCGGTGGCGCCGGTAAAAGCGCCCTTCTCGTGCCCGAACAGCTCCGACTCAATCAGCTGGGGCGGCAACGCGGCGCAGTTTACCTTCACCATCGTACGGCCCCGGCGCCCCGAGCGGTTGTGGACGGCCCGGGCAATGAGCTCTTTGCCGGTGCCGGTTTCGCCGGTTACCAGCACCGTATAGTCGGTGGGCGCCACCTGGCCGATGCGCTCGAACACAGCCAGCAGCAGCGGACTACCTCCCACGATTTCCTCGAAGTTGTGGCTGGTCTTGATTTCCTCGCGCAAGTAGGTTTTCTCCTGCTCCAGCTGCTCGCTCAGCAGCTTGATCCGCTCGAAAGCCAGCAGGTTGTCCAGGGCCAGGGCCAGCTCGGCGCTCAGGCTCTGCAGGATTGCCAGGTCTTTGGGCGTGAAGGCGTAGGCCGCCCGGCTGGCTACCACCAGCGCCGCCACCGGCTGGCCCTGCAGCACGATGGGCACGTACATCGACGACCGAAGGCCTAGCTGCTCGTCGTAGAGCCGGGCCACGGGGTTGCGGCGCGCCACCTCGGTGGTCTGGCGCCCCACGCTCAGCGTCGGTTGCAGCAGCCAGGGCTCCGTGTCTGCCACCAGCTGCTGCCAGTCGGGCGGCGCCCCGGCGGCGGGCAGCGCCGGCTCGGGCAAGGGCCCAAACCGGCCGTCTAGCTTCCAAACCGTGGCATCAAACGGCGCGCCTTCGAGCAGGCGACCCACGCGGTAGATGCTCAGTAGGTCGATACCGGGAATCACCTCGTTGATGGCGGCGGCCACCTGGGGCGCTATTTCGGCCATGCTTCTGCCGTTCTGAAACGCGCCGGCCACGGCCAGCTCGGCCGTTTTCAGCCGGCGCTGCGCATCTATCTCCTCGCAGGCCAGCAGGTTGTCCAGGGCCAGGGCAATCTGGGAGATGGTGAGGCTCACGGCCTCATAGTCGGCGGGCGCGAAGCCGGCGTGGTCGGTGCGGGCCAGCTGCAGGTTGGTGAAGGAGCGCCGCTTCAGCACCACCGGCAGCACCAGCAGCGACCGGACGCCGAACGTGTCGCGGATGGCGCGCGCGGTGAGGTACTGCGCGCACAGCCCCTCGAAGGCCGCCCCGGTGAAGATGCCGGGCTGCTCGCCCAGGCGGTCGGGGGTTTCCTGGGTCAGCTTTTCCAGCAGCTCGTCGGAGGCCTCGGGACCCAGCAGCACCGGCAGGTGAATGCGCTCAAACGTGCCCAGGGCCGTTTTGCGCAGCATCACCCAGTAAAACGACTGCTCTTCGGGTAGGCCGATGCGCAGGTTGAGAAACGAAAACGGCACCAGCTTATCGATCTGGGCGGCAATGGCCAGGCAGAGCTGGTCCCGGTCGTGGAGGGTGATAATGGCATTGTTGACGGCCACCTGAATCTGCTGCTGCTGACGCAGCTGGGCCTCCTCGCTGTGGGCGTGGCGGTAGCGGGCAATTTCGAGCGTCGTGAGTACGTCCTTGGCGCGGAAGGGCTTGTTGAGAAAGCCGAACGGCTGGGTGACTTTAGCCGCCGCCAGCACGCTGTCGGAGAGATTGGCCGACAAAAACACGAACGGGATGTGCTGCTCATTAAGCCCGTGGGCGAGGTCGATGCCGGTTTGGTCGCCCTTCAGGAAGATGTCCAGCAACACTACGTCGGGCCGCTCGGCCGCCAGCAGCGCCCGGGCCTCCGCCACGGTTTTGGCCAGCCCCACGACCTGGTAGCCGGCTTTGGTGAGGATGCGGCGCAGGTTGTTGGCAATCAGAAACTCATCTTCCACGATGAGGATGCGGGCAGCGGGGGCAAGCTCGGTACGGGGTTCCAGCATAAGGCAGGCGGCCGGGGCGTGGCTACGCGGGTGGCTTTGAACGAAGGTAGCGGATGCGCGTCAGCCCTCCGAAAATGCCTCCGACATTTCGGAGTCTACGATTATTCGGAGGCCGCCCGGCTGCTGCTCGCCAGGTAATACTACAGCTACAAACCTGATATCCAAAATTATAAGAAGATGTTAAAGCCCCGCGCGGGCCCTGGCACCGCTTTGGCAAAAGGTTGAGTTACGGCCGCTGAAGTACAGTACACCCTCTTACTGCCCTACAATGAAATGCCACATTCAATATGAGCCGCTGGTAGTGGAAGAATTCGAGGCTGCCGCCTGGGACGGCCCACGGCGTCTGCGCAACCACTTCGAAATCATCAGCATCCGCGCCGGCGGCGGGGCCTACGTGGTGAATAGCCAGCGGCGGCGCTACCAAGTGGGCAGCCTGTTTCTGCTGGGCCCCGCCGACTGCTACTCCTTCACCATCGACCAGCCCACTACGTTCGGGGTGCTCCGCTTCACGGAAGCCTACCTGACGGAGCTGACGGCCACGGGCATTCATCCGCAGGCCTGGCAGCAGCTGCGCGACTATACCCTGCACGCCTCGCTGGGCCTGGGCGGGAGCCTGACGCTGGATGCCACCGCCCAGGCCCAGTTTGGGGCCCTGCTCAGCCTGCTGCTGGCCGAGTACGGCCACCGGGGCCGGCCCTTCACCGATACCCTGGCCGAGTCGCTGATGGGAGCCGTGCTCAGCTTTATCGGCCGGCAGCTCACGGCCGGGCCGGCCCCGGCCGCGTCGTCGCCGTACGCGGCGGGCTTCGTGCAGCGGCTGCTGGCGCACATCCGGCGCTACATTTCCCAGCCCGAGCAGCTGCGCATCGAGCAATTGGCGGCCGAATTTGCTTACTCGCCCAAGCACCTGAGCGCGCTCTTCAAGCAGGAAACCGGCGAGTCGCTGCGGCAGTACATTCTGCGCTACAAGCTCAAGCTGGTCGAGGCCCGGCTGCTGCTGAGCACGCGCACCGTGTCGCAGATTGCCGACGAGCTGGCCTTCACCGACGTGTGCCACCTGAACAAGCTGTTCAAGAAATACTACGCCTCGACGCCCACCGACTACCGCCGCCACTTGGGCGCCTTAACCCCGGCCGGCGCATGAAAACGGCCCTCGACTTTACCCCGGCCGGTGCGGCACTTCGCTTCGACCTGCGCCCCCTGGCCGGGCTGCGGCAGCCGGAGCCAGCCCGACCCGAGCTGGCCGCCTCCTGGCCGCAGTACACGGTGGTGCTGGTGGCGGAAACCCGCCACTCGCCCGCCGAGCCGCAACCCCGGGAGCTGTACTTCGGCCGCCCCGGCCACTCGGTGCTGGCGGCGGTGCCGGCCCGGGCCCAGGGGCTGGTGCTGCGCTTCACCGACGAGTTCGTGGGCCTGACCAGCCACGAGCGGGAGCTGCTGCTGTTTCAGCTGTTTCATCGGCCGGCGGCCGGGCCCCTGCTGGTTCCCGACGAGCAGGCCGTGGACATGGCCGCGCTGCTCACCAGCATGGCGCGGCAGGCGGCCGGGGCGGCCCTGCTGCGCGAGGATTTGCTCCGCTCCTACCTCAAAACGCTGCTGCTCTACTGCACCGGCCTGAGCCAGCAGCAGCCCGGCGGCGCAGCCAGCCTGGTGCAGCCGGGGCTGTTTGGGCGGTTTCAGCAGCTGCTGGAGCAGCACTACACCCGGTGGAAGTCGGTGGCGGAGTACGCGGCCCACCTGCGCGTGACGGCCAACCACCTCAGCGTCAGCATCCGGAAGGAAACCGGCCGGCCCGCCGGAGAGCATATCCGCCGGCGCATCGTGCTGGAAGCTAAACGGCTGGCCTCACTCAGCGACGTTTCGCTCAAGGAAGTGGCCTACCAGCTCGGCTTCGAGGACGCGGCCCACTTCAGCAAGCTGTTTAAGCGCGGCACCGGCGTCACGTTTTCCCACTTCAAGGCCCAGGCCCAGGCGCGCTACCACCCGGCCCGCCTGCGGCTCGCGCCGTAATCCGCCGTCCGGCACGTCGGAGCGACGAATTTCGCCGGAAGCAAGCCCGCGCCCAGGCGTCAATAAGCTCCACGGCTAAAACCGAAACGTGACCCGCGGCGAGGCATACGCCTGGTTGCGGCCGGGGCCGGATTCCCGCAGGAAGCGGCCCGCCCGGAAGTAGGTCAGGAATAGCTCCAATTCCCAATGCCGGCCTGCGTTCCAGTCCATTTCCGCCGTCAGCTGGTCGCCGACGTAGGCCGCCTGCCGGGCGGTGCCGGGCCGGTTGAGCACGTAGGGCACGCTGTAGAGGCCGTCGGCGCGGCGGGCGCGCCAGAAAAAGTCCCAGTCGAGGTTCAGCGCGAAGGCGTCGGTGCGGGCCGGGTAGAGCGTGAGCACGGGGTGCAGGTCGTAGAGGTTGGCGGGGCCAATCAGGGCCGCCTGCCCGAAGTACGCGCCCTTGGGAAACAGCGGGTTGAAGGTCTGCAGATTGGGGTTGGCCGGGTTCTGGTCGCCGCTGATGTACTCGGTGCGCAGCTGCAGCAACGGGCGCAGCGGCAAAGCTTCGAACAGGTAGCCGAATTCGCCCGAGGCCGTCCAGGCGCGGATAGTACCGCTCCCGAATTGGCCAAGCTGGTACACGGCCTCCGCGTTGTAGCGCCAACGGCCCGGCGCGCCCCACCAGCGCGCTCCTATCGAGTGCCGCCGCTCGGCGGCCGTGCCCTGCTGGTAGCGGGCCCGCTTGTTGGCGAAGCCCAGGTAGTAAAAATCCAGGCCGCCACTCAGGGGCTTGATGGTTTTCACGCCGTACAGGCCCCAGAACCACACGTCGGGGTTGGGCTCATCATCGAAAATCCCGGATTTGGTGGTGGCCGGCCGGGTCAGGAAGGCATCCAGCGCCAGGGCCGGCGGGTGCCACAGCAGGCGGGCGCCGTCGAAGGTTTGGCGCACGTTGGGCGCTTCCCGCCACGAAATCAGGCGCGACGAGCCGTAGGCCATTTCCTGCCGCCCCAGGCGCAGCGTCAGCGCGTTGGAAGCCGGGCCGGTGCGCACGTCCACGAAAGCCTGGTGCAGGTCGAGGCGGTCTTCCTCGGTGACTTCGGGAGCGTAGGCCTTGAAGTGCGTCAGCCCGCTCTTGAGCTGGCCGAAAAAGCGCAGGTGCGGGCCGAAAACCGCATCGGCGTGCAGCATATAGCGCTCCAGCAGGTAGCCGCTGCGGTCCTGGGGACCCACGCCCCAGCGGTTGTTACGGATCAGCTGATATTGAGCCCGGATTTCGCCGCCCAGGGTGAGGTAGCTGCGCTTGGAGCGGCTAAGCGGAACGAACTTGATGGGGTCGAACAGGTCGGGACGCACGGTGGAGGTATCGGCGGCCAGGTAGCGGTAGTCTTCCCGGGCGCGCTCCATGTTGTAGGCCGGCGGCGCCAGCTGCTGCGCCCGGCCAGCCAGCGGAAGCAGCACGGCCAGCCCTCCCAGCCCAAACCAACGGAATAGCGGCGGCATAGCTTAGTGCGGCGCCAAGCGCGGGTTAAGACCAGCCCGGCCGTGTTCCGCCACGCGGCGCGGCCGGGGATTTTGCCGCGGCTGGCTTGCCGGCGAAGCGGCCGTTGCGAAGATGGTCAGTTTGATCATGGGGCTTAAAATCATTGCTTGGCAGCGTTTCGAAGGCGGCGTACTGGCTTTTTCCCGGCGGCCGGGCAGCGGCGCACCGGCACTTTACACTTCCCGCCGGGCCCGCGCGTGCCAGCGGCCGGCCAGCAGCAGCAGCGCCAGGCCCGGCCCGAGTACCGCGCTCAGGCCCGCCAGCCGGGCCGCCACGGCCCCCGCCAGGCAGCCGAGCAGAAACGCGCCAATCACCAGCAGCTGCCGCCGAAGTGCGGCGGCCTGGTCGGGGCTGGGGGCACGCAGCCAGGCTACCACGTCGAGCGTGGCCTGGGTCACGTTGCCGGTCATGACGGTGGTGGGGCCGTAGGTTTCCTTGGCGAAAAGGCGGCCGAAGGCGTTTTGCAGACCCATGGCAAACACCACCAGCATGGCCGCCAGCGGCAGCAGCGGCAGGGCCCGGGGCCCCAGGCGCACCTGAGCCAGCACCAGCAAACCGGCGGCCACCAGCAGCCCGCCTTCCCACACGAGCAGGGCGTAGCGGTGTGGGGCGCGGCTGGCCACCCACCGGCCCGCCGCCACCGCCGCCACAAACACCGGGAAGCTGCCGAGCTTGGTCCAGGCGTGGGCATCGACGTGGTGCACGACGTCGTAGGCAAACACGATGAAGTTGCCGGTGACGTGGGCCGAAAACAGCGAGTCGGCGGCCACGAAGGTCACCGTGTCGCAGAAGCCGGCCACCAGGGTCAGCAGCACGCTCAGGTGCCGGGCGCGGGTTTCAGATTCCGGGGCCATAGGCGCGGGTTAAGGAGTGAGCAGCCCCGCCAGGTAGTGGTCGACGGAATAAGTGCCGGGACCCAGAAACAGCAGCAGCAGAAAGCAAATTGTGTAGATGTAGGGCACGTCGCGCACCGCCACCGAATCGTGGCGGTGCACGACGAAGTAGCCGATGGCCGTGACGCCGATGGTGGGCAGCACCGCCAGCCGCGTGCCCACGCCGAGGATTACCAGCACCGGCACCACGGTATCGGAAAAGGTGGCCACTAGCTGATTAAGGGCCGCCGGCAGCCCCAGCGGATTGGGCACCACTTCCGCCGCTTCGCCCGGCTGCTGCCGAAACTTGCGCAGCCCGTGCACCCGGAACAGCTCCACGGCCAGCAGCACCCGGAAGCCAAGCAGCGCCCAGTTGTTGAGGACACTGCCGGCATCGGAATATAGGATGGTTTTGAGGAGGTCGTGTAGGGTCATGATGTTGTTGGTTGGTTCAAGCTCGCCCCCTTTCTCCTGGCGGGAGAGGGGGGTGCGTTTTTAATTATTTTTCAAAACGCACCCCCTGACTTGGTAACGTTTTTAATTATTTTCCAGAACGTTACCAAGCTGGAAAAGAGACTCCGCTAAAAGGCAAAGCACGAACACCCGAGCGCGCCCCAGAAAGCCGTGTAATTATTCACCGGCACGTTGCTCAGGCGGGCTTTTTCGTGGGCGTGGCCGTGCACGTCGCAGCTGCCGGCGCAGCAATGCACCTGCGTTAGCAACTGGTGCTGGGCGGCGGCAGCGGCGGAATTAGCGGTGGCTGGCCGGTTGGCCGGCGCGCGGTAGGCGGGGTTGGCCGGGTAGTAGCCGTTTTGCAGGGCCGTCGGCGACCAGTCGGGCAGGATGGGCAGCGGCGCGGGGCCGTAGCCGCCGAAGCCGCCCTTGGCGTACACGATGGTGCCGCCCACGATGGTCAGCTCGGCCTCAATCTGCTTGATAACCTCCTCCTCCACGGTGAAGAAATCCTGGTCGAGCACTGTCAGATCGGCCAGCATCCCGACCTTGATGCTGCCCTTCTTGTCCTGCTCGTTTGAAAACCAGGCGCTGCCGCGGGTGTACAGCTCCAGGGCGGTTTCGCGGCTCAGGCGGGTTTGCTCGGAGTACAGCTGCAGGCCACCCACGGTCCGGCCAGCCGTCATCCAGTAGAGGGCTATCCAGGGGTTGTAGCTGCTCACGCGGGTGGCGTCGGTGCCGGCGCCCACGGGCACACCGGCGGCCAGCATCCGCTGGATGGGCGGAGTGTGCTGGGCGGCTTCCGCGCCGTAGCGCTCCGCGAAATACTCGCCCTGAAAGGCCATGCGGTCCTGCACGGCAATGCCGCCGCCGAGGGCCTTCACCCGGTCAATGTTGCGCTCATCGATGGTTTCGGCGTGGTCGAACATCCAGGGCAGGCCGCTGAAGGGCACGTCCCGGTCGACTTTCTCGAACACGTCCAGGAAGCGGGTGATGCTCTCGTTGTAAGTGGCGTGGAGGCGGAAGGGCCAGCGGTTTTCGACCAGCAGGCGCACCACGCGCTCCAGCTCGGCGTCCATGTTGGGCGGCAGGTCGGGCCGGGGCTGGAGGAAGTCCTCGAAGTCGGCGGCGGAGAAAACCAGCATTTCGCCGGCCCCATTGTGGCGGTACATGTCGTCGCCCTGGTAGAGCTTCACCGACTTGGTCCAGGCGTCGAAATCCTCGAATTCCTGCTTGGGGCGCTGCGTAAACAGGTTGTAGGCAATGCGTACGGTGAGCTGCTTTTGCTCGTTCAGCTCGTTGATTACTCGGTAGTCGTCGGGGAAATTCTGGAAGCCGCCGCCCGCGTCAATCACGCTCGTGATGCCGAAGCGGTTCAGCTCGCGCATGAAGTGCCGGCTGGAGTTGACCTGGTGCTCGTAGCTGAGCTTGGGCCCCTTGGCCAGGGTCGAATACAGAATCATGGCGTTGGGCGTGGCCAGCAGCAGGCCGGTGGGCTCCCCGCGGGCGTCCTTCTGAATCTGGCCGCCGGGGGGCGCGGGCGTGTCGCGGGTGTAGCCCACGGCTTTGAGCGCGGCGCGGTTGAGCAGGGCCCGGTCGTAGAGGTGCATGATGAACACGGGCGTGTCGGGGGCCACGGCGTTGAGCTCGTCGAGAGTAGGCATGCGGCGCTCGGCAAACTGCATTTCGGTCCAGCCGCCCACCACGCGCACCCACTGCGGCGAGGGCGTGCGGGCCACCTGGGCGGCCAGCAGGCGCAGGGCGTCGGCCAGGGAAGGCACGCCGTCCCAGCGCAGCTCCAGGTTGAAGTTCAGCCCGCCCCGGATCAGGTGAATGTGCGAGTCGTTGAGGCCCGGAATGGCCCGCTTGCCCTGCAAATCGATGCGCACGGTGGCTTCGTCGGCCAGCGGCAGGATGGCCGCGTCGTCGCCCACGGCCACGAACCGGCCGGCGTCGATGGCCACGGCGGTGGCGGCGGGGTTTTGCGCATCCACGGTGTGAATGCGGCCGTTGTAGAGGATTAGCTTGGCGCTCATGGCATTACGCACTTAGTGCTGTAGCATCTTGTGCGAGTACTGAATCCCCAGGCCGTAGCCGCCACCGTACTTTTTCATGAGGTCCGTGACGGCCACGTAGGTTTCCTGGCGGGCCCAGTCGCGCTGCAGCTCCAGCAGGTACTGCACCGCTGTAACGGGCCGCACGCCGGCGTGAATCATGCGCTGCATGGCCCGCTCGTGGGCCTCGGCCGACACGTCGCCGCAGGCATCGGCCACCACGTACACTTCGTGGCCCTCGGCCATGGCCGACAGGGCCGGGCCGACGATGCAGACGCCCGTCCAGAGGCCGGCCAGCACTATTTTCGCCTTGTTGGTGGCTTTAATGGCGTTGTAGGCGGCCTCGTCTTCCCAGGTGTTCATGCTGGTGCGGTCGAGGTAGCCGGAGCTGGCCTGGGGGTAGAATTCCTCGATTTCGGGAAACACCGGGCCGCTGAACGACTCCTCGGCCACGGTCGTCACGATGGTGGGCACGTTGAAAATCCGGGAAGCGCCGGCAATGATGGCCGTGTTGGTGCGCAGTTCCGTCAGGCTGATGCTCTTAGTGGCAAAGGCCATCTGGCCCTCGAAGTCGATGAGCACGAGCGTATGGTTGGTGGGCATGAGCAGCTGGGGCGAAGGTTTCATAGATGGCAGGCGGTAGGAGGTTGACAATAAAAGCCCACCGACGCCCGGCTTCTTGCAAAGCCCGGTCTTCGGTGGCAGCTCAAAGGTCTGGGCCCCGGCGGCGGCGCTCCATAGCCAAACTCTGCAATCGGGGGTATATTCTCTGGATTTGCCGCCGGCCGCGCACCCAGAATATATACTCCCGATTGCAGGGTTTAACCCTTTGACCATACCGCTGCCGGTGCGTCCTTTGCCCCGCAGCCCCACCGGATTTCCTTTCCCGCCGGGCTAGTCAGGCTTTATGCACCAAGAACCCCTCCGCACCGCCGGCCAGCCGCTCGCCACCGCCGCCCGCGCCCTCATCCTGCTCCACGGCCGGGGCGGCAGCGCCCCCGACATCCTTTCTTTGGCCGCGCACCTGCACGTCCCGGATTTTGCCCTGCTGGCCCCGCAGGCCACCCAGGGCACCTGGTATCCCAACTCCTTTCTGGCCCCGCCCGCGCAGAACGAGCCTTGGCTGACGGCCGCGCTGGCCGCCGTGGGCCGGGCCGTGGCCACGGCCGAAAGCCAGGGCATCACGGCGGAAAACATCTACTTTCTGGGCTTCTCGCAGGGGGCCTGCCTCACGCTGGAGTACGTGGCCCGCCACGCCACCCGCTACGGGGGCGTAGTGGCCTTCACCGGCGGCCTCATCGGCGACCGGCTCTACCTAGACAACTACGCCGGGCATTTCCAGGGCACGCCTGCTTTCCTCGGTACCAGCGACCCCGACCCGCACGTGCCCGTGGAACGAGTGCGGGCTTCTACGGCCCTGCTCACCAGCCTGGGCGCGGCCGTCACCGAGAAAATCTACCCCCACATGGGCCACACCATTTCGCCGGCGGAAATTAACGTCGCCAACGCCGTCATCTTCCCCCGCTAACGCCGCTGACTTCCGCCATCATCTTCTGTATCTCTGCGCCATGCCAACTGAAGCCGCCAACCCAGCTCCTTTCGACCCGCTGAATTTCCTCGTCGTACCCGCCCGCACGTTTGAGCAGTTGACGATTGGGGAAATTTTCCGGGCCCCGAGCCGTACGCTGACAGACGCGCACTCCGCCGCCTTCCAGACCGTATCGTGCGACAATCATCCGGTGCACTACGATGCCGAGTGGGCGCAGCGGCACGGCCACGCCGCCCCAGTGGTGCATGGCCTGCAGGTGCTGGCCTTCACGGCACCGGGCGCCACGTTGTTTCCCCACGTCATCGGCGAGGTATTTATTGCCTTTACGGAGCTTTCGTGCTCGTTTCTGGGCGAAGTCCACTCGGGCGACACGCTTTATCCCGCCCTCGAAATCATCGACCTCGTGCCGCAGGGTGCCACCGCCACGGTGGTGACGGCTGCTACTGTGCACAACCAGCGCGGAGAGCTGGTGCTGTCGGGCCAGCATAAGTATTTGCTGCGCGCCGCCGGGTAACCCCAATTTCATATTCCCATTGTCCCTCTTACTCCACTTCTCATGGAACCTCGCATTCTGGGCCTGCACCACGTCACGGCCATTGCTGGCAACGCCCAGCGCAACTTCGATTTCTACACTAAGGTGCTGGGGCTGCGCTTTCTGAAGAAGACCGTCAACTTCGACGACCCCGGCACCTACCACTTCTACTTCGGCGACGAAACCGGCTCGGCTGGCACCATCCTCACGTTTTTTCCGTGGGCCCACATTACCACCGGACGGCGCGGCACGGGGCAGGCTACCGAAATCGGCTACTCGGTGCCGGCCGGCAGCTTCGATTTCTGGATGCAGCGCTTCGACGCGCACGGCGTGACCTACAACAAGCCGAGCGAGAAGTTCGGCGAGCCCTACCTCACCTTCCTCGACCCCGACGGCCTGAAGCTGGAGCTTATCGTGTCCAAGACCGCCGACCCGCGCACGCCCTGGACCACAGCCGAAGTAAGCGCCGAGGTGGCCACCCGGGGCTTCCACACCGTCACGCTCACGCTGGCCAGCATCAAGGCCACGGCCGAAATCCTGACCGACGTGTTTGGCTACACCCTGCTGGAGCAGCACGTCAACCGCGCCCGCTACGTGACCGATACCGTGCCGGGCGCGGCCTACATCGACCTGGTGGAAGTGCCCGGCGAGGCCCGCAGCGTCACGGCCGGCGGCTCGGTGCACCACGTGGCTTTCCGGGTCAAGGACGACGAGGCCGAGCTCTACATCCGCCAGAAGCTGATTGCCCGGGGCCTGCAGCCCACCCCGCAGATTGACCGGGACTATTTCCACTCGGTGTACTTCCGCGAGCCGGGCGGCGTGCTGTTCGAAATTGCCACCGAAAACCCCGGCTTCACCGTGGACGAGCCGCTGGCCGAGCTGGGCACCCACCTGATGCTGCCCAAGCAGCACGAAGCCCGCCGCCAGCAGTTGGAGGCCACCCTCCCACCCCTTTCAGTTTCCTAGCGCCTAGTTTTTCAGGGCACGGACTGCACTGATTGGCTCCTCGTAAAAGAGGCCCCTGCTTCCGCTGCTGCTCCTTAATTAGGCAGCAGCAGCGGAAGTAGGGGCCTCTCTAATCTTGGAGCCACTAGCTAGCGCACCAGCAGCTTCTGGCTGAAGGTGGTGTTGCCGGGGCTTAATTGTTGATCCGGAACGACTCGTTTTGCTGGGCCACGGTGCGGGTGCAGGTCATGGCCTGGGTGCCGCCTTCGCTGGACACAAACCGGCCATTGCTGCCGCGCAACGACACTGTTCCGTCCGCGTTGCTGATCCAGTCGAACTGCTCCCAGGGGCCAATGGCGGTGCGGTTGCAGTTAATAGGCTGCGTGCCGTTTTCTGAGCACACGTACTTGCCCTGAGTCAGCAGCGCCACTTTGCCGCCGCCGGCGTTTACCACCGTAAACTGTTCCCAGCCCTGGGCTACGGCGCGGTTGCACTGCATGGGTTGGGTGCCGTTTTCACTGCTCACGTACTGGTTGTTGGCGCCTTTCAGGGTGATGGTCTGGCCGAACGGCACCGAGCTCGGGTTGCTGCCCCCGACTACGGGCGGCGTGGGGCGGGTGGCCGTCAGCCCAAGCTGGCCTTTCAGCATCCGGCCGCCGTCGCGGGTCAGGCGCAGGTAGTAGTCGGCCGAGCAAGGGGTGCCATCCTCATCCAGGGCCCAGAAGCCCGAGCCAGCCGGCACCATGGCGCCGGTTTCCGCCGTCTTGGCAATCTGATTGCCCTCGTTGTACTCGTCGAACATGGAGATGTAGATGCCCTGGCAGCCCGCCCGCACCATGTTGTAGAACTGCCGCCACATAAAGTCGCCGTGGGCGCGCTGCCGCTCCTGCAAGTCGCCGGGAAGTACGCAGGGCTGGTAGTCGATGCCGTTGGCGTTGCAGTAGGCCTGGTCGGGCACGTTCACGTTGGCGTAAAAGTTATCCGAGTCCTGCACGTTGCCGATACGGCCCACCATCCAGGGCGAAAGCATGTTAAAGGCCTTGTAGGTGGCCAGAAAATCGGGACGGGAATCCTCCCGCTCGTTGCGCCAGTGCGTGGGCACGCCCCCGATAACGTAGCAGCCCTGGCCCTTAAACCAGTTGATTACCTCCAAGCACGTGGCCGCCGACCAGGGGTGGTTCGAGTCGTTGAAGCCGAAGCCCCAGATGCACACCACCGGCTTGCCGTTCTGCCGGGCGTAGGCCCCGGAAGCCGTGTAGGCCTGCATCTTGGTGGTCCAGTCGGTCTTTATCTCCGCCTGCATGTTCTGCCAGCCGCTCACGTCGTACATGATGTAGAACTTGCGGCCGTAGGCTTCGGCCGCCGTCCGGACCTTGCTGGTAATGGCATCCCGGACCGGCCCCTCCCCGCCCGTCGGGTTGAAGCGCTGCAACGCCGCCACGTCGATTTCGTGCTGCTGCATCCACAAAAACTGGGTGTTGACGGTCTGGGTGGTGTAGGAGGAAAACAGCCGCGCCGGCTGGCCGTTGCCCAGGTTGGCAAAGGCCGTCGGAAACGTGGCGGTGTACTCGCGCACGTCGGGCCAGGACTTGATGCCGCTGTTGGTCGGCGACGGAGCCTGGGACCAGTTCTGGGTCCAGTGCCACCAGGCGTTGATGGGGGAGCCGTCGCCGGTGGCGGCAAACCAGCCCTGGTAGCCCACCGTAACTTTGCCTACCACGTCGCCGGGACCGGAGGCGGCGGGGCTCTGCCGCGCGGTCCGGCTGCCGGCTAGGTCGGCAAGGTCCTCTTTAGCACAACTAAACAAGGCGGCACACAAGGCCAGCAGGTACGCTAGGGTCGTCTTTTTCATACGGCTTACGGTTTGGTGAAACGAAGGAAGTTCTGCGGGGACTCTCGGGGGCCAAATCAAAAGGCCACTGCCGCCGGGGCCGCGAGCAGCTCTCAGAAGCAGTGGCCTGATTTGTAATCAGCGGCCGGCTAGCGCACCAGCAGCTTCTGGCTGAAGGTGGTTTTGCCGCCGGTTACCTGGATCAGGTAGAGGCCGGAGGTCAGGCGCAAGCTTTTGGGCAGCGCCAGCACGCTTTGCGCGGTGGTCTGGCGCAGCACTTCCCGGCCGTTGAGGTCGGTGATGCGCACCAGCAGCGGCGTGACGCCGTCGTGGTTGGTGAGCTGCAGCGTGAGGGCCTCGCCGGCCGTGAGCGGGTTGGGGTACACCGCCACGCCCAGCGGCATGGCGGTAGCCTCGGGTGCCGTGGCCGTGGCGGTGCGGGCCGAGCCGGCTTTACTGATGCGAATCCAGTTGAGGTTGTAGCCGCCGGTCTGGGCGTAGACGCCGAAGCTGTAGGTGCCGGCGGTGATGCTCACCGTCCGCGACACCGTCGTCCAGGTCTGCCAGCCGCCGGTGGCGGGGATGGTCGTGTTGCCCAGCTGAATCGAGCCGGCGTTCAAATCGGAAGAGATGGTGCCGCCGCTGGGGCTGGCCACGCGGTACTCGATAGTATAGGTGCCGCTGGTGGGGAAAGTCACGTTGGCGTAGGCCAGCCAGTCGGTGGCGTCGATGTAGCCCACGTTCTGGCCCCCGCCCGTGTCGGTGGTGGCTTCCACCTGTACGCCGCTCATGCTCGTGTACGCCTCGGCCTGCAGCGTCGTGCTAAACGAGGAAGTAGCGGTGGCGAAGTTCAGCCAGTTGACGTTGCAGCCCGTGGAGGCCGCCGCGTGCAGGCGCAGGGTCTGCACCCCGGCCGGCAGGGTCACGGTGGCGTTGATGGTCTGCCAGCTCTGCCAGCCGCCGGTGTTGCCCACACTCACGCTGCCCAGCACCGCCCCGCTACTGTTGCGCAGCTGCAGCGTGGCGCCGCCGTAGGCCGAGGCCACCCGGAAGCCTACGGTGTAGGTACCGGCCGTGGCTACGTTGACGCGGTAGTCGAGCCAGTCGCCGGTTTCGAAGTAGTTGGTGTTCACGCCCCCGCCGGTGTCGGTGGTCGGCTCGGTCTGGGTGCCCGACTGGGTCGC
>Ga0247729_10000351_pt1 | contig 19985 bp, 24 predicted proteins | sample UWRJL133311R2_FD_180958 | JGI IMG/M metagenome (GOLD analysis project Ga0247729, IMG submission 180958) | Plant litter microbial communities from Arlington Agricultural Research Station in Wisconsin, United States - UWRJ-L133-311R-2 | ecosystem: Environmental > Terrestrial > Plant litter >... | reverse complement strand
TGCCGCCGACGCGCAACTGCTGCTCGACGCACTGCACCTGGGCCGCGTGAGCATTCTGGGCTGGAGCGACGGGGCCAACACGGCCCTGAAGCTGGCCCTGGCGCACCCGGAGTCAGTGCAGCGGCTGGTGCTGATGGGCGCCAACCTGTTTCCGACCCCGCAGGCCCTGGCCCCCGGCGTACTAGCCGGCTTCCGCCAGCAGCTGCAGGCGCTGCCTGCTGCTTCGGACTCTACGTCCCGCACCCGGGCCCGACTACTACACCTGCTGCTCGAGGAGCCCCAGTTGCGCTTCACCGACCTGAGGGCCCTGGCCGCGCCCACGCTGGTGCTGGCCGGGCAGTACGACGTGATTCGCGAAGCCCACACCCGCGCCATTGCGGAGCATATTCCCGGGGCGCGGCTAGAGATATTCGCCGGGGCCTCGCACAACGCGCCCCAGGAAATCCCCCAGCGCTTCAACCGGGCGGTCCTCGACTTCCTGCTGGCACCGTAGCGGCGGCGTGGGCCTACGCCGGCCGGTCGGCCGAAGAAGGTCCGCGCCGCCGCTACGGCGGTCAGTTAAAAGAAGCCCTGAACTCCAGCGGCGACAGGCTGGTCTTGGCCTTGAAGAGCTTACTGAACGAGGGCAAGTGCTCGAACCCCAGCCCGTAGGCAATTTCACCCACGGTCAGCGTGGTCGTCGACAGCTTTTCCTTGGCCTTGGCTATGAGCCGGGCGTGAATGTGCTGCTGGGTGTTCTGCCCGGTCAGCACGCGCAGCAGGTTGCTGAGGTACTTGGGCGACAGGTGCAGGCACTCGGCCACGTAGTGCACGGTGGGCAGGCCTCGTTCTACCAAATCAGGGCTGTTGAAGTAGGCGTGCAGCAGGGTTTCCAGGCGTTCGAGCACCTCGTGGCTGGCTTTTTCGCGGGTGAGGAACTGGCGGTGATAAAACCGGTCGGCGTACTGCAGCAGGCTTTCCAGCTGCGAAACGATAATCGGCTTGCTGAACCGGTCGATGGCGGACGTATACTCCTGCTGGATGGCGAAGACGAGGCGCAGCATGGCCTCCTCCTCCTTGGCCGACAGAAACAAGCCCTCCTTGAGCGAGTAATCCCAGAAATCGTACTGCTGGATGGTCTTGGCCAGCGGCGTGTTCCACAGAAAATCGGGGTGGAGGTACACCACCCACCCCGATTTTTCCACGTCCTCGGCTGCGTTAGCCACCGCCATGCTAAACACCTGGCTGGGGGCCATGAAGGACATAATGCCTTCGTTAAAGTCAAACGAATTTTGGCCGTATTGCATGCGAAAATTATGCATGCGCTTGATGGAAATCGTGTAGAAATCCAGGACCATACTCGTCGGTTCCTCGCCGTAGCGGTGCGGCACGGCACCCACGTCCACCACGCTCAGCAGCGGATGCTGGGGCTTGGGTAGCTGCGCAAACTCGTGGAACTCGCTTATCGTGGTGAAGCGTCTCATGCCGGCTCGTCGTTGGCTCGGATTTGCAGCACCAGCTTGCCCTGCACGTGCCAGGTCTGGCTTTCGCGGTGGGCCTCGGCCACCTGCGCCAGCGGATACACCCGGCTGACAACCACCCGCACCTGGCCCGCGTCAATCAGCTGGGCCATTTCCTGCAGCCAGTCCTGCCGGGGCTGGTTGGGCGCCAGCGCGCCCGTGGCCTGCTGCCGGGCCAGGGCCGCCTCCATGGCCTCGTCGAAGGGGAAGTCGACGTTGACGCTGACGAAGATGCCGCCGGCCTTCAGCACGCGCACCGCTTTCACCCGGGCCGCGTTGTCGCGCACCGGCGAGGCTTCCAGCACCACGTCCACGTCGCGCACCAGCTCCTCCACCGGCTGGCTCCGGTAGTCCAGCGCCTCGTCGGCTCCCAGCTGCCGCACATACTCCAGGTTGCCGGCCGACGCGGTACCGATGACGTAGGCCCCCCGGGCCTTGGCAAACTGCACGGCAAAGCTCCCCACGCCACCCGAGGCCCCCTGAATCAGGACGCGCTGGCCGGCCTGCAGCTGGCCGTGCCCAAACAGGCCGGTCCAGGCCGTGAGTCCGGCCAGCGGCGCGCCGGCCGCTTCGGTGAAGCTCAGGCTTTGGGGCTTGCGGGCAAACTGGCTGGCCTTGGCCGCGCAGTACTCCGCGTAGCTGCCGTTGCCGGGAAAGTTGGGCACGCCGTATACCGCGTCGCCTTTCCGTAGCCCGGTTACCGCGCTGCCCACCTCTGCCACCACGCCGGCCGCGTCCCAGCCCAGGGTCAGCGGCAGGCTCAAGTACGCCCGCAGCGCGTCGTTGCCGCCCTCGCGCACCGCCCAGTCGACCGGGTTGACGCCGCTGGCGTATAATTTCAGGAGGATTTCGTCGGCCGCCGGTACCGGCCGCGCTACGTCTTCCAGCTGCAGGACCTCGGGCCCGCCAAAGGAGTGAATTCTAACCGCTTTCATACGAAATCAGGGTTGGTTGATTAACGATACAAAGGTCGCCGGCGCCCGAGCGGCCGGTTTACTTAAAATGCCCTTTGTGTTAGTCGAAATGACGCAGGTTACCAACTTTTCAAGGTAAAGAGGCTACTCGGGGCCGGCTAGGAACGTGCCCGCCACGCCCCCGAGGTGGTTGCCGACGAGCACGCCCCCGATGTCGGGCACCAGCAGAATCAGCCCGAACAGAATCGTCGTGGCCCGGGCGTAGAAAGGCAGCTTCAACTCGTTCAGGGGGAAATGTAGCGCTTTTGCGGGCAGCCCCCCCCGGACGCTACAACCAGCGCGTTTCGCCGGCCCTGGGAATCCGGCTCCGGCCGCGGGCCGTACTACCTTTGCGGCCCGCTTGCCGCCCGAACAAAGCCCCGGACTTGCCGGGTTAATGGTACCTTTCCCAACCCACCCGCCGGCGGTGGCCGTTGCTCCGGCGCTCCGCGGGCAGACGACGACTTTCCCCGGTCCTTTCTAACTTTCCTCCCACCATGAAAAAGCTTGTCGAAAAGCACCCGCTGGCCATCCGGTGGTTTCACTGGGTTAACTTCCCGGTGCTGGCCCTCATGATCTGGAGCGGCCTGCTCATTTACTGGGCCAACGACGTATACCGCATCGGCTGGGGAAAAACCACCGTGCTCAAGTTCTTCCCCCAGTCGTTCTACGACGCCTTCCACCTGCCGTTCCGGCTGGCCGAGGGTATGGCGTGGCACTTCGTGCTGATGTGGGTCTTTGCCCTCAACGGCCTGCTCTACGTGGGCTACACGCTGTTTTCGGGCGAGTGGCGCGCCCTGCTGCCCAACCGCCACAGCTTCGCCGAGGCCGTCCAGGTCACGCTCCACGACCTGGGCCTGCGGAAGGCGCCGCTGCCCGCGCGCAAGTTCAACGGGGCCCAGCAGCTGGCCTACACCGCCGTAGTGCTGATGGGCGCCGGTTCGCTGCTCACTGGCGTGGCCATCTACAAGCCCACCCAGCTGGCCTGGCTAACCAACCTGCTGGGCGGCTACGAGTGGGCCCGCATCGAACATTTCGCCCTGACCATCGGCTACGGGTTGTTTTTCGTGGTGCACGTGGCTCAGGTCGTCCGGGCCGGCTGGAATAACTTCCGGGCCATGGTGGCCGGCTTTGAGGTGGTCGACGTGCCCGACCCGGCTCCGGCGGCTCCCGCCCCGCCCGTTTCTGCTCCTTCCGCTCCTGTTGTCTAGCCTTATGTCCGATTCCTCGAAGCCCCTGCCCCCCGCGCCCCCCTCCGACGAGGCCGTGCTGCGCGAGGCTGCCCGCCGCTCCCGCCGGGCCTTTATTCTGGGCGGCGCGGCGGCGCTGGCGGGCCTAGGCGGCTGGCGCTGGCTCGTCACCCGCCCCGAAGCCGACCACTTGGCCTGGCCCCTGCGCCGGGTGCTGGATGCCAACGGTCAACTGGCCGAAGAGTATTTCAGCAATGCCCACCTGGCCCCGGTGTTTCCCGTTGGCCGGGCCAAGGCGCCCCGCGTTAATGGCAAGGTGGGGCTGAAAACCGCGCTGGACCCGGCCGCCTGGCGCCTGCGGGTGCAGCGCGAGGCCGCGCCGGGGCAGGTGGCGCACCGGCAGGAGCTTACCCTGGCCGACATCCAGGCCCTGCCCCGGGTGGAAATGACGACCGAGCTTAAGTGCATCGAAGGCTGGAGCACCGTGGTACACTGGGCCGGGGCGCGCTTCGCCGATTTCGTGGGCCGCTACGCCCCCGGGGCCGCGCTGCCCTACGTGAGCCTGGCCACCCCCGACGGCCTCTACTACGTGGGCCTCGACCTGCCCAGCGCCCTGCACCCCCAGACGCTGCTTTGCTACGAGATGAACGGCCAGCCCCTCACCGCCGAGCACGGCGCCCCGCTGCGACTGGTCACGCCCGTCAAGTACGGCATCAAGTACATTAAGCGCATCGGCAGCATCGCCTTCCTCACCCAGCGCCCCGCCGACTACTGGGCCGTGCGCGGCTACGACTGGAACGCGGGCCACTGAGGCCAGGCGCCGGCACACGGTAGCCGGGTTTTTGCTAGCGTAAATCCATAAAAAAGCCCCGCCGGCAGTGCCTGCGGGGCTTTTTTATGGATTTGCGCTAGCGGCCTTTTACATGGCTTTGCCGGGCTTGAGCTTGTCGGGAAAGGCTTTGCGGAACTTGTCGACTTTGGGCTGCGAGACGTGCTGGATGTAGCCGCTTTCGGGGTGCAGGCGCATGTAGCCCTGGTGGTAGTCTTCGGCGGGCCAGAACTGGGTGAAGGCCGTGACCTGCGTCACGATGGGCGCGGCGTAGTGCTTGCTGGCGTTGACGCGCTGGATGGTAGCCTCAATGAGCTGCTTTTCCTGGGGCGTGCGGTAAAAAGCCACCGAGCGGTACTGCGGACCGGCGTCGGGGCCCTGGTAGTTGAGTTCCGTGGGATTGTGGGCCCCCAGAAAAAATACGTCCAGCAGCGTCTGGTAGCTGACCTGCTTGGGGTCGTAGTAGACCTGCACCGACTCGGCGTGGCCGGTTTTTTCGCCGCCTACCTGCTCGTAGGTCGGGTTTTTCACCGTGCCGCCCGCGTAGCCCGACACCACTTCGCGCACGCCGCGCAACTCCTCAAAGGTTTCCTCGCAGCTCCAGAAGCAGCCGCCCCCGAAAGTTGCCACGGCCAGGCCGCTGAGGTTGCCGGGCGCTTTGCCCGCCGTGGAGCGCGTAGCGGTTTGGGCCGCGAGCCGGTCCGTAGTGGCGAGCAGCAGCACCGCCAGCAGAATTGATTTCAAGTGGTTCATGAAGGTGATAATAAGGAAAAACAGTGGCCCGAGGGTCGGTTGGACTGACTGATGAGCCAGCTCAACCGCCCCCCACATCCCTAACAAAAAAGTCCGGGCTCCTGTGCCAGTTACGTAGAAAAAGGCCCCGCAGGATTTGCCGGAGCTACCCGCCAGCCGCCCCAGCCACCAAATCAGAAGCGGCGACAGTAGCGCCGGTTCCAGCACCGCTGACTGATACTGCGGAGCCGTTCAACGCCAATCCGCCCCTTCGCTTTGGTGCGTACGTAGGCGGCCAGCTTACTGCCCGCCCCGGCCGGTAACTGTTTCCAATATTTTTTAAGCCTAAGAAATTGTATTTGCGCGGCAAAAAACTTTACTCTTTATCCGTAACTTCCTGTACCGGCAGTATATATTACCAGCGCAATTCACTTTTCGCTTATTTTTCACTTTCTATTCTCCGTGCGCGCCGGTTTGCGAAAGCCGCACGATTACCGCACTTTTAGCAATGGCGGAACTGCAGCTATTGGTCGACACCCCGGCTCTCTCTATTGCTCACGACTCCGCCAATGAGTGGCTTTACGTGGAGTGGAAAGGAGAGCACAGCGAAGCCACGGCCTTATCCGGCGGCTTCGAGGTGCTGCGCTGCCTGCGGCTGCGGCCCTGCGTCAAAATTCTCAACGACAACAGCCAGGTAACTTCCAACTGGGAAAAAGCTGCCCAGTGGGTGGGTGAATACTACTACGACCAGCTGGCGCAGCTGGGGGTTCAATACGTGGCCTGGGTGTATCCGGGGCATTGGGCCGTGCGCAACTCCATGGATACGGCCATGAAATACGTCACCCGCCCCCTGGTCGTCACCTTCGACGATCTGGCCACGGCTTACGCCTGGCTGCAACAGCTGGCCTGAGACCGGTATTCTCACGGCACCCGCGCTTTCGTGCGCCCGGCAGCGACGGGCTAAATCGTCGGCATCATCAGCTGAATGGCCGAAACCAGGTCCGCACGGTCGAAACGGCGGCGCTCCTGCGGGTGCGTGGCCAGGTAGCAGTCGGCTACGTAGGAGGCGGCCAGCGCGGTGCCCAGGCTTTTCCAGGTGCTGCGCAGCAGCTCCATGCGCCACGGCGTCTGGCTGACGGCGGCGCTAATGGCAATAATCAGGCGGTCGGACGCGCTGCGCTCGATTTGCGCCAGCAAGGTTGAACTATTGCTTTTCATATCACTACCCATTAGCGTTAGGAGGATCGACAGAATATCTACGAAACGCGGCCCGCCGCCGGATTGCCCCACCCGAATAATATTCAGCCAGGTGCCGTCCTGATTTATAGGCGCTTATTTCAGCTCCCGCGGACGAGCGGGTCCCTGCTCATATGGCTGCCGGTCAGCCGGGTATTCTTTGCGGCGGTTGGGGCCGGGGCGTTGCCGTAGCTGCCGCCACGCCGCACAAAAAAGCCCCGGCCAGAACTGGTCGGGGCCTCCCTGAAACGGTGGTTGGAGTTGGCTGTGGAAAGGAGAATGGCAAAGGGATACTGCAAACCTAGCCCCATAACCTGCCGCCGGCAAGGCCACTTCGCGCGGAATTGTGACATCGGCTGCCGCACTGGTTTGCCCCCCACCGCCCGGTGGCGCAGTAAAGCCGCCCCCGCCCAGCGGGGGCCAGTCGTTTTCTGTATCAACGCTCCTGACTTGTAATGCTGCCGCCGGACCGCAGGCACGAGCAACGGCCTGTTTATCCTGACTTACAAGGGTTTGGTGTAATAAAATTCGCTTCCCCGGAAGCCGGTCGTAGGTTTCGGAAGTACTAAGGATAGCAGCTGGGTCTTGCGGCCGTGCAGCGTGCTCCGCGTCAGAAATCCTTTCCGCCCCCGGCGGCAACCGGCCCTCGCCTGCTAGCGGCGGTAGTTCGGTGCCCCCCGGCCGCAGTCATTGTGACGGAAAGAGTCCTGCCCCGGAGCAAACCGCTCACCGCCGCCCCCGCTGTCCCGCCCCGGGAGTTCTAAGCCCTCCGATAGCCCTATCAAGTGGAGGAGGCACTAAACCCACTGGTCCCATGAAAAAGCTCCTTTTCCTCTTTCTCTCCTTCCTGGTTGTCACCCTGGTCACGGTTTCGTGCAGCAAAGACCGCGCGGACTACCGCCCCCGCACCGTCCAGGCGGGTGCTCAGAGTGCCAGCACCTACGACTACGTGGGCGTGCAGCACAACCAGGGTCTGGACTACTACCTGCAGCAGGCCGACTTCAAGGATGCCCGCCGTCAGGTGGAGCCCGTAACCATCAAGTTTGGGGAGAGCCTCGGCTATGCCCGCACCGACATCGAAGCCACCCTGCACGACCCCAAAGTGGCCGGCATCGTCAACAGCGCTGCGCCAATCGACGCTCTGCGCGCCTATTTCAAAGCCTCGGGGCTGACGCAGGAGGCGCGGTATTTCGACCAGATGCAGGCCGCACTCTACCAGTCCTCCACGGCCACCGACGCAGTAGCCCGCCTGAACGTCATTGAGCAGGCCGTAGCCGCCGACCGGTCTATTTCGACCACGAGCCAAACGTCGCTGCTGCAGGGGCTGGCCGTGGGCAAGCACAGCGCCGAATACTGGTACGATCAGTCGCAGCAGGGCAAAAACAGTCCCTGGATCGGCAAGACCACGGTGGCGAACGGCAGTGCGCCGGCCGGCAAAATCCGGTGGTGGATCGTAGCCCTGCACGATCTGGTAGGCGGTATCATCGGGGGGGTCTGGGGCGGCGTCGTAGCGTCCATCAACAACATCATTTCGCAGCTGGAATAGCTCTGCCCGAACCGCGCAAACCCGATCACAGGCATCAGGCCACAAAAAAGCCCCGCGCTGGCGGAGCTTTTTTGTATGGCCGGATAACGGCTGGTGGTGCGGTCAGTGCTAGTACTTCACAACCCGCACCCGATTGATGCCTTCCGCGGAGCGCACGCAGAGCGTGTAGACGCCCGCGGCCAGCCGCGTCATGGGCACCGCTACCGACAGGCTGCGGGCCGGGGCAGTGCCGGCCCAGACCTGTCGGCCCTGCATATCGGTCAGCGTCAGGTCGCTGGCCCCGCGCAGCTCGGCAAATTCCACCTGCACATCCTGCGCGGTCGGCACTGGCCCTACCCGTAGCGCCGGGCCGGCCGGGGCGGCGTTCTTAGCGGCCGTAACCGACGCGTCATTGATGAGGAAGGGAAAATCAATGGTCACGTCGGGGGCGGAATCGGGGTTGCCGCCATCTATGACGGGCGTCCAGGTGCTGGTAGTAGGCACGAACTGCAGCGCGTTGGCACCCGAGGTCTGCCGCTGGCCGGCCACCGTGACGGGAATGTAGAAGTGCGCCAGCGTACCCGAGGTGACAGAGGCCCATTCGACCCAGTACGTACCGGCCGGCAGCACGGGGGCCGGCGAAAGCGCCGCCCGCACTTTCCAGATCAGGCGCGTGATGCCCGGGGCCGAGGGAGTTGGGTACAGGGAGTTGAAGATGCGGTAGCTGCTGGTGCTCACGGCTCCCGCGTAGCGGTTGGTGGTCAGGTCGCCGTAGACCACGGTTGAGCCCGCCACGGCCGGCGAGCCGCGCCAGATGCGCACGTACAGCTCCGTAAAGGGCGAGGTGGTGCCGGTATAGCCGCTTTGGTAACCGAAAAAGGACAGGCTGCTGATGGTCCAGCTTTGACCAGCGGGCACCACGAAGTTATCGGCCAGGGTATAGTTAGTAGTCTTACTGGCGGTATAGCCGGCGCTGGTGTTGGCAATGGTCGTGACGCCCGCATCATTCTGGGCCTCGCTCCAGGTAAAGCCGGCCGGGGCCGCTACCCCGCTTTTCGAGGTGGTGCCGGTGGTAAAGCTGCCGTTGGTATAAAGCTGCTGGGCCTGCAGGGCGTCGGGGGTCAGCAGGCGGGCAGCGAGGAGTAAAAGGGCGCACGTAAACGGTGTTTTCATGGGGGTTGTGGTTGGGTGATGAGGAGCGTGACGACTGTCGCCACGCAGGCAGTCCTGCCTGCCCAACAAAGGTGCTTGTCCCGGCCTTGTTGCACAATCACATGATAATGTGAGTATTCAGCAGCACCAAGCTCACCCAACCAAGCGTGGCCGGCCACCAAGCCGGCTGGCCGTGCGTATAAGAGCAGGAACTGGTAAGCGCGGTATTGCTGGCTACCACCCGCAAAGGCCGTTTCCTAAATCATCCCTGCTATGACGTTGACCCTGGACCTGCGCGGTATCACCACCAAGCCCGCCCTGCATGCCTTATTCAAAGACCAGCTCGGCTTTCCCGACTGGTACGGCGTCAGCTGGGATGCCTTCTGGGACTGCATCCTGGCCGTGGTGGAGATGCCCGAGCAAGTGACGCTCGTGAACTGGCAGGAGTTTGCGCAGGCCAGCCCGAAGGACATGGATATTCTGCGGAAGATTATTGAAGACTACGCGCAGCAGAGCCGCGGCAAGCGCATCCTGCTCGGGTAGCGGGGCGGTGAACAGCCACCCTACGCAGAGCGGCTATTGCGGAGCAATTTGATGAAGGCAGTGGTCTTACCCCATCCCGCTGGGTGCCGTGACCTGTCGCACGGAGTCCACGACGAAGGCACCAATCAGGCCCAGCAGCATTAGCCCGGTTGAGCCGAGGCGGCCGATCAGAAAGCGGGTAAAGAGTATGTGGACGTAAGGATAGGGTTCAGGCAGAACCCGTTTCCTAGCTGCCCTCCTCGCTCCTCCTCTGCCCACCCAGCCATTAGCCCGCCTGCCCTTCCAGATCCTCACCGTCTCACGAAGAAGGCATCCTCGCTATCAGCGACTTGGCTCCGGCCCTGCTGGCCCTAGGCAATTTGGATTTGCAACCAGGCGCCAAAAACAATCCTCGGCGACGGCCTTATTCTGACTGTCACAAATTCGTCCAGAGTGGCCTTTCGCCGGGGAGTAGTGCTGCTTATTCTTGCCTACTTGTTTCACCCCTTCTCCGCTACTCTATGAAAAAGACCTTCTGTTCTCTTGCCCTGCTCAGCCTGCTGCTGGGGGCCGCCGCCGTCCAAGCCGCCCCAACGGCTTTGCGGATGACAACGGCCCTACGCACCCCGGGAGACTATACCCGCGGCTACAACGACGGCCTCTACTTCGTATCCACCAACCCGGACTTCTACATCGAGAGCCAGCTCGACCAGGCGCAGGCCAATAAGGAGTACGCGCAATCGGTCGGCAATGCCAGCCAAGTCACGTACTGGACCGGCTACATCGACGCCCTCAACCAGGCACTGGTGCATCCGTAGCCATGCCCTCGGGCCGGCAAAAAAGCCCCGACCGTGTAAGTCGGGGCTTTTTATTGGGAACGGTGGAAAGGCAAGGAGTTAGTAGGTGTAGTCCACGCCGCCGATGTACACGGCGTCGGCAACCGAATCGTAGTAGCCGTACTCAATCAGGGCCGTGCCCTGATTGACGCGGAAGTCCGTCTCGCTGTCGTAGACGTAGGTCAGCGCGCCGCGGCTCAGGCCCAGCGCGTCGGCGTAGTTGCGCACGGCAATCTTGATCTTGGTGTCGATAATGCCCGAGCGCAGGACCGGCACGGGTGCGGCCTGGGAAACGGGGGCAGCGGCGGCACCGCTCAGCGCGAGCAGGGCGGCCAGGGAAAGGGCACGGAAGTAGGTTTTCATAGCGCAGAAAGCAGGACGTGAATGGATAGGGCAAACCTACTTCGGGCCCCTGCTGCCGGCAAGGTCACTGTGGGCGGGGTTGTGACATACGGCAAGTTCTATATTTCCTGGCAGGCTGATGGGCCGATCAACGCTCCTTGCCCAAAGGGTCGTCCGGCACGACCCAGGCGAGCAAAAAGGCCATGTCGGCCTCGTTGTTGAAAATCGGCCGCTTCGACTGGATGGGGAGGCTCACGTCGTTCTTGGCCAGGCGGGGAAAGCGTTCCTTCTTCGTGATCTGCTCGAAGCCCCCGGAGTAGAGGAACAGCGCGATGTTGCCCAGCACGTTGCTAATGGGGTCTACCGGGACCCAGTTGGCGTCCGCGAGCGAGAAGCCGTCGGGGGAAGTTTCCTCCGCGTACAGGGGCAGGCCCTTGGTAGCGCTGAGCACGAACCGCTGCTTGCCCTCCACGTGCTGCAGCTCGTCCTGGGTGGGCATGGGCAAGGGCTCGGCGATACCGGTCTGCCAGTGGTAGCGGTAGAGCGTGATGCCCATGCTGGACGGCCCCTGGCCGGCGGGCAGCTTTTCCACCTCTATGTAGAGGATACCTTCGTACACGTAGGGGCCGACCAATACCATTGTCGGGCGGTCCGGGTCGAACGTGTGCACCCCGAAGATGAGGTCGTACTTGGGGCCGGGGGCGCCGCCGGCCACCCCGGCCCGGGGGAAGAACAGCACGTAGAGCGCGACGGCCAAGACGGCCAGCAGAACGAACAGGCCCAGTGGGGAGCGGAGAATCGACAACATAGCAGCGGATAGAAGAACGTGGCTAGTGAACGGGTGGGACTGAAATAGGATGCCCTCGCTCCTGCCGCAATGAAGGGATGAGCTACAAAATTCAATCCCCTCACGGGAAAGTGCTTGGAATAGGAAGGCCGAATCCGCACCTTGGCAGCCGGACCTCCTTAGCCCTGCCCGTTATGTACATGCCTGAATCCGCGGAGAAGACTGCGCATCGCGAAGCAAGCCCGCATGGTGGCCCAGCGGCAGCGGCAGGAAGCGCTGGACAACAGCCCGCGACAGGTAGCCCAGCGGCCGCAGACGCCACCGAATACCACTGGGCTGCCCACCCAGCCCAAGGCGGGCGTGGAAAGCCTGTCGGGGCACTCGCTCGACGACGTGACGGTGCACTACAACTCGGCTAAGCCGGCGCAACTGCAGGCCCATGCCTACGCCCAGGGCACCGATATTCACGTGGCCCCGGGCCAGGAACAGCACTTGCCGCACGAGGCCTGGCACGTGGTGCAGCAGAAGCAAGGCCGGTGTGGCTGTGAACGATGATACCAGATTGGAGCGGGAGGCGGACGTGATGGGAGCCAAGGCCTTGCAAATGCAGGCGGCACCGGACGCCGCCGCTCCTACCCAGCTGGTGCAATCGGCACCTCCGGCGGGGCCGGTGCAGCGGAAGGTGGGGTTCGAGATTGAGATAGTGGGCCTGTCCGTCGTGGAGCCGGGGGACGATTTGGATGACGAGGAAGAGAAAGAGAGCTATATCGGCTTGGGTGGAGAATCCATCAGCTCGCTCTCCACCCCCAAGCAGAGCAGCGCCTCTACCCGCAAGTTGAGGAAGGGGGAAGTGCTGCATCAGGGGACCGGCTGGAAGCTGACGCCGGACGGCAGCGAGGGCCATCGGTTCGTGCCGGAGTATATCGTCCGGGCAGTCGATGAGACAACTGCCCTCGACACGCTCCTGGCTGCCGTAGCAAGTGCGGCGGCTCATGCAGAGGGTGACTTACATGACCCGACCACCTGGAGCAAGGGCGACGACTTAACCGTCGAAGAAAACCGGGATGATGTATTCGGCAGCTTCCACGTCACGGCGGCTTACGCCTGAGCCGGATCAGCGAGCTAATTAAAATCCTGTACCAGGGCGATGCGCATGATCCGACGACGGATGCGGCGCTTGCCACGCGGGCCGAAGGAACCAACAGAGGGGGTGACAACTATAAGAGCGTTGTGGCACTAAGAGCGTTGTGGCACTGGTAGCCTGGCAAATCAAGGATCTGGTAGTATCAGCTTCCTAGCGAAGACTAGATGACGGGACTTCCGCCAAGCTGGGCGTCAGCCTGCTCAGCAGAACCGATCTGGGCATGGTCATAGAGAAAGTACGTCCCTGGCTTTCCTCAAGAGAAGACTTCATCGCCGATGTGCTCAGCGCCGCGGGCATAAGAAGCGCCACGCGGTTGTTTGCCCACGAGCGGCCGGGCAACCAGGACAGCGGCCGCACGATTGATGATCAGCAGGAGCTGACGGCCGGCACTTGGCTGAACCAGCTGCTGACCGGCCACGATTTCGTGTGGAGTGAAACCAGGAACGACAGCGGCGAGGCATTCAGCTATGACAAAGTGGGACCGAGCACGCTGGGACACCGGGCCGATGGGATTATTCTGGAGCTGCGCTCGGTAGCGGAGCAAGGCCGGTTCTCCGCATCACCTGACCAGTGGCGCGCTACGGCGGAAAAGTACGGCCGCCTGGCCCGGCTCAACGAGCCCACCACGGCCCTCACCGACCTGAACCTGCTCGACGAGATGCCCCTGCCGCTACGGGCTGTGACCTAAAGCTACCATCAGCTACGCGGCCTGTCGGTCCGGCTCAGCGGCCGCGTGCCACTCACAGAGCAGCTGCTCCAGGGGCTCGAAGTCCAAACGGGTTTCCTCGTCGGTCAGCAGGTTCTCGACGGCAGCGGCGGTGTAGGGGTGGAGGGTCGGCATACCAGTACATACCCCACCCCGACGCCCCAGGTTGCTGGCCCCGGCCGCATTGCCATAATCTTCTACCTCTCCTTCCCGCTCCCATGTCCCTGCGTACCGCCTCCCGCGTCGATGCCAACCAGCCCGCCATCGTGCCATCGGCTGCACCATCCTCTACTGCCACCAGCTCAAGAACTGCTTCGACGTGCTCGTGGGCTACCGCCACCGCGACTTCAAGCTCGAAATTAAGGACCCCGCCCAATCTGAGAGCAAGCGCCGACTCACGCCCGGCGAGGCCCGCTTCCACGCCGAGTGGCGCGGCGCCCCCACCTACGTGGTGCACACCGTCGACGAGGCTATCCGCCTGGTCACGGCCCGCTTACTGGGGTGGCAGTGGGCCCATCGGACGCCAGAACTGGATCAGGTTCGCCGGGATGTGGAACGTGGCCCCCGTCCTTTCTCGTCGTGCGACCTGTAGTAGAAACTCGGCGGGAAATTCGGCATCACATCCATCAGGACGGCAAACGCCTGACTTTTGGTGGGATACTCCCGGGGCATGTGCGGCGCGTCGATGTTGGCCCACACCAGAAGCTGCCGGTGCAGGGGTGGCTTCTCTTCCTGTGGGGTGCGCCAGCGGGTAAGGGTATAGCGGTGCTTATCGGGTTCCGGGCGAAGGGAAGCAAAAAACGGCCTATCGCGAATCGGTCTTGCACTTATCCTCCGCACGCCGCACAAAAAAAGGCCCGCCGGACGGGCGGGCCTTTCGGGCAACGGCTTAGCCGCCGGTGTAGGTGGGCTCTTCAATGGGGCCGCCCCCACCGCCAGGCCCCCCACTCCCGCAGGGGCCGACCTGCGTGTAGTAGCCGCTCTCCAGCCCCGACCAGTAGCCGAACCAGAAATCGTACATCTCGGCGTTGCCGGTGTTCTGGGCCTGCAGCATGTAGTCCCACGCCATCTGCCGCGCCGCCCAGTACCAGTTTTCGTAGGTGCCGGCCGGGCTGCTGCGAAAGTTGCACTTGTTGGCCGTCGCATCGTCGAAGCCGTCATAATAGCCGTGGTCGTACTCGTTGGCGAAGTCGCCTCCCAGCACGCGGCTTTGGGTCACGGGAGCCGCCGGGGCCAGCGCATGCGCCGGCAGGGCGAAGGAGCCGAGCGCACACAGGCCCAGCAGCAGTTTCTTTTTCATAGAGCAGAGATAAAAGGGTGAGTAATACCCAAAACACCGCCTTCTAACCACTTATCGCAAGGACAAACTTGTTGTGTTTGTGACTAGAATTTAGCCGCCTTTAAACCGGAATATCCCCATGCTCCTAATCCAAGATGTTCCGCTTACCCTCACCATCACCCCGCGCGGCAAGGTGCTGCTCTGCCCCGAGCTGCTCATAGCCCTGGGCATTAAGCACGGCGCCGCCATCGAGCTGCATCAGCATCCTGGAAGGCCACCATCAGGCCGACCACTACTTCGCCATTATCTTCTCGCTCGACGAGGACGACGACTGGAATGACCAGACCACCTAGAGCAAGGCCAACCCCAACCTGGGCGTGTCGGTGAGCTGGAACTACCTGCGCGAGCAGTACGCCGACTCCGTGCGCACGCCCTCACTGCAGGTCAACTTCAAAACCAAGCACCTGAACCGGTGGACCGACTCGGCCGAAACCTGGCTGCCCGCCGAGCTGTGGGCACTAGGCGCTGTTGGCCTAGCGCCCGAGCAGCTGCTCACCCGCGAATGCTACGGCGGGCTAGACCTGGCCTCGGTGCGCGACATCTGCGCCCTGGTGCTGGTGTTTCCCAACGAGGACGGCAGCTTCGAGACGCTGCGATACTACTGGATTCCGGAAGATACCGTCGACGCCCGCACCCAGAAGGACCAGGTGCCCTACCGGCAATGGGTGGATCAGGGCCTGCTGTTCGCCACGCCCGGCAACGTGACCGACTACAGCTACATCAAGGCCGAAGTGCGCCGCCTGTGCGAGGCCTACCGCGTGCTGCGCATCGGCTACGACCGCTACAACTCCTCGCAGCTGGTCATCGACCTGACGGAGGAAGGTATCGTAATGTCCCCGTTCTCCCAGGGCTTCGTCTCGATGAACGCGCCCACCAAAGAGCTGGAGAAGCTGGTGCTGGACGGGCAGGTACACCATGGCGGCGACCCGGTACTGGCCTGGATGAACGGCAACGTGGTGCTGGCCCGCGACCCGGCCGGCAACATCAAGATCGACAAGGGCAAGGCCAAGGAGAAAGTCGACGGTATGGTGGCCCTGGTCATGGCCCTGGGCGAGTACATGACCGACGAGAAAGAGGCCGACAGCGTCTACAATCAGCGCGGCCTGATTGAGTTGTAAGGTTGAACTACCCTTTCGCTGAACTCCTATAACGGTTCCTGAGTGAGGCGCCGCGTGACCGGCCCGGCAGCTCTACTCCACCACCAGCCGGCGAGTGGCCGTGGCCGGGCCGACAGCCACCCGCAGAGCGTAAAGGCCGGCGGGCAGTCCGACCAGGCTGATTTCATGGCGCAGACCGGCGGGCGGTAGGGCTAGGGTTTCGAAGCGCAGGGCTCGGCCCAAGGCGTCGAGCAAGGTGAAGCTGGCCGTGGCCGCGCCGCGCCGGGCGGGTAGCGTGAGGACGGCGGCGGCGAGGGCCGGGTTGGGAGCCAGGGTGAAACTCAAGTTGTCTTGGGCTGCGGTAGCGGCCAGCAGTATGGGGTCGGTGAGAGAGGCGAGGAAGCCGATGCCACTATAACTTCGGAAATTAAATCCGATGGCATCAAAGGTAATAGGGGCGCCCGTGTTGCCCGCGAGGTAAACGGCTCCCCCTGCGGCAATGGTTACCGCGTAGGCGTAACTAACGCCATTGGAGCTCTGCGGAATCTTTGTCCAATTCTCCCGGGCAGTCGCGCCCATATCGGTCAGGCCGGCCAGGAAGCTCTGGGGCTCGGTGTAGCCCGCCACGTACAGGGTGCGTCCGCTTACCGCCAATGCGCGGGCTCCGTCGTAGCGGCTGCCCCCATTGCCGAAGCGGTAGCCCCACACAAAGCTGCTGGTCGCGCCGGCATCCGTGAGCTTGACCACAAAGCCGTCGAGTGCTCCCGCTGTAGAAAGCGGAACGGAGCCGAACAATGTCTGATAATTGAATTCGCCGGCGGCATATACGGTGTTGCCGTTCACCGCCAGGCTAAAGATGTCCACGTATCCCTGCGGCAGCTGTACCCAACTGAAAGAAGCACTGGTACCAGCATCCGTCAGCTTGGCCAGAAAGCAGGTTTGACGGCCGGAGGCGGTGTACGTAGGAATGCTGCCGAAGGGCACGGGGCCGGTAACATTGCCGCCGAGGTAGACGGTGGAGCCATTGGCGGCGATGGTATGCGCCACGTCGTCGTTGCTCCCGCCCACGCGCAGCGCCCAGCCAAAAGTGGCGGCACTGCCGCTATCCGTCAGTTTGGCCACGAAAATATCGGTTGTGCTCGTGCTGGAGTTGGGGAGTGTCGTATTATCAAAGGTGGCCGGGCCACCATGCCCCGACCCGCCGTAAGTGCCGGTGAGGTAAGCCGTGGTGCCATTTAACGCCAACCCCGTCGCCACTTCGTCGCCTGTGCCGATGGTTCGTTTCACCCAGACGAAGCTGGCGGTACCGCCCGTTTCGACCAACTTGGCCACAAATGCATCTTTACTCGTGGGGGCGTCCAGCAGAATTCCCCCAAAATCCACCGCAGTTCCCGAAAAAGTGCCGGCCAAGAAGATGTTATTACCGCTTACTGTCACGGCGGCGGCACTCACGAAAGAGGACGCGCCGCCATCGACCTTCTGTGCCCACGCGAAGGAATTGGAGACGCTGTTCCACTTCGCTATAAATAAGGCATCGTTGCTACCCGAATACAAGGTGGTGGAGCCGAAGTAGGCATACCCTAGAAAGTTGCCGACCAGATAGATATTTCCGTTGGCATCAGCAGCCGTTGCTTGTACACTAGAATAGCCTAATGGCGCTGACGGGATTGTTAACAAGGTAGCTGTCTGCCACGTCGGAGCCTGCGCCAGCGCCGCCGGCCCTACTAGTAGCAACAGTAATCCCAACAGCAACCCGCCGCGCTTCCAAGAATAAGGAGGTTTCATAAGAAAGAAAGTAACAGCACGCCCGCGCTGGAATGCTGTCCCCGTTCTGGCGAGGTATCAAACCTTGCTTCTAAACCGAAGCGAAGTCCCCAAAACTGGTTCACGAAATCAACGTTCAAAAAACGTTTCGCGACTTGAGTTTCGTGCACTCCTCCCGAGTTGAAATAAAGCACTTACTAACCCTACCCGCCCGCGGGTTTTTCGTTTGCCCAACAACTTTCCGCCCCCACAGGTGAATCCCGGCTAGGTCGCCCGGGCTTTGGATACTGGAGCAGAGCAAGCTGAGCTGGGCCGAGGTCTGCGCCATCTACCGCATGCCGTCCCACAAAACGAGCAACCTGGAGCGCAGCACCACCAACAACATCGAGCAGGAGTACCGTCTGAAGCCGCTCCGGGTGGGTGAGGCGGACACTACCTACTTCAAGCACAACCTGTCGGCCCTGGTGCGGGCGGATGCCACCGCCCGCGCCAACTACTACAAAGCCATGACGCAGATCGAATGGGCTTCGATCTGCGTCATGGCTTTGGAAGAGATAAACGGCATCGGCCCCGCTGGCGACGAGCGCTACATCCCGGTCAATATGATGCTGCTGAGCCGGGTCTCGGAGATAACCGACGCCCAGATAGCCAGCAAATTGAAGTGGCACAGCCTGGCCGAGGTACCCGGCGCGGCCAACAATCCCTACATCTTGGCGCAGGCCGGGTACGTGGGGGCCACGAGCTACTACCACACCGACGCGACGCCTTGGTGCGCACTGGAGATGAGCTACTGGGTGAAGAGTGCCGACGACGCCCTGCCCCGCGGCCCATTGGCGGCCAAGAGCTGGCGCACGTGGGGCACGAAGGTGTCACTGGGCGAGGCCGGCGACGTGCTGGTGCTGGACCGGCCCGGCGGGCAGCACGTGACGATGTATGTCGGCCAGATCGGCAACTCCTACGCCTGCCTGGGTGGCAACCAGGGCGACAAAGTGTGTATTGCCCTATTCATCAAGCCTATCTTCAAGGATGTGCGCCGCAGCCCCTGGAAGCTGGGCCAGTCCGCCAGCGTGTGGAAGATTTCACTCAACTCTTCGGGGCCGGTGGCAACCTCGACTGTACAAACCCGCAAGTGCTCGGGGCGTATATTGCCTCGCTGGGATTACCGTCAAGGTGTGCCCTAGCCCTTGCACACACAAAAGCCCCGGCCGGATGGTCGGGGCTTTTTCGTATTATCAGCCTATGGTTATTTCTCACTACGCCTTCCGCGCCCTGCCCTTCGAAGACCAGCTCGTGACCATCGATGAGTAGGCCGAAGGACCTGCTCATCACTACAGGGAAACGGACTACGAGTGTGGGGTGAGCACAAACACCTTCATCATATGCAGCAGAAGCTTGTCTGCTTCGCTAAGCCCAGGTACGTCGACTTCGACTTTGCTGGGCTCTATGTAGCCTGCGAGTTCAGCGAACTGCTCAGGTGAGGCGCTACGAAACGCCATGTTCCAGTTCGCAAAGCTGCGTTGTTCGACTTCCTTGTCCGCTAGCTTGACGACGCGCTCGTGCCGCGGATCGTTGAGTAGATGCTCGTACAGCGCCAGCACCTGCGTGCGCTCTCCTTCCAGCACCTGCATAAATTGCCCGCCGCCATAGACGAGTACCCCGGTAATACTACGTTGCTCGTTGCCGTCACGCGCTTGTTGTAGCAGTAAAGCCAAATCCTGCTCATCCAGGGAATGGGTGGCATGGCTCATATAAATCAGATGGTGCATGTACAAAAAACGGTGGGGAGGTAGTGACGAGTAAACAGGTGAAGAGCTATGGCCGAACGCAGGTTTTGTTTCCCATAGCGCAACAGCGACGGCTACAACGCGCGTCCCCCGTTGTAGAGTTCAACCAGAAGCTGCTACCAAGCCGATGCGACGCCCTGGGGTGCGCTAGAGATGAGTTCCTGAGCCAAGGCCGCCGGCACGGGCAGCTGGCCTTCGTAGCGCTGCCAGATTTCGTAGACCACCGGGTCCAGGGCCACGCGAATCTTGCGCAGCTGCCGGCGGTTCTTGCGCTGCACGTACTCCAGGATGGGCTGCTGCCAGGTCTCGCCCGTCTCCTCGCTGGTCATGGCCTCAAGCACCACGTCGCTGGGCTTGAGCGTGGCCAGGTTGCCGTAGCGCGGGCCGGTCAGGCAGTTGAAGACGAACAGGTCGCGCACCACCTGCCGGGCCAGAAAGTTGGTGCTGCCCTCCTTGAGCTCCAGCGGCTCGTGGCGGTAGAGCTGCAGCACCTCGGCGTAGGTCAGCGCCTCGCGGTCGACGTCCTCGCTGAAGTCGTCCTCGATCCA
>Ga0247729_10000350_pt1 | contig 20005 bp, 19 predicted proteins | sample UWRJL133311R2_FD_180958 | JGI IMG/M metagenome (GOLD analysis project Ga0247729, IMG submission 180958) | Plant litter microbial communities from Arlington Agricultural Research Station in Wisconsin, United States - UWRJ-L133-311R-2 | ecosystem: Environmental > Terrestrial > Plant litter >... | reverse complement strand
CGACGAGGGCAGGTTCATCCGGTCGACGGACCGGCCGGGCACGTAGCCCGCGGAGCTCGCGACGGTGAAGAGGCGGCCGTCGGTGTCGGTGGCCGAGAGGTCGGATGCCGCGAGCAGTCCCCGGGTGTAGGGGTGCTGCGGGCGGGTGAAGACCCGGTCGATCGGGCCCTCCTCCACCACGACGCCCTTGTTCATCACGAGCACGCGCTCGCAGGTCTCGCCGACGACCGCGAGGTCGTGGGTGATGAAGAGCAGTCCGGTCTTGCGCTGGGTGACCTTGCGCAGCACGAGGTCGAGCACCTGCTTCTGCACGGTCACGTCGAGCGCCGTGGTCGGCTCGTCGGCGACGAGGAGCGCCGGGTCGTTGGCCAGGGCGATGGCGAGCACGACCCGCTGGCGCTGTCCGCCGGAGAGCTGGTGCGGGTAGGCCTTCGCGGTCTCGGCGGGCGACGGGAGTCCCACATCGGCGAGGAGTTCGACCGCGCGCGCCGCGGCCGCCGCCTTCGTGGGCTGCGTGCCGTGGATCGTCATGACCTCGGCGATCTGCGCGCCGACCCGCATCAGCGGGTTCAGCGCGGTCATCGGCTCCTGGAAGACCATGGCGGTCGTGCTGCCGCGGAGCTTGGCCGCGGACCGCTCGTCGAGGTCGACGATGTTGCGCGGGTCGTCGCCCACGTTCACCGTGCCCTCGGCGCGCACGGTGTCGGGCAGCAGCCCCATCACCGCCAGCGAGGTGATCGACTTGCCCGAGCCGGACTCGCCGATCAGGCCGACCCGCTCGCCGGCCGCGATGCGGAAGGTGAGGCTGTCGACGAGCGTCTTGTCGCCGGCGAAGACCGAGAGGCCCTCGACGTTCAGTGCGTTACCCATCAGCGGTTCCTCATTTTCGGGTCGAATCGGTCGCGGAGTCCGTCGCCGAAGAGGTTGAAGCCGAGCACCACCACCGCGATGGCCAGGCCGGGGAAGATGGCGAGGTAGTCGTGGGTTCCGAGGAACTGCTGCGAGTCGAGCAGCATGCGGCCCCAGGAGGGCGTCGGCGGCTTGGTGCCGAGCCCGAGGAAGGAGAGGCCCGCCTCGGCGAGCACGGCGATGGCGAAGTTGACCGAGCACTGCACGACGAGCATGCCGCTGATGTTCGGGAGCACGTGCCGCAGCGCGATAGAGAGGCCGGAGCGGTTCGCGGCGCGGGCGGCGAAGACGTAGTCGGTGCCGATCACCTGCAGCGTGCCGGCGCGGGCCACCCGGGCGAAGGCCGGGGCGGAGCCGATGCCGAGCGCGATCATCGCGGTCGAGGTGTCCGCTCCGAATACGGCGCCGAAGACGATCGCGATGAGCAGTCCGGGGAAGGCCATGACCACGTCGCTCGCGCCCATGATCAGCGGGCCGAGGCGCTTGGAGCGCATTCCGGCGAGGATGCCGAAGGGGACGCCGATCACCGCGCCGATCAGCACGGCGACCGTGCCGACGAGCAGGGCGATCTGCGCTCCGCTCATCACGCCGGAGAGCACGTCGCGGCCGAGACGGTCGGTGCCCATCGGGTGGGCGAGGCTCGGGAACATGAGGCGTTCGCCCGCCACCGATCGGATGGGGTCGTAGGGGGTCCAGAAGAGCGAGACGGCGGCGACGATCACGGTGATGGCGATGAGCGCACCGCCGATCACGAGCTGCAGGTCGGCCTTGGGGCGGCGCTTCGTGGTGGGCACCGCCATTGCGGTTGCGGGAGTCGTGGCGGTCATGCTGCCTTCCGGAGTCTCGGGTCGAGCAGCGTGAACGCCAGGTCGACGAGGAAGTTGATGAGCACGATGGCGATCACCAGCACCACGACGACCGCCTGCACGGCGAGCAGGTCGCGGTTCCCGACCGAGTCGACGAGGTAGCTGCCGAGGCCGGGGATGGTGAAGACGCGCTCGATGACGACGGCGCCGATGAGCAGGCCGGCCATCTGCACGCCGACCACGGTGAGCACGGGGATGCCGGCGTTGCGCAGGCCGTGGCGCACCAGGGCGCGGCCGGCGGTGAGGCCCTTGGAGCGTGCCGTGCGCAGGAAGTCCTCGCGCATGATCTCGAGCACCGCCGAGCGCACGTAGCGGGTGAGGATCGAGGCCTGCACGCTGCCGAGCGCGATCGCGGGGAGGATCAGGTGGCGCAGGAACTCCGCCCCCTCCGACGGAGCCGCCCAGCCGCCCGAGGGCAGCCAGCCGAGCTTGATGGCGAACAGGCCGACGAGCAGCACTCCCACCAGGAAGTTCGGGATGGCCACGCCGAGCTGGGAGATGCCGGAGATGATCACGCCGCTGGCGTAGCGCTGGCGCATCGCCGCGATGGTGCCGAGCGGGATGGCGATGATGAGCGCGATCAGCATGGCGGCCACCACGAGGATGAGGGTCACCTGCAGGCGGTCGGTCACCGTGGAGGTGATGTTCTGGCGGCTGAGGTACGAGGTGCCGAAGTCGCCCCGGAGCAGGCCGCCCACCCACTCGAAGTACTGGGTGACGAGCGGGGTGTTGAGGCCGTTCAGCTCGCGCCAGGCGTCGAGCTGTTCGGGTGTTGCCTGTATCCCGAGGGCGACCGCGGCCGGATCTCCTGGCATGACTCTCAGCAGCAGGAACACGACAATCGTGGAGACGAGCACGGTAGCGATGAAGTGGCTGATGAGGACGAGCATTCGAATGGCCACGGTCACCCCCTTTCGTTGGGATTACGTATGGAACGGATGGAGCTGGTGGAGCGGGTGGAGCACTACTTCCAGGTGATGCCGGAGAGCACCATCGACTCGGTGACCGAGTTGCCGGCGATGCCGGTGAGGTCGGCCGAGGCCACGACGATGTTCGGGAAGAGGAACAGCGGCACGGCCGGCACGTCCTCGGCGATGATCTTGCTGACCTCCTTCATACCCTCGACCCACTCGTCGTAGGGGGCCTGGTCGGCCGCCTCGACGAGCGGTGCGATCTCGGAGTTGTCGTAGCCGATGTAGTAGGTCGGCACGTTGAAGGTCGGCAGGAGGTCGCGGGCCTCGGACGCGCGGATGATCGACGCCTGGAACTCGTGCTTGTTGAAGACCTTGTCGAGCCAGACGGCGGGGAACTCGGTGGAGTTGATCGTCGCGGTGATGCCGACTTCGGCGAGCTGCGAGACCAGGACCTCGGAGACGGCGGTGGCGTAGGGACGGGTCGGTACGTCGAGCTGGATCTCCAGGTTCTCCACGCCGGCCTCCTCGAGCAGTTCGCGGGACTTCTCGGGGTCGTAGGCGTAGAGGTCGTTGAGGTCCTCGTAGTACGGGTCGGTCGGGGGGACCATCGCACCGATGAGCGTGCCGTAGCCGGCCCACGCGGTGTCGAGGAGTGCCTCACGGTCGATGGCGTAGGCGACGGCCTGGCGCACCCGGAGGTCGTCGAAGGGCGCGGTCTTGTTGTTCATCGGCAGGATGATCTCGCCGGTGGACGTTCCGTTGATGACCTGCATGGCGTCGTCCGACTCGAACTGCGAGACGAGGTCGGGTGCCTGCATGTCGTAGAGCATGTCGACGTCGCCGGCGCGCAGGGCGTTGGTGCTCGCCACGGCGTCGGCGAAGTAGCGCACGGTGATGTCCTCCATGCCGGGAGCCTCGCCCCAGTAGTCCGCGCGGGACTCGAGCGAGATGTGGTCGCCGACGACGAACTCGGTGACCGAGAACGGGCCGGTTCCCACGGGGGTGTTGGCGAGGTCGGCGACGCCGTCCTCGTCGAACATCATGCCGACGGTGCTGGCCATGTCGAAGAGCCAGGTGTTGCTGGGGCGGGTGAGCACGACGCGGGCCTCGGTGGGCGAGACGACCTCGACGTGGTCGAGGTACGCCATCTTGGCGACGTTGACGGTCCAGTCGGTCTTGACGCGCTCGAGCGAGAACTTGACGTCGTCGGCGGTGAACTCCGCGCCGCTGGAGAAGGTGACGCCCTCGTTGAGGACGAAGTCATAGGTCAGTCCGTCGTCGCTGACCGTCCAGGACTCGGCGAGTTGCGGCTCGAGCTCTCCGTCCTGGTTGACGGTGACGAGGCCCTCGTACACGTTGTTCATCATCAGCTGCGGGATCGGCGCACCGGAGGTGGTGGTGAAGTCGAAGTTGGCCGGCTCGCCAGTGATGCCGATGGTCAGGCTCGGATCGTGGCTGCCGTCGGCCGTGTCGGTCGACGCGCCGGCGCTGCAGCCGGCGAGCACGAGCATGGAGACCGCGGCCGCGGAGACCACGGCCAGTCGGGTGGAGATGTGTGTCAAGGTGCAACTCCCAGGGTCGGATTCTTGGTGGTGAGGGCTACTGGTCTGACCAGTATTTGGAAGGCTAGGATGAGTCCCAAGCAGTGGTCAAGCGGGGAAACAAACTTGTAACGTGCCCGAATTCCTACCGTTCTTTTAGGAGAAAAACGATGTCGTTTGTCGCCGTGCAGAAGGTCAGCGCATACGAATCCATTGTGGAGCAGGTCGAGAGTGCCATCGACAGCGGAGAGCTGAAGGCGGGCGACCGGCTCCCCGGCGAGCGCCAGCTGATGGCCGATTTCTCGGTGAGCCGCGCCGTTGTGCGCGAGGCGATGCGGGTGCTCCAGGCCACCGGGATCATCGAGTCGAAGCCCGGGGATCCGCGCGGTCCGCTCATCACCGCCTACTCCTCGAAGCAGCTGGAGAAGTCGATGGCGCGTCTGGCCTCGCTCGACGGTGTGTCCCGCGTGGAGCTGCTCGAGTTCCGCATGGTGCTCGAGGGGCACGCCTGCCTGTTGGCCGCCGACAAGCGCACCGACGCCGACCTCGAGCGGATGGACGCGGCGGTCCGTGGCATCGAGGCGGTCGTGGTCACCGGGGAGGGCAGCTTCGGTGCGGAGGTCAACCGCTTCTACGAGGCCATCCGCCGCGCGGCGGGCAACCAGCTGATCGAGGTCTGCGGCCGCGCCGTCGGCGGGATCATGAGCGCGCTCACCGAGCGCCGGCTGCTGACCGAGGTCGACCGCCAGGCGCGCATCACCCGCAGCCTGCACGACTCGCAGGTGCTCATCGAGGCGATCCGCCAGGGCAGGGCCCGCGACGCCGAGCGCATCTCGGTGCAGAACATCTTCCGCTACCACCGGGGCGACCTGACGCCCCAGGAGATCGACGCGCTCGCGACCCTGGTCGGCGAGCCGCCCGAGGACTGAGCGGAGCGATCAGGCACCGGCTCCCACTGCCTCGGTGAAGGCCCCGAGCACCGCAGCGATCGCCGGCGAGTGCTGCGAGCCGTGCCGCACGGCCGCGAAGACGTGGCGGCTGGGCGCGCCGGGCAGCTCCACGCGCCGCACCTCGGGCCGCTCGCTGCTGAGCAGCAGCTCCGGCAGGATGGCGACGGCATGGCCGGTCTCGACCAGCCGCATCTGCACCAGCAGGTCGGGCGACTCGTACTGCACCGTCGGCTCGACGCCGAGTGAGCGGATGGCGGCGACCACCCACTCCCTCGCGTCGTTACCCGACGGCTCCATCACCCACGGCATCCGGCGCACGTAGTCGACCCAGTCCTCGGTCGGCGATCCCGGTTCCGCGTCGCCGGAGGCCGGCGGGGTCACGAGCACCATCGGATCGTCGAGGAGGTGCACCAGGTCGATGCCCTCGCGGCGCCCGACCGGCCGGCCCGGATACTCCTCGCCCAGCACGAGGTCGAACTCGCGGGCGGCGAGCGCGTCGAGCATCCCGGCCGGCTCGATGTGGGCGACCACGACCCGCAGCTCGGGGGCGTCGCGTGCGAGCAGGTGCAGCGCACGCGGCAGCACGGCCAGGGCTGCGGTCTGGAAGGTCGCCATGCGCAGGGTGCCGCGGGCCTCGCCGCGCGCGGCAGCGATGTCCGCCTCGGCGCGCTCCATCTGCTGCATCAGGGCGGCGGCGTGCACCGCGAGCAACTCTCCCTCCCGGGTGAACCGGAGCCCTCGCCCGGAACGCTCCACGAGCGGGACCCCCACCTCGCGCTCGAGCACCTTGAGCTGCTGCGAGACCGTGGACGGACTGAAGGAGAGCGAGCGGCTCACCTCGTGCAGGGTCTTCCTGCGGTGCAGCTCGGCCAGCAGCGCGAGCCGGTTCATGTTGTACACGTCGCCTCCGATAGTTCGTGAACATCGAACAATATAGGCCGTAAACGTGCGCTTGTCCCGTACAACGATGCGATTCAGACTGATCGAGCACCCGCCCCGCTCGACCAGATCGGCAGTCCCATGGCCCCACGCCCCCACTTCCTGTTCCTCTCCGAGGCGGACATGATCGCGGCCGGAGTCGACAACCCGGAGCGCTGCGTCGAGGTCTCCGAGGAGGTGTTCCGCCTGCTCCACCGCGGCGACTACGTGATGGGCGGGCCCACCGGCAACAGCCACGGCCTCGGCCTCGTCTTCCCTGCCAGCTCCCCGTTCCCCGCCATGCCGGTCGCCGGCCCCGACCGCCGCTTCGTGGCGATGCCCGCCTACCTCGGCGGACGCTTCGATGTGTGCGGCAACAAGTGGTACGGCTCCAACGCGGCGAACCCGGCCAACGGCCTCCCGCGGTCGGTGCTCACCCTGATGCTCAACGACAAGGAGACCGGCGAGCCGCTCTGCCTGATGTCGGCCAACATCCTCAGCGCCGCGCGCACCGGCGCGGTTCCCGCGGTGGCCAGCCGCCACCTGCCGCCGACCGCACCGACGAGCCTCGCCGTGATCGGCTGCGGCGTGATCAACCGCGCGGTCGTGCGCGCGCTGCTCAGCCAGCACCCGGGCATCACCGAGGTCGCCTGCTTCAACCGCAGCCCGGCCAAGGCCGAGGAGTTCGCGGCCTGGCTGCGCGAGGACTACGGCCTGGCCGCGCGCGTCGCACGCAACGCCGAGGACTGCGTCGCCGGCGCCGACCTCGTGACGGTCGCCGCCTCGCGCACCGCGCCGCTGCGCGTGGAGGCGCACTGGTTCGCCCCCGAGGCCACCATCATGCTGAGCGGGCCGATGCAGGCCGACGACGAACTGTGGACGGGCAGCCGGGTGGTCTACGACCACATCGCCCTGCACGAGTCGTACGTCGAGGACGCCCGCGCCTCGAGCGACCTGCATGCCGCCTACGACGCGACCATCGGCGGCCCCTTCTACCGGCTCATCGACGCGGGGAGGCTGCCGCCCCTGCTCGAGTCCGAGGATCTCGGCGCCGTGATCGACGGGGCGAGGACTCCCCCGCGCGGCCGGCGCACCGTCTTCATCTCCTGCGGCATGGCCGTCTTCGACCTGGCCTGGGGCGCGGAGCTCCTCGCCACGGCGGAGCGCGAACGGCTCGGCCAGCGCCTCGACCTCTGGGCGTCCGAGTCGGTCCACTGAGTCCGAGTCGGTCCACTGACCTGGAACGGCACCTGCGCCGCCCGCCCCCACCGCACGCCGACAGCCCCCACAGGAGTCCGACATGAAGATACAGAACCGATCCCGCCTGCTCGAGCGGGGCATCCGCGAGTCGCGCGAGCTCGTTCTCGACGTCGTGGAGTCGACGCTGACGCGGGTCGACGGCTACGAGCGCATCCGCTCGATCACGAGCCTCGTCGGCGACGAGCTGCGCATCGGCTCGCGCACCTGGGACCTCTCGACGAAGGCGAACGTGTACCTCATCGGCGCCGGCAAGGCGTGCAACGCGATGGCGATGGCCGTGGACCATGTGCTCGGCGACCGGCTCACCCGCGGCATCGCCATCGTGAAGATCGCCGAGGACGGCGACCGCTTCGGCCGCACCGAGGTGTTCGTCGGCGGGCACCCCCTGCCCGACGAGGCCGGGCACGCCGCCGCGCTCGAGGTGCTCGAGCTCGTCGACGGCGCCGGCCCCGACGACCTGTTCATCGTGGTGGTGAGCGGCGGCAGCTCCGCGCTGATGAACGTGCCCGTCGACGGCGTCACGGTCACCGAGGAGGCCGCCGCGACCGACTTGCTGCTCAAGTCGGGCGCCGGCATCTACGAGGTCAACGCGGTGCGCCGCCACATCTCCCAGACCAACGGCGGCAGGCTCGCGGAGCGCATCGGCCGCACCGGGGCGGAACTGATCGGCATCGGGATCTCCGACGCGGTCGGCAAGCCCGCCACCGGGGACATCGGCGAGCCGGACACCGCGTACACGAGCACCCCGATCGGGCCGGACACCACCACCCTCGACGACGCCCGGCGGATGATCGCCGACTACGGCCTGCGCGACCGCCTGCCGCGGAGCATCGTGCACTACCTCGACTCGGCGGGGCCCGAGGCGGAGACCCCGACGGCCTTCCCCCACAACACCTACTTCGTCGTCAACACGCTGCCCGATCTCGCCGATGCCGCGCTCGAGGCGGCGGCCGAGCACGGCGTGCCCGCCCACGTGCTCACCACCTTCCTCGAGGGCGAGAGCAGCGACGCCGGTACCTTCATGGCCGCGCTCGCCCGGGAGATCCAGGCCAACGGGCGGCCGTTCGCGGCCCCCTGCCTGATCATCAGCGCCGGCGAGACGGTGACCTCGATCGACGACAGCTCGGTGATCACCGGCCACGGCGGCCCCTCGCAGGAGCTGACGCTCGGCTTCGCGCTCGCGGCCGCAGAGGTGCCCGGGGCGTGTATGTACTCGATGGACTCCGAGGGCACCGACGGCACGGCGGCCGCCGCCGGCGGGCTCACGGACTCCACGACGGCCGCCCGGGCCGAGGCGGCGGGCATCGACCTGCGCGCGTCGCTGCGCGGTCACGCCTCCTTCGAGGCCCTCTCCTCGCTCGGCGACGTCGTCGTCACGGGGAACACCGGCACGAACCTGTGCGACCTCAACATCCTCTACGTGCCCGCGCGCTGAGCCCCGACCACCACCCACGAAGGAACCTCCCCCGATGACAACGATCACCTCGGTCACCGCCCACCAGATCCTCGACTGCAAGACCCGTCCGATGGTCGAGGTCGAGATCCGCACCTCCTCCGGCCACATCGGCCGCGGTGCCGCACCCACCGGGCAGTCGGTCGGCATCCACGAGGCGGCCGTGCTGCGCGACGGCGACCCGGCCAGCTACAACGGCCTCAGCGTGCACGGGGCGGTGGCGAACGTGACGAACGTGATCGCACCGGCCCTCGTCGGCCGCGACATCGCCGACCAGGAGCAGTTCGACGCCATCCTCCTCGGCCTGGACGGCACCGAGCGCAAGAGCGAGCTCGGCGGCAACGCCGTCTACTCCGCCTCCGTCGCCTTCCTCCGCGCCTCCGCCGCCGAGGCGGGTCGCCCCGTGTACCGTCACATCGCCCGGGACGAACTGCGCACGATCCCGGTGCCGAGCTTCAACATGGTCAACGGCGGCCGCAACGGCGACATCCTGCAGGCCTTCAACGAGTTCATCGTGGTTCCGCACGGTGCGGGCAGCATCGAGCGCGCGGTCGAGATGGGCGTCACCCTCTTCCAGCAGCTCGGCACGACCATCGAGGCGTTCACCGGTCGCCCCGCGGGGGTCGCGAAGTCCTACGGCTACACGGCGCCCTCCGACGACCCGCGCGTCGTGCTCGGCCTGATGCGCGACGCCGCGGAGGCCTGCGGCTTCGCCGACCAGGTCTCCTTCGCCCTCGACTGCGCCTCGAGCGAGATGTACGACAGCGCCACGCAGAGCTACGAGCTCGCCGGGGCACGCGTCTCCGCGGCCGAGCTCGTCGAGTTCACCCGCGGCCTCACCGAGGACTTCGACCTGCTCTTCGTGGAGGACCTGCTCGACGAGGACGACTGGGGCGGCTTCTCGCTCGCCGTCGAGCGGCTGCCCCGCACCCTCGTGCTCGGAGACGACCTCATCGTCACCAACCGCGGCCGCCTCGACCGCGCCATCCAGGAGCGCGCGGTCGACGGCTTCGTGCTGAAGCCCAACCAGGTGGGCACCATCACCGAGGCCCTGGACACCTTCGACGTCGCGACCGCGCACGGACTGGTCGCGACGCCCTCCGGCCGTTCCGGCGGCGTCATCGACGACATCGTGATGGACCTCGCCGTCGGCCTGCAGGTGCCGTTCCAGAAGAACGGCGCGCCGCGCTCGGGCGAGCGGATCGAGAAGCTCAACTTCCTGATGCGGGCCGGAGACGACATCGCCGGCTCCGAGCTCGCCTCCCTCGCGGGCGTGTCGCGCTTCTAGCGCGCGATCTTTCCGAGCGCGAGCGCGACGAACGCGTGCCGGGTGGCATCCACCCGGCACGCACTGCCGGAGCCGCGCGGCCCCGGCGGATCGGCTCAGACCGCCAGCGCGGTGAGCGCCTCGTCGATGATCGCCAGGCCCTGGGCCACCTCGTCGGGGGTGACCACGGCGGGCGGCACCACGTGGATGCGGTTGTCCTGCACGAACGGCACCAGCCCGCGCGCGAAGAGGTCGGCCTTGAGCGCGGCCATCCTCGCGGGCGCGAGCGGCTCGCGGGTCTCACGGTTCTCCACCAGCTCCACCGCCCAGAACACGCCGCTGCCGCGCACCTCGCCGATGAGCTCGTGCTTCTCCTGCAGGGCGGCCAGCCCGGGCGCCAGGTGGTCGGCGCCGATCGAGGCGGCGTTCTCCACGATGCCCTCCTCCTCCATCGCGCCGATGGAGGCGACGATGCTGGCGGCTGCGAGCGGATGACCGGAGTAGGTGAGACCGCCGGGGAACACGCGGTCGTCGAAATACGACGCGATCGTGTCGGAGATGATCACCCCGCCGACGGGCACGTAGCCCGAGTTGACGCCCTTCGCGAAGGTGATGAGGTCGGGCTTCACGTCGAAGGCGTCGAAGGCGAACCAGTTGCCGGTGCGGCCGAAGCCGGCCATCACCTCGTCGAGGATCAGAACGATGTCGTAGCGGTCGGCGATCGCGCGCACGCCCGACAGGTAGCCGGGCGGCGGGGTCAGCACACCGGCGGTGCCGGGGATGCTCTCGAGCAGGATGCCCGCGATCGAGGCGGGACCCTCGGCCTGGATGAAGCGCTCGAGGTGGCGCAGCGCGCGCTCGGACTCCTCCTCCGGGGTGGTCGCCCAGAACTCGCTGCGGTAGAGGTACGGGCCGAAGACGTGCACGTGGGCGCGCGAGAACTCGTTCGGGATGCGGCGCCAGTCGCCGGTGGCGACAACGGCCGACCCGGTGTTGCCGTGGTACGAGCGGTAGGTGGAGATGATCTTGTCGCGCCCGGTCACCTGGCGGGCCATGCGGATCGCGTTCTCGTTGGCGTCTGCACCGCCGTTGGTGAAGAACACCTTGTTCATTCCCTCGGGGGCCTTCGACGCCACCTTCTGCGCGGCGAGTCCGCGGGTGAGGTTGGCGGTGGCCGGCGCCACCGTCGCCAGCAGGGCGGCCTGCTCCTGGATGGCCGCCACGACCTTCGGGTGCTGGTGTCCGATGTTCACGTTGACGAGCTGGCTGGAGAAGTCGAGGTAGCGGTTGCCCTCGTGGTCCCAGACCGTGCTGCCGAGACCGCCCTCGATGACGAAGGGCTTCAGCGATCCCTGCGCGCTCCAGGAGTGGAAGACGTGGTCGCGATCGAGGTCGCGTACGGCGGCGTTGTCTGTTGTCATGTGCCCATCCTGCCCACTCGACCCGGGCATCCGCTGTTCGGATTTGTCTAATCGTGCTGGGTAGCATGGACAAACTGCTAGCGAGGAGCCGCCATGCCCACCACGATCCGTGAGCTGCTGAGGGACGACCGTTTTCGGCTGCGCCTTGTCGTCGACGTGCCGACCGGGCTCGACGCGCCCATCGTCTGGGTGCACAGCAGCGACCTGCCCGACCCGACTCCCTGGCTCGAGGGCGGGCACCTGCTGCTCACCGACGGCGACCAGATGCGTCCGGGTGTTCCCGCCGGGTCGATCGACGCCTACGTGGCGCGGCTGCGCGAGAAGGGGATCCTCGGGCTGGGGTTCGCGACGGGCATCATCCACGACGCGCTGCCGGAGGCGCTGGTCGCCGCGTGCGAGGCGCAGGGGCTCCCGCTGTTCGAGGTCGCCGACCGCACGCCGTTCATGGCGATCATCCGGCACGTGGCCGACATCTCCGCCCGCGACTCCCGGGAGCGGCTCGAGTGGTCGCTCGCCGCGCAGCGCTCGCTGGCCAGGGCGGCGCTGCGACCCGACGGGCTGCAGGCCATCCTCCGGGAACTCGAGAACCGTCTCGGCTGCTGGGTCGCTCTCTACGACGGGCTGGGCGACCGGGTGCGCGCATCCGCCGGAATCACGATGCCCGAGGAGCTGCGCGGCGAGGTCGAGGACGCGGTGCGGCTGGTGCTCTCCCGCGGGACCCGCAGCGGCGCGCGGCTCAGCGCGGCCGACGGCGAGGTGACCCTGCAGACGCTCGGCCAGCGCGACAACCTGCGCGGTGTGCTCGCGGTCGGCACGCGCGCGCCGCTCGACCCGGCGGGCAACGACCTCGTCGCGAGCGTGATCGCCCTCGCCAGCATCTCGCTCGAGCAGAGCCGCAGCATCGAGGCGGCGCGGCTCGACCTGCGCACCGGGCTGCTCGAACTGCTGCTCGCCGGGAGCACCGAGGTGGCGCAGCGCACGGCCCGACGGCTCTGGGGCCGGCTGCCGCCGGAGCCGGTGCGGCTGTCGGTGACGCCGATGGCCGACGTGCCCGTGGCGTTCCTCACCGAGCTGGAACTGTTCGCGGAGCGCAACGGCTCCCGGCTGTTCTTCGCGCAGCGCGACGAGGAGCTGATCCTGGTCGCGCACGACGACGAGGTGGTGCCTGGCATGCTCGGGCGACACCGCCTGCTCGCGGGGGCGTCCGCGCCGGTGGAGTGGCGCGAGCTGCGGCGCGCGCTGGGCGAGGGCCGACGTTCGCTCGGCCTGGCCGGCCCCGAGCGCCCCTTCGTGCGCTTCGACGACGTGTCGAGCGCCGGGATGTTCGGCCTGCTCGAGCGGGCCGGCGCCACCGAGGTGGCCCGGCGCACGCTCGAGCCGCTCACCGCGTCGGGGCGGCCGGACGCCCAGCTGCTGCTGGTGAGCGCGGCCACCTGGCTGCACTTCAACGGCGGCTGGGACCCGGCCGCCCGCCGCCTCCAGGTGCACCGCCACACACTGCGCGCGCGGCTCACCCTGGTGGAGGAGGCGCTGTCGCTCGACCTCTCCCGCTTCGGCGACCGCGCGGAGCTCTGGGCGGCCCTGCGCTTCGGCGGCGTCGAGCCGCTCGTCTAGTTCTGCGGGAAGCCTAGGTTGATGCCGCCGTGGCTCGGGTCGAGCCAGCGTGCCGTGATCGCCTTCTCGCGGGTGAAGAAGTCGAAGCCCTGCAGACCGTAGGCCTTCGAGGAGCCGAAGATCGAGTCCTTGAACCCGCCGAAGGAGTAGTACGCGACCGGAACCGGGATGGGCACGTTGATGCCGATCATGCCGACCTCGATCTCGTTCTGGAAGCGGCGGGCCGCTCCGCCGTCGTTCGTGAAGATCGCGGTTCCGTTGCCGAAGGCGCCGGAGTTGATCAGCTCCACGCCGTCCTCGTAGCTGGCGACGCGCACCACCGAGAGCACCGGTCCGAAGATCTCCTCTGTGTAGACGCGGGAGTCGAGCGGCACCTTGTCGATGAGCGTCGGGCCGAGCCAGAAGCCGTCGGCCGCGCCGTCCACCGTGATCCCGCGGCCGTCGACGACGACGTCCGCGCCGTCGGCGATCGCGATGTCGATGTAGCCCGCCACCTTGTCGCGGTGCTGCCGGGTGACGAGGGGGCCCATGTCGCAGGAGCGGCGTCCGTCGCCGACCGTGAGGGTCGACATCCGCTCGCTGATCTTGGCGATGAGCTCGTCGGCCACTGGCTCGACCGCGACGACCACGGAGATGGCCATGCAGCGCTCCCCCGCGGAGCCGAAGCCGGCGTTGATGGCGGAGTCGGCGACCAGGTCGAGGTCGGCGTCGGGCAGCACCAGCATGTGGTTCTTCGCCCCGCCGAGGGCCTGCACGCGCTTGCCGTTCTTCGCCGCGGTCTCGTAGATGTACTGTGCGATCGGCGTGGAGCCGACGAAGGAGATGCTCTTCACGTCGGGGTGCTCGAGCAGGCCGTCGACCGCCACCTTGTCGCCGTGCAGCACGTTGAACACGCCGTCGGGCAGGCCGGCCTCGGTGAAGAGCGCGGCGAGCCAGTTGGCCGCCGAGGGGTCCTTCTCGCTCGGCTTGAGCACCACGGTGTTGCCCACCGCGATCGCGATCGGGAAGAACCACATCGGCACCATCGCCGGGAAGTTGAAGGGGCTGATGATGCCGACCACGCCGAGCGGCTGCTTGGTGGAGTAGACGTCGACGCCGGTGGAGACCTGCTCGGAGTACTCGCCCTTGATCAGGTGCGGGAAGCCGGTGGCCAGCTCGACGACCTCGAGGCCGCGGGTGATCTCGCCGAGCGCGTCGGAGATGACCTTGCCGTGCTCACTCGTGAGGATCTCGGCGAGGTCGCCCTTGCGCTCGTTGAGCAGCTCGCGGAAGCGGAAGATCACCTGCTGGCGCTTCGTGATCGAGGTGTCGCGCCAGGCGGGGAAGGCGGCCTTCGCTGCGGCGACCGCGGCGTCGATCTCGCTCTGGTCGGCGAGGGCGACCTGCTTGGTCTGCTCGCCGAGGGCCGGGTCGAAGACCTCGGCGGTGCGCCCGCTCGCACTGACGACGGTGGCGCCGCCGATGTAGTGCTGAACGATCGGGAGGGTGGTCGTATCGGTCATGTCATTCCTCGATCGGGTGCTGCGGAAGGGGGTTGCCCCCACACTAGGAGTCGCCGGGCGCGCGATGTGTACGACTATGTCGAGAGCGGATGGCCGGGCTGGACAAAGTGGCAGAGTCCACCGAGGCCGCACGGTCGAGCGCGCACCGCGTCGATCGGGCAGAGTTGGTGGGTCGCACCCGACGCCCTGTGCCCGGTGCCCTGTGCCCTGTGCCCTGTGCCCTGTGCCCCCGCCCTATATAAGGAGAACAATGTCTGTCACCTCGCTGCTCGACCTGCAGGTCGCACCCGCCTCGATCGCGGACGCGCCCGCCGTGATCTCGGGCGTTCTCGCCGCCACCCGGGCCTTCGACGGCTGCCTCGGCGTCGATGTGCTGATCGACACCGCTGACCCCGCCCACTTCGTGGTGGTCGAGACCTGGGCGTCCCTCGCCCACGACGACGCCTACCGCGCCTGGCGCGCCACCCCGGAGGGCGCGAGTGCCCTCGGCAGCATCCTCGCCGCCGCCCCCACGCTCACCCGCTTCGAGCGCGCCGAGGCCTGAGCGCCCGCGCGAGCGTCAGCGCGTCTCGAGCACCTCGATGTAGTGCGGGTTGTGCATGATGCCGAGCACGTTGCCGAAGGGGTCGATCACAGCGGCGCCCACGAAGTTCTCGCCGAAGTCGCGCGGGGGCTGGTGCGGGGTGGCGCCGAGCTCGATGAGCCGGTCGTACGCCGCCTGCGCGTCGTCGACGTGCCAGTAGACGATCGCGCCGCCGGGGGTGCCGCTGCCCTGGTCGGCGCCGCCCTGCTCAGCACCGCTTTGATGTGCACTGAGGTCGGGCAGGAATCTGCTGTCGAGAATGCCGAACTCGTGCTCGTAGTCGCCCACGCGGAACTCGACGTATTCGGTGCGGTTGAAGTAGGGCTCGATGCCGAGCACCTCGGTGTACCACTCGCGTGCCGCGGTGAGATCGGCCGCCTGGTAGGCCACCGTGGTGAGTCCTCGCAACATGGGTTCGTCCTTTCGCCGGTGAAAGTGATGCCGTACTCCCGACGCTAGACCCGGCCGCCGACATCCCGGCAGGGGGCCCGATGAGTCCCGCCGACGCGCCGCGCGGCTACGTCGCGGGCATCCGCTTGCTCAGCACGGAGGAGAGCAGCGCGACCACGACGCCCGCCAGCGGCACGACGAACAGGCCGACGCGCAGCGAGCTGGCGTCGGCGATCAGCCCGACGATCGGCGGCGACAGCAGGAAGCCGACGCGCATGAGCCAGCTCACGATCGTGAGCCCCGAGCCGGGCTTGAGGCCGGGCAGCTCGTCGGCCGCGTGCATCGCGGCGGGCACCAGGGTGGCGATACCGAGACCGGCGGCGGCGAAGCCGACGATGGTGCCGGGGATGGTCGGGAAGAGCAGGGCGAGCCCCATGCCCAGCGCCGCGATGATGCCGCCGGTGCGTGCCACGGCGCGCTGGCCGAAGCGGTCGACGAGCCGGTCGCCGATGAGGCGTCCGACGAACTGCGCGCCGACGAGGGCGATGAAGCCGAATGCGGCGACCGAGGCGCCGGCGCCGAGCGAGCCGGAGAGGTAGATCGCGGCCCAGGTGCTTCCGGCGTCCTCCACGACGGAGCCGCTCGCCGCGATGAGCACCAGAGCCACGAGCAGCGCGTACTTCGCCACGCGCGCGCCGTTCACCGAGCGGATCTTCGCGGTCGGCGAGGCGGCGGCGACCTCCTCAACCGGTTCGGGTCCGCGCAGCATCAGGCGGTAGGCCACCATGCCCACGACGCCGAACAGCAGCGCGGATGCGCCCAGGTGCACGCCCAGCGGCAGGCCGAGGCCGGCGGCCGCGGCGCCCATGAGCCCGCCGAGCACGGCGCCGATGCTCCACACCGCGTGGAAGGAGTTGAGGATCGAGCGCCCGTAGAGCCGCTGCACGCGCAGGCCGTGCGAGTTCTGCGCCACGTCGGTGATCGCGTCCATGGCCCCGGCCAGGAAGAGGGCGGCGGCGAGCAGCGCCCACTGCGGCGAGAGTCCGGCGGCGAGCACGCCCACCGCGGTGAGGATCGTGCCGGCGACCGCCACCCGCGACGATCGGAAGCGGCGGATGAGCGCGCCCGCGGCGAGGCCCGCGACGAGGGCTCCGAGCGGGAACGAGGCCACCGCGAGTCCGAACTCGGCGTTGCTCAGCCCGAGCGCCTCCTTGATCGCGGGGTAGCGCGGCAGCAGGTTGGCGAAGATCGCGCCATTGGTGAGGAAGAGCAGGGCGACGGCGACGCGGGCGCGTCCCGCCTCGCGGCTCACGGGGGAATTCGTCACTGAAGGCAACCTCTCTGGAAAGACAGGTACGAACGTACGCTAATTGCGTACACTTGTACACATGCCCTCAGAATATTTCGCAGGAGACAGCAGGAGCAATCGAGAGCGGATGCTCGCCGGAGACCTCTACATCGCCGACGATCCAGAGATCGCCCGGGAGACGCTCCGTGCCGCACGCCTCGCCGCCGAGTACGCCACCGCCCACCTCGCCGATCCGGTGGCCGGCCGCGGGATCCTCGTCGACCTGCTCGGTTCGCTGGGCGAGGGTGCGCAGATCCGGCCGCCGCTGTTCGTCGACTACGGCAGCTACATCACCGTCGGCGCGAACACCTTCATCAACTACAACCTCACCGCGCTCGACGTGGCGCCGATCACCATCGGCGCCGACTGCCAGATCGGTCCGAACGTGCAGCTGCTCACCCCCACCCATCCGGTGGAGCCGACGCCGCGGCGCGACAAGCTCGAGGGCGCGCGCCCGATCGTGATCGGCGACAACGTGTGGATCGGCGGCGGCGCGATCGTGCTGCCCGGGGTGACCATCGGCGACAACAGCGTGATCGGTGCGGGCGCCGTCGTCACCAGGGATGTACCCGCGAACGTGGTGGCCGTCGGCAACCCGGCCCGGGTCATCCGCTCGATCGACGAGGACTAGCCGATGGCCACCCGACGCGTCGACCCGGATCGCCGCCAGCGCATCATCGCCGTCGCCCTCGAGCTGATCGCCGAGGAGGGGGTCGCCGGCACCACGCACCGCAAGGTGGCGGCGCGGGCGGACGTTCCGCTCGGGTCGATGACCTACCACTTCGAGAGCATGGACGAGCTGCTGCGCGAGGCCTTCACGCTCTTCGCCGACCGGGTGGCGTCGCGGTTCGAGGAGCGTCTGGCGGCCGCGGTCGACCTGGCGCAGGCGACGGAGGCGGTGGTCGAGATCATCCACAACGACGTGATCCGGTCGGAGCAGGAGTTCGTGCTGCCTCTCGAGCTCTACGCGCTGGCGGCGCGGGTGCCGTACTTCCGCTCGATCACGCAGGGCTGGATGGCCCGGAGCCGTGCGGCGCTCGAGCTGCACTTCTCACCCGAGGTCGCGATCGAGCTCGATGCGCTGATCGAGGGGCTCACCATCCACCGCGCATTCGACGCCGACCCCTCGCCCCGCAGCACGACGGTGGAGGCGGTGGGGCGGATCGTCGGGGTGTAGCGCCGCGGGCGCCGGGCGCGCTGATCGCGCTGGTCGCTCTATTCGAACGGCCAGATCGGGCGGATCTCGATTCTGCCGAAACGCGCCATCGGGTGCTTCGAAGCGATGGCCACCGCCTCGTCGAGATCGGCGCAGTCGATCGTGTCGAAACCGGCGATCCTGTCAAGCGACTCGACGAACGGTCCCGGGGTGACGACGGTCTCGCCGCCGCGGACCGCCACCGTCACCGCATCGCTCGCGGGCCGGAGGCGGTTGCCGCCGGTGTGCGCTCCGCGTGCCTCGAGGTCGGTCACCCACTCCTCGATGTTGTCCTCGGCCGCCAGGTACGGCGGGGCAGTCGGGTCGGTGCAGACGAACAGCAGGAACTCCACGCGTTCTCCTCGATCACACGAATCGTGCAGCGCCAGACCACGCCGCATCGTGCATCGCAGAGTACCGGGGTTCGCTTCCCGATGACAGTGGCGAGGAGTACCGTCTGGCGCTATGACGCGCATCATCTACTACACGGCGACGACGCTCAGCGGGTTCATCGCCGACGAGAACAACTCGCTCGACTGGCTGTTCGCGGTCGATCAGGGCGGCAACGACGACCCGACCGAGGTGATGGCCCGCATGGGCGTGCTGGTCGAGGGATCGACCACCTACCAGTGGGTACTCGACCACGAGGGGCTGCTCGAGCACCCCGAGAAGTGGGCCGACTTCTACGGCGACCGCCCCACCTTCGTGTTCACCTCGCGCGAGCTGCCGACCCCCGAGGGTGCCGACGTGCGATTCAGGAGCGGCTCGGTGGCGGATGCTCTGCCCGAGTTGCTGAGTGCGGCCGGCGACCGCGATATCTGGGTTGTCGGCGGTGGCGATCTGGCCGGTCAGTTCATCGACGCCGGGGCGCTCGACGAGATCGTGCTCGCGGTCGCGCCGGTGACGCTGGTCGCCGGCGCACCGGTGCTCCCCCGGCGGCTCGAGTCGTCCGTGCTCAGACTGGAGAGTGTCGGGCAGATGGGGCAGTTCGCGAAACTGGTGTATTCCGTCGTCACGGCTTGACCGGAGCTCGGTAGTCTCCAGGTTGCGTTCGACTTCAGTGCTGTTCGCTGTACGACGTCAGTGCTGTTCGACGGCCTTCCGCTCGCGGAACGCGATCATGTTCATCCGGTTGGCGCACCGCACGCTGCAGAAACGCTTGGACCCGTTCCGTGAGAGGTCCACGAGAAGCCCGGTGCAGTCATCCGCTTCACAGACCCGGAGTCTACCCATCTCGTTCATGCGGATCACGTCGGTGAGGGCGAGCGAGGCTTCGACGCGGATGCGCTCCGCGAGCGGGGCGTCGGATGCGGTGGCGTGCATGTGCCAGTCGGAGCCGTCGTGCCGGGTGAGGAAGGGCAGTGCCTTCGCGTCGCTGAGCATGCGGTTCACCTCGTCGACGGCGGAGTCGCGATCCAGGGTCCAGACGTTCCGCAGCAGGTCGCGGGTGTGCTGCACGTCGCGAAGCTCGCGCTCGTCGCCGTCGATGCGTCCCGAGTAGGCGTAGCGCACCAGCAGTTGGGAGAGCTCGTCGGTGGTGGCGAGCTCGTCGCCGCCGCTGCGGGATGCGCCGGAGTCGGTGTTGCCGAGTGCGACGACGAACTCGAGCGAGTCCTCGGTGTCGGGGGCGAAGTGCATGTCGGATCCTTGTCGCGGGCGGTGGCCGTCAGGGGCATAACCACCATAGGGGGTGACTGGGCGCACCGGCCGAAAAGGGATCTGTCGGGGGGGGTAACCCGCCGCCTGTCCTGGTCGGCGCCTCCCGCGCGGGCTGCCGGTGAGCACCGATCGGGTGCCGATTGGGTCGGGACCGCTTGAGTACCGGGTGAGTACCGGGTGAGCTGCGGATGAGCGGCGGGCGGGGGGCGGGCGGG
>Ga0247729_10000349_pt1 | contig 20005 bp, 14 predicted proteins | sample UWRJL133311R2_FD_180958 | JGI IMG/M metagenome (GOLD analysis project Ga0247729, IMG submission 180958) | Plant litter microbial communities from Arlington Agricultural Research Station in Wisconsin, United States - UWRJ-L133-311R-2 | ecosystem: Environmental > Terrestrial > Plant litter >... | reverse complement strand
AAGGTGGTCGCCGGCACGGAGCGTACTAACGCGTCACGCACGAAAGCCGGTCGCGACCTGCTCCCCGTACCGGCGATGGTCGGAGTTCCGCGCCAGGGTACCGGCGACCCGGTCGAGGACGAAGGGTCGTCGCCGTACGACCGCCTGCAGCGTGGTTTCGTCGGCATTCTCGGCGCGACCCTGCGCCACCGCGTCCGCACGATCGCCATTGCGCTCGTCGTCCTGATCGCCACCGGCGTTCTCGCCGGAGGCCTGAAGATCGACTTCCTCAGCCAGTCCGGCCAGGGCATCCTCTCGGTCTCGCAGGAGATGCCGCTCGGATCGAGCCTCGAGGTGACGGATGCCGCGGCCACCAAGCTCGAGAAGGTTCTCGACGAGACGCCGGGGGTCGAGGACTACATCACCACGATCAGCTCCGGCGCCGGTTCGGGTTTCGGCGGCCCGTCGGGATCGGGAACCGCGAGCATCTCGGTAGTGCTGGAAGAAGACACCGACGAGGTCGCGATGCAGCAGGCGCTCGACGACGCATTCTCTGCGCTCTCTGACGTCGGCGATGTGACTGTCGGTGCGGCATCCGGAACCGGCCTCGGTGGCGACATCGAGCTCGTACTCACCGGCGCCGACCTCGAAGCGATGGGTGCACTGGGCGATGAGCTGGTGGAGAAGATCTCCGCGCTCGACTCGGTGTCGGCATCCGCCAGCAACCTGTCGGCCGACCAGCCGATTCTCAAGGTGGACGTCGACCACGTGAAGGCGGCCAGGTACGGCTACACCCCCGCCACCGTCGGCCAGGCGATCGCCAATGCCATCCAGGACGAACGCATCGGAACCCTCACCCTCGAGGGCGTCGAGCGCAACATCGTGATTGCACCGGTCCACCCCAATGCGACGCCGGCCGAGATCGCTAAGATCAGGCTTCCGGTGACGCAACTGCAGAACGGAATTGCGCAGCAGGATGCCGCCGACGACTACGCGGACGAGCAGAAAGACAAGGCCGACGACCAGACGGCCGACGCGAAGGCCGAGATCAACGACGGCATCGCCGAGCTGCGGGACACCCGCAGTGACACGCAGGCGCAGATCGACAAACTCGAGGACCAACTCGACGACGCCCAGGATGCCCTCGACGCGCTCGCCGCTGCTCCATGCGAGGTCCTGCCCGACGCCGAGACCCCGATTCCGGACTGCGCGAGCCAGCAGTACGTGCAGTTGTCGCAAGCGGTCTCGGCACTGAGTTCCGGTATCGCGCAGGCGAAGTCGGGGCTCGGCCAGATCGACGGTCAGATCGAGAGCCTGCAGGACCAGCTCGACTCGGTAGACGACCAGGTCAAGGACGCCGAGAAGGCCGCCGACGAACAGGAGCGGATCCAGAACACGACGGCCAAGGCCATCCGCGTCTCGGATGTCGCCACGGTCAAGCAGACGTCGACTGCCGCAACAATCACGCGCGAAGACGGTTCCCGCCAGGTCACCGTGTCGGCGACCCCGCAGAATGAGCAGCTCGCGGCGGCGACCGCCGACATCCAGGCGATCCTCGACAAGACCGACCTTCCGGATGGCGTCTCGGTCGCATTCGGCGGAGTCAGTGAGCAGCAGACCGAGTCGTTCACCCAGCTCGGACTCGCAATGCTCATTGCCATCGCGCTGGTCTTCCTCATCATGGTTGCGACGTTCCGCAGCTTCCTGCAGCCACTCGTGCTTCTCGTCTCGATTCCTTTCGCGGCAACCGGAGCGGTGCTCGCGCTGCTCGTCACGGGCACCCCGCTCGCGCTGCCGGCGCTGATCGGCCTGCTGATGCTGATCGGAATCGTGGTGACCAACGCGATCGTGCTGATCGACCTCATCAACAAGTTCCGCGAGGAGGGCGAGAGCCTGCGCGACGCTGTGATCAACGGAGCGCGCCTGCGCCTGCGTCCGATCCTCATGACCGCCGCGGCGACGATCTTCGCGCTCGTGCCGATGTCACTCGGCCTCACCGGAGGCGGCGTCTTCATCTCGCAGCCGCTGGCCATCGTGGTGATCGGCGGGCTGCTCAGCTCGACGCTGCTCACGCTGGTGCTCGTCCCCGTGCTCTACACGATGATCGAGAACCGCAAGGAGCGTCGCCGCGAGCGCACCGGCGCCCACGCTACAGCCGAGTAGCCGCTGGCGCGGTCAGCGGATGAGCCGCAGCCGCGCCAGCACCGCCGGACCGGAGGCGTCGAGCATCCGCCCGCCCAACACCGCGCCGCCGAACGCGACGCCCGCGCCGAGCACCAGTCCGGCGAGCAGCGCGACCCAGCCGAGCAGGGCCGATTCGATGACCAGCGCGACGATCGAGACTGCGGCAATCGGTAGGGTCAACGCACCGGTGACACCGGTGACGGCGTACGACCCGACGATCGAGACGGTCGCGGCCCCCGCCTGCGACGAGAACGGATTGCGCCCGGCGCGCGCAACCGGAACCACGATGCGCGCCGATGAGACACTCACCACCCCTACCGACACCAGCAGGGTGCCGAGGGCGAGGCCGAGCATCGCGGGCAGTTCATCGATCCGGTTGATGACCACGGCGACAACGACCTGCACGATGATGGTCGCGGGCGCTGCGACGATCACGAGAGCGATGGCACGGCCGAGACGGTCGTGCAGCCCGCGGACGCCCGCAGCGAGTTCGGCGGCGTAGGCCGTGCCGTCGTAGGACAACCCGGCGAAGACCGAGAGCGGAAGCAGCGACGCGACAACCGGGCCGATCGCGACAGCGATGCCATCGATGTGGAACAGGGTCCACCAGAGCAGCATAAGCGCGGGGAGCACCGGGATGAGGATGAGCTGGCGCGCCAGCCGCGCATCGCGGAACCAGTAGATCAGCGACCGGGCAGCAATGGCGCCGGTGGGTGTGCTCGGCATCACGCCGAGGGGTCCGAGCCTGCCTGCGCCAGCAGCCCGTGCCGGGCCTTCGCCGCGCACTCGCAGGCCGACGCCGAGGGTCAGCCGCCACAGGCCGACGAGCACGAGGAGGGTACCGAGCGCTATCCCGAGGGCGCCGAGCGCCGCAGTGGTTTCGCCAAGAGCGAGGTGCCCGGGAATCGACCACACGGCACCGAGCGGGGTCCAGGCGAGGATGTCGACGATCGCGTTGACGTGCGAGAGCAAGCTGCCCCGTCCGCCTTCGCCCCGCGGCGTTGCCGAGACGAGAGGAAGAATGAGCGCGAGCAGTACCAGCAGTGCGATACCGATCTGCGGCGCGCGCCGTCCACGAAGCAGCGTGCTGGCCGCCGACGTGACCAGCAGCGACCCGACAACACACGTCGCGACACCGATGAGGCCGGTCACTATCGCCGCGAGCGCCGACAGCGGGTGGTCTTTCCAGGCGATGGCGGTGCCGAGCGCCGCGATGATCGTGGCGATCCCGGGAACCCAGGTGACGCCGACGAGGAACAACGCCACCATCAGCTGGCCAGTACGGATCGGAAACCGGGCGAGCATGATCGGATCGAGAGTGCGGTCGACCCCGTCGAACAACAGCGGCACGATGAGCCAGCCGAGAACGAGGGCGCTGCCCCCGACGACCAGGGCGGCCTGCGTGGCCTCTGGGGGCGCGGCGGATGCGAAGACCAGTCCGCCGAGCACCGACGCGAGCAGGCCGAGGGTCGAGAAAGCTCCGACGATGACCGCGATGAGCTGGATCGTGTTGCGCCCGAGCGTGTTCGCCAGCACCCGGAAGCGCAACCTCAGGAGGACAGCAACCACGCGGGGCTCTCTCCGTTGCGACGTCCGCCGACCAGCTCGAGGAACCGGGTCTCGAGATCACCCGACCCTCGCACTTCGTCCATGGTGCCGGCGACCAGCACCCGGCCAGCAGCGACGATCGCGACGTGGTCGCACATCCGCTGCACGAGGTCCATCGAGTGGCTGGAGACCACCACCGTTCCGCCTCCCTTGACGAAGCCGTCGAGGATGTCGCGGATGTTCGCTGCCGACACCGGGTCGACCGACTCGAAGGGTTCGTCGAGCACGAGCAGGCGCGGGGAGTGCACGAGGGCGGCGGCGAGCGCGATCTTCTTGGTCATTCCGGCCGAGAAGTCGGCGACGATGCGGCCGGCTGCGTCTTCGAGGTCGAGCAGCTGCAGCAGGTCGGCGACGCGGCCCTTGAGCGTGGCGCGGTCGAGGCCGAACAACTGGCCGGAGAAGGTGATCAGCTGCTCACCGGTGAGCCGGTCGTAGAGGTCGACACCGTCGGCGAGGTTGCCGATGAGCCGTTTGGCTTCGAGCGGATGCTGCCAGACGTCGATGTCGTGGATGCGGGCGCTGCCGGCATCCGGGCGCAGAAGGCCGGTGGCCATCGAGAGCGTCGTGGTCTTTCCCGCACCGTTCGGGCCGACCAGGCCGTAGAACGACCCGGTGGGAACCGTGAGGCTCAGGTTGTCCACTGCGGCGGTGGGCCCACCGAAGTGTTTGGTGAGGCCACGGAGCTCGAGCGCATGCATGGTTCATCTTCCCTCACCCGCGCGCCCGCCGCTCGCACCCTCACTTCACCCAGCACGACTCGCCCGAAAACGCCCCCGTTTCGCGAAGAATAGGGCGCCTTCGGGCGAGCCGGATGCAGCTAGCGAACGGTGACCGAGCCGGTGAAGACGGCGTTCGTCGCTGAGCGGCCCACGTAGACCGGCACGCTGCCGCGAGGAGTGATCCACCTGTTGGTGTCGGTCTCCCAGTAGCTGAATGCCGCGCGGTCGAGCGGGATGGTCACGGTGCGTCGTTCGCCCGGCCCGAGAGTCACCTTCGCGAATCCGGCCAGGCGCTTCGGCGAGGTCGCCACCGGCGTCGGAAGTTCGCCGGCGTAGACCTGGACGACTTCACTTCCGCGCACCGAGCTGGTGTTGCGCACGACTACGCGCACGCTCGCCTTCGATGACGGATTCGACGACCTGAGGTTGGTCACGCTGAAGCGGTTCCAACTGAAGGTCGAATACGACAGCCCGTATCCGAAGGGGAACAGCGGCCGCACACCCTCCTCGAGGTACGCCTTGTAGCCGACATTGATGCCGTCGGCGTAGTCGACCTGCGGGTCATCGGCCCCCTCCCACGGGTTCGACACCGTCGATGGAACAGCGGTTTCACTGCGCGGATAGGTGATCGGCAGGTGCCCAGACGGGTTGACGGTGCCGAACAGCACCCGGGCGATGCTGCTGCCCTCTTCCTGCCCGCCGAAGTAGCTCTGCACCACTGCCGGCGTCGAAGACAGCCACGGCATCGTGACCGGCCCCGCGGTCGCGAGCACGACGACAGTACGCGGGTTCGCGGCACGTACCGCGGCGATCAGCCGGTTCGCGCTCTGCGGGAGCTTCAGCGAAACGCGGTCGCGCTGCTCGCTCTCGTAGGTGCGCACGTAGACGACGGCGACATCGGATGCCGCAGCCGCGGCCACGGCCCTCACCAGCGCTGGCGAGCGGGTGTTCGACGGTGTCGACCACTGCAGAAGCAGGGTGCCGGGCTCGAGGTTGTTGAGCGGATGACTGGCGGAGTACTCGATCCGCACCTCGACCTCCTGCCCACGGGTCATCGTGATCGGATCGGTGGTCGCTGACACACGCTGGCCGTCCTGGCCCTCGAGCGAGGCGACCAGCTCGTCGTCGATATACAGTTCGGCGTCGCCCCACCCGGTGAGTGACAGCTCGTAGTCACCGGCGCGCGGCGCCACCAGGAACCCGCTGTAGCGAGCTGACTGGCCGGCACCCAGCGGGTTGGAGATCGCCGGCGTCGGTTCCACCTGTGACGCGTACAACGTCGTGAAAGCCGGCTGGCCTCCGATAAAGCCCGTGTCGTAGTTCACCTGCGGATCGACACGGGTCACCTCCGGGTCACCGGAGAACGTCGTATTGCCCCAGTATTCAGCGGTCAGCCCGGTGCCGACTCGCGTGACCGGCGTGAGCACCGACGAGGGCACCGCCGTCATCGTCGGTGACTCGATCATGTTCGCGCCATTCACCAAGTCGTTTCCGGCTGCGTAGGTGACAACGGTGCCCGGGCGCACAGCCGAGCGGATGCCGTCGAGCAGCGGTACCTGGTAGGTCGGCGTGACGTGCGACGCTCCCCCAGCCGCGGCGGTCGTCGTGGCATCCGCGCCGATCACCGCGATCCGGTCGATCGAACGCGCGCGAAGCGGGAGCGTCTTGTTCTCGTTCTTGAGCAGGGTGACCGCCTGGTCCTGCACTGTGCGTGCGACCCGGCCGTGGGCCTGCACCGGGATCGCGGTCGCGGTGTAGTCGTTGTCGAACAACCCGATGCGGAACATCGTGCGAAGAATGCGCCGCACTGACCGGTCCACGAGGCTCTCGGGGATCTGCCCGCCCTGCACCGCGGAGAGCAGCACGTTGCCGTAGAACGCCGCCGTACCCGTCTCCAGATCTGTTCCGGCTTCGACGGACGGCTGCGTGCTGTGGATGGCTCCGAAGTCGGTGATGACGAATCCGCTGAACCCGAGCTGGTCACGAAGAATTCCATCGAGCGTGTAGTCGTTCTCACACGAGAACGTGCCGTTGATCTTGTTGAACGAACACATGATCGAACCGAGCTTGGCTTTAGTTATCGCGTCGGCGTAAGGCGGGATGTAGACCTCTTGCAGCGCCCGCTCGCCGACCACCGAGTCCTGGCCGTTGCCGCGATTGGTCTCCTGGTTGTACGCGACATAGTGCTTGAGATCGGCGATGACGTTCCTGGCCTGAACGGCCTTCACATAGGGAGTCGTCATCGCGGTCGTCAGGTGGGTGTCCTCACTCTCGGTCTCTGCGATGCGCCCCCACCACGGCGAGCGGATGATGTCGGCGTTCGGACCGAGCAGCAGGTTGTGGCCGGTCTGCTTGGCCTCGTCGGTGACGACTCGCGCGTAGCGCGTGGACAGCGACGGATTGAAAGTCGCCGCGAGCGCTTCGCCGGACGGCATGGCCGTCGCCGCGCCGCCGGTCGCCGGAAGCGTCCAGCCACGATCCGCGATCCCGGCCCCGGCATCCGCCATTCGCAGCGCCGGGATCCCGAGGCGCTCGATCGGGGCGTTGTAGTAGGCGGTCGGCGCATCGCCCTGGTTTCCAGTCATCAGCTCGACCTTCTCCTCGAGCGTCATCGCGGCCTGCAAAACCGCCGCACGCTCGTTGGCCGAGAGGGAGGTGTCCATCCACGGCGGCGAATCGGCTGCCGAGGCGACAGGGACCACTGCCGTCCCGAGAAGTAGAGCACCGGCTGCGACTAGGCCGCCGATCGTCCTGGCGAACCGGGTGCGGTTCGGCGAGTGCAGCGTGGATTGCATGGCAGAGCCTCCAAAACATCGTTGTTTTTCGAAGTGTTGGGCAGCTTACCTCGCGCCCCCCAAACGGGGGTATACCCGAGTCGCGAAAATGGGAATTGCTTCTGAGAATCGCCGCACGCACGACGACCTGCGCAGCCCCGCCTAGCGTGGGGGCACGGGGAGAAACGAGTACTGGTGGCTGACGACACGACTAACGGCGGGACGGATGCCGAACGGTGGCTCGTCATCGACGGCCGGCGTTGGCGGCGTACAGACCCTGCACTTTCGCCAGACCTGGTGGACGCCCTGAAATCCCATCTGGGCAAAGGCCGATCCGCGGTTCGTACGGCGAAGAGGGCGGGAGACGATGCCGCTGTGGCTGCGGCGCGCACCCGTGTCGGGCTGGCCAAGGGCGGACTTGGTGAGCGGGGCCCGAAGTGGTGGGACGAACGTGAGGCCGACCGGATAGCCCGGGCTGAGCGCGCACTCGCCGATCTCGACGCGCTCTAGCCCCGGGCTCGCCGGTTCTTATCGAGGTTGCCCCCCGACGGGAGTGCTACTTGTCGTCGGGCTCTCCACCAGAGACGGTGTCGCTGTCTTTTGTGGGTTCCGGGCTGTCGGTCTCTGAACCATCGCCGAGCGACTCGGTCCATTCCTTCTGCTCTTCGGTGATGTTCGTCGAGCCGTCAGGAGCCTCGGTGGGAGGGGTCGTTTCGTTGTCTGAAGAGGTCATGGCGCGAGCCTACTCCCAGCATCCTCGAAGCACCTCGGCCCGGTAAGCAAGACTGGGATCTTGCTTTGAACCCTCCCCAGAAAGGTCGCCATGGCCATCGACCGTCGCGCCAAGTGGAAAGAGCGCAGTGCGCTCGTTCGCCGCCTCCGCCTGCTCAGCAACCGGCATCCGCAGACCTTCACCGAGAAGGTGCGCTACAAGATGCTGCGCGATCGGCGAGCGCTGCTGACCACATTCGCCGACAAAGCTGCAGTGCGCGACTACGTCGCCGAGCGCGTCGGCGCCTCCTACCTCCCCGCGGCATACGGCATCACCGACGATCCAGAGCACCTGCGCCACCTCGACCTTCCTGACAGCTACGTCGTGAAGCCGACGCACGGCAGTGGTGCCGGCGTGGTGGTGAGCCCGAGCGCGCCCGCGGACGCACGGCTCCCGCCGGCGGAGTGGAGCTGGGTCTATCGCCACGTGCGAGCGGACGCTGCGCCTCGCGATCAGCTGGTCGCGATCGCCCGCAACTGGGCCACCAAGCTCTATGGCCGGGGCCCGAACCAGGAGTGGGCCTATGGCGGGGTTCCCCCGCGGGTGATCGTCGAGGAGATGCTCGAGGGGCCGGGAGGCAGCATCCCCGACGATTTCAAGTTCTTCGTCTTCCACGGCACGTGCCAGTACCTCCAGGTCGATTCGGGACGATTCAACACCCGGACGCAGGATTTCTACCGGCCTGATTGGTCACACCTGCCGATGAGCGGAGGTCCGCCCTGGATCGACCCGCCCCGTGCGCGTCCGTCACGCCTCGACGAGATGATCTCGCTCGCCGAGAACCTGGCCGGCGGCACCGACTTCGTGCGGGTCGACCTGTACCACCTGCCCGACCGCATTGTCTTCGGCGAACTGACCAGCTATCCGGCCGGCGGGGACAGCCCGTTCGAGCCGGCCAGCTTCGACGCCGAGTTCGGCAGCCACTGGACAGTTCCGCGTCGCTACCGCTGACTACCCGCTACTCGCCCCAGCCACCGAGGTAGGCGGCGAGTCCGTGCCCGGGGTCGATGGGGCTCAGGTCGAACGGCACTTGCTCGCTCGACCACGGTTCGCTGTCTGGCCACCGCCCGGCCCGGGACTCGGCGCGGGACGACGTGATGACGAGCTCGACGGTGTTGCCCAGCACAACGGTGCCCAGCGAGCCCCGCCCCACCCGCGTGCAGGCGTCGGCAAGCGCCAGCGCGTACGCGGACGCATCTGCCCGCCGAATCCGGAACGGCTGCGAAACCTCGACCAGCGTGCGGTACCGCCCATCGAATTCGTACGCCACCCGGCTGTCGTGGCGGAACAGCTGGCGGAACACCGGGTCGATCACGATTCGCGCCGTCGGAAGTGCCTGAAGCAGCAAATCGACGCACTGGTACAGTGCGGCCGGATCCCCCGCGGCGACCCGGACCACGACGTCCGTTGCAGCCGCAGCTATACCCCGCCCGGTCGCTCCGGGGACAGCGATGAGCGGCAGCAGCGCGAGGGTCTCGCGGTTCTTCTTCTGCAGGGCCTCGTCGCCGTCAGCCACGTCGCGCACCGCAGCGTCCGGTCCGTTGTGCCAGGCAACCGCGTCGCGAACGTGGGCGAAGATGGCGCCGGCAAGCCAGGCGCGGTGGGCCCACTCCCAGTCCTCGCCGCCGTACGAGGTGAAGCCCTCGTCGAACCCGCCGACCTCGTCGAAGAACCACCTGCTGCAGGCCAGCACGGCGCCGATCAGGTAGCGGTAAGAACGCTCGTCGCTGTCGAGAAGGTCGCGGCTGGACGCGTAGGCATCGACGAGCCAGGCCGGTTCGGGCAGCTCCCGCGCCGAACCAGTACCGAGCTCGGCGTGCTTGCGGTGACCGACGGTGACAGCTTCCGGCGCAAGCGCGGGCAGGCGCACCATTGCCGCAACGTATCCCGGTTCCGGCGTCATGTCGGCGTCGAGAAAACACAGGACGCTTCCGGATGCGGCCGCGGCCCCCGCATTGCGCGCGGCAGAAGCTCGAAAGCCGAGATCCTCCTGCACGATCAGGCGCACGGACTCCGGCACGCGCGGAGCGATCACGGACCCGTCGTCGACGACGATGATCTCGATCCTGTCGGCCGGGTGGGTCTGGGCGTCGAGAGCCGCGAGCGTACGGGCGAGGTCGTCGTGCTGCTCGAAATGCACGACGATAACCGAGACCATCGGTGCAACCTCGGGCTGCAGCCCATCGAGCACACTCCAGTCGTTGCCCGGAACGGTGAGACCGTACGGCGGCCGCGTGGTCACGCCGACATCACCGCTGCCCAGTACTCGAGGTACTGGTCGACAGTGTCGCGGGTAGTCGGTCGCACGTCGACGGCGGAATGCAGCCAGGTCGATTCCGGGTTCCGCAGGGCTGCCGCAACCGCGTCGACGAAGTCGCCTCCATCCACGAGGGTAAGAGTCCCCGGCCGCAGCGCAGCCATCTCTTCCATGTACCTGCTGCGCACCACAATCGGTCGTCGGCCCGCCGAGATCCATGAGGCAAGGGACCCGGATGCCGAAACATGATCGTGTGCGATGACCGGCACCGAGACGCGCCGGGCCCGCCGCACCAGCTCATCGTCACTCAGGTAACCCGTCACCTCGAAGGCCACTCCGCGCTGGCGAGCGGAGGCCTGGAGCGTGTGCACGTCGCCCTCGTGGCCAGCCGAGGCACGGCCGAGAGCGACGACCCACGGACGCGGCCGCGACATGGAAGGCGCTATCCGCGACACTGCATCGATTGCGCGCTCGTGTCCCTTACCCGGGTAGACGAAGCCGAGGATCGCGACGGCGCCGTCGGGTTCGGGCTGTGCGGCCGCCCAGGGTGACGACTGCACGGGCAGTGGAATCACCGCCGGCGCGGCATCCGGAGCCGTGAATTCCCGCAGCAGCTCGGCCTCGTGGCGACTGTTGCACACCACCGCCGTGGCGGCGGAGATGACCCGCCGGTAGCACTCGGCACGACGCCCCAGGTGCGTACCGTCAGACAGCTGCGGCACGTCGTGCAGGGTGACGATGACCCGGTGCTGAAGGGCTAACGCCTCGACGGCTGCTGCCGCCGAACCGGCGTCGGCGCCCCAGAGGCGGTCAGTGAAGTGCACGTGCACCCAGCCGGGCGCGCCGATTGGCGAGACGTCGAGCCGCGGACCCCGCACCGGAGTATGCGGAGCAACCTTGCGCACCTGCTCCGCGAGCTGGCGCGCGTAGGTGCTGACACCGTGCTCGGGGTCTGCGGTCAGGATGAGGGTCGGCGGCATCCAGGTCGAGGAGAGCACCGCGGGCATGAGGTCATCGGCGAGAGTCATGACAGCGCCAGCAATCGCAGCGCATCGGCGTGACGGGCGAGACCGGCGGCAACGACATCCGGATTCTCGAGGTACCACTCGAGGTGCAGCCGGTGCCTCTCAGCTTCGGTCACCTCGCGTTCGCCGACGATCCAGCTGTCGGACACCACCTCGTCGAGCTGCCAGGCGTCGATGACTGCGGCGCTCCGCGGTGCGTGGACGGAGTTCAGCAGCGGGCGACCCACGTCGGTCGGGTCGCCGGCGATCGCCAGCCGGTCGGATGCGCGCAGTGCGAGCTCGGTCCACACCACATTGCCGGGGTGGTTGATGGTCCGCATCTGGGCAAACGCAGGTGCGTCGAAGACGTCGGAAATCGGTACGGCGCCGTGGCGGGACTCCCGCGACCGCAACTGCTCACGCGAGAGTGCGGCGATGGCCCGGGTGGCACCGGCGGTGAGTTCAGGCAGCGGGACTCCGCCGGCTTCTGAGAGCGTTCGCAGGTCGTGGTACGGAACTACCGGCGGCGTCAGCGACGCATCGGACGGCGGCCGTACTATCGCCTGGGCCGGGTACAGCCCGGCAAACCGGATAACCGGGATCACGGCGGTGGCGCATTCGGACCGCACCCGCGAGAAGAGTTGCCGGGTGCCGAGCGGCAGCTGGTGGTAGTCGTCGCGCACCGGCTGGCTGATGAGCACGTCGGCCAGACCGAGCAGTCGGTCGAGGTACGGGAGGTCGTCGGCAGTGAGTTCGTGGACCGGCGGTAGCCGCACCCAGTCGACAGACGACGGCATCGTCTGCCGCAGCGATTCGGCCTGGCAGTTGCCGAAGACGATTCCCAGCCGAGCGTCGCCGTCGATCTCCCGCCCGTAGAACTCTGCGAAGTGCTCCCGACGCCCACGTTCCGCTTCCGCCCGCACTACTACTGGGTCGGGGGCGGGCGGTTGAGTGTGCATTCTGTCCAGAATGTCACGCGCCGCGATTCTCGCCCGTTACCTGACTTCTACCTGAAAATTCGCGACGAGTGTCCCGCTAGAGGGTGGTGGCGGTCCCGGTCACGCGGATGCGCCCGGTCGCGGGGATGGTCACCTGGATACGCGAAGGGCGACCGGTCTCAGCACCCTGCTCGACCTCGATGCTGGCGGGCACCTCGACGTGACCACCCGCTCGCAGGTAGTACCCGAGCCCGGCAGCGGCGGATCCGGTTGCCGGGTCCTCCCGGATCCCGCCACGGGGAAAAGGGTTGCGCGATGCGAAGCGCCCCGCGGCCACGCGGTGCACGACGGGCGTGGTGCCGTCCCACCCTTCGCGTTCCTGCAGCCGGAGTACGGCATCCGCATCGTGATCGAGCCTGGCGAGAACAGCCTCCCGCACGAAGACGATCGGATGCGGGTTGCCTCCCCGCACGAAGGCCGGCGGCAACTGCGGATCGAGATCGTCGCGCGAGAGACGTAGCGCGGCAAGAAGTGCATCGAGCTGGGCGTCGGAGAGCGGTTCGACCGTCGTGTCGACCGCGATGAGCGTCGCTGCCTCGGCGGTGACCTCGACCGGCACTTCGCCGGCGTTCGTCGCGAGGGCGATCACCGGGCCTCCCCCGCGGCGGGCAAGCGCAACACCGGAGGCAATGGTCGCGTGACCGCAGAACGCGATCTCGTCGCGAGGCGTGAAGTAGCGCACCCGCGCCGAGGTCGGCGTGATCGCTGAGAGGAAGGCGGTTTCACTGAACCCCAGGTCGGCGGCGATGCCCAGCATGTCGGCGTCGGAGAGCCCCTCTGCATCGACAACCACTCCGGCCGGGTTGCCCGACTGCGCATCGTCGGTTGTCGTGGTGAAGGCGCGGTAGGTGAGGATTTCCATGCCGTGACGATACAGTCCGGGCAGGTTCGGCCTCGCGGGCCAATTCGAGAGCGGTGGTTTGTGCGCACGGACGGCGACGGGTATTCGGGTTACTCGTCGTCGTCCGCGCTTCTCGACCCGGGGTTGCGAGTCGAGTGCGAAACGCACAAACGCTACTATTCCACGCGATTTGAAATGTGGCCAATGCGAAGCGTTCTACCTTTTGCGCAAGCAGAAACCCTGCTATCCCGGCCGTTTTACCCGTGAATCACCCCTGCAATCGAGCGACCGGCAGTCCTGGTAGCCACCGTTCTCGCCGGGCCTACTAGCCTCAACCGGGTGCTGACCGTCTCCCTTCCCACGCCTGAGCTCTGCGCCGCTTTCGGCGCCGTGCCCGACGACGTCGAGCTCGTGCCGTGGTCGATCGCCGAACGGTCGCCTGACCGAGACCGCATCGATGCTGTACTCGTGCCGAATCAATTCGACTCCCGGGTCGGCCTTCCCCTTCTCGCAGAGTTGCCCCGGCTGCGTTTCACGCAACTGCCGAGCGCGGGCTACGACCACGTCCTGCCGCTCATCGCGCAGGGGATCACCGTGAGCAACGGGCGCGGCATCCACGACGCCGAGACCGCCGAGCTCGCCGTGGGGCTGCTGCTCGCGTCGTTTCGCGGCATCGATGTCGCCGTGCGCGACATGGCCGATCGCGAGTGGCGCAGCATCCTGCGCCCCTCGCTTATCGGCCGCCGGGTAATGCTCATCGGCTATGGATCGATCGGCAGGGCGATCGCCGCCCGCCTGGAGCCCTTCGGAGTCGAGATCACCGCCGTCGCCCGCACCGAGCGCCACGAGGGTGGCCGCACCGTGCGGTCGTTCGACGCGCTGCCCGACCTGCTGCCGAATGCCGAAGCAGTCATCCTCACCGTGCCGCTCACTGACGAGACCCGGCACTTAGTGGACGAGAGGTTCATCGCTGCACTGCCTTTCGGGGCGCGAATCATCAACGTCGCGCGGGGCGGAATCGTCGACACGGATGCCCTGGTCGCGGCACTGCGATCCCGTCGCATTTTCGCCGCGCTCGACGTCACCGAACCCGAACCGCTCCCGAGAGACCACCCGCTGTGGGCGGCACCCCACCTCATCCTCACACCGCACGTCGGCGGACACACCACCGCGACCGAGGCCGGCACGCTTGCCCTGTTCCGCCGGCAGGTGTCCGCCCTCGCCGCAGACCGACCGCTCGAGAATGTGATCTCCTGACAGCATCCGCTCACCTCGCAACCCGGTAACCCGATACCCGAACCCGATACCCGAAAGGGGCCAACCCGTGGTCCTTCATGCCCGCCCGAAAAACGCCACGACTCTCGAGGAGTCACCCGCAGACGACAGTCGTTCCCGCCTGGTCCTCTCTGCGGACACCCTGTTCTATAACAACGGCATCCCTGGAACCAGGCTGCGCGACGTTCTCTCCGCCGCCAAGGTGTCGCGCCGGGAGTTTCGCAAACACTTCTCTGGCAAAGACGACCTGATCGCCGCGTACATCGCCAACCGGCACTCGCACGATGTCGAGATGTATGCCGCGATCACCGAGGTCGGCATGTCGAGCCACGAGGCGCTCGAACTCGTGCTCTCTGAGATCAGCACCGATCTGCATACTCCCGGCTTCCGGGGCTGCGCATTCATCAACGCCGCCGCTGAGTGCAACGGCGATGCTGCCGTGCTGCGGGCAGTCCAGTTGCACCGCGAGTGGTACGTCGGCGTGGTCACAGACCTCTTGCGCAGCAGCGGTCATCTCAGCCCGGCGGATGCCGCCGACGACCTCGTTCTCGCTCGCGATGGCGCGATGTCGGGTTGGTACAACGGCGACACGACGTCCACGGGCACGGCCCTCCGTCGCGTGGTGGATCGCGTACTCACCGACATCTCGTCGCTGACCCCCGAATCCCGGGTCGGTTAGCCGCCTCAGACGAACAAGAGCACGATCGATGTGGCGATCGCGAGCACGGCGACACCGGCGAGGATGCCCGCAGTGACGAGCAGTGTCTTCTCGTCGTGGGCGACGGCTTCCCAGTAGGGGAGCTCCGGGCGACCCTGGCGGTAGTGAACGTGAAGCACACCGGCGTCGCCCGGCGGGAGGTCGCCATCGTGCGGGGCCACGTGCAAGGTGCCGCTGTCGTCGATCCAGCGCAGCTCATCTCCCACCGCTTCCGCGGGCACGCGGTGCCATTTGCCGCGGGTCAGGCGCATGATCACGCCGATCAAGCCACAGGACACCGCTCCGACCAACCCGAGGATGGTCAGCAGCTCGGCGATGAGACCGATGGTCTCTGCGTGGTCCTGGGTCATTCGGCCGTCTCGTCAGGGGGCGCGACGGCTGGCGAGCGACCCGTGGATGTGGTCGCGATGGACCTGAGCAAAAGGATAGCGCCGACAGGTTTCGGGCATGAAACATTCGGGCGGCGCCAGGCAGTGCCCGGCGCCGCCCGAATGACTAGCCCTTCAGCTGCGCGAGCGCGATGTTCAGCTCGAGCACGTTGACCGTCGGCTGGCCGAGGTATCCGAGGTCGGGCGCCTGCACTCGGGACTCCACGAGCTCACGGACCTCGTCTACCGGCAGACCACGAGCATCAGCGACCCGCTCCACCTGCAGGCGCGCGTACTCCGGGCTGATGTGCGGATCGAGGCCCGAGCCGGATGCCGTGACCGCATCGGCCGGAATCTGCGCGAGCGGCACCCCGTCGAGTTCGGCGATGGCGGCCTGGCGCTCGGTGATCGCGGCAATCAGGTCTTCGTTCTCGGGACCATAGTTGCTTCCGCTCGAAGCCGAACCGTCGTAGCCGTCTCCGGCTGCGGACGGCCGCGACTGGAACCACTCGGGAAGCGCCGCGCCGTCCTCGTCGGTGAATGACTGGCCGATGAGCGACGAGCCGACGGCCTCTCCCCCGGCGGTGACGAGCGATCCGTTGGCTTTCGCGCCGAAGGCGACCTGGCCGATCCCGGTGATGACCGCGGTGTAGGCGATGCCGAGCACCACCGTGAAGATGAGCATCGCCCTGATGGCCACCCAGTACTGGCGGGCGGCTGTTCGTGTAGACATGTGTGATTCTTTCCAGTTCGTGAAGGTTAGAAGCCGGGGATCAGGGTGACCAGCAGGTCGATGATCTTGATGCCGAGGAACGGCGCGATGATGCCACCCAGTCCGTAGACGAGGATGTTGCGGTTCAGGATCCGCGACGCCGACAGCGCCCGGTACTTCACTCCGCGAAGGGCGAGAGGTATCAGCACCACGATGATGATCGCGTTGAAGATGATTGCCGACAGGATCGCGGATGCGGGCGAGTGCAGTCCCATGATGTTCAACAGGCCGAGACCCGGGAACACCCCCGCGAACATCGCCGGGATGATCGCGAAGTACTTCGCCACGTCGTTGGCGATCGAGAACGTCGTGAGAGCGCCGCGCGTGATCAGCAACTGCTTGCCGATCCGCACGATGTCGATGAGCTTCGTCGGGTCGGAGTCGAGGTCGACCATGTTGCCGGCCTCTTTCGCCGCCGACGTTCCGGTGTTCATCGCGACGCCGACATCTGCCTGAGCCAGGGCCGGCGCATCATTCGTGCCGTCACCGGTCATGGCAACGAGGTTGCCTCCCTGTTGCTCGCGGCGAATCAGGGCGAGCTTGTCTTCGGGCGTCGCTTCGGCGAGGTAGTCGTCGACTCCGGCTTCGGTGGCGATGGCTTTGGCCGTCAGCGGGTTGTCGCCGGTGATCATCACGGTGCGGATGCCCATCATCCGCAGTTCGGCGAAGCGCTCGCGCAGGCCGTCTTTGACGATGTCCTTGAGGTAGACGACGCCGAGAATGCGGCCCGCACCGTCGGCAGAGCGAGTGGCCACGACGAGCGGGGTTCCGCCGGCGTTCGAGATGTCGGCGATGAAGCCCTGGAGTTCTTCGTGCTCACTGCTGGCCAGCCTCGTGCCTTGTTCGACCCAGGCGATCACGGCCGACCCGGCTCCCTTGCGAACCTGTGACCCGTCGGCAAGATCGAGACCACTCATCCGCGTCTGGGCCGTGAACGGCACGATTTCGCCCGTCGTCAGCTCGCTCTTGGTGAAGCCCTGGGCCGACGCGAGGTCGACTATCGACTTGCCCTCCGGCGTCGGGTCGCTGAGCGACGAGACCGCGGCCGCCTGGACGAGCTCCGCGCGGTCGACTCCGCTCATCGCGGTGAACTCCGCAGCCTGGCGGTTGCCATAGGTGATGGTTCCCGTCTTGTCGAGAAGCAGGGTTGTGACGTCGCCCGCTGCTTCCACAGCGCGGCCCGACATCGCGAGCACGTTGCGCTGCACCAGCCGGTCCATGCCGGCGATGCCGATGGCTGACAGCAGTGCGCCGATCGTGGTCGGGATGAGGCAGACGAGCAGGGCGATGAGCACCGGGATGCTCACGGCAGCGTTCGAATAGCTGGCGATCGGGTTGAGCGTGTGAGCGACGACGACAAATACGATCGAGAGACTCGCAAGCAGGATGTTCAGCGCGATCTCGTTGGGCGTCTTCTGGCGGGACGCACCTTCGACGAGCGCGATCATCCGGTCGACGAAGGTCTCGCCCGGCTTGCTGGTGATGCGGATGACGATCCGGTCGGACAGCACGCGGGTGCCCCCGGTGACCGCACTGCGGTCGCCACCTGACTCGCGGATGACCGGGGCCGACTCGCCGGTGATGGCCGACTCGTCGACGGAGGCGATACCCCAGACGATGTCGCCGTCACCGGGGATGAGGTCGCCGGCTTCGACCACGACCACGTCACCGAGCGCGAGGTCTGCCGAAGAGACCGAACCGGTCACGGCACCCGCGGCCGATGGGTCCCGGGTCTCGTCGTAGCCGGTGACTCGAGTGGCCATCGTGCTGGTGCGGGTCTTGCGCAGGCTCTCCGCCTGGGCCTTTCCACGACCTTCGGCCACGGACTCGGCCAGGTTGGCGAACAGCACGGTCAGCCACAGCCAGACGGCGATACCCCAGGTGAACGACGCCGGAACGGCGGTACCGCCTGAATCAGCGGCACCCCCGACGAATGGTTCGGCGATCGCGAGCACTGTTGTGTAGGCCGCTCCGATCTCGACGATGAACATGACGGGGTTGCGCCACATCTGGCGCGGATCGAGCTTGCGCAGCGCTCCGGGAAGCGCGGAGACGACCTGGGCGAGCGTGAACCCGCTCTTCGTGGCCGGCGCGGGTGCGGCATCTGGGGTCTGTTCCGGAACGGGGGTAGGGGTGAGTACGGACATGGTTTAGCGCAGCCCTTCAGCAAGCGGTCCCAGAGCCAAAACGGGGAAGTAGGTCAGTGCGGTCACGATGACCGAGACACCGAGGAGGAGGCCGACGAACTGCGGCCGGTGGGTGGGAAGGGTTCCCGCGGTGGCGGGAATCTTGTCCTGGGCGGCAAACGAGCCGGCGAGCGCGAGAACGAACACGATCGGCAGGAACCGCCCGAGCAGCATCGCGACGCCGAGCGCGGTGTTGAACCACGGGGTGTTCGCGGTGAGGCCGGCGAACGCCGAACCGTTGTTGTTAGCGGCAGACGTGAATGCGTAGAGCACCTCGGAGAACCCGTGCAGGCCGGGATTCCAGATCGAGGTTGTCGTGACGTCGTCGCGTACGGCGGGAACCGCGAAGCTCAGCGCTGTCCCGGCGAGGACGAGTGTCGGCGTGATCAGGATGTAGATGCTCGCGAGTTTGATCTCGCGCGGCCCGACCTTCTTGCCCAGGTACTCGGGGGTGCGTCCCACAAGCAAGCCAGCGATGAACACCGTGACGATCGCGAGCACGAGAAGGCCGTAGAGCCCGGTGCCGGTGCCGCCAGGGGCGATCTCACCGAGCATCATGTTGATCATTGCCATCATGCCGCCGAGCGACGTGAACGAGTCGTGCATCGAGTTGACAGCGCCAGTCGACGTCAGGGTGCTGGTCGAGCCGAACAGCGTGGAGCCCCAGACGCCGAACCGGTCTTCCTTGCCCTCCATCGCCGAGCCGGCGAGGCGGGTTGCTGCGCCGCCGGTGAGGGTCTCGAAGAGCGTCATCGCGGTGAGCGAGACGGCGAAAATCGTGGCCATCACTGCCGCAATTGCGTTGCCCTGGCGCTTGTCACCGACCATCTGGCCGAACGTGCGCGGAAGCGCGAACGGGATGGCCAGCATAAGCACGACCTGGAACAGGTTGGTCCACGGTGCGGGGTTCTCGAACGGATGCGCGGAGTTGGCATTGAAGAATCCACCTCCGTTGGTTCCGAGCAGCTTGATCGCTTCCTGGGAAGCGGCGGGGCCGCCGGGTACCGTCGCGGAACCACCCGTGATCGTCGTGACCTCGGTGAATCCGGCGAAGTTCTGGATGACACCGCCAGCGATGAGCACGATGGCTGAGATGGCCGCCAGCGGCAGCAGAAGCCGCAGGGTGCCGCGCGTGAGGTCGACCCAGAAGTTGCCGATCGTGCCCGAGCGACGGAGCGCGAGGCCGCGGATGAGTGCGACGGCGACTGCGATACCTACCGCAGCTGACACGAAGTTCTGCACGACCAGCCCGAGGAGCTGCACCGAGTAGCCCATGGTCACATCGGGTGAGTACGACTGCCAGTTGGTGTTCGACACGAACGAAGCGGCCGTGTTGAACGACAGCCCCTCGGGGATGGCGGGGAAGCCCAGCGCGAACGGCAGGATCTCCTGCGCGCGCTGGATGCCATAGACGAAGAGCACTCCGATGAGCGAGAAGACCAGCACGCTGCGCAGGTAGCTCATCCAGGTCTGCTCGGAGCGGGAGTCGACTCCGATGAGACGGTAGAAACCGCGCTCGACGGAGAAATCTTTCTTGGTGGTGAAGATCC
>Ga0247729_10000348_pt1 | contig 20025 bp, 23 predicted proteins | sample UWRJL133311R2_FD_180958 | JGI IMG/M metagenome (GOLD analysis project Ga0247729, IMG submission 180958) | Plant litter microbial communities from Arlington Agricultural Research Station in Wisconsin, United States - UWRJ-L133-311R-2 | ecosystem: Environmental > Terrestrial > Plant litter >... | reverse complement strand
GTTCCAGCTCGCCTGCACGACCTCGGGGCTGACGCGGGTGCCGAGGTTCTCGTCGAGGTTGTAGAAGTCCTTGTAGAACGAGGTGTAGAAGGCGAAGGGGTCGGCCTTCGCGCCGGCGACGATTCCGTCGAACACCTCCTGGGGGAGCCCGGTGGGGTTGTCGTCGGTCTGGAGCAGGAACGGCTCGATCGGGGCGAGGAAGGCGATCTTCGCGAGACGGTCGGTGCCGTAGGTGGCGGTGTAGCGGCCGACCTCGCCGGTGCCCATCGAGAAGCCGACCAGCAGCACGTCGTTCAGGTCCAGGGTCGTCAGCACGATGTCGAGGTCGGCGGCGAACGTGTCGTAGTCGTAGCCCTCGCTCGGCTGGCTGGACTTGCCGAAGCCGCGACGGTCGTAGGTGATCACCCGGTAGCCGGCCTCCAGCAGTGCCCGGGTCTGGGGTGCCCACGAGGCGCCGCTGAGCGGGTAGCCGTGGATCAGCACCACGGGCTGACCCGTGCCGTGGTCCTCGTAGTACAGGTCGATCGACGTGCTGTTCTCGGTACCGACTGTGATGACTGACATGGTGTCCTTTGTCTGTTGGTAAGTGGAATTCCGCAGCCGCCCGGGACTGGTGCGGGGCGACGTGTCAAGTCTGGATATCCCGCCCGCACGGCGCCCCGCGCTGGAGGACGGAGAACCCACGGATACGGACGCGCGGCGACGCGCGCATGTCAAGTGATTGGTGGCCGGCATCGGTGTGCGTAGGGTTTCGGCAGTACGCGACGCTGCGATGAAGGGCCACCCACATGACCGGCAGAATCCAGATCGACCTCTTCACCACCCTCGACGGCGTCGCGCAGGCACCAGGCGGCCCGGACGAGGACACCGAGGGCGGCTTCGCGTTCGGCGGCTGGCAGGCGCCCCTGATCGACGACATCGCCGGCGGGCAGATCATGGAGGGCATCCGGTCGACCGACGCCCTCCTCCTCGGCCGGCGCACCTACGACATCTTCGCCGCGTACTGGCCGCACCAGCTCGACGGGCCCGACTCCGAGATCGCGCGTGCCTTCGAGTCCATCCCCAAGTACGTCGCCTCCCGCAGCACGCCCGATCTGGGCTGGCGCGACTCCCACCTGCTCGGCGACGACCTCGAGGCCGAGATCGCCGGCCTCCGCGACCGGCACCGCGACGTGCACGTCATCGGCAGCATCGACTTCGCCCGCACCCTCGTCGCCCGGGGTCTGTTCGACCGACTGAACCTCTGGGTGCACCCGATCGTGGTCGGGGCCGGCAAGAGGCTGTTCGAGGCCGACGGCCCGCCCGCGACCCTCGAGCTGCTCGAGCCCCCGGCGGCGTCGGGGAAGGGCACGGTGCTGCTGCGCTATGGCTACGTGAACGGGACTCCGGCGACGGGCGACATGGCCCCCGGCTCCGAGTAGCGGAACGCTCCCCCGCTCCAAGCGCCTCACCCCGACGGTAGGGCAGTTCGTGCGTCGGGCCACACCTCGAGCTGGAGCCCCACGCACAAAGTGGCGCCCGACGTCGCTGGTCCCGCTACGAGGACGGCAGGGTGAGGATCTCGGCGCCGTCGTCGGTGATCGCGATCGTGTGCTCGCTGTGCGCCGTGCGGGCGCCCGTCGCGCTGCGCAGCGTCCAGCCGTCGGCGTCGGTGACGAGCTCGGCGGTGTCGACCATGATCCAGGGCTCGAGCGCGAGCATCAGCCCGGGACGGAGCGTGTAGCCGCGATTGGGGCGTCCGTCGTTCGCGACGTGCGGATCCTGGTGCATCGTGGTGCCGATGCCGTGCCCGCCGAACTCCATGTTGACCGGGTAGCCGGCCTCGGTGAGCACCGAGCCGATGGCGTGCGAGAGGTCGCCGATGCGGGCGCCAGGAACGGCGGCCGCGATGCCCGCCGCGAGCGCGCGCTGCGTGGTCTCGATGAGCGCGATACTCTCGGCGGGCTTCGTCTCGCCCACGACGAAGCTGATGGCGGAGTCCGCGGCGACCCCGCCCAGCACGACGGCCAGGTCGAGCGTCAGCAGGTCGCCGTCGGCGAGCGCGTAGTCGTGCGGAAGTCCGTGGAGCACGGCATCGTTCACCGCCGTGCAGATGTAGTGGCCGAACGGCCCGCGTCCGAAAGAGGGCGCGTAGTCGACGTAGCACGAGGTGGCTCCGGCCTCGAGGATCATGGCCTTGGCCCATCGGTCGATCTCGAGGAGGTTCGTGCCGACCGTGGCGCGGTCCTTCAGCGCGTAGAGGATGTCGGCGACCAGTGCGCCGGTCCTCCGTGCGCGGCCGATCTCCGCCGGTGTCAAGATCTCGATCATTCCGCTGCCCTTCTCGTTGGTCCAATAACTATACCGGCCAAACTATCCCGTACTAGGATCGGGTGCATGGTCAGACTCCCGCTCACCCCCGCCGACGTCGAACGCGGGCAGCGGCTCGGTACGCTGCTGCGCCGGGCGCGCGGGGAGCGCTCGATGCTCGAGGTCGCGCTCGACGCGGGCGTCTCGCCGGAGACCCTCCGCAAGATCGAGACCGGGCGGGTGGCCACCCCGGCGTTCCCGACGATCGCCGCGATCGCCGCGGTGCTCGGGCTCTCGCTCGACACGGTGTGGGCGGAGATCAACCAGCCGGCATACGCCTGAGGCGACGCGCTAGGCGAAGGGGTCTATGAGCCCCGATCGGATCCCCCAGAGCACCGCCTGCAGGCGGTCCCGGGCGTCGATCTTCTGAAGCAGTCCCGCCAGGTGGTACTTCACCGTCGTCGACTCGATGAAGAGGCGCTCGGCGATCTCGGCGTTCGAGAGTCCCTCGGCGAGCAGACCCAACACATCGAGCTCGCGGGCGGTGAGCGGATGCCCGTCGGGCAGCAGCGCCCGCGGCGCACCCGCGCCGCGCTCGGCGAACCGTCGGAGCACCCGACGGGTGAGGGCCTGGTCGAGAGTCCCCTCCCCCGCCGCGACCGAGCGGATGGCGGCGAGCAGCGTCTGCTCCTCCGCCCCCTTGAGCAGGAATCCCGCGGCACCCGCCTCCAGCGCCGCGAACACGTCCTCGTCGATGTCGAAGGTGGTGACGACGAGCACCTCGGTGCTGAGCCCGGGGTCGCCGGTGATCGCCCGGGTCGCGTCGATGCCGTCCATGCCGGGCATACGGATGTCCATGCACACGACGTCCGGTCGCAGCTCCCGGGCCATCGCGACGGCCTCGATCCCGTCCGCGGCCTCCCCGACGACCGTCATGTCGGGCTCGGCCCCGGCGATGACGGCGACACCGGCTCGTACGATCGCCTGGTCGTCTGCGACGAGAAGTCTGATCACGGGGTACTCCTGTCGGTCTCTCGCGGGATCTCGAGCACGTTGCGCCACGCGCCGTCGGGGAGGCGTCCGGTGGTGAGCCGAGCCCCCACGAGGTCGGCGCGTTCCTGCATACCGGGGATGCCGTAGCCGTGGCCGTCTCGAGTGCTCAGGGCCGCGCTCGGCGCGCCGGGCGTGTCGTTGTGCACGGTAATGCGCACGACGTCGGGAAGGTACTCGATGCGCACTCGCCCGGATGATCCGGGCGCGTGCCGGGCCGCATTGGCGAGCGACTCCTGCACCATGCGGTATCCGGCCGTCTCGGCGAGTGGTCCGAGCACGCCCGGTTCGCCGACGACCTCGAACACGACGGTCTGGCCGCGGCCGATCGCGGTGTCGACGAGCCCCGGGATACGGGCGAGAGACGGCACCGGAGCGGGCCGTGCAGGCGATGCCGGTCCCTCGTCCGTGTCACTCCGCAGCAGTCCGACGGTGCGACGCAGGTCTGCGAGCGTCGTCCGCGCGTCCTGCTGCACGGTGCGGAGCATCTCCCGGGTCCTGTCCGGGTCGGTGGCGACGAGCGCGGATGCCGCCTGCGCCCCGACGATGATCCCGGAGAGGTGGTGCGCGGCGATGTCGTGCAGCTCCCGGGCCATCGCGGTGCGCACCTCGGCGATCTCCCGCTCGACGTCGCGCAGGCGCTCGCGCTCGGCCAGCTCGGCACGCTCGCGCAGTGCCCCGACCAGTCGCTCGCGTGCGAGCAGGAATTCGGCGAGCGCCGCGGGGGCCCCGTACTGCAGCACCGGCCGAGCCACGGCCACCGCCGCGACGGCCACCGCCGGGTAGGCGCCGACCGCCGCCATGGCGACCGCACTCACGACCAGTGTCGTCACGACTCCACAGGCCAGGACCGGAAAGCGGATGCGCAGTTCGCCGCTGCGAGTCAGGGCGTAACTTGCGATCATGGCCGCGAGCGCCCCCGTGCCGAGCTCTCCCCCGCTGGTGCCGAGCAGTACCGCGTCGATCGCGACGACCACCGCGAACACCGCCACGGCGTTCCGTCGGCGGAAGACCAGCGCGAGCGCCTGGAGCGCCACGAGGCCCGCGGCCGCCGACGCCGGCACCGCTCCGGCCGCGGGTTCGTCGAGTCCGACGCCGAGGTCGGCGGTCAGGTATCCGGCGGCGAGCGCGAGCACCACGACCGTCGCGACCGCTGAGCGCAGTCGCGACGCCGCGGAACGCGGTCCGGTGGCTTTCGATCCGACCGTGGGCATGCCCCGAGTCAACCACGACGGACCCCCGGCAGTGCGCCGGAGGCCCGCCGTGAGCGACCCGTTCAGTCGCACAGTGTCTCGTCGAGGGCGTCGACGACGATTTGGTACTGCTGGAGCAGCTTCTCCTCATCCGTCATATCGACGACAGCCCACGGCAACGCCGTGACGGCGATCGTGACCGCGGTCCCGTCGGGGCCGACCGCGTTGCGGGTCTGGGTTCCCGGGATGTCGCCGCCGTGTCCCCAGGCCACGCCGCCGCAGCTGAGCGGATAGCTCTGCAACCCGAGCCCGTAGGTCGCCTCCGGCCAGAGCTCGTCGCCCGCGGGCACGGTGGTCTTCATCTCGGCGAGGCTCGCGTCGCTCAGCAGCTTGCCGTTCAGGAGCGCCTGCATAAAGGCGTTGAGGTCGCTCGGGGAGGCGACGATCGCGCCGGCCGACCAGGCGAACGACGGGTCCATGGTGGTGATGTCGCGCAGCTCCCCGTCGTCGGCGAGGTGGTAGCCCAGCGGGTGCTCGCCGCGCAGTTCCCGCTCGCCCGGAACCGGCAGATAGGTGTGCTGCAGCCCGAGCGGCTCCACAATGCGTTCGTCCACCTGCTCGTACAGCGGCCGCTCGGTCATCCGCTCGATCAGCAGTCCCAGCGTGAGGTGGTTGGTGTTGCTGTACTCCCACCGTTTCCCCGGCGCGAAGACGGCCGGCTTCTCGAGGGCGACATCGAGCATGTCGCGCGGCGAGATGTAGACGTCCTGCACCCCGAAGGCGTCGGCGGCCACCTGGTCCGCGTACTCCGGCAGCCCGCTCGTGTGCTGCAGCAGCTGTCGCACGGTGATGTCCGTCCCGGCGATCCCTTCGCCGGAGACGAGCGAGGGCAGATAGGCCTCGATCGGCTCGTCCAGTTGGACGAGCCCCTCGTCGACGAGCTGCAGCACGATGGTGGCGATGTACATCTTGGTGTTGCTGGCGATGCGCACCTCGCCGTCGACCGCGGGCTCGTCGCCCGAATCGATGACCCCCTCCCCGACCGCGACGTCGACGTGGTCGCCGTCCGCGTCGGTGACGGATGCGAGCGCGGCTGGATACCCGGCGTCGACCAGGCTCTGCAGCCGTTCGGTCAGCGGCGTCGTGGCGGTCGCGGCGCCGTCGACGCGGCTCCAGGCGCCGAACGCCACGGCGCCGATGGCGAGCGCCGCCGCCGCCGTGACCGCGACGATCGTACGCGCCGTGCGACGCCGATTCGCGGTCCGATCCCCCGCTGGTGACGTGTTCTGATGCATCTCGTGTCCTTTCCGTGTGCTTCTCGGAGGCGGATTCATCCGCTGCTTCAATCGTTCCGAGCGGGACCCGCGACCGCCCCGGCCGTACGGACGGTCAGCCCTGAACGCACGGACAGTCGTGGGCGTTAGCGCGCGATCGCCGCCACCGCAATGAGGGGTCTTCACAGGGCGGATCGGCGTACCGTCGAAGACACCAATCACCTAGGGAAAGCGGGTACACGATGAGTGCTGGAGACAAGATTCAGAACGCCGCCGAGAAGGTAGCCGGTAAGGCCAAGGAAGCCGTAGGCAAGGCGACCAACGACCACGACACCGCCCAGGAAGGTCGCAACGACCAGACCAAGGCGAGCGCCAAGCAGGCCGGCGAGAACATCAAGGACGTCTTCAAGTAGAACGTCCCCACACGACCAGGGCCCCGACGAGCATCGTCGGGGCCTTCGTCGTTCCCGGGACGGGTCGGGTCGGTGGGCGTGGTGTTCGCGAGAGTGGGCGTCGTCTTCATGAGCCCTTGATACGACCGCGCGCCCGTCGCGTGGAGGGTACGCCTCCATGCCGATGCCGCGCTACCTCGGCGGGACCCGCGCGCGCCGAGCTGTAGATTCTCGCCCAGTGGCACTCGCCACCGTTCCGGCGACGGCGCCGGAGAACAGGAGCGGCGACGGCGTTCGCGTGCGGGCTCCGAGCCGCCTTAAGCGGAGGTATTCAATGAAGAACACCAGGAGAGCCCGGCTGTGGCTCGCCGCTGGAATGGCAGCGGCCCTCGCGGTCACCGCGGTACCCGTGGGCGCGGCGATCGCCGGCGCGCCCGCCGCTCACGACCCCGACGAGGGCTACCGCGACCACTATCCGGTGGTCTCGACGGACAAGGGCGACGTGCAGGGCGAGGCGACCGCGATGGTCACCTCCTTCACGGGCATCCCCTTCGCCGCGCCTCCCGTGGGCGAGCTGCGCTGGAAGGCGCCCGAGCCCGCCGCGCCGTGGGACGGCGTGCTCGACGCCACCGAGTTCGGCGGCTCGTGCACCCAGGGAACCGGATGGGATCCCGGCTACGAGCAGCCGACCCTGAACGAGGACTGCCTGTACCTCAACGTCTACCGTCCGAGCGAGCCGTCCTCCAGCAAACTGCCGGTGTTCGTCTGGAACCACGGCGGCGGCAATGTCGCCGGAGCGGGCCGCGACACCGACCCCACCAAGTTCATCACCAAGAGCGAGGTGGTCTTCGTCACGATCAACTACCGGGTGGGTGCCATGGGATGGCTCGACACCGCCGGTCTCGAGGCGGACAACCCCGACGGCGCCGCGGGCAACTTCGGCCTGCTCGACCAGCAGGCCGCGCTCGCCTGGGTCGAGGAGAACATCCGCTCCTTCGGCGGCGACCCGAAGAACGTCACGCTCGCCGGGCAGTCCGCCGGCGCCTCGAACACCTGCGCACAGCTCGCCTCGCCGTCGGCGGAGGGCCTGTTCGACCGCGCGATCCTGCACAGCGGCGGATGCTCGGCACGCACGCCGGAGGCCGCCCGCACCTCGGGCGCCCAGTTCGCGACGCAGATCGGGTGCGCCGATCCGGCGACCGAGCTCGAGTGCCTCCGGGGGAAGACGCCCGCCGAGGTGCTCGCGGCACAGACCGTCGCGCGCCAGAGCGGACCTGTCTACGGCGGCGCCGTGCTCCCCAACGACCCGCTCGAACTCCTGAAGGCGGGCAAGCTCACCCGGCTGCCGGTCATCGTGGGCGGAACCGCGGACGAGTCGCAGCAGAGCGTGTTCGGATCGTACGACTACGTGGGCAACCCCGTCACCGAGCAGATGCTGTCCGACCTCATCGCGACCGCCTTTCCGACCGCCGCCGCCCGGGTGGCGGCCGCCTATCCGGCCGCGAACTACGCGTCACCCACGGTGGCGTGGGGCGACGTGCTCAGCGACCAGCGGGCGTGCCGCGACCAGACACTGCGTGAGCGGATGGGGGCGGACACGAAGACGTACGCCTACGAATTCGCCGAGAAAGACGGTCCCCCCTTCACCTCGATCTGGCGGTTGGGCACCGACTACCCGTTCGGGGCCACCCATGTGAACGACCTCGGCTACCTCTGGGACTACCTCGGTACCGCGCTGCCGTTCAGCACCGAGCAGGTGCAGCTCTCCGACCAGATGATCAGCTACTGGTCGAGCTTCGCCGAATCGGGCCGCCCCGACGTGCGGTACGCGCCGGAGTGGCCGCGGTACCGGTCGCAGGGCGAGCTGCTGCAGTTCGTCGCCCCGAGCGCGCTCGTCGTCGACCACGCGACGATCGACACCGAGCACGGCTGCGCACTCTGGGACGAGGTGAGTCCCGCACCCTGACGGCCATCTCGCAACGGACCGGATGCGGCGGGCTCGACCCGGCGCATCCGGTTTCTGCGGTCACGCCCCGGCTTTGCTAGTTTCGCAGCATGAGCTCCCCCGCGCCCCGCTCCGCAACGTACACGCACGGCCACCACGAGAGCGTGCTGCGCAGCCACAGCTGGCGCACGGTCGAGAACAGCGCGGCCTACCTGCTCCCCGAGCTCGCGAGCGGGAGCTCCCTGCTCGACGTCGGCTGCGGACCGGGCACCATCACCGTCGACTTCGCGGCACGCCTGGCACCGGGACTCGTGGTCGGCATCGATGCGGCGGCCGGGATCGTCGAGCAGGCGACCTCTCTGGCCGTGTCCCGCGGGCTCGAGAACGTGCGCTTCGCGACCGCCGACCTGTACGAGCTGCCCTTCGCCGACGACGAGTTCGACATCGTCCACGCCCACCAGGTGCTGCAGCACATCGCCGATCCGGTCGCCGCGCTGCGCGAGATGCGCCGTGTTGCGAAGCCGGGCGGGGTGGTCGCCGTGCGGGAGGCGGACTACCACGGCACCATCTGGGCCCCGCAGTCGGACGGACTCGAGCGGTGGATGGACGTGTACCAGCAGGTGCACCGCGGCAACGGCGGGGAGCCCGACGCCGGACGCCGCCTGCGCGGCTGGGCGATGGCGGCCGGCTTCGACGAGATCGCCAGCAGCGCGTCCGTCTGGTGCTTCGCCGACGACGAGGAGCGCGCGTGGTGGGGCGACAGCTGGGCCACCCGCGCCACCGAGTCGGCCTTCGCCGCCGACGCCATCGGGAAGGGCGTCGCGACCGGTGCCGACCTCGCCGGCATCGCCGATGCCTGGCGGGCGTGGCGCGACGCACCCGATGGCTGGCTGATGATGCCGCACGGCGAGATCCTCGCGCGCGCCTGAGCCGCCGGCCCGCGGAACCTCAGCCCGCGTCCGCGGCGCGCTCCACCGCGGCGACCGCCGCCTCGACTCCGCCGTTCCACGGTGCGCCGTGGCCCGGGAGCACCCAGGTCGCGCCGGTCGCGACCAGGGCGCGCAGCGATGCGACGGCCTGCGCCGGCTCGTCGGTGAACGGTGCCGGCTGCGGACCCGTCCTGCCGGTGAGCACGTGCCGGGTGGCGAGGCCGTCGCCCACGAAGACGGCGTCGACGGCCGGGATGTGGATCGCGATGCTGCCGGGCGAGTGCCCGGGGAGCCCGATGATCACGGGCGCACCGGGGAGGTCGAGCGTCTCGCCGTCGCGCGCCTCGACGACCTCGCTGAGCCAGGTGGTGCGCAGCCCGTTCTTGCGCAGCGAGTAGGCGAGGAAGCCGAGCACGGCGATCCCCATCATCTGCTTGCCCATCGAGGGCTTGCTGCCGCCCTTCGCGCGGTCGGCGTCGGCCGGATGCACGAAGACGGGCACTCCGTGGTCGCGGCGCAGGCGCTCCGCGAACCCGAGGTGGTCGGAGTCGCCATGGGTGAGGATCACGCCCTTGACGTCGGCGAGCGTTCGGCCCATCGACGCGAGCTCGGCCAGCAGCTCGCGCCAGTGGCCGGCGAGCCCGGCGTCGATGACGGTTACACCCTCGGCGGTCTCGACGAGGTAGACGGCGACGATGTCGTTGCCGATGCGGTGGAGTGAGGGAGCGAGTTTCATGATGGCTATGCTACATAGCCATCATGGCTAGTGTCAATAGCTATACTGGCGGTATGCCCACCCCAGACAGAACCTCCCTCGACGCGATCGTGCTGGCCGCGAGCGAGCTGCTCGAGAACGACGGGCTCACCGGACTCACCATGAACGCCGTTGCCCACCGGGTCGGGGTGCGGGCCCCGTCGCTCTACAAGCGGGTGCAGGGACGCGACCGGCTGATCCAGCTCGTCGCGGAGGCGACGCTGACCGAGCTCGCTGCGCGCCTCGATGCCGAGTCGAGCGCGGTGGAGCTCGCGAACACGCTCCGCGCCTTCGGCCACGAACGGCCCGCCGCGTTCCAGCTGGTGATGACCCCGGGGCCGGGAACGCCCGGCGCCGGCGACGCCTTCGCGGCCGAGGCGAGCGAGGCGGTGCTCCGCATCGCCGGGCGGCTCGCGGGCGAGGAGCACGCGCTCGAGGCCGCCCGCACGCTCACCGCCTGGGCCACCGGCTTCATCAGCATGGAGCTGAACGGCCGGTTCAGGCTCGGCGGCGACGTCGAGCGCGCCTGGCAGTTCGGCGTCACGCGGATCGTCGACGCGATCACCACCGTGTAGCCGCCGCGCACACTGTCAAGGCTGCGAACTCCCAGAGCCGCCGAGGTAATCTCGCCCAATGCCCCGAACCGCCCCAGCCCTCGCCTCGCTGCGCCACTTCGCCGTCACCTGGGGCCTGCCCGACGACTTCGGGGGCATGACGAGCGTCGTCCTGCGCCGTTCCGCCGGCTTCGCGGCCGCGGGCGCCCCGGTGACGGTGCTCACCTTCGACGACCGCCTCGACACCCCCGCCGTCGTGGCCGCACTGCGCGAGCGCGGGGTGCTCGCCGACGGCGTCGAGGTGCTGCACCTCTGGGACTGGCTGTCCGCGAACCCGCTCCTCCCGGCGTCGGGTGTCGGCGAGCTGCCGTTCTCGCCGATCCCGCAGTCGCCAGCGGATGAGGGCGCCCGCGTCACCGAGACCAGTGCGGCCGGGATCGTGCGCCGCCGGGAACGCCGATCGCCCGCCGGCCTGCTGCTGCAGGTCGACCGCTACCGGCCGGACGGCTCGCTGCTGGTGAGCGATCTGCGCGACACGACCGAGCGCGGACACCCCGGAGGCCGCTCGGTGGTGGTCTGCGACGACCGCGGCATCCCGGTGCGCGGCTTCACCAGCATCTGGGGCCTCTACCGTCACTGGCTCGACCTGCTCACCGCCAAGAGGCGCAGCGTGCTCATCGTCGATTCGAAGACCGCGGCGCGCTTCGTGCGCGGCTACCGGCGCAAGCACGTGGCCACCGTGCACGTCGTGCACAGCTCGCACCGCGCCGGCGACGGCGAGCCGGGGCGGCCGCTGAAGGAGAGCCGCCGCGAGGTGCTCGAGAAGGCGGAGGAGTTCGACGCCGTCGTCACACTCACCGAGCGGCAGAGGCTCGACCTCGCCGCCGACCTCTCGTCGGCCGTGCGACTGGCGGTCGTGCCGAACGCGGGCTCCCTCGACCGGCTGCTCCCCGCCGCGCTGGCCCGCCCGGCGGACCGCGGCGTGATCCTCGCCTCGCTGACCCAGCGCAAGCGGGTCGACGACGCGGTGGCCGCCGCGGCCGCCGCGGCCGTGCCGCTGGACGTCTACGGCGAGGGCCCGGACCGGCACGCCCTGCAGCAGCAGATCCTGCGGCTGGGCTCCGCCGCGCAGCTGCGCGGGCACCGCTCGGACGCGTCGCTGGCCTTCCGCGAGGCCTCCTTCAGCCTGCTGACCTCCACGGCGGAGGGCGCTCCGCTCGTGATCCTCGAGTCGATGGCCGCCGGCTGCATCCCGATCGCCTACGACATCCGCTACGGACCGCGCGACATGATCCGCGACGGCGTCGACGGCTTCGTTGTGCCGCCCGGCGACATCGCGGCGATGGCGGCGCGCATCCGTGAGCTGGTCGAGATGCCGGAGAAGAGACGACGGCGGATGCGACGCGCGGCACGCCGCTCCGCCTCCCGTTTCCGACAGACCACGGTGACGAGGCAGTGGGCCGAGCTCTTCGCCGAGATCGCACGCAGGCGCTGGCCCGCGCCGCGCGCCAGCCTGCGCACGCGGGTGGGCCGCCGCGCCCGCCGCGTGCTGGGGCGCGTCCGACCCGCCTGAGTTCGGCGCCCGGGCTGCCCGGGCATCCGCTCACCGGCCTGCGGGGTTCTAGCCGTGCACGGCCGTCTGCCCGACGTGCTCCGCGAGCGAGTCGAGCGCGCTCTCCCAGCCGTCGAAGTAGCTGTCGTCGCCCGAGACCCCGTCGACCCCGCGCAGGTCGAAGGTCATGCGGGTGAGCTCGCCGGCGGGCTCGATGGTGACGGTGGCCAAGGGGCTGTCGTCGGCGTCGGGGAGGCCCCAGGTGAACGCCAGACGGGACACGGGCTCGACCTCGCGGAACTGGCCGCCGGTGGGATACTTCTCCCCGGTCTCGTCGTCGACCATCGTGTAGACGTAGTTGCCGCCCACCTGGGCGTCGATGCCGACCGTCTCCCGGGGCGTGGTCATGCCGCGCGGGTGCCACCACTGCGCGGCCTCGTCGGGGTCGGTCCAGGCGCTCCAGATCTGCTCGGGGGTCGCATCGAAGTTGCGCACGAGGGTGAAACCCTTGGATGTGTCGATCATGGTGATTCTCCTTTCACGGGGTGGTGCTTCACGGGTGGTGCTTCAGGTGGCGGTTCGGGCGGCGAACGCCAGCTCGAAGTGGGGAAGGTGCTCGCGCGCGAACACGGCGGTGAGCACACGATCGCCGAGCGCGGCGCCGACCCCGAGAACATGCGCGTCGGTGTCGATCCGGATGCCGGCCACGTCGACGCCGTCGATGCGCACGGGGACGCCGTGCTCCACCGCCCTCTCGGTCACCCCGCCGAGGAGCTCGCCCGGGGCGCTGCCGACCACCCGCTCGTCGCGGAAGGTGTTCATCAGGATGTAGTTCACGTGCTCGACGAGGATGAACTCGGGGGTGCGCCACGGGTCCTCGAAGCCCTCGACGATCCGGGTGGTGCGCACCGAGTCCCAGAGCCAGGGGTAGTGCATCCGCTCGGCGGTTCGGGTCATCCACTCCGGGAGCGGGAACAGTGGGGGCGCGTCGAGCTGAGCGCGCAGCTCGTCACTGATGTCGGCGAGGTTCGCGGGGTCGGAGCGGTCGGCCGGGTTGCGCCACAGCACGTAGTTGCAGGTGGCCTCATCGAGCACCGTCACGCCGTTGCTCGTCTGCGAGCCGACCGAGATGCCGACCTCCTCGAGCGTCGCCTGCGGCTCGAGCGTGTAGAGCGGGCCGGCGAAGTCGCGGGCCACCTCGTCGGGAGTGGGCGGGGCGGGGAAGTCCTCGGGGCGCGCGCTCTCGTCGTAGTACACCGGCCCAGTCTCACCGACGCGGCGGCGCGGCGCCAGACCCGGCAGCCGGGGGCTCCGGCGCGAGGCGCCAGGGCGCCCAGCGACAACTTGCGGCAAACTGCTCCAAACGGCGCGCGATGGAGCAGATTGCCGCAAGTTGCGACGGCCGCGGTGGCGCCGGCGGCGGCGCCGTGGCGGAACGGGCTCTTAGCGGCGGCCCAGGCGGCGCTCGCCGTTCGAGCCGGTGCCGTACGGCAGGTCGTAGTGGGCGAAGAGGCCCGACTCCTGCGAGGCCTCGAGCTCGCCGTCGGTGCCGATGAACGGCGCGTCCTTGATCAGCTTCTTCGGGAAGGTGACCTTCAGGAACTTGGGTGCGACCACTGCCCCGATGAGCGGGACGAAGACCAGCTTCTGGCCGCCGAGAATGCCGATGTGCACGGCCGCGAAGGCGGGGACGTCGGTGGCGGTGTCGAAGTACAGGCTCTCGAGCGTGCCGACCTTGCTCTCGTCGGCGTCCACCACGGGGAGCCCGATCCAGTCGCGCAGGTTTTCCGCTTCGAACATGTGTTGCACTCCTTCCCGGCAGGATCCCTTCCGGCCGGTTCGACCAACGCTAGTCCCTCGCCTCGGAACGAGATTCACCTATCCGCCCGGGTGATCGCGTGCTAGCGGTCGGCGCAAATAGCAAGGGTCATCGCCCACCGGAATCGCCACCTACGCTTGCGCGATGAGCAATCCCCACAACCGCGTGCCCCGGTGACCGAGCGGGAGCTGCGCACCTACTGCGCCCCGTCGTCCGGCGACCCCGACGGTCCGACCTTCCTGCTGCTGCACGGCATCGGCCTCTCGCACCGCGAATTCACCGGCCTCGCCCGGCACCTCTCCCGCGTGGGCCGGGTCGTGTCGTTCGACCTGCCCGGCTTCGGCTCCACCGCCCGGCCGCGGCACCGGCTCTCCGTGCAGGAGCACGCCGCGATCGTCCTGCGCAACGTCGCCCGGCTCGGGCTCGGCCCCGTGATCGTCGTCGGGCACTCCATGGGCGCGCAGTTCGCCATCGAGGTCGCGCGACAGCGGCCGGAAGCCGTGAGCCGTATTGTGCTGATCGGACCGGTCGTCGACACGAAGAAGCGCACACTCTCCGCGCAGGCCCTGGTGCTGCTGCGCGACTCCTCGCTCGAACCGCCGGCGACGCAGCTCATGGTGACCGCGGACTACATCCGCTGCGGCCTGCCGTGGTTTCTGACCGAGGCGTTCGCGATGCGCGACTACCCCACCCACCTGGCCATTCGCGAGGTGGGTCATCCGCTCCTCATCATCCGTGGCGAGCACGACCCCATCGCCGACGCGTCCTGGTGCCGGCGGCTGGCCGCCCAGGCGCCGGACGCGCGCGTGGCCACGGTGCCCGGGCACCGCCACAACGTGCTGCACTCGAATCCGGCGGCGACCGCGGCCGCTATCGTCGACTTCGTGCGCGCCACCGCCTGAGCGTCACCGCCCGGGCGTCACTCGGTCAGCAGCGCCAGCTCCGCGAGCACCCGCGGGTGGGCGAGGATGCGGAAGTGCCCGCCGGTGTCGAGCTCGACGTTCTTGGCGCCCTCGAGCCGGCTGCCGCCCGGGATGTGCGGGTCGAACTGCCCGAACACCGACACGATGCGCGCGTTCACCGCGTGGTCGAGGCCGAGGGCGAGCAGCAGCGCGTTGCGCGGGGAGAAGATCCGCAGACTCGCCAGCGGCATGAAGCGCGCGTAGAGCGAGCCCTGGAACGGCGTCGCCACGGCGAGCATGCCGCGGATGCGTGTGGCCGAGTCCCCGTGGACCATCACGTACTTGCCGATCAGCCCGCCCTTGCTGTGGGCGACGAGCATCGCGCCCTCCAGCGCGTGCTCGACGATGTAGGCGTCGACGTGCCGCGCGGCGTCGTCGACCGGGCGGTTGTTGAAGTTGAGCAGCCGCACCACGTGCACCGGGTGTCCGCGCCCGTGCATGCTCGTGATGAGCGGCTGCATGAACCGCCACGACTCCCAGATGCCGGGGATCACCACGATCGGAGTGCGGTCGCCGCTGTGGAAGCTCTCCGGATCCGTGCGGCTGAGGGCGCCCCGCACCTGCCAGTAGGCGGCGTAGACGTAGTCCGCCGCCCACCAGCGCAGGATCCGCGGGGTGCCGGCCCGCGTCGTCGTCGCGTCGATCAGGATGCCGAGAGCTTCGCGAGCACGTCGTCGACGGTCGCGTCGTCGAGTCCGAGCCGGGCCGACAGGAAGGCGCGCGCCGGGGCGGTGTCGCCCGCCGACCACGAGTTGTAGGCGCTCTCCGCCTCGCGGGCGAGCGCGGGGGTGAGCGATCCGGTGGCGCCGAGCTTGTCGGCGAGCTCCGACGCGGTGTCGGCGCCGAATGCACGCTTGATGCGCGTCGGCAGCGGGTAGGAGGCGTACGGTCCCAGGTCCATGAGAGCTCCAGTCGGTCTCGGCCGGGCGCATCCCGGCCGTAGCCAGCGTAGGTCGGCGGCCGATCCGACGTTCGGGCTGGACTTTCCGCCGTCGGGGGTGAACCTTTCCGGCGCTGCCGGACACTACAGGCATGACCGACTCCGCGACCGACGCCGAACTCTGGCGGGTCGCGCTGCTCGGAGACCGCGAGGGCTTCGCGGTCGTCTTCGACCGCCACCAGCACCGCGTGTTCCGGCACAGCCTGGCACTCGTGCCCACGATGGACGATGCGCGCGATGTCGTCGCCGTCGCCTTCCTCGAGGCGTGGCGCAAGCGCGCGGGCGTGCGCTTCGTCGACGGCTCCCTGCTGCCGTGGCTGCTCGTGACCGCCACCCACGCCGCGCAGAACATCAGCCGCTCGGCTCGGCGCTACCGTGCACTGCTCGAGCGGGTGCCGCCGTCGCCGCCGGTGCCGGATCCCGCGGACGCCTTCGACGACACCCCGGCGATGGCCGCGCTCGGGTCGCTCCCGCGGGGACAGCAGTACGTGGTGACCCTCTGCATCATCGAGGGCCTCTCGCTGGCGGAGGCCGCGGACGTGCTCCGGATACCGGTCGGCACGGTGAAGTCCCGCCTGCACACGGCGCGGAGAACGCTGGCCTCCCGGCTCGACCGGCACCGGACATCCGCCACACTGAACGAAGCGTTCGAAGGGAACCCGCGATGACCGAACCGAAGCTGCAGCCGGACCAGGTGAGCGCCATCCGCGCCGTGCTGCTCGCCTACGGCGACGAGGCCCCCGCCCGGGCCCCGCGCGTGGTGCGCCGGGTCGGGTTCGGCGCGCTCGTGGCGGGCGTCGCGGCCGCCGCGGTCGCGATCGTGAGCGTGGTCGTCCCCTCGGGCGGCGCCGGCGCTCCCCCGGCCGACTCCTCCGCCGAGGCCTCGGGGATGCTGCGCGACGCCGCCCGGGCCACCGCCGATCCCGAGCTGGCCGACGGGCAGTTCCTCCGGCTTGCGACCACGGCCTCGTACCTCGCCCTCACGACCGCCGACGGGACGGTCGACACCACGATCGGCTACCTCGAGTCGCAGCGACGCGAGGTCTATGTTCCAGCGGATGCGCGGGGCGAGTCGATAGAGCAGACCACGCACGTCGCGCCCACAGTCTTCTTCGGTCGTGGGGCCGAGGAGTTCGCGGAGCGCAGGTGGAGCGGCCCGCCCGCCACGGTGGCGGCCGTTGGCCAGCAGACCGACGCGACCCGTCCCGTCGAGAACCAGGCCGCCATGCCGCGAGACCCGGAGGCGCTGCTCGCCTACCTCAGGGAGTTCCGCTACCAGGCGGGATCGAGCGACGAGAACGTCTTCGCGCACGTGGTCGACCTCCTGCGCGCGGGCGGGCTGAAGTCCGACCTGCGGTCCGCGCTCTACCAGGCGCTGGCGCTGATGCCGTCCGTGACGGTGACCGAGGAGCAGGCGACCCTCGACGGGCGCCGGGGAACCGCGATCGGGCTCAAGGACTCCGGCGGCGACACCCGGCAGGAGATCGTCATCGAGCCCTCGACCGGAGAGTACATCGGGGTGCGGCTGGTGACCGTCACCGGTTTCGGCGAGATCCCGCCGGGCACTCCGCTCGAGTACACCGCGCTGAGCGCGTCCGTCGTGGACTCGGTGCCCCGATGATGCGCGCGCGTGCGGGCGGGGTGCTCGCGCTGGCCACCGCCGTCGGCCTGCTGCTCGGCGGATGTTCGAGCGCGGAGGTCGCGCCCTCCCCCACCCCGACCGGATCGGCGGCCGCTCCGGCCCCGACACCGACCGCCTCCGCCACCGACGCCGACTTCGCGGGACTCGAGACCGCGTTCGACGCGCGACTCGGCGTCTACGCCGTCGACACCGGTACGGGCGAGGAGGTGGCGTACCGTTCCGACGAGCGCTTCGCCTACGCGTCGACCTTCAAGGCGCTGGCCGCCGCCGCCGTGCTGCAGAAGACCGACGACGCCGGCCTCGACCGGGTCGTGCGCTACTCCCGCGACGACCTCATCACGCACTCCCCCGTCACCGAGCTGCACGTCGAGAGCGGCATGACTCTCGGGGCGATCGCCGAGGCGGCGGTGCGCTTCAGCGACAACACCGCCGGAAACCTGATGCTGAGCGAGCTCGGCGGTCCCGAGGGATTCACCTCGGCCCTCGCGGCGCTGGGCGACGACGTGACCCGGTCCGTGCGCTGGGAGGCCGGGCTGAACGACGGGGTTCCCGGCGACCCGCGCGACACCACCTCGCCGCGGGCCTTCGCCGCCGACCTGCGCGAGTTCGTGCTGGGCGACGCGCTCTCCTCCGACGAGCGCGCGACCCTCGTGGGCTGGATGTCGGGCAACACCACCGGCGACACCCTCATCCGCGCCGGGGTGCCCGAGGGGTGGGTGGTCGCCGACAAGTCCGGCAGCGGCGGATACGGGGTGCGCAACAACATCGCGGTGGTCTGGCCGCCCGACTCGGCGCCCATCGTGGTCGCGATCATGTCGACGCGGGGCTCTCCGGACGCCAGCCGCGACGACGCACTCATCGCCCAGGCGGCGACGGTCGTGGCGCACGCGCTGCATTCCGACGAATAATCACGGCTTGGTAAGTTGGGGGAATACCCGATCCAGCCGCGCAGACCCCAGGAGGACGACCCCCATGCCGATTGACCTGAGAAAAGTCGAGGCGGTCGCGCCCTCCCTGCTGACGTCCGCGACGACCGCCAAGGCCGAGATCGAGCGGAGCAGCCTGAACGGCCAGCTCTCGAACGTGGCGCTGTGCCTCGACTTCTCGGCGTCGATGCGGAAGCTCTACAAGAACGGCACGGTCCAGTCCTTCTCCGAGCAGATCCTCGCCCTCGCCACCCAGCTGGACGAGAACGGCGAGATCGACGTGTTCGCCTTCGACTGGGCCGCCGACCATCTCGGCAGCGTCTCGATCGAGGACTACGAGGGCAGCATCGACCGCCTGACTCGGGGCCGCCGGATGGGCTCGACGAACTACGCCGCGGCGTTCGACACGGTCGACGACTTCTACAAGCCGAAGAAGTCGCTGTTCGCCCGCAAGGAGAAGGCGGCGACGCATCCCACACTCGTGCTCTTCGTCACCGACGGCGTTCCCGACAGCAAGACGGAGGCGGTGAAGTCGCTCACCCGGGTGTCGACGCGGCCGATCTTCTGGCAGTTCCTGTCCATCGGCGCAGAGATCCCCTTCCTCACGAAGCTCGACGACCTGAAGGACCGCTTCATCGACAACGCCGACTACGAGAACGTCGCCGACGTCGGCGCCCTCTCCGACGTGGAGCTGTTCCGGATCATTCTGAAGGAGTACCCGGGCTGGGTCACCGAGATGACGTCGCGCGGCCGGATCGCGTAGTTAGTCGGCGGCGCGGGCGAGGGTGCCGATGCGTTCGCCCTTCGCGTTGCTGACGATCATCTCGTCGCCGTCGACCACGGCGGTGTGGATCGCGGAGAGCCAGGTGTCGACGCCGGAACAGGCCTTGAACGTCGACATGAAGCTCTCGAACTCGATGGACGTCCCGTCCACTGCGAACGATGTCGCTATGCCGTTGCAGCCGTCGGTCCCGGTGACGGTTCCATCATCCGAGAGAACGAGATGCGGCTGATTCGCGGCGGTGTCGCCCCAGGTGCCGACGACGGAATCGGCGCTCGCCGGTGACGCATCGGGCGCGTTTCCCGCGCACGCCGAGACAATCAGGCCGACGGCCATCATCGCGGCGATCGAACGGAGTCCGCGTGCGGTGATTCGCTGTAGCTTCATCCGACGACCCTACCCGGGGGTCTGAGAATGCGTAACAAATTGACATTATTTCTGGGCAATGTTCAGCATTTACTTGGAAAAATCTCGGGTTCTCTGTAGCGTCAATCGAGACCTCGCAACCTCTGCGCCGAGACGTTCTTGCGTCCGAGCTCCACGAGAAAGATTCCCATGCATCGATCCCCCCGACGGTTCACTCGTTCACTCACGATTGGAACCGCCGCCGCCCTCGGGCTCAGCGGACTGCTCTTCACCCCTTCCGCCTTCGCCGCCGCCCCGGGAGCAGACGCTCCCGTCGTCGGTGCGCAGTACGCCAAGCAGGCGCAGGAGCTCCTCAACGGAGACGGCGTCCAGGCTGTCGGCCGCGACGCGGACGGCAACGTCGTCATCGTCAAGACCGTCGGCGAGTCCGACGCCGTCGAGTCCTTCACCGAGACCTACCCGAACGTGGTCGTCCAGGAGATCGGCGGCCCGCTCGAAGCAGCCGCCACCACCGACGTCGTCGGCGGCGCGGGATACTTCTCGCCCACCTCCGCCACCGCTGGCATCTCCTGCTCCATCGGCTTCACCGGCTGGTCGCCGACCGGAGCACCGGCGGTCATCAGCGCCGGACACTGTACCGAAGACGGCGTGCTGGAA
>Ga0247729_10000347_pt1 | contig 20099 bp, 21 predicted proteins | sample UWRJL133311R2_FD_180958 | JGI IMG/M metagenome (GOLD analysis project Ga0247729, IMG submission 180958) | Plant litter microbial communities from Arlington Agricultural Research Station in Wisconsin, United States - UWRJ-L133-311R-2 | ecosystem: Environmental > Terrestrial > Plant litter >... | reverse complement strand
TACCACGCTGTGTGTACAAGTAGAGCGGATACTCCCGGAGGTAATCTGTTCGGTTTTAACAGTCGATGTAGCAGGCCTGCTACATCCGCTGGCCGGGCCAAGCCTACCGGAAGCATATTCCCAAGCGTTGGATGGCCTGTCCGTCGGCCCGTTAGCCGGCTCCTGCGGTACTGCTGCCTATCTGAAAACAGATGTTACGGTCGTTGATATCGAGACCGACGTCCGCTGGGCGCAGTTCAAACACCTTGCACGTCCGCACGGGCTGCGCGCCTGCTGGTCCAGTCCGATATGTGATGCAGACGGTCGCGCGATCGCGACATTTGCTTTTTACTATCGCAGCGCCCGAGGACCCACGGCCTTCGAACGCGAGGTGGTGGCTAGCTGCGTTCACCTCACGCAAATCGCTATCGAGCGACATGAGCGTGTTCTCGAGCACCAGCGCCGGGCCTTTACCGACGCCTTGACGGGTTGCCCCAATCGGGCTGCGTATCATGCCGCACTTTCCAAACTTGAAGGCGCTGCGGTCGGCAGTTGGGCGCTGTTCGTGCTGGATCTCGATAATCTCAAGGTCGTGAACGACACGTTCGGGCATCATGCGGGTGACGAGCTTCTTCAGATTGCCAGCGACAGGATCTCAGCAGCAGTCAGCCCCGGACGAACGTTTCGCGTCGGGGGCGACGAGTTTGCTGTCATTCTCCAGGCTACCGATGCCCTTCGTGACCTGGAGAAGATCGCGGATGAGGTTCTAAGCGCGCTCTCGGTTGCTGCCGACTGCGGCGGGCATAGCATCGTCCCTCGCGCTACCATCGGAGGCGCTACGTTCTCATCGGACGACGCCGGGGTTGGAAGTGTTCGGCAGAATGCCGACTTTGCCCTCTACCACGCCAAGGAAACCGGTCGTGGTGGTTTTGTGCGATACTGGGCAGGGCTCCGCTCGAACATGACGCGGCGCATGGGCGCAATCAGGGACCTGAGCGCGGCTTTGCGAGAGGACCGGATCGAGGCCCATTATCAACCGATCTTCCGACTAGACACGCGCGAGATCGTCGGCCTGGAAGCGCTTTGCCGCATGCGCATCGGCGACAATCTGGTCTCGGCTGCCTCTTTTCATGAGGCGACTGCCGACGCCCAGGTTGCGACCTCGCTCACTGCCAGGATGATGGCTCTTGTCGCGGCTGACCTACGCCGTTGGCTGGATTTGGGTATTCCGTTCCAACACGTCGGTATCAACGTCTCGTCTGCGGATTTGAGTAGCGGTGCCGTAGGACAGGTTCTAGCCGCAGCGCTCGAGTGCGAACGGGTCCCTCTCACTCACGTCATCCTCGAGGTAACCGAGACGGTGTACATGGGCCGCGGGGACCAAGCGATACAGCAAGCGATCAGGGCACTTCGCGCTGACGGCATACGGGTCGCACTGGACGATTTCGGAACGGGTTTCGCATCGCTGACGCACCTGCTCACCGTTCCCGTCGATGTCATCAAGATCGACAAACTGTTCGTTGACCACCTGGAACCCGACGGTGTCAGCGTGACCATCGTCGAAGGCCTGATCCGTACCGCGAAAAAGATGGGCATCAGGATCGTCGCCGAGGGGATAGAAACTGAAGAACAAGTCGAACAGCTTCGCGCGATCGGCTGTGCGTTAGGGCAGGGGTACATCTTCTCGCCCGCGGTCAATCGCGATACGACGACCGCCCTTCTCCTTGAGCATGCGCAGGGCATCGCGCGACCGCCGATTGAGACGCGATCTGGCGTAGGCTGATTGACGATCCAGCGCTGAAAGGACTGGAGCACTCAGCAGCAGGGTCGGATCGATGAATTGCCGCAGCGGCGTGTTGCCGCGGATCGTCGGCGGATGATCACCGCGTTTATCAGGCCTTACGGAACAGACAGCGGTCCCGGTAACTGCCGAGGGAACCACGTCAGGAGGGCGTCCGACAGCGCTGTAGCGACAACTGAGGGATCGCCAGTTCGTGTGCCGCTAGCGCGCACCGTGGTCGCCTGCCCCGTCCATACGACGTGATTGTCGCGGCGCAGCGATACCGTCACCTTGAGACGGGTTACGATCAGCCCGCGCAATTGATCCTTCCCCGACGGCAAAGTCAGCGACAGGCCTCCAAGGCCCGCTGCCATGCCCGGCCGGTCTGATCGATCGTTGCCGGACCTGACGACGCCGCGCTGTGTCTGCGATACCTCAACCTTGGCAATGTAAAGGCTGTGGTTCGGGTCGGGCAGGGGCAGGAATGGTGTTCGAAGAAGGGTTCGCTGAACGGCGTCCGTGAACGTTCTCGTGATAGCGGAAGACGTAGTCGAACTATCAGCAGCCACGATCGCTATCGTGCCGGGCCTCACCGCGGTGGTGGCAACCGGCGATTGCATCATGGCTGCTGCCGCAGCGAGAGGAAGTACGTACATCCAACAAGGTCCGATGCTTTAAGAGGCCTTTTGATATAGCTCGGCACGTCGGAGGCATGTGATTTCCCGTCCCAGTCGCGGTCTTTCGCCTCGGTTCGATTACAGAAGATCTTCGATCCTAAACGGCATCTCGCGAAGCCGCTTGCCCGTCGCATGATGAATGGCATTGGCAATGGCGCCGGCACAGCCCGTCATGGCAACTTCGCCAAGCCCCTTTGCGCCAAGGGCATTGATCAGAGGATCTGGTCGATCGATAAAGCCGACGTCTATCGACCCAATGTCGGCATTCACAGGCACGACATAGTCGGCAAGATCGTTGTTCAGCCACCCGCCATAGCGCGGATCGACTTCGGTCGCTTCGCGGAGCGCCGCGCCAATGCCCCAGATCACGCCGCCCCGAACCTGACTCTCGGCCGTTCGCGGCGAGATCACCCGCCCGCAATCGGCAATGCTGACGACGCGTGGCACGCGGACGCGGCGCGTACCCGGTTCGACATGAACTTCAACGAAGTGGGCAATGTAGCTGTAGGTCGTGAAGGTCGAGTAGTCCGGCCCAACCAACGCCATGCCGCCCTTGCGCAGTGTCGCCAGATCCTTCGGACCCTGGTCGACCGCAACATGCTCGACCTCAACCTGAAGCGAGGGACGCCGCACGGTCGCAAGCTGTCGGTGAAGATTGCCCGCCACCTGACGCCCGGCTAACAGCTCCGCCATGGCAGCGTTCAACTTGGCAGCCGCCTCTGCCGCTGCCGGCACGACACTCGCGGTACCCCAGGATCCCGCCGTCGTATGCTGTGGCGCTACGCTGGTGTCGCCGATCGCGATCTCCAGTTTCAAAGGATCGATCGCCAGTTCGCGTACGAGAACCTGTTCGATGGTCGAGCGGATGCCCTGGCCCATCTCATGCCCCGCAGCCGCAAACCGGGTCGTGCCGTCTGCGTTCACGCGTAGCGTCACGATGTTGGGATGGGCGGAGCCCGGATAGGCGCCCGATGCCACGCCCCAGCCGACCTGCGTGCCGTCGGGCAGCGTCATCGATCCCGGCTGGAGACTACGCCGTTCCCACCCAAAACGACGAGCGCCCTCCGTCAGGCATTCCGACAGATAGCAGGACGAGAGTTTCTGGCCGTGGATCGGATCGGTCGTGGCGCGGTGGCGCAGTCGGAAGGCGACCGGATCGATTCCGAGCTTGAGGGCAAGTTCGTCCACCGCGCTTTCGAAGGCAAAGCACGACGGGTGCGGCGTCGGCGATCGCATGTAGCCTGGCGCCTGCGTATCGATCCGCAGATTGGCGGCAGTCCCGTGGTAATTCTCGATGCCGTACAGCATGGGGACGGACTCGTGGTAGTCGGGCGGGAACTGGCCTTCGCGCGATTGCTGCTGGTCGGCATCGTAGCGCACCGCGATCATCTTGCCGCTGGCATCCGCACCGATCTCGATCCGGTGACGGTTCTTTGGCCGGAAGGTCGCGTTATGGAAAATCTGCCCGCGCGGCAGGACAAGTTTGACCGGTCGGCCGAGCAGCATCGCGGCGCGGGCGACAAGGGCGGTCTGGCGCTGTGCCCCGCCACGCTGGCCGAAGCCCCCGCCGATTTGTGGGCTCTTTACCGTCACCTGCTCGGGCGTAAGGCGCATGTTGCGCATTACGGCACCCTTAGTGTTGCTGCTGCTCTGTGTGCTTTCGTAGATGGTGAGTTGCCCATTCTCCCATACGGCGGTCGTCGACAGCATCTCGATCGGGTTATGGTGCTGTGGCGGTGAGACATAGTCCGCCTTGTGCCGGGTTACCGCGCGCGCCATCGCCTGCGTCGCATCGCCCGCTGTCACCGGTTTGACGGCTTCGCGCACCATCCCCGGCTGCTCGATGAGCGAGGTGAACGCGGGCGCTGTTGTGTAGGTCGGACGAATGGCCTCGGCGCCCTCGATCGCGGCCTCGAGCGTCTCGGCAACGACAAGTGCGACCGGCTGGCCACGATAGGCAATGTCGGCCGTGAGCGTCGCAGGCGGGGGCGGTGCGCCAGGGGTCGCAGGAGGGGGCGGCAGAAAGTCGGTCGCGGTCAGCACGCGAACAACGCCCGGCACCTGCATCGCTGCATCGACCGACAGCGATGCAATCCGCCCCTTCGCAATGGTTGCCGGGACCTGCATGGCGTACAGCAGCCCAGCGACCTGATGGTCGGCTCCATAGCGCGCAGCGCCCATCACCTTCTCACGGGCATCGGCACGGGGACGGTTGGGGAAGGGGGCGGTCATGACCGGTTCCTCGCTGCGGCGATAGTCAGGGCATCGGCAACGGTCCGCGCGCCGAGTTCGATCTTGAAGCCGTTCTGCTTGCCAGCTTTGGCATCGGCAAACGCGGCGTGGCCTGCAGCCAGTGCAGTCGCCGGGGTCAGGGGCTTGCCAGCCAGCAGCGCCTCTGCCGCGGTCGCCCGCCATGGTTTGGTCGCCACGCCGCCAAGTGCGATCCGGGCGCGCGTCACGGTGTCACCATCCATGTCCAACGCGACCGCTGCCGAGGCGAGCGCGAAGGCGTAGCTCTCCCGGTCACGGATCTTGTGATACGTCGAATGCCGGCCTGCCTTCGTCTTTGGCACGACGATCGCCGTGATCATCTCGCCTGGCTGCAGCGTGAACTCCAGGTTCGGCGTGCTGCCCGGTAGACGATAGAGTTCGGCAATCGGGATCGCGCGGCTACCGCTGGCGCCCAGCACTTCGACATAGGCGTCGAGCGCGACGAGCGCGACGGGCCAGTCGCCAGGGGAGACGGCGGTGCACGACGGACTCTGGCCCAGCACGGCCTGGCTGCGGTCGAGTCCACCGATTGCCGCGCAACCCGATCCCGGCTCCCGCTTGTTGCAGGGGTAGGTGTTGCCGACCGACGTTCCGCCCGCACCGTTTCGGAAATAGAGACAGCGGGTCCGCTGGAGCAGGTTACCGCCGACCGTCGCCATGTTGCGCAACTGCTGCGAGGCAGCCTTCCACAACGCCTCGGCAAGGACGGGATAGTCGCGCAGCACGACCTTGTCGGTCGCGACCGTGCTCATCGGTGCGAGCGCCTCGAAGCGTAGCCGCTCACCGTCCGTTTCGATTCCATCGAGCCCTCGGATCGTGGTGACGTCAATCAGGTGCTGAGGCTTCTCGATGTCGAGCTTCATCAGGTCATAGAGCGAGGTGCCGCCTGCGATGTAGCGGGCACCGGCTCCCGCGGCTGTGAAGGCCTGGACTGCCGCTACGGCGCTTTCGGGTCGTGCATAGGTGAAGGGGCGCATCAGGCTTTCTCCCTTCCCGCAACCTGCTCGATCGCCGCGACGATGCCGACATAGGCGCCGCAGCGGCAGATGTTGCCGCTCATATATTCGCGAATGCGGTCCTTTGACGTGGCGTTGCCTTCGCGCACGCACGCCACTGCCGCCATGATCTGTCCCGGTGTGCAATAGCCGCATTGCAGCGCGTCGTGGTCGATGAAGGCCTGCTGCATCGGGTGCAGCGTCTCGCCATCGGCAAGCCCTTCGATCGTTGTCACGGCACGTCCGTCGACCTTGGCTGCTAGCGTGAGGCAGGATGCTACGCGCCGACCGTCGACGTGAACGGTACATGCGCCGCACTGGCCATGGTCGCAGCCCTTCTTGGCGCCAGTCAGATGCAGTTGCTCACGCAGGAGATCGAGCAGCGATGTCCGCACATCGATCTCTACCGGTACCGCCTTGCCGTTGACCGTCGTCCGGATCGCCAATCGGACGCCCACAGGCTTGGCGAGCTGTGCTGCGACCAACGGATCGCTCTCAGCAATAAGGCTAGACGCTGTAAGCGCGGCGGTACCACCCAGTGCGGTGCGCCGCGTCAGCGGCACGCCCAGGAAGTGATCCATATCAGCCATCAACATCTCTCCGGACGGGCGCCTGCCTCGCCAGGCATTCGTAGCCGAAACAGATGCTTAGCTAAAGCGTTCAGATGGGTCAGGCAGTCGTTGCTGCCATCGACGCTTGCGGCAGCTAAAGGGGCCAGCTCCGGAAGCTTCGCTTACATTCTCGGAGGAGTCTGACCTCGTCGATAGGCGACGCAGTTGTGAGAAGGGTACAACCCTGCGGGGTGCCTAAACTATTTCAGTTGGCTGTCCTTGCTCCCACGTCGGTTCATGCCGGTCGCCACGGGGCGGTCCCGGCCGCTCTGACAGGCTACGCAGGTGTGTACGCCCGGTAGCGCGCGTCGGCGCCCTTCGGGAATGTCGTCCCCGCACAAGGTGCAGGTAAGTCGGCTTTCACCCACCGGCATCTGGGCGCGGGCCGCCAGAACGGCATCGGTAATGGTATCATCAATCTGGTCCTGCACCGCGCCGTCGCGGCTCCATCCACCGGCCACTTATCTTCTCCTGCTGTTGTCCCTCACCATGTAGGAACGGTTCGTACCCACGCCATGAATTCGCATGCCAGCCGAGGCACAAACTGCCCTCGGATTAGGAAGTTATGCGTCCAGCGACGATCCCAGAACGTTTCAAGTGAATGAGCAAAACCCAACCTCCGCTTCGACCCGAGTTTCGAAAACGTGCCGGATGACGAGGTGGAGACGCAGCGCGGCCTTACCGAGGCGATGCTGGCGATCCAGCGCAAGACGCACGCAGATACAGGTTATGCTCACCGGGCCGTACACGCCAAAGCTCACGGCTATCTTAAAGCCAAGTTCGAGGTGCTCCCCGATCTTCCGACATCTCTTGCGCAGGGACTGTTCGAGAGCCCCGCTACATACGATACCATTCTGCGTTTCAGCACGACACCAGGCGACGTGCTCGACGACAATGTTTCGACCCCGCGCGGGGTGGCGCTGAAGGTGTTAGGGGTAAGCGGAGCACGTTTGCCCGGAAGCGAAAGCGATACGACGCAGAACTACGTTCTTGGTAATTCGCCATCGTTTCAAGTGGCAACTGCTGCCGGCTTTCTAAAGCAATTGAAGATATTGGCCGCCACGACGGGGCATGCCGAGCCAGTCAAAGAAGCGCTCTCTGTTCTCTCTCGTACGACAAATGCTGGCCTGGAGAAGGTCGGGCTGAAGTCGGCAACATTGACCACGCTTGCCGGCCAAGCAATCACCGAATTACTCGGCGACAGCTTCTATTCGCAGGCAGCGATCCTCCACGGTGACTATTTTGCCAAGGTGGTTCTGGCACCCGTAGCGACCGAGCTGGTCGCGTTATCTGGCAAGGCCCTTGATGTGTCCGGCCATCCCGACGCGATCCGCGAGTCAGTCCAGCGTTACTTTGCCGCGCTTCCAGCAGTATGGGAGTTAAGGGTTCAGTTGGCGACGGACATCGAGGCAATGCCTGTCGAAGACTCCGCTACCGAGTGGCCCGAGGACGAAAGTCCTTACGTCGCGGTAGCCCGCGTTAATGCCAACCCGCAGCAGTCATGGTCAGAAGAGCTGTGGGCCGAGGTCGAAAGCGGATTAGCGTTCAGCCCCTGGATCGGTTTGGCCGCGCATCGGCCGCTGGGATCGATCATGCGTGCTCGGAGACCAGCCTACGCTGCAGCGCGAGAATATCGTGGGCAAACGAATGGCATCAAGATCGAAGAACCTTCTATTTTATAGGTGTTTTGCCCAGCTAGCTGGCAGGCTGGAGTGATGGTCGCTCTGGTCATGCTTCGGTGAACGATTTGGCTTCTCAAGCGGTTGGAAGGTCAAGGAGATTTATCAATGCGCGACGCTGACGGGACTTACGCAATCACGGGCGGTTGCCGCTGCGGGGGCATCCGATACCGCATCACGAAGGCGCCGCTATTCGTGATGGCTTGCCACTGCACGGACTGCCAGGAGCAGACGTCGGGTGCCTTCTCGCTGGGCATGCCTGTAGACAAGGCCGGCTTTTCCCACACGGGTGAACCAGTCGTCATCACCAAGACGGCCGAAAGCGGAAATGAGAGCCGCGCATATCGGTGTCCTACGTGCGCGGTTTGGACGCACACCACGACGGACGGAACTCCGGACACAGTCGTAGTGCGTCCCTCAACCCTTGACGACGCAGAGTGGGTCAAACCCGTCGCTCAGATCTTCGTCCGAAGTGCGATGCCTTGGGCTAAGCTCAACGTACCGCACAGCTACGAGAAGGAATTCGATGATCCGACTGAGATCGTAGAGACTTTCCGTTCGTCGGGCATACTCGACAAGGTGGCATGATCTGCCGCACGAGATAAACTTCCGTACCGCCAAAGGCTAAACTCATCGCGACACAGGACCATCACGTCCCCGCCGAAGTGAGCATTGGCGCTGCGAGCGTAGCTGAAGCGCTTAGTCGGTCGTCCTGCGATCGCTTTGTTCGGAGCACGCGGCGTCAACGTGCTCCAGTCAAGGACCGGCCCTTTCGTCGTGCAGGGGGTAGTCGTTAGAAGTCGACGAGCAGGTCATGGTGGCTTCGAACTGCCACCAATGTCAGCGTGCTCTCGAACTTTCTACTTTGGCAATGCATACGCGATGACGTGATCGCCGAGCTTCGTGCCAAGCGAACCATGGCCGCCGGCCACAACGACAACAAACTGTCGACCGCTCGCGGTAGAGCGATACGACATCGGCGTTGCCTGTCCGCCTGCTGGTAAACGAGCGCGCCACAAGACCTTACCCGTCCGGGTGTCGTAAGCTCGGACATAGTTGTCGATTGCCGCAGCCATGAACGCGACACCACTTGCAGTCGTGATTGGCCCGCCGAGCGATGGCACGCCCATCTTGAACGGCAGCGGCAGGATCGTCTCGTCGCGGATCGTACCGTTCTTATGCTCCCAGACCTTCTTGCCGGTGGTCAGATCGATGCCGGCGACATAGCCCCAGGGCGGCGCCTGACAGGGCAGACCGGCAAAGGACAGGAACGGGTTCATGTCGACCGCGAACGGTGCGCCTGTGTTGGGATTATAGCCCTGCTCTTGCGATCCGCGCCGATCCGATCCGCCGGACGGCCCGCGTTCGTTGGGGCCACCACTATCGTCGCGACGTGGCACCAGTCGGTCGACGAACGCCACGTAGTTGGGATGCGCGAAGATAACTTGCCGCACCGGGTCGATCGAGATGCCGCCCCAGTCCATGACACCGAAGTTTCCTGGGAAGACCAAAGAACCTTTCAGCGAAGGTGGCGTGAACGGCCCGCGATAATCGAGCGACTTGAAACGGATCCGACACCAGAGCTGGTCCAGCATCGTCGTGCCCCACATGTCCGTCTCACGCGCCGGCGCTGGCATCAGCGACACCGAAGAGAAGGGTTGGGTCGGCGACGTGTGGTCGCCGGGTGCGGCACCGGCTGGCACTGCGCGTTCGGGCGCTGGAAAGATCGGCTTACCAGTGCGGCGATCAAGCACGAACAGATTGCCGGTCTTGGTCGACTGGACCAGCGCCGGCACTCTGCCGCGTCCAGGCAGTGTCAGGTCAACCAGCGCTGGCTGCGCTGGCACGTCCATGTCCCACAGATCGTGATGGACGGTCTGATAGATCCAGCGCGGTCGGCCAGTCGCGATGTCGAGCGCGAGGACCGAGGTTGCAAATCGCTCGGTGGTAGCAGGACGGTTGCCGCCCCACTGATCGACCGCCCCCATGCCCATCGGCAGATAGACAAGCCCGAGCGCTTCATCGGCTGCCGGCGTGCTCCAGCTGTTGGGTGACGATGGCGTGTACTGTTTGCCGGTACCCAATGGTGCGGTGTCGTTGGGGTTGCCCGGATCGAAGTTCCAGACGAGCCGGCCGGTTGCCGCATCGTAGCCTCGGATGACGCCGGACGGTACCTTGGTGGCGATATTGTCGAACACTGCGCCGCCAGTGATGATGAGCCCCTTTGCAACCAGTGGCGCTGACGTGACCTGATACCAGCCCTGATTGTAGTGCGGCTGACCTGGCAGCAGGCTGACGGTACCGTTCTGACCAAAGCTGCGACACAATGCACCCGTTCGCGGATCGAGCGCGATGAGCCGGCTGTCATTCGTGGCTAGGATGATGCGCTGTGGGCAGTCGCCGACGCTTTTAGCGCTAGGTACGCTCGCCTTCGCACTATCCCAGTAGGAGACACCGCGGCAGGTTAGGTGCTGCATGTTCTTCTGCGATGTCGCGATCTTCGGATCGAAGCGCCAGCGTTCCTTGCCGGTCTCGGCATCGACCGCGATGACCCAGTTGTGCGGGGTACACAGATACACCGTATCCCCAACCTTGATCGGCGTCATCTCGTACGTCGTCTCACCGGGATCGGTGTCGCGTTTCATGTCACCGGTGCGCAGTTGCCAAGCGACTTTCAAATTGCTGACATTGGCTGGCGTGATCTGCGTAAGCGGCGAGAACTTATCGCCGTACCAGCTGCGCGCATAGGCCTGCCAATCGTCATCGGGCACACCGTGCAGGTTCGCGGCAAGCGCGTGGCGTGGCCCCGGCAGGCTGCCGTCGAGATTGTGCACATCGCGCGTCAGTGAGACAGCGCCGAACACTATGGCTATGCCCAGTGCGAGGGTCAGCGGACCGGCACCGCGCGTCCATGATACGCCTGGTGTCAGGCGCTTAACCGTCCAAGGCAGGGCCAGCAACGCACCGAAGATGAAGATCAGGTCGCCGCGTGGCACAAGCGGCCACCAATCGGCGCCGATCTCCGCCCATGCCCAGATCACCGTGCCGAGCACCAGCGCGGCAAACACGTGCAAAGCGAGTACACGTCTGCGCCAGAGCAACACCGCCGTCGCCAGCATGGCAAGCCCAGCGAAGACGTAGAACAGGCTGCCCCCCAACGTTGCGAGCCACCCACCGCCAACAAGGTTGAGAAGCCCCACGACGCCAATGATGACGGCCAGTATATGGGGCCATCGGGCAGGGTGGCGAACGTGGGTCATTAGCGGCTCCGCGCATCATGCCTGCCCCATGACAACGGTATTTAGGGAGGAGGTGCAAAAGGCACCGTAAACCGGTCGCGCCAGACAAATCGAGACGTCCGGATGAAACTTTTGTCACATTGGCTGTGATACCCGTAGGGATTACGGCCCGCCCTTGGCGAAATCCCCGAGCGAGCCGACCGAAACACATTTGGGGGTTGTCCCGGCTCATCATATACAACCGGAAAGTTGAATAGTTTCGCAGTCGCTTCTGATGTGTTGCGGACGCTAGGCATTGGGTGGGGCGAGACGAGACCGTATTCTCGGCGCTGGCTATCTTTCCTCGAAAAGCACTCAGATCGTTGAGATAATGGGAAACTAGCCCCGCTTGAAAGGTTTTAGAGCGAGCATAGGAGATCGACATGGCGACCGAACAGCCGAGCGTTGCACCCAACGACGTGAAGCCTGAGCCGCACGACGCGGATAGCGCTGCGACCGTTTCAGACGATGCGCACATGACCAAAACGCCGGGCGGCGGGGGGCTAGGCGGTGCCGATGCCGCGGATGGCTTGAGCGGATCGGGAAAGCTTAGCGGTGGTGCAACGCCGAACAGCCCTATCGACGTCCCGGTTCCGCACGGCGGTAGTGGAAACCCAACCCGCGAGGCGCAGGTGAGATCGTTGAACGATGGCCCCAAGGAACCGCATACCAATCCGAACTGATCATAGCTGCAGCGATCTCGAGGAACATCGTGCTGTCTCGGGTGGACACCTCGGCGCCTCCGGGACGTTGAGTGTCTGTGCATGATGATAGGACAGTTCGTCTAACGCGCCTGCGTTGTCTTCCCGTAGGTGTAAACGCAGCCGCCTTGAGGATCATCCGATGAGAGCTGATCGTAACCTGGCCGGGCGGCGTGTCGTGATAACCGGTGCATCAAGCGGTATCGGCGCGGCAACGGCGGTGGCTTTCGCCAAAGCGGGAGCGCGGCTTGTCCTGGGGGCTCGTGGCAAGGACGGGCTGGACGACGTCGCGCAGCGCTGCGTCGAAGCTGGCGGCAGCGCGATCGTCCGTCCAGTCGACTGCACCGATGCAGGCGCAGTGGCCGTGTTCGCTGCCGAGGCGCGCGATCTGCTCGGTGGCATTGATCTGTGGTTCAGCTGCGAAGGCGTTGGTGTGCTTGGCCGGTACGAAGACGTCCCGATTGCGGATCATGCCCGCGTCGTCGATGTGAACCTCGTCGCCCACATGAACGACGTCCATGCAGTACTGCCGATCTTCCTAGCGCAGGATCACGGCACGTGGGTAAACATGATCTCAGCCGGCGGTTTCGTTGCCACGCCTTACGCTGCGGCGTATTCGGCGAGCAAGTTCGGGTTGCGCGGGTTCAGCACGGCGTTGCGCGGCGAGGTGTCGAAGCGCCCGCACATTCACATATGCGACGTCTGCCCGACCTTCGTCGACACACCCGGCGTTGACCACGCCGGTAACTATACTGGCGCACGGCTTTCGTTACCCCCGGGTTCGCTCGCACCGGAGACGGTTGCTAAGGCTGTCGTGCGACTAGCCACGCACCCCCGTAACCTAACTGCGGTAGGCGCGCCGGCAATCGCCTTCAAACTCGGCGAGTTCGCGGCGCCGAACCTGCTGGCGGCGATCATGAGTGGCTTCCTCGACACCTGGTCGGCCCGCGCGCCCAACGGCGACGACAGCGATGGGGTGTTGTTCGAACCTGGCGTCTCCGTCGGTCCGGATGGTGGCCGGCGCGATCCACACCGGGGGCGCAAGCTGGCAGCCGCGGCTGGCGGTATGGCGGTTCTTGGCCTTGCGGGGGCCGGTGTCTGGCTCGGCCGTCGCCGGTGATCGAGGACGATCGCTATCTCGCGGTGCGCCCCTGGATACGGTTCCCAACGGACGCTGTGGTCGCGGATACTGGCGGCTTGGCATCGGAGGGGCTTATCGCATGACCGAAGCGATCGAATTGGGACTGCCGGCGCGGGCCTTCGACCGTCAGGATGATGGCGACGACCTTGGCTTCTACGCACCCCCGCGTTTAGTCACGCACATCGACGAGGCAGCTGTCTGCGCACTGACCAGCCTGTACCGCGATTCGATCCCCGCTGGCGGGCGGGTGCTCGACCTCATGTCGAGCTGGGTCAGCCACCTGCCGGACGACGTCGCCTATGCCGAGGTCGTCGGCCACGGCATGAACGCAGAGGAACTCGCGGCCAACCAGCGCCTCGACCGCTGGTTCGTCCAGAACCTGAACGATGTGCCTGAGTTGTCCGAAGAGGACACGCACTACGATGCCGTACTGATCTGTGTCGGCGTTCAATATCTGCAACACCCCCTCGCGGTACTGCGCGAGGTTCGTCGTGTGCTGACGCCGGGAGGCCGCGTCATCGTAAGCTTCTCGAACCGCTGCTTCCCGACTAAGGCCGTGGCGGTCTGGCGCGCTCTCGATACGCAGGGCCACGCATCGCTTGTCCGCCTCTATTTGGAAACAGCAGGGTTCCGCGATGCTACGGCTTCCATACTCGCCGACGGTCGCCTGGGCGATCCATTGGTCGCAATAACCGGTCGCCGTTGAGGCTGTCGGAATTCCACCGGCAATGAGGGCGCTGACTCCCGGTTCAGTACCGTCGCGCCTGTTACAGGTATGTATCAGGCGCAACGGCAAGCCCGCGGTCAGGCCTCGACGCTGGCGGTTAAGGGTGGCGTCTGCTGATGTTGGACGACCAGCCAATCGTCGTGTCCCCGCATCCGTAAAGTCGAGGTGCAATGTGCCTTGTACTTCTCGTCGCCACTCGCGCATCGCGCGGTGTACGCAACGACGATGAGGCCCTCTTGAGGTCGTGACACTCGTCGATCCGATAGCTCGACCGTATCCCAATCGGGCGTAGCCTTGACCGCATCCTTCGCGTCCTGCCCCTGGAAGACATAAGGCGGGCGGGGCAAGACCATGACGATCTCCTCGTCGATCCGGTTCTGGTAATGCTCGTCGCTGGCATCCCATAGGCTCCCTTCGAATTCCCACACGCGCTGGTCGTCCATCCGTCTCTCCTTCATGGCTCAAGCGCGAGAGGATGGGGGAGGGTTCCGGTGTCTCGGCACCATCGCGTCAATATCTACCGACGGATAAGACGTTTTGGCGCCCGTACGCCCGTACGCCCGTACGCCCGTACGCCCGAACTTCCCGACTAACATTGCGCAAACAGCGGATGCCTACCCATCCATGGTCCAAGCGCGATCGAAGGGGACCGGACCTATAGGTCGCAGCATCTGTTGGTACCCGTCACAACAAGGAAGCTGCCATGAATCTCAATGACCTCCTCCCAGATGGTGGCATCGATGCACTCGCCGCCCAACTAGGCATACCGCGTGAGCAAGCTCAACGCGGCGCAGAGGCGCTGCTGCCGTCGGTTCTGGGCGGCATGGGGAATAACACGACGCAGTTAGACGCCCATGTAAACACGCTCGGCGGCCCAGACCTTGCTTCGAACGTGTTAGGCAACGAGCCGACGCAGATCGATCGCGGTAATCAGATCCTCGGCGGTATCTTCGGGTCGAAGGACGGCAGTCGTGAGGTCGCCGACAACGCGGCGCAGAGCAGCGGCCTGGCGCCCGAGCTTCTGAAGCAGATGCTGCCGATCCTGGTCATGTTGGTGGCCGGCCATCTGACAGGGCGCTCGGGCGGGCAGCAAGGTGGCCTTGGCGGGATCCTTGGATCTGTACTTAGCAGCCTGGGTGGCGCTGGAGTCGCAGGCGCTGCGCCCGGGGGCGGTCTTGGCGGCGGACTGGGGGGTATTCTTGGTTCGGTCTTCGGCGAGCGGCGATAGAAGCGTCCAGCTTTAGTACCGTCCTGCTCGATCAAACCGGCAGATTTGAGGTCCACGAACCTTTCGTCACCACAGGGCTACGGCACGGCGATACCTTTGACGGTATGACTAGGGAGCGCATGTGATGCGGAGACGAGGAAACAAGCGAGCCGGTCCTGCGGCAATTGTCATTTTCGTTATGATCGTGGCACTCGTCGTCACGATTTGCGGGCTCGCCGTGCGTGGCTTTCAGAAAGAGCCGAATGGACCACTGCGTGGTAGTCAGACACTGCCAGCACAGGCAGCGCAGGGAACCGCCGCTGGGACGCCTCCGAACGCTAGTCCAGCTCGCTAGATTGAAAGACGGTTAAGCCAGCAGTCTAAGGCAGGAGGGGGCCGCATAGGGTGCGGTCCCCTCCGGATCGGGCGCGTTAGTTGCGCAGGCTGTCGGGAACGATACCGCCGTTGTCGGCAAGCTTTTGCATCACTGCCTTATGAAGGGCGATGTTCTGCTCGGCCGAGCCGTCGGCTGCTGCATGGACATTCAGCTCGGCAGCAAGTTCCTTGCGAGCGGTCAGACTGGAATCCAGGTCCAGCAGCTTCAAAAGATCGACGATCGAGCTCTGGTAGTTGCCGCCGCCATCTTTCATCGATGCCATCTCGCTGAGGACCGCACCGACATCGACGGACTGCTGGGACGCTGCGGGGGCGGGCTGGGCGGTAGCGGTCGGCGCAGCTTGCGGTGCAGCCTGCGGCGCAGCGGCGGGAGCTTGAGCCGGTGCAGCGGCTGGTGCGGCTTTGTGATGAAAAACCTTGTTCATGATCGTGCCGAAGATGCTCATAACCGTGTCCCGATAAGGCCGGCAACTGTACCGGCAGACGGCTAGAACGAACTCGCTTCAGGATCGGTCCGGAGCTCGTTACTCGTGCGGAACGGTCCTCAGGGGGCACGCGTTGGGCAGATAGCGGTAATATGCGAGCAGATGGAGAGCATAATGAACATCAAGACCCTGGCACTGGTGTCGGTAGCGGCCCTGTCATTGGCCGCATGCGGCAAGAAGGCCGAAAATACGACTGCCGTCGATAACAGCACCTATGCCAACACGACCGCCATGGACGTGAACGCAGCTGGTTCCAACGATGCGATGGCAGCACCCGCCTCAGGTGGACAGGCCTTCGTCAACATGGCGGCTGCAAGCGATGCGTTCGAGATCGAGACCTCGAAGCTTGCTGTGACTAACGGCGCATCCGCTGCGGTGAAGAAGTTCGCGGGCCAGATGATCACCGCACATGAGGGTTCGACTGCGAAGCTGAAGGCCCTGACTGCGACGCTGTCGCCAGCTTTGGCGCCCAACCCGGCGCTCAATGCCGAGCAGCAGCAGAAGCTTGCTGATCTGAAGACCAAGCAGGGCGCTGATTTCGACACCGCGTACGCAGCGGCCCAGGTCGCCGGGCATCAGCAAACGCTCGATACGCTCAAGGGATATGCTGCAACCGGCGACGTGCCGCAGTTGAAGACGTTTGCGGCAGGCTTGGCACCGACGGTTGCAGCGCATCTCAACATGGCGAAATCGCTGAAGTCCTAAGGTCGTGTCTCAGGCGATGTAGTTCCAAACCAGGCGGTGCACCGCATGTGTACCTGTTGGCTTGGTCAGTCCTAACTGCAACAACACAGGACTTTCGCAGCATTGCCGCGGAAGTCCTGTTTTCAGCGACCGCGCACGGCGTTTCGCGTTATAAAACTTTGATACTCGTCGCGTGGCAAACCCGCGCTCTTGTATTCACGGGGATGACGGAAAACACCTGTTTGTCGCACAGTGGTGATTACGACCGGGTTTTCCACACATCTGACCGCTGAACGACGGTAATGGGGAGGGAAGTAGCACGTGCGCTATTGAGAAGGCAGATAACGTTAAGGAGACGGTAATTTCTATTGCCGACTGGAACGGGATCAGCGGCAAATACTCAATCGCTGGTCCGTCAAACCTGAACGAACGGCCGCTTTCAGGAAGCGGGTACCAGCCGTTGAACGTCCGTAACTGCTCAGCGCCCGGGGGCGGCGGAGTGTCGTCGAAAGCACGACGTTGCGGGTGGGAATGGTAGCCATCCGAATGTTGGTCCCTAAAGCCACCCTTTGGATCACCGAGAAAGCTAGGTTAATATCACGCCTCAGGCGGACTTTTCTTTTTTGCGTTTTAGCCGCAAGTAACAACTAGATGGCTCTCTCACCCGACTATTATTCTGTTCTAGGTGTTCCCTCGACGGCAAGTCGCGAAACTATCCACGCCGCGTGGAAAGCGCTGCTCCGTCAGTATCACCCCGATGCCAACCATGGTGTGGATGTCTCTGCTCGTGCGAAAGAAATCAACGAGGCGTATTCCGTTTTGGGAAAGAAGGAATCGCGCGCCGCCTATGATCGGTCGCAGATCAGGCCGTCTGCCCACCGAGCGACCGCGGACCGCCCGTTTCACCCCAGGAAAGCCGGCAGACGCCCGATGCGAACTAGCCCGTCGATGCATCCCAGTGGTAGTGTCTCGCAGCCGCTAGAGACCAATGAATGGCTGATGGGCCTTTTCCTACTGATCCTTACCGCAGCACCGATCGCTACAATCCTGGTTCTGTGGAATGAGGAATCCGGATCGGCACCTACGGTTCGACGTAGCGTCGCCGCTCATCCCGTGCCTGAGCCTCCTGCAAAAGCCGTCCGCAGCTCATCGGGCACAAAACTCGGACTTGGACAGCCTGCTTCCTAAACTATCGCCCAACCGCGACATTCGAATTCGCAGGGTCAGGCGCCAAAAGCAGTCGTAACGCGGAGATGAACGAGCGGCCGAAGTTGGGAAGCTGGGAAGGGGGCGGGGACGTCTGCTTCCGGGTCCTGCAGCGTGCTTTATCAAAGTATCGTTACCGCGTGGCGGGCAATAGCAACCGTGTGCCTTCTCGGATCGTTACATGCGCCGAAGGAGATTAGTTATGGCCGCCCCACAGGACGAAGAACCGGGTTTTGAAACCGACGTCAACGAACTGCCGGATAGCAATAATGGTCCGGAAGATAGCCTTGAAGATAAGCCGTCACGCGGCGCACAAAACTCAGACGATCTCGAGGAGGCCCAGAAGGAAGGCGCCGAGGAGAGAGAAGAGGGTGGGCTATATTGAATTGTTATAGGGGCGCTTTGAGCATCGCGTCCTTGAGCGTATTGCCTGCGATCCCCCCGGCAGCGACCGCAACAACAACATTGCCGACGAAAAACTCCACAATACCAACGACGCTGCCGAACGCGATCAGCGCCGAGGTCGTCACCGGCAGCGCGGCCGTTGCCTTACCGATCGCGACTTTCGCCTCCTGGCGGACGACCCGAAGCCGTTCCAACACGGGCTCGAGCGATCGACCTTGATCGACTGCCGCGATTAGATCGCCCAGCGCACGATGCAGCGCCCTCAGCTGCTCCAAGGCTACCGCCCGATCGGCATCAACCGGTCCACCGTTGTCGCGGGCGAGTTCTTCATCGTCGATCAGGCGCTGAACGGCTTCCAAAGCAACAGGCGCTAACGCGTGAATGACAGCGGCATGCTCGCGCAGGGAAGCGCGCCCGGTCCACGTCGCCGAACTGACGGCATCCGGTCTGCGAACCTCGTCCCACAACGCCTTGAACTGCTCACGGACCATCTCACGGCGCAGCGTGCGATCCTTGGTCTCTCGCGCATGACGTACGAATGCCTCAAGGCTCGGCTGCGCCGCGACAAAGGCCGGCGCCAACGGCCGCAGGTCGGTCCGCCCAAGCAGCGCCCGGCGCAGCGCCTTGTAGCGCGTGTCGTCCGCCAGATCCTGGATGCCATCGCAAGCGCCCAGACATAGCGTCTGCAGACGCTGCAGCGCCTCTTCGTCGTTCAGCCCTTCGGGCCAGTGTGTTCCTGAATAGCCCATCGCATTCGATCCGTTTCGACTCAGCTGACGGTCGGATGCACGAATGTTTGCCTGTAGGACATAGCAAGAACATCAAAGTGCCAGAACGTCGCTAGACATACGGACGGTGATAATGTTGGTGGACGGCACCGATGCCGATCTGCCCCGAACATGTCTTCCTGTATCCGATCGATTGGCCCCAGCTATCGCATCTGGTCCGCTTCGTGCGCGCAGGCAGACGCTGCGAACATTGCGGGCGCCCACACGGGCAACGGGTCTTCCACATGGGCGACGGACGCTGGTGGGATAAAGGCCGGTCGTATTGGCGTAATGGCGACGGCCGACGTGTTCGCCGACCGACCGAGAACATCCTCGATTCAGGCAAATGGACACCGGTGGTGCTGGCCTGCGCGCATCTCAATCATGACCCCAGTGACAGCGCGCTTAACCAGTTGGCAGCGCTCTGCCAGCGCTGCCACATGATGTACGATGGCCCTGAACATCGTCGTCGACGTTGGATGAACGCACATTACCGGCGTGCGCTCGGCGATCTGTTCTACGGCCCATATCCGATGCGGGGGGCGGACTGGATCACCCCGACACCCATCAGCATGCTCGATGACAGCCGATCGCTATACGCGAACGTCCGGTAGCTCGGCGCACCGGCTACGCTGTGCCGGCTGCGTCCGGGCAAAAAAAGGGGCCGCCAAAAGCGACCCGGGAAGTTTTTAGGAGAGGATGCCTGAAAGGCGTCACCTTGGTATCCGGCAGGCCGAGCAATGGCGAATGCAAAACTGGCTAATCCGGATTGCATTTCATGCACTTGGCGGGATGTCGGAGCGAAACTCATCCCTTGGCTAGCTCGGCGATAAGGCACGGCTGACGAAGGTTCGATAGCGCGGGAAACGGACTGGATCCGGCACGCCGATCCGCATGCCCAATGACAGTCGTTCGCATACGCGCATTCACGGTAGCCCGCCTCCGCGGCACATAGCCAAACGCGCTTCGCAACGTTCGCAGGCAGAACCTTATCCACATGAGTCTCGAGTCTGACGCTTGACCAAACGGTTCCGGTAACGGAACATAAAGGGAACAGGTAGAGTCTAGACATCATGATCACCGCCCTCGAGTCCCTGCCGACAACCATCG
>Ga0247729_10000345_pt1 | contig 20130 bp, 23 predicted proteins | sample UWRJL133311R2_FD_180958 | JGI IMG/M metagenome (GOLD analysis project Ga0247729, IMG submission 180958) | Plant litter microbial communities from Arlington Agricultural Research Station in Wisconsin, United States - UWRJ-L133-311R-2 | ecosystem: Environmental > Terrestrial > Plant litter >... | reverse complement strand
GCCGGCAGCATAGTAACGGGGATCGTAGAAGAGCCGCACGCCCGGCTCGCCGTTGTCGGTCGCGCCGGCCGCCATGGCGGTGGCGTAAGCCGCATCGACCTCGGCCCGCGAATTCGCGACGCAACCGACATGCGCTGCGCGGCCTTCGACGATCCCCGGGCGCAGCCAGAAAAAGATGCGGCCCTTGCAGCCGAACCCCTTGAGGTCGGGATGGCCGGGCGGTCCGTCCGCGCCGTCGAAGTCCACGGGGTCGGTGATGCCGAGCGGCGCCAGTGCCTGCGCGTAGAAAGCGATCGAGCGGTCGAGGTCGCTGACCGAAATGAAGACGTGGTCGAGCATGGTTTTCTCCGTGTCCGGGATCAGATGACGTAGCCGCCGGCGGTCTCGATGGTCTGGGCGTTGACCCAGGCGTTGTCGTCCGACAGCAGGCTTGCGACGACGCGGCCGACGTCGTCCGGCTCGCCGACGCGTCCGAGCGCCGTCTGCGAGGCCAGCAGCGTCTCGAATTCGTAGTTCAACCCGCCGCCGAGTTCGGTGCGGATCGCACCGGGCGCGACCGCGTTGGCGCGGATGCCGCGGGCGCCGAACTCCTTGGCCATGTAGCGCGTCAACACTTCGAGGCCGCCCTTGAAGGTTGCGTACGGTGCGACACCCGCAGTCGCCACGCGCGACGTCGCGCTGGAGACGTTCACGATGTGGCCGCCTTCGGCCATCAAGGGCAGCAGCATTTGCGTCAGGAAGAACGGTCCCTTCAGGTGCACATTGAACAGGCCATCGAACTCGGCCTCCGTCACCGTCGCGATCGGATTGTAGAGCCCGTAGCCGGCGTTGTTGACGAGGTGGTCGAAATCCTTGCGCTCCCAGGTCGAGACCAGCGCCGCGGCCACGGCGTCCCGGAATGTCCCGAACGAGGCGACGTCTGCAACGTCCAGCTTCAACGCGACCGCCTTGCCTCCTTCTGCCTGGATCGTTCGCACGACCTCGTCTGCGCCCGCGGGATGGCTATTGTATGTGACGATGACGCCGCTGCTGCGCCGGGCGCATTGCAGGGCCGCGCTGCGGCCAAGGCCTCGGCTTCCGCCTGTTATGATCGTGATTTTCATGTGTACGTCCTCGTTGTCGATGGCTTGTTGGTACAGCCCGACCCCGCTGAAGGCTGCGCCTGATCCTGTCGCGATCTTGCCTATTCCTGCTTTCGGCTTGCGCCCCGCTCAAGATTGCGCGCAGGGTGATCCATGGAAACGAGATTGACAGAGTTGCGCGCCCTGGCGGCCCACGCCGAGAACCGGCGCACCGAAACCGGCATCCCGCGGGTCGCCATGGTGCAGGGTCAGATCCCGGAGCACGAACTGGCCGCCGTATACGACCCGATGGTCAACCTGATCCTCCAGGGTTCTAAGTCGATGACCATCGGCGAGCGCACGCTGCGCTACGATCCGGCGAGCTACTTCGTCATGTCGATCGACCTTCCGGCTGTCGGATCGATCCATGCGGCGGAGACCGGAGAGCCCTACCTAGCCGTCAGCCTGACGATCGACCCGCGGGTCGTCGCGGCCATGCTGGCGGACGCGCCGCCGCCCGATCCGGCCGCGGAAGTCAGATGCGGCTTCTCTGTCGCATCCGTCACGCCCGCCATGTTGGATGCCTGGGTTCGTATGCTCCGGCTGATGACGACGCCCGCCGACATCCCCGTCCTCGCGCCTGCCTATGAGCGGGAAATCCTGTACCGCGTGCTGCAGGGTCCGCACGGTTGGATGCTGCGCGACATCGCATTGCCTGACACAGCCTTGTCCCGGGTCCGACTCGCCATCCAGTGGATCCGAAACAACTTTCGCCACCAGTTGCGCGTCGACAGTCTGGCCGAGATGGCGGCGATGAGCGTGTCCGCCTTCCACCGGCACTTCAAGGCCGCGACCGCGATGAGCCCGCTCCAGTTCCAGAAGCAGATACGACTGCTCCAGGCCCGCATGCTGCTGATCGCGGGGGCACCGACGGCGTCTTCGGTAGCGTTCGACGTCGGGTACGAAAGCGCTTCGCAGTTCAGCCGCGAATATTCGCGCTTCTTCGGCCTGCCTCCGGCGAGCGACGTGCTTGCCGTGCAGCGCCACATCGGCCGCCGCTAGTCGGCCCACCCATTTTTCCTCCGCAGGAGCATATCCTTGGATCAACTTCAGGCCATCCGTGTCTTCGTCCGCATCGCCGAGGCCGGCTCCTTCGCCAAGGCGGCGGACACGCTCGATTTGCCGCGTTCGTCGGTCAGCAAGCTGCTGCAGGATCTGGAGCAGCATCTCGGCGTCAAGCTGGTCGAGCGCAGCACGCGAGCTCTCACGATCACTCCGGAAGGCGAGGCCTACCGAGACCAGGCGGTGGGCTTGCTTGCCGACCTCGACCAGATGGATGCAGCCGCCGGCAGCGCCCGAGCATCCCCGCGCGGCAGGCTACGCGTCGATGTCGGTTCGTCGCTGGCCAACGTCGTCATCATCCCTGCCCTTCCGGATTTTCGCGTACGCTACCCCAACATCGAACTGCTGCTCGGGGTGAACGACCGTCCCGCCGATCTGATCGGCGAAGGCGTGGATTGCGTGATCCGCGGCGGCGCGTTGTCGGATACGTCCCTGATTGCGCGGCGGCTTTCGACGCTCGATTCCGTCACATGCGCGACGCCGGCCTATCTAGACGCGCACGGCGTCCCCACGCATCCGTCGGAGCTCGAGACCGGGCACGTTTCGGTCAGTTATTTTTTCCCGCAGACGGGCAAGTCGATACCCATGTATTTCACCAAAGGCGACGAGAGCTGCGAGATCCACGCGCGCTCCGCCGTCAGCGTGAGCGAAAGCACCGCGCATATCCAAGCGGTGCTGGCGGGGCTGGGCATCGCTCAGACGTTCCGCTTCAGTTCGCAGCATCACCTCGACGCGGGGCGCCTGGTGCCTGTGCTCGACGACTGGACGCCGCCCGCCCACCCGCTGCACCTCGTCTATCCGGCGACGCGTCATCCGAACGCGAAGCTGCGGACATTCGCTGACTGGGCCGTCGAGATCTTCGCCAAGAAGGAATGGCAATCCGTCGCGCCCTGATCGATTGTCCAGCTACGTGGATATTGTCTTCGCCGCGGCGAGCTTCTGCAGCGTGGTTCGTAAGCCTACGTCGGGGTCAGGTTGTCGACCGGAATTGTCCGGACCGACATATCCGATCACTAAGGAGATTGACCATGTCAGACAGACTCAACGGCAAGATCGCAGTCATCACGGGCGGCACCAGCGGCATCGGCCTCGCCGCCGCAAAAATCTTCGCGGCGGAAGGCGCGCATGTCTACATCACCGGCCGCCGCGCCGGTGTGCTGAAGGCGGCAGAGGTGGAGATCGGCGGCAATGTCACCGGCGTCCTGGCGGATTCCACCAGCAACGACGACCTCGACCGCCTGTTCGCGCAGGTGAAGGCCGAAGCGGGCCGCGTCGACGTCGTGTATGCCAACGCGGGCGGCGGCACGATGCTGCCGCTTGGACAGATCACCGAAGCGCAGATCGACGACACGTTCGGGCGCAACGTGAAAGCCATGATCTTCACGGTGCAGAAAGCGCTGCCGCTCCTGGTGAAGGGCTCGTCCGTCATCCTAGCCGGCTCGAGCGCCAGCATCGAGGGGACGGCGGCGTTCAGCATCTACTCTGCGTCCAAGGCGGCCGTACGCAATCTGGCGAGAAGCTGGATCCTAGACCTGACCGGGACCGGCATCCGCGTCAACGTGCTGAGCCCCGGCCCGATCCGGACGCCGGCCCTGCTGGAATATGCCGGCACCGATCCTGCTCAGCAGCAGGGCATGCTCGACTATCTGAGCACGCGCAATCCGCTTGGCCGGGTCGGCGAGCCGGAAGAGATTGCCAAGGCTGCGCTGTTTCTCGCGTCGGACGATTCCAGCTTCGTGAACGGCACCGAGCTGTTCGCCGATGGTGGCCAGGCTCAGGTCTGACGCGGCTTAGAGAAAATATTCGCACGATCGGCTACTTGCGGAACCGGTCGTGCGGTTCATCACAGAGCATCCTCGATTTCGCGGCTGACCGCTTTGCGCCAAAAGCGGCCTCTCGCATCTCCCCCTACGCCTCCTGAAAACAACCGCGTTGCGACTCCGCGATTTTCTTTTGAGATCGACCGTCTAGCCGGTCGTCCAGGTGGTCAGCACGGCGCCTTCTGTAGCATTGCGCTGCGCTCTAACGGCAACGCGCCCCTCCACGGTATTGGCAAAGGCATCGAAACTGACGCCCCCATTCCCATGTTCGGCGAGGTAGACTTCAAAATTTCCAGCCGATTGAGCCGTTCCTCCGTGCTCCACCTTCGCGGCCAAGTGGCTGATCCAGCGGTCGCCTACAGACCACCGATTTGGCCGACACGCATCGCTTCGATGACCGCGCGCAATCCGGCCGAGATATGTTTGCGTGTGGGATAATAGAGATACAGCCAATCCTCTGGAACGATCCAGTCTTCAAGGCAGCGGATCAGTCTGCCGCTCTCGACGAAAGGCCGGGCGCGCTCCTCCCATACATAGGCGAGTGCGATGCCGGCGAGGGCCGCCTCGATCATCAGTTCGTGGTCATGCAACGTCAGCGGGCCGCTCGGCTCAAAGTCGAATTCTTGGCCATCGCGGCTGAAAGACCACGAATAGCGCCGCATGCTGGGATAGATGTTCTGAATGCATATGTGCCCACGGAGATCGGTTGGCGACACAGGAATTGGCCGATGCGCGAAATAGCCGGGTGAGCCGACGACGGCGAGACGCATTCGCGGGTTGATCTTCACGGCAGTCATGCCATCGCTCAGGCTCTCGCCCAGCCTGATCCCGGCATCGAACCCCTCCTCGACGATATCCACCAATTGGTCGGTGGCAACGATCTCCAGCTGCAGCTTGGGATTTCTTGCGATCAGGTCGCCGATCACCGGCCCGAGCACGAATGGCGCCACCGAATTGGGGGCGTTGATCCGCACCCTTCCAAATGGCGTGTCGCGGAACTGATTGAGTGCATCGAAGGCTGAGCCGATCTGGCCGAACGCAGGCGACAATTGTGCGAGCAGCGTCGTGCCGGCGTCGGTGAGCGACACGCTACGCGTCGTGCGATTGAGCAACCGGACGCCGACGCGCGCCTCCAGGTTGGACACAGTATGACTGATCGCCGAGGCGGTCACGCCCCGCTCCTCGCTGGCGCGACGGAAGCTGCGATGGCGCGCGACTGCTTCAAAAGCCGCGAGTTCGGAAAATTCATTAGCTCGCATTGCTGAATATCACTCAGGACTGTCCGGACGATTATTGCTCTAATCCTTTCCCCGGGAAAGCTCCAAACGGTCCTGCAAGCCTCATATGCAGAACCGATCAGGGAAGCCAGCGATTGAGCAGCATTACATCCGAGCAAGCCGACCGGATCATTGCCGCAGGCCGGGCGCATGCGACACGGATCGGCGTCGCCGCAATTATTGCCGTGCTCGATGCCGGCGTTCACCTGAAGGCTTTCGCGCGCATGGACGGCGCCGTGCTCGGATCGATTGATCTTGCGATCGGAAAGGCACGCACGGCAGCGCTGTTTGCCGCCAGCAGCGAGGCGGTCTGGGATTATTGCAAGCCAGGCGCCGCTGCGCATCACCTCGAACTGAGCAATGGCGGGCTCTATCCATTCGCCGGCGGCCTGCCGCTCATTGCCACAGACGGAAGACTGTTCGGCGCAGTCGGCGTATCGGGCGCTGCCGTCTCGCAGGACCTGGAAATAGCGCAGGCAGCGGCTGCCGCAATTCATATCCCTTCCATCACGTGAGAATGCTCCCATGACCAAGACTATACTCATCACAGGCGCCGGCTCAGGCTTCGCGGAGGCCGCCGCGTTCGGCATGGCGCAAGCCGGTCACACCGTCATTGCCACGGCACAGATCTCGCCGCAGGTCGCTGCGCTGCGCAACAAGGCGGCCTCTCTCAGTCTTGATAACCTCCGCGCAGAGAAGCTGGACCTGCACGACCCGTACGACGTCGCCTTCGCGCAGCGTCTCGACATCGACGTGCTGTGGAACAATGCCGGCATCGGCGAAAGCGGCCCCGTCAGTGAAATTCCGCTCGACCTGTTTCGCGGCAACTACGAAACCAATGTCTTCAAACCGCTCGAACTGACGCAGGGCTTCATCAGGCGGTGGATCGCGGAAGGCAAGCACGCCAAGATCGTCTTTACCTCTTCGATGGGCGGATTGTTCACGCCCGCCGGCTGGGGCACCTATGTGTCGACCAAGCACGCACTGGAGTCGGTCGCCGAAGCCATCGCGCAGGAAGTCGCACCGTTCGGCATCAAGGTGCAGACCATCAATCCCGGTCCCTACCTTACGGGCTACAACGAGACGATGGCGGACACCGCATTCCGCTGGCTGGACGACGCGCGGAATTTCACCAAGCGGGACCAGCTGCGCGCCACGTTCGACGCACTGCTCGCCAAGCCGGAAGGCCATCTCGATCCGCAGGACATGATCGACCGGATGATCAAGATCGTTCCTGCCGACACCGGCAAGTTTCGCAACGTCTGCCCGCAGTCCATCGAGGATATGCTGAAGGATGTTCAGGCGGCTGCCTGGAACGCCGAGATCTGACGTGCAAGCCGCGACACGTCTCTTTTTCGAACCCGGAGAATACTTATGATCGCCAAGACAACCGGCTGTAGCCTCTCTCTCCGGCGCATCCTGATCGGTTTTGCCGCCACCGGCGCCAGCCTGCTGCTCTCGGCCTCCGCTGGGGCTCAGACACCGGCGCAGAACAGGGCCAGCGTGATGGCAAGCTTCGACGCTTGGAAGGCCGGCACCGGCAGCCCCTTCGAGCTGCTTTCCGAAGACGCCAGCTGGACGATCGAGGGGAATTCGGCGGCATCGAAAACCTATCCAAGCAAGAACGCTTTCATGGGCGAGGTGATCCGCCCGTTCAACGCGCGCATGACGGCGGGAATTAAGCCGGACGTGCGCAGCATCACGGCCGAAGCGGATCGCGTCGTCATCCTGTTCGACGCCCATGGCACCGCCCGCGACGGCAAGCCCTACGTCAACAGCTACACGTGGTTCTTCCGGATGCGCGATGGCCGCGTTGTTGAAGCAAACGCCTTCTTCGACGCCATAGCATTCAACGATCTTTGGACGCGCGTGGCGCCGGCGAATTGATCAGCACGATGCGCAGCGCCGACGCGACCGCAGCGCCGCATCGTACGACCGCGACACAAGGAGATAAGATATTGGATGTTCTGCAAAACAAACCGGATTTCATCGACGTTCTTGGCCCGCAAGTCCGAATGATCAGTTCAACGACAGCGTCGGCTTCCGACTATTGTGTCATTGATGCGATCATCCCGCCCGGCGTGATCATTCCGCTTCATAGCCACGATGACCGGGAGACATTCTATGTCCTGTCGGGCGCGGCGGAAGGATTTCGCGATGGGCGGTGGCACGACCTGGAGGCGGGCGGCATACTTGACATCATGGGCGGAGAACAACACGCCTGGAGAAACACATCGCGCGAGGATGCTCACCTGCTTCTTGTGACGACTATGAGAATGAAGCAGTTCTTCGATGAGATTGGCAAGCCTGTATCCGAGGTGCCGGCACCGCTTTCCCCCGACGCAATGCGCCATCTGCTTGAGGTCGCGAATAGGTTTGGATATCGGATGGGCACACCTGAGGAGAATCTTGCGATAGGTATCACAACATGATTGTGAGAACCACTTGAGCGATTGGCTCGTCCTCGTTCAGCCAAGCCAAAACTAACCGAATTGCTGCTGAGGCAGCAACGAGGCTTGAACGAAGGTTCGTCCTAGACCAAGCGCATCTGCAGCAATATGTGATACAGACATGCTCATGCCTGTTGGACTTTCTGCAGCAGGATCGTGTTGAACACTTTGAATCCCATCCGACGATACAGCGCAATCGCGGTTCGATTGCTTGCATTGACGTGGAGCCACGAGCCTAGCCCACGTTGCCGATGTTGCCGGACGAGCTGCCAGACCAGCGATGAGGCATAGCCATATCCGCGATGAATCGGGTGCGTGCACACCCCGCTGATCTCAACGTGGCGATCGATCATCAATCTTTCGCCGGCCATGGCGATCAATTCGTCGCGGGCGTGGATCCCGTAATAGCAGCCCAACTCGCGGGTTCTTCCACGAAAATAATCGGGCAATGTCTGGCTGGCGAGCGCGGACATTCCTCTCGCATGCGTATCGTCGAGTTCAACGATGCTCATGGGAGTTTCGGACCCCGGCGACGCGTCCGGGGGCACCATCATCTGCAAGACTTCGATCGTGCCGAGAGTGCGCAGATTGCTCTCCGGTGGGATCCGATCCGCGACAACGGACACTTCTTCACCCGGCCACAGCAGCGAGGCGAGCTGCCGAAAAGCGCTGCGAGTCGGGCCTAACACCGCAGCAAAAGGCGCGACATCGGCAGGGTAGCGCCAGGCCTCGCCAACTGACAGGGCAAAGCGACGGTGATGCGTCCGCAGAGCCTGCCAGATGGGATTAGCGAAGAGTTCTCTTTCATAATCCGACATTGGATACGTCACCTTGTGTGCCTGTTATGATCATTGTCCAGGCGCCCATGCGGCGCCTGGACATCGATGTTATGCACTGCGGGCGCGAATGGCCTTGAGCGCTTCGGTTGTCATCGGCTGGCCGCCGATGCCCCATTCTCCGCTCGCCAGTTCGTGCACGCGCACCCAGGTGGCTCCGCGCATCGCTTCGCCTTCGATTGACACCATGACGTCCGTGACTTTCCGGATCATGGCTTCCTTTTCATGCGTGTCGAACACGCCTTCCACCAGATGAATATCGACAAGGGGCATAGTCTTTCCTTTCGTGTTGAGATTTGTGAACTTGCACTGACTTCTTCGGTCATTCCGATCGACGAGGGATCGGAATAAGCCGCCGCACCTGACGCTGGTACTTCCGGTAGTCCTCGCCATAGAGCGCGGTCAGGTCGCGCTCCTCGAAACGGATGCCCAACAGAATGTAGGCCGTCGTCGTCATGGCGAAGAGGAGATGTCCGACGGTCATCATCGGTGTCGCCCAGAAAGCGATGATGAAGCCGAGATAGATCGGGTGGCGGACAAATTGGTAGAGAAGCGGCGTCCTGAATTGCTGCGCTTCCGGTCTGCGGGCGATCAGATTGACCCACACATGCTGCAGACCAAACAGCTCGAAGTGATTGATCAGGAACTTGCTGAGCAGCACGATAAGCCAGCCGGACAGTGAAATGCCGCGTAATAGTCCGGCAATGATCGGCTCCTGCACCTCAAAGATCACGGCCGGGATTGGCTGCCAGCGCCATAACAGAAGGATGAGCGCGAGGCTCGAGGCGAAAACATATGCGCTGCGCTCGATACTCGCCGGCACGAAGCGGGTCAGCCAACGCTTGAACGGATGTCGCGCCATGCCACTGTGCTGCAGGACGAAGTTGGCGAGTAACAGAAGGTCGATGACCAACGCTTGCGCGGTCGTCGCCGTCTCGCCCCGATTGATTGACTTTGGCACGATCTCATCGGCCACGAAGCCGATCGTGTAGAGAAAGGTGACGAGGAAAGCGCCATAAGCCGCAACTCCGAACGCGAAGGCGAGTGCGCGGCCAACAACGCGCTTTTCTGACGGCGCGCCCTCCGTCCCCCTGTCGTTCGGTGTGTCATCGGCAATAACAGGTCTGTCGGGCATGCATCGTCTCCAATCGATTTGCTGCGTCGACAGATAGCTGCTGCTTTGCGATCGATAATCCCCCCAGCGGTGCTATGATATTCCCCCGTTGGTGTGAGGTAGAATCGATGCTTGACCGTTTAAGGGGTATGGAGGTGTTCGCGACGATCGCGGCGCTTGGAGGCCTGTCGGCGGCGGCGCGCAAGCTCGATATGTCGCAGACGATGGCGACCAAGCATCTCACCGCTTTGGAAACTCGGCTTGGTGTAAAACTATTCTATCGCACCACCAGGCGCCTCAGCCTTACCGAAGCGGGACAAGATTATCTGGACGCGGTTGCGCGAATCCTCGACGATGTCGCCGATGCGGATGCGAAAGCAGCAGCCGGTGCCATCGACGTCCGTGGCACCCTGCGTCTTAATGCGCCGATTTCATTCGGCGTTCTTGAAATCGCGCCGTTGCTGCCGGAATTCGCGCGGGTCCATCCCACGCTCGCCATCGATCTCAGCCTGAGCGACCATTTCGTCGACCTTGTCGAAGAGGGCTGGGATCTCGCGATCAGGATCGGAGACATTCAGAACTCGAGCTTGACCGTGCGCCGGCTGGGATCCTTGCCGAGCGTGGTCTGCGCAGCTCCGTCCTATCTCGAACGACACGGCACTCCCCAGACCGTCGCCGACCTCGCCAATCACAACTGCCTCAGCTTCACGCTGCTGCGCGCGGGCAGCCGCTGGCTGTTCGGAAACGACCGCGATACTGATGTGGAAGTGCGTGGCAACCTGCGCGCCAACAATGCGGACGCGCTCGTTGCCGCCGCTGCTGGCGGCCAGGGCATCACGTGCCAACCCGAATTTCTGGTTGCGCGAGAAATCGCCGCCGGCCTGCTTCTTCCGATCCATCTCGATCAGCCCGCGGCACTGGTCAATGGCGTTTACGCGCTCTATCCGGCCGCTCGCCCTCCGGCCAAAGTGCGCGCCTTCATCGACTTTTTTGCGCCTCGCTATCGCGCAGGACGCCGGGGCCAATCTCCCGAGAAGGTCGACTGATAACCATCAGCCGCCATACCCCTCGGGATTTCGAAGCCGGCCCGTGAAAAGCAAACGACGCGCGTCTGCGCCGACCGAGTTGCGCCGATCTGGACGAGTCCGACGGGACGGCTCCCACGCAGGCCTGCAAGTGTCAGCTTGCTCTCGCGTACATAAGTATCCACCGTCGCTACGGCGTCGGACAGATATTGCAAGTCAGTTAATAATCGAGACCTCTCCCTCGTCTGCCTCTTCAAGTTCAATTTCACGACCCCGGAACGACCGCTTTGCGCCAAGAGCGGTCGGTCAGCGCGCCCGGCAGTAGATCCCTTAGCCGAACCTGCAATGCTCGATGTCGCGACGTAGAGAGAGGTTTCGGAGTGCATGATCATGCGACGCCGGTCAATTCGCGTCGCGCGGCAGAAAAGACTTCGCGGGCCGCATCGACGTTCATGATGCCGATGCCAATGCCGACGATCAGATCGGGCCAGAACGAGGCGGTTGCGGCGGTGATGCCGCCTGCAAGGATGATCGCGATATTTGCTATGACATCGTTTCGGGCCGAGAGAAAGGCCGCGCGAACCAAGCTGCCGCCCTGCTCCCGAAAGCGAGCCAACATTGAGGCGCAGAACAGATTAACTAGCAGCGCACCGAGGCCGGTAAGGGCCAGCGGCGTCGCTGCCGGCGGCTCAGGCTGGGCGAACTTCGTAACGACGGCCCAAAGCGTGGCCACCGCGGGGACCAGGATCGTGCAGGCCAGCAACATGCCGAGCCTGCTGCGGTTGCGGGCGGTCCATTCCAAACCCACCATGACCAGCAAGTTGACGCAGGCGTCTTCGAGAAAGTCGACGCTGTCGGCAAACAAAGAAATCGACCCGATCTTCCAGCCGACGGCGAATTCGACCGCGAAGTAGGCCACATTGGCGATGGCGGCGATCATGACGGCTTGTTTCAAGGTCATTGTGTGTTTCCCACAGCCCAGCGTCGTTCGAGCTTCGCCTGCGTATCTTCCCGAAGACGATAAATGCGCATTTCCGCCGTCCCGAGTTCGACTTTCGTGATCTCCTCGGTCGAAAAGCCTTCAAGCACAAACATCAGGGCACGCAGCGAATTGCCGTGCGCCACGACCAGCGTCGCATTACCCCGCATCACGGCTGGCAGGATCTCACGGACGTAGAACGGCAGCACGCGGGCAATGGTATCGCGGAGGCTCTCCCCGTTCGGCGGAGCGACCGCATAGGCCCGCCGCCAGACATGGACCTGCTCAGTGCCGAAACGGCTACGCGCCTTGTCCTTGTCTAGGCCGGTAAGGTCGCCGTAGTCGCGCTCGTTGAGTGCAGCATTGCGGCGCACGGCGACACTGCCTTGTTTCATGTAGTCGAGCATGAGCTCACAACTGTCCGACGCGCGGATCAATTCCGATGAGAACGCCGCGTCCACCCTGATGTCGAGGTTTTTCAGATGCAGACCAGCCTGCCGGGCTTCATCCATTCCCTGTTGCGTCAGCGGCAGATCGCGCCATCCTGTGAAGATGTTGTCCCGGTTGCCTTCGCTTTGTCCGTGGCGGGCGAGAACCAGCAAGCGCCGCCCACATGACGCATCATTGCCATCGCCGCCTTCATCGAGGCCATCGCGATTCCGATCCATCAATTGCTCTCCTTCCCCGACAGTTTCTGGTCTCGGCATCGCCGCATCCACGCAAGGACGTCGGACGCCTTGCCTTCGAGCACTTTCAGCGACTTTGTGCCGCGGGAATCTGTCTTCGCTCCTGCGAACCGCCAGCCCTCACTGATGATGACGACGTGCCATCGCGGGCGGCCGGCGTCGTGTCGGAGATCGATGACGTCCAAGTTGAAAGAGTAAGATTGCCCACCATAGCGATGACGGTCGCGCGCGCATTTGACGCCATGGGCAAGCCACGCGGTGATCTCACTACCGGCACTTGGCGGATCAATGACGTATTCTATGTCGGCAATCGTTCTTGCATTTCCGATACGTGCCATACTCAGTCGGCCCCGTTCGCCGTGTTCAAACGAGAAGCAACGCGTTCGAAGGTTCGGTCCATTGCCATGGTGCGGTTTCCGAGCCATGGGAAGTGGCCATAGCGAAAAGAGAGCTGCGCCGACGCTTCCGAAGCCGGGCGCTTGGCAATTAGAAGTTCATAGAGCGCGGCCGTTAATCCGCTGCGGTCAGCACCAGCCTCACAATGGATGAGGACTGGACCGACGGCGCTTCGCAGAATCTCGGTAAGTTCGGTAACCTGTTCATCCGTCAATTCACGGCCCGCCGATATCGGAAAGTCGACGTGCTGCACTCCCGTTGCTGTGCTGGCCTTGATCTCTTCATCGTACCAGGGACGTCCTGTATTGTTGCCACGCAGATTGATGAATGTTCGAATGCCGTTGTCGCGAATCCGCTCTTCGAATTGCTCGCCGCTCAATTGACCGGAGCGGTAGATCACCCCCTGCTCGATCGGATGGAAATTTCCGCTCAGCCGCAAGTAACCGGTCCACGCGCCGGCGAGCATCGCAATGCCGGCAGCAGATCGGCCGAAGCGCTTCAGCCAGACCAATGAAGTATGTTTCAAGATCGGTTTCCTTTGTGATGGCGCGCACGCATGAACGCTTCACCCGCCGCCGTGAGCGCTCCGATCGCCAAGAGGCTGATGACCATGTTCGCACTCGCCTCAAAGATAAATGCCAGCACCACAACCGCGGCCACTGCCGCCAACACGCAGACTGCGAAAGTGTCGCCCGCGAGGACTGTCGCAATTTCGTAAAGCATTGATCTGGTGACCCTCATGTGCCCGTGGCTTTCGCGTATTCGGACGGCGTGATCTGCCCTGCCAGCAAGTCCCACTGCTCGATGTGCTTGTAGATGATGATCTTGTCCCTCAGCAGCGCGCCATGAGTACGGCAGAACGTCTCGAGTTCCTGACGCGCGGAAATCAGCTCGACGCACATGGTGAGGTCTGGATTAGCAATCTCGAACCCTTCGTCCTGGAGCTTTCCGCTGTTGCTGTATCCAAAGTGCGTGTGGTGAGCATTTGCGTTCAGAATGCCCGATGCCTTCGCCTGCATGACCACCTCGCGGTAAAGCGGACGGCTTCCGAACATCTTGTTTCCCGCTCCGGGCATCTTCTCGCGCGGCTTCATGTAGATCCTGACCATGCCGATCTCTTTGGTGGCGAGCGTATGGGATGCCATAAGGGCTGCTTTCTGTGTTGTCAGAGGACGAAGGGCGAATTGATCTTTGGCGCATCCGACCTGATTGCCAAATGTCCGGGCATTCAGTTCACGAAGTTGGCGGACCGAGAGATCGGGCGGGATATTCCCAGCCGCTGTTTTTGGCGTGCCTACGCGTTGCGACATGTAGATGCTGGAGTGGCCGCTGCAGAGGTACGCGATGAAGCAGGCGACCGCGATGTAGACCGCGTGCTGGGAGCCAAACAGCTCGATGCCCATGATCATGCAGGCCAGCGGTGTGTTCGTTGCGCCAGCGAACAGTGCGACGAAGCCGAGACCGGCAAACAGGTCAGGCGGCGCCCCCAGTACCGATGCCACCGCGTTGCCGAGCGCCGCGCCGATGAAGAACAGAGGTGTGACTTCTCCGCCCTTGAAGCCACTGCTCAAGGTCACGACTGTAAAGATGATCTTCCAGAGCCAACTCCAGTGGTCGACCGCCCCGGCTCGGAAGAAGCCCGCAATCGTGGCGTCCGCCGGGTTTGGGGACCACACGCCAAGACCAAGGTATTCCCTTGTTCCCAGAAGGTAGACGAGACCAATCAGTATTGCGCTCGCGATGACCGGCCTTGTCCAAGCCCAGGGTGACACGGCTTTGAAAGCAGCCGTAGCAGCGTGGGATAATTCGGTGAAAAAATGCGCGGCCAATCCGAAAATTGCACCTGCAACACCGACTTTCAGCAGCAGCAGGGCGTCGAGATGGAAGCCAGCGTTCTGACCAACGTTGGCAAGGTAGCTTATCGAATAGTGCGTGTGCTCGATGCCCCAGGCGTGGCAGCTCCAATCACCGGCAATCGCCGCCATCAGGCAAGGCAACAACGCTTCGTATTGCATGCGGCCGATTGTCAGCACTTCGAGCGCGAACACTGCTCCAGCGATTGGCGTACCGAATACGGCGCCAAACCCGGCGGCAATGCCTGTCATCAACAGAATGCGGACGTCCGCTTGCGACAGGTTGAACGTTCGCGCGAAGGCACTTGCAATGCTTCCGCCCAACTGGACCGCGGTGCCCTCGCGGCCTGCGGAGCCGCCGACAAGGTGCGTCAGAACGGTGGTGACCAAGATGAACGGCGCCATCCGCAACGGGACGCCGCCGCCCGGAACGTGGATCTGCTCGACAATGAGGTTATTGCCTCCCTCAGCAGACCTTCCGAAACGCTGATACGCCAGCACCATGAGGATGCCAGCCAGCGGCATCAGGAATATCAGCCAAGGCTGCTCAAAGCGGGTCTGTGTCGCGCGATCAAGTGCCCACAGGAACAAGGCGCATAACGAACCAACAATAGCCGCCATCGGCACGACCATGCCGATCCACTTGCCCAGGCTGCGCAATTGAACCAAGCGCAAGCCGATGATGCCGCTGGGCGACATCATGACAGACGCTCCTGAGCGCCACGTCCAAGGGAATTACAACGAAAAAGATCTTGGAAAGGTACGGATCCGCGCACGACTCTACTCCTTCGCCGCAGGGGCGAGTTGAGTAGGAGTCATCAGCTTCTCGAGGAAGCGGTTCGGCCACGATGGCCCGGCAGAATCCATTGCCGTGTGATCCTGTTAGCGGGTGGTGGACGAAGATGTCAAGCTTCGGCCGCTTGACGCACTAGGCGTCATCAGAGTTATCGTGGCACCGGCGCATGGCTCCCCGCCTGCTGCGGGATCAACAGCAAGCCGACTACCATCATAGCTCCAAAGGCTGCAGTGAGCGTCACATCGCTGACGCCAAGTCCGCCGCTTGCCGCTGGCTTGTCCAGCGAGTTTGCCAGCGTCGCGCCGAGCGGCCGGGTCAGGATGAACGCCGACCAGAACAGCAAAGTGCTGGAGACGCTGGTGAAGAAATAAAGAGCGGTGATGATGGCCAGCACGGCGGCGATCAAAAGCGCGCTGCCGTTGTAGCCAAGCGGCGTCGAGTCCGCCATCCAGTCGCCGAGCGCGGTGCCAAGCGTCTGCGAAAACATGATGGTGGCCCAGTAGAAGCTTTCGACCTTCGGCGTCGTCACGGTGTTGATGGCGACGGAACCTGTCGACCGGTACCAGATCGCCAGCGTGGCGATGACCAGGAGAAACAGGGTCAGCGAGCCACCTAGATAGCCGATGCCAAGCGAACGATCGAACAGGTCCGCCATGGTCGTGCCGGCGAGCGTCGTCGCGGCAATGACCGCCCAATACAGAAACGGATGGAAGCGCTCTGCCCGGATCTGCGCCACGATTGTGACGATCAACAATGCACCGAAGATGGCGGTAGAGGCGAGATAGCCTAGTCCCATAGTCTGCGATAGCGCGTTGCCGCCGACCTCACCCAAGGTGGTCGCGAGTATCTTGATGAACCAGAAGCCGAATGTGAGCGCGGGAACCTTGTTTGCCGTCCCATCCTGGGGATTGTTCATTGAATGTCTTTCAAATCATGTCACGCGAGGCAGTCATCTGCCGTTAAGGATCACGCTTATTTGCGCAATTTGAATTAGGACACGCATAGCGACCTGACGTCGGACACAATGACTTCGGTTCGACAATGCAGTTTTTGCTACAATGTTCCTGTTTGATGTAGTATAAACTGCAGCATGTACAGAGCTGCAAAAGTACCGCCCGTAAATTCCGACCCGTTTGGCATCCGCCTGCTGAGGCATGGTGATCATCTGTCGCCCGCGGCTTATCGCGTCGCGACGTTTATCGATTCCAACCGCGCGACCGTGCTGGCCTCTTCCGCCGCCGACCTTGCCGCGTCGATCGGCACATCAGACGCTACGGTCGTCCGTGCCGTTCAGGCTCTGGGCTTCACCGGCATTCCCGAAATGAAGCAGGCGTTGGCCGCATCGTTGCAACGCCCGGCGACTCCTGCCGTGGCAATGGGCAGGACGCTGGCAGATGTCGGTGGCGACACCGACAAGGCGATCGACCTGGCGCTGGCTACTCATGCCGAGGCGGTCAAATCGCTACAACGCGGGCAAGCACGCAGCGCACTGACCAAGGCGGTGCAGACGCTCCATCCCGCCGAACGGATCGTTACGTTCGGCATCGGTCCGTCGGCGCCACTGGCGCATTACATGTCGGCGCTGCTGGCCCGTCAGGGCCGCAGAGCTCGTGTGCTCGATGCGACCGGCATGGCGCTGGCCGACCAGTTGCTGGACCTGAGCGATGGGGACGCCCTGCTCGTCATGGCCTATGGCCGAGCCTATCGCGAGGTCACGGCAGTCTTCACCGAAGCCCGCCGCCTTCGCCTCGCCATCGTCCTCGTCACCGACAGCCTCGACGATCAATTGGCGCGGCAGGCGAGCATCGTTGTGCCGGCGCAACGCGGCCAAGCGTCCCGCGCAGCCCTGCACGGTGCCACCCTGATGACGCTGGAAGCCATGGCGCTTGGGCTTGCCGCCGCCGACCAGCGCCGCTCGATGGATTCGCTTCACCGCCTCGACAAACTTCGCAAGCTTGTCGCCGGCGAACGCGGTGCAAAGGCATGACGAATGGCCTTACACTTGATGGGCTGCGCAGCTTGCTCGCCGGCCCGTTCAATCTCGAACTCCTCCCAGGCGCTTGCGCCGCGATCACCGGGCCATCCGGATCGGGCAAAAGCCTGCTTCTGCGCATGGTCGCGGATCTCGACCCAAGCGATGGCCACGTCAGCCTGAGCGGTCGCGACCGCAACGAATGGTCGGCGCCGGACTGGCGCAAACAAGTGATCTACGTCTCTGCGGAATCCGGCTGGTGGGCCGAAAACGTAGCTCCGCACTTCACGGCGGATTGGACAGCCGCACGGTCGCTGGCCGAACGTTTCGGGCTGAAGAAAGAACTGCTGGACGGCGCGGTGGCCCGGCTGTCGACAGGTGAACGACAACGGCTGGCACTTGTCCGCGCCCTGCTCCTTACGCCTTCGGTGCTGCTGCTCGACGAGCCGACATCGGCGCTCGACGAAAATTCCACGGAGCAAGTCGAGACCGTCCTGCGTGAATATTTGGCCGCTGGCACGTCGATTTTGATGGTGACGCATCATGGCGAACAGGCGCGCCGTCTGGCCCAGCAACACTATCTGATGGCAGCGGGAAAGCTGAAAGCGGCATGAACGCCATCCCCTTAACACCCGTCGACGTGGCGACGGCGGCGTCATTGCTCGTCCTCGACGCCGGCCTTTCACTTTGGCTCAACATCAGCGTGCACCGCCAGCTTTTCATCGCGGCGACGCGGATGGTAGTCCAGTTGATCGCAATCGGCTACCTGCTGAAGCTCATCTTCTCCATGAACTCTCCCGCCGCGACGCTGCTGCTGGTGCTCGTCATGGTGCTCGTTGCAGCCCGCGAAGTCGCGGCTCGTCCGGACTGCCGCTTCATAGGCGGCTTCAACCTCGCGATCGGCGTCGGCGCCGTTGGATTTGCGACTCTCGTCACCGTCGTGCTGGCGCTGACCACTGCGATCCGGCCGAGTCCGTGGTTCGATGCGCACTACGCCATCCCGCTCGCAGGCATCATTCTCGGCAGCGTCCTGAATTCCGCGAGCCTGTCGCTGGACAGCATGCTGTCGTCGGTTAGCCGCGAACGTCCGGCGATCGAAGCCCAGCTGTCACTTGGCAGCACCTACCGTGAGGCCATCGCACCGCTGGCGCGTGAATCCGTCCGGCGCGGTCTGCTGCCGATTATCAACCAGATGTCGGCCGCCGGCATCGTCACCCTGCCTGGCATTATGACTGGCCAAATCCTTGCAGGTCTCGACCCGATGGAGGCCGTGAAATATCAGATCCTTCTGATGTTCCTTCTCTCCGGCGGCAGTGCCATCGCTGCTGTCATCGCTACCTACGCCGCCGCGTGGCACCTCACCGACGACCGAGGCCGTTTACGGTTGGATCGCTTGAAGTAAAGCACAGGGGACAAGCCAGACGACCGCTTTGCGCCAACAACGGTCACTTGTGAGAGTTCAGGTAGATCACGCCGGACATGACAATGTGGATCCAATCTTCCAGGTACCGGTGTGGCAACATCTTCGTGTGGTAAGGCAGCTTCACGCGGATGATGCACGTGCCAGACTCGCCTGGCTGACCAGCCACGGCCGCCGACGGAAACCCGGATGTCGCTTTCAGACACTGTCCGTGCACATCAAACCAGACAGCGATTGCCTGATCTCCTGCCTCCGACTGGCTATTCCAGTTGCGGCGATGATCGCGGCATGATCACCGGATTACCCCCGCCATCACTGCGACGGGATTGATTCTCGTCCGCATCAGGTCGCGGCCCGGAATTGAACGGGGCGCCATCGTGCTGTGGTCTGGTCATATTGGATTTGGCATTTGCGCCAGCCTTGCTCAGCGCATCGGCTACAAATTCCCTGCCAAGTCGGTGAATCATTGTTCTGCCCTTTCGCTGCCGATAATTGCTGCTGCCCGACGTCAGGTCTGCAGACGTTCCTCGCGTCAGTCGCCCCGCAACGGACGGAATGCGGCGCGCATTTCGGCGCAAAACAGCTCGGGTTGTCCCCAGGCGGCGAAATGACCGCCTTTGTCGAGCTTGTTGAAATAGATCAGCTTCGGATAGGCCCGCTCTGTCCAGCTCCGGTCAAGGTTGAGTGCGCATTCATCTCGGATCTCCGTTGGTTCGACGGCTTTCGCGACACCGCTCGCTCGCAAGCGTTTGCCGCACAGGGAGACTTGAGCGGCTTCGGGCATATAGCCCGTTATGGGTTGTTAGTCGGCGTTAGTGGTTGCGAGCAGCACAGCGTACGTCGCCGGCTCATCACGACGTCGCGTGACTGCATCGACGATGGTCCGGCAATCTGCAGTCGGAAAACTCTTTCCGGAATCAGCATCCGGACTGCAAGCCGCACAACTTGCAGTATCGCGCCCGCCTGTTTTCCATTGCTCGTAGGTCTGGCGAAGTCTTGCAGGTGACATCGCGCGAGGCCTCCGAAGACTTCGTGAAAGGCCATACGGCGAAAAGCCTATCGGCCCCGCAGATTCCGCTCTGGTGCCGCCCCGGCCCGTCACCTAAAACCCAGATCAATCAGAGGGCTGGCAACGCCAATGACGACGCAGCCGACGCATAACCAAGAAACGCTGTCGTTTGGCCCGTTCGATCTCGCCATCGGCAAAAGATTGCTGACCAGAGATGGCAAGCCTATCGAGCTGAGCGGGCGCGCCTTTGACATCCTGGTCACGCTGCTGTCGCGCCCCCAGGAAGTGATCCCGAAGAACGATCTGATCGCCCA
>Ga0247729_10000344_pt1 | contig 20148 bp, 16 predicted proteins | sample UWRJL133311R2_FD_180958 | JGI IMG/M metagenome (GOLD analysis project Ga0247729, IMG submission 180958) | Plant litter microbial communities from Arlington Agricultural Research Station in Wisconsin, United States - UWRJ-L133-311R-2 | ecosystem: Environmental > Terrestrial > Plant litter >... | reverse complement strand
GGGCAGGCTTTCGGCGGCCGCCGCTTCCACGGCATCGCCGTGACCTACGCGCAGGTGGCCGTGCGCCCGCTGCTGCACCGCACCATCACCGAGTCCGCGCGCACCCTCGTGATCCTCGACGAGATCCACCACGGCGGCGACGCGCTCAGCTGGGGCGACGCCATCCGCGACGCCTTCGGTCCCGCCACCCGCCGGCTCTCGCTCACCGGCACGCCGTTCCGCAGCGACACCGCCCCGATCCCCTTCGTGAGCTACGCGCCCGACAGCAAGGGCATCCGCACCTCGATCACCGACTACAACTACGGCTACGGGCGCGCCCTCGAAGACGGCGTTGTGCGTCCCGTGATCTTCATGGCCTACGCCGGCAAGATGCGCTGGCGCACCAAGATGGGCGAGGAGATGGAGGCGCGGCTCGGCGAGGGCGACACCAAGGACGTCACCAGCCAGGCCTGGCGCACCGCGCTCGACCCGAAGGGCGACTGGATCCCCGCCGTGCTCAAGGCCGCCAACCGCCGGCTCAGCGAGGTGCGGCAGTCCGTGCCCGACGCCGGGGGACTGGTGATCGCGACCGACCAGACGGTGGCCCGCGCGTACGCGAAGGTGCTGCACGGCCTCACCGGCGAGATGCCGACCATCGTGCTCTCCGACGAGAAGGAGTCGAGCGAGCGCATCGACGCCTTCTCCGCGGGGGAGCAGCGCTGGATGGTGGCGGTGCGGATGGTGTCTGAGGGCGTCGACGTGCCGCGGCTGGCCGTGGGCGTCTACGCCACCAGCGCGTCCACCCCGCTGTTCTTCGCGCAGGCCGTCGGCCGCTTCGTGCGCACCCGCCGCCGCGGCGAGACGGCGTCGATCTTCCTGCCGAGCGTCCCCAACCTGATGGCGCTCGCCTCGATGCTCGAGATGGAGCGCGACCACGCGCTCGACCGCGAGACCACCGACGACGGCCTGCTCGACGACGGGCTGCTCGACGCGGAGAACCGCGAGGAGAAGGCCTCGGAGGACACCCTCGAGGACGAGTTCACCTGGGAGGCCCTCGAGTCGGAGGCGAACTTCGACCGCGTGCTCTACGAGGGCAACGAGTTCGGCTTCGCCGCCGAGGTGGAGAGCGACGAGGAGCTCGAGTTCATCGGTCTCCCCGGAATCCTCGAGCCCGACCAGGTGCGCGAGCTGCTCAAGCAGCGGCAGGCCAGGCAGTCGAAGAAGTCGGCCGACCGTCAGAAGGCGCTGCCACCGGAGGAACGGGACGGGCCCGCCCTGTTCCGCACCCTCAAGGAACAGCGGACGCTCCTGAACAGCCTGGTGGGCATCCGTTCGAAGATGACCGGCGACCCGCACGGACTCATCCACGCCGAGCTGCGTCGTGTGCTCGGCGGGCCGGCCGTCGCCCAGGCCACGGTGTCGCAGCTGCAGGCGCGCATCGACTACCTGCGCAAGCGCGTCCGCAGCCTCTGACGCCGTCTCCCGCCGGTGGCCTGTGGCCGCCGCGGAGATTCCTGCCGTGCACACCCATTGGCCGCGCACACCCTTAAATGAAGAACGGCCCCGGTATAGGACCGGGGCCGTTCTCGTTAGGCTGTACTGCTATCTTGCCTGTGCTTCTTTACTGCAAAGACTAGAGGGAGCGGATGTTCTCCGCCTGGGGACCCTTGGGTCCCTGGGTGATGTCGAACTCAACCTTCTGGTTCTCATCGAGGGACTTGTAGCCGCCGCTCGCGATTGCTGAGTAGTGGGCGAAAACGTCCGGGCTACCATCCTCGGGAGCAATGAAGCCGAAGCCTTTTTCTGCGTTAAACCACTTTACGGTGCCAATTGCCATGTAAAACTCCTCCAGGAGCGTTCTTCTTGGCTCCGATTGTCGGAACCTTACCTTCGGTCTCGATTGAGTCCGTCGGTTCCCAGTCAGGTTATAGGACTCCGTGGGGAAAATGGTGGAAATCGGGCAAAACTCGATAAGAAAAGTTTTTGTGCCGGTTCAGCGGAAGTCTCGGGACGAGGTCTGCTGCCCGACGGTGAGCGCCTCGATGCGGTCTGCCAGCAGGTTCGTGACCCCCTCGGCGGAGCGCTCGAGGATGCCCCGCACGATCATCGACTGCGCATCGCGGGCGACACGCCGGTAGCGGTTCCACACCCCCACCGAGCAGATCACGTTGACCAGGCCGGTCTCGTCCTCGAGGTTGACGAAGGTGATCCCGCTCGCGGTGGCCGGGCGCTGCCGGTGCGTGACCACCCCGGCCACCTCGATGCGCCTGCCGCTCTCCGCGGTTCTCAGCGCCGCGGCGGAGAGCACGCCGCGCGCGTCGAGCATGGCACGCACGTGGCGGATGGGGTGGTCGGCAGGCGAGATACCCGTCGCCCAGAGATCGGAGCTGAGCTGCTCCGCCTCCGTGGGCATGTCGAAGAGGGGCGGCTGCACGTTCACGATGGAGTCGGGCAGGAACTCCGCGCGGTCCTGCGCGGCGTTGCCGGCGTTCCAGAGCGCCTCGCGCTGGCTGAGGCCGAGCGAGTCGAAGGCGCCGGCGGCGGCGAGGGCCTCCAGCTGGGCGGTGGTGAGGCCGACGCGGCGCACGAGGTCGGACATGGTGCTGAAGTCGCCGCCGCGCTCGCGCTCGGCGACGATGCGCTGCGCGAGGGGCTCGCCGATGCCGCGCACCTCGTCGAGGCCGAGGCGCACGGCCCAGGCGGCGTCGCGGCGGTGGTCCGCCGTGTCGAAGTGGGAGTGGCGGTCGAAGGTCTGGGGCACGGCGGGCTGGGTGCGGTTGAGGCAGTCTAGGGCGGGCGGCGGGGTGGTTTCGATACGCGGGCTCGTTCCTCGCTCGCTACTCAACCCACGGGTTTCGATACGCGGGCTCGTTCCTCGCTCGCTACTCAACCCACGGGTCTCCAGGGCCTCGAGGCCGGAGGTGACACCGGAGCGGAGGATGTCGGGGCGACGTACCTCGACTCCGTGCCTGCGGGCATCCGCTACCAGGCTCTGTCCCGAATAGAAGCCCATCGGCTGGGCGCGCAGCATGGCGGCGAGGAAGGCGGCGGGGTAGTGCAGCTTCACCCACGAGCTGGCGTAGACGAGCAGGCCGAAGCTGAGGCTGTGACTCTCGGCGAATCCGAAGTTGGCGAAGGCCTGGATCTTGCCGTAGATCACGTCGGACACCTCGGGGCTGATGCCGTTCTCCGCCATGCCGGCGTAGAGCTTGTCGCGCAACGACTCGATGCGCTCCGTGCCGCGCTTGGAGCCCATGGCCCGGCGCAGCAGGTCGGCGTCCTCCCCGGTGCAGTTGCCCACCTCCATCGCCATCTGCATCAGCTGCTCCTGGAAGACCGGCACGCCGAGGGTGCGCGCGAGCGGCTTCTCCAGCTTGGGGTGCAGGTAGGTGACCTCCTCCTCGCCGAGCTTGCGGCGCACGAAGGGGTGCACGGCGCCGCCCTGGATCGGTCCGGGGCGCACGAGGGCGATCTGCACTACGAGGTCGTAGAACCGCCGCGGCTGCAGCCGGGGGAGCAGACCCATCTGCGCGCGCGACTCCACCTGGAAGACGCCGATCGCGTCGGCGCGGCAGAGCATGTCGTAGACGCCGGCCTCCTCCTTGGGCATCGAGTCGAGGTCGATGTGCTCGCCGACGCTGTCGCGCACGATGTCGAAGGAGTGCTGCAGGGCGGAGAGCATGCCGAGGCCGAGGAGGTCGAACTTGACCAGGCCCATCCAGGCGCAGTCCTCCTTGTCCCACTGCACGACGGTGCGGTCTTTCATGCGCCCGCGCTCGATCGGCACCACCTCGCCCACCGGCCGGTCGGTGAGCACCATGCCGCCGGAGTGGATGCCCATGTGCCGGGGGAACTTCATCACCTCGAGTGCGAGGTCGACCACGGCCTCCGGGATGTCGTGCTCCGTGCTCTCCAGCAGCGCGCCGGTGCGCTCCACCTGCTTCGACCAGGCGTCCTGCTGCCCGGGGCTGTGCCCGAGCGCCTTCGCCATGTCGCGCACGGCGAACTTGGGGCGGTACTGGATGACGTTGGCCACCTGGGCGGCGTTGATGCGCCCGTACTTGCCGTAGACGTACTGGATGATCTCCTCGCGGCGGTCGGAGTCGAAGTCGACGTCGATGTCGGGCTCCTCCTCGCGCATGCTGGAGAGGAATCGCTCGAAGGGCAGCATGTACTGGATGGGGTTCACTGCGGTGATCATCAGCAGGTAGCAGACCGCCGAGTTGGCGGCGGACCCGCGCCCCTGGCAGAGGATCCCGCGGCTGCGGGCCTCGCGCACGATGTCGTGCACGATGAGGAAGTAGCCGGGGAAGTTCTTGTCCTCGATGACCTTCAGCTCGCTCTCGACCCGGGCCACGTCGGCGTCGCTCAGCGTGATGTCGCGCAGCTTCACTCCCTGCCAGGTGAGCTCGCGCAGCCAGCTCATCGGGGTGTGCCCCGCGGGCACCTCCTGTCTCGGCAGCTCGGGCTTGGCGCGGCCCAGCTCGAAGCCGAGCTCCTGCGCCACCTCCACCGTGCGCGCGACAGCACCGGGGTAGCGGGAGAACCGCGCGGCCATCTCCGCGCCGGAGCGCAGGTGCGCCGAACCGGATGCGGGCAGCCAGCCGTCCATGTCGTCGAGAGACCGGCGCGCGCGCACCGCGGCCAGCGCTGCGGCCAGGCGGTGCTGCCTCGGGGTGGCGAAGTGCACATTGCCCGTGGCCACCACGCCGAGCCCCCGCCGCGCGGCGATCTCGGCGAGGGCGTCGTTGTAGGTGCTGTCGAGCGGATTGCCGCCGTCCGTCAGCTCCACCAGCACCTGCGACCGCCCGAACAGGGCGACCAGGAGGTCGATCTCGGCGGCCGCGTCGCGCTCCCGGTCACTGCGGTTCACCCCGGGGCGGGTGAGCGCCTGGCGCACCGTGCCCTTGCGGCAGCCGGTGAGCACGGTCCAGTGGCCGGCCGCCTGCTCGGAGAGCAGCTGGAGGTCGTAGAGCGGGCGGCCCTTCTCGTCTCCGGTGAGCTGGGCGTGGGTGAGCGCGCCGGCCAGGGCGTGGTAGCCCTCCTTCTGCCGGGCGAGTACGAGCAGGTGGCTGCCCTCGGGGTCGGCGATGCCGTTCTGCGGCGTGCGCAGGCCGAGCGAGAGCTCCGCCCCGAAGACGGTGATGGGCGCCCTGTCGTTGAGGATGCGCTGCGCGGCGGCCGCCTCGGCCATCCGCACGATGCCGTAGAGGCCGTCGTGGTCGGCGAGGGCGAGACCCGTGAGCCCGAGCCTCGCCGCCTCCTCGATCAGGCTCTCGGGCGAGGAGGCGCCGTCGAGGAAGCTGAAGTTGGAGTGCGCGTGCAGTTCGGCGTAGGGCACCCGGCCGGCGTCGTCGGCCGGCTGCAGCGGCCGCGCCGCGTAGGCCTGGCGCGCGCCGGAGTAGGCGGGACCGTCCCCTCCGTCTGCGCCGGCGGGCGCGGTGCTCGGGCGGCTCGCGTCCGACAGCTTCTTCTCGAACTCCGACCAGCGGATCGGGGGATTGTTCCAGCCCATCAGTCGTACCGCGCTTCCGCGACCCAGCCGGTGGCGGTGAAGACGAGCAGCCAGGCGATGCCGGTCTCGTCGACCACCTGGAAGCGGCTCACGCGACGGCTCGTCGCCGGGTCCCACCAGCGCTCGTCGACGATCCACGGGCCGGCCCACGCGGTGACCCGGCGCAGGCCGGAGCTGCCCGCGCTGAACTCGACGGGCGCCGCCGAGAGGGCGCCGCGCTCGTCGATGGAGACCCCCTGGCCGTCCGCGCCGAAGACGTGCACCGGGTGCCCGGAGGGGAACACCGTGGCGGGCGCCGGCTGCGGGAGCCGCCCGGGCCAGGGGCGGTTGTCGGCGACGGGTGCCCGGTCGCCCCACGCGACGAACCGGGTGCGGTCGGCGAGCGTGCGCCCGCCGCCGACGACGGCCGTGAGCACACCCTCGTGCCCGAGCATGCCCTGCACGCGCGAGAGACCGTGGTGGATGCGCTCGTCGGGGCCGCTGCCCCAGAGGCCCTCCTCGTGGTTGCCCACCGAGTCCACGTTCTCGGGCGTCACGGTGACGCGGGTGATGCCCGAGCTGAGGCCGGTCTCCGCCGCCCCGCCCTGCAGCTGCCAGCGCACCCGGTCGACGACCTCGCTCGCCGTGAACGACCGCGGGTGCAGCCAGCTGCGCCCGGACAGCTCGCCGGAGTCGGACTCGATGTCGATGCGGATGCCGGTGCACACCAGCGTGGCCGCGATCAGGCTGGCGATGAACTCGTCGGCGATCGCGAGCACACCGAAGGTCACCTGGTCGATGCGGTCGAGCGCGGGCTCGAAGGCGACGGAGCGCTCGAGGTGCCTGGGCGGCACGCGCGGCGACACCAGCCGCGCGTCGAGTCCGCGGGAGAGCGCGTGCGCCCGCGCCCCGGGCTCCCCGAAGCGGTCGCGCACGTCGGTGGGCTCGAGCCGCGCGAAGTCGCCGAGGGTGCGGATGCCGAGGCGCTGCAGCAGCACGGCCAGCTCGGGGAGGTCGAAGACCGCGAGCGGGAGCGGTGCGAGGAAGGCGGCGGATGCGCCCTCCGGCACCAGCAGCACGGCCCCGCGGGCGGCACCCGTGGCGCGCGCCGCCTGCTCGGCGGTGAACGGCCCGTCGGCGATGCCCGCCCGCGCCCCGGCGAAGCCCAGCTCGTCGAGAACGCCGATCAGCGCGAGGGCGGCCGGCTTCTCGCCGCCGTAGTAGCGGGCCGGACCCCGAGCACGGATCGCCAGGCTGCCCGGGCGCAGCAGCTGCACGCCCGGCGCCATGCGCTCGACCTCGCTGATCACCGGCTCGAAGACGCGGTTGTCGACGTCCGGCCGGTGCGGCAGCACCACGAGCCCGGTGCAGCGGGCCTGCGCCTCGCGCACGCGGATGCCGCGCTTGACGCCCTCGCGGCGCGCGGACGCCGAGCAGGCGAAGACGAGTCCCTTGTCGATGAGCGCGATCGGGGCGTCCGCCGGCAGGCCGAGGTCGTGCACGGCCGCGGTGATCGGCCAGTCGGGGCTCCAGAGCACCACGGTGCGGGTCGCGGCGCTCATGCCGTCGCCGCCTGGCGTGCGGGAGCGGAGTGGGGCATCGGCGTCTCGCGGGCGGCGGGGAAGGGCGTGACCTCGCGGAACTGCTCGTCGTGGTCGGGCAGCCAGAGTCGCGCGCTGCGCGGCCGCCCGCCCGTGCTGCTGGTGACGGTGACGGTGGCCTGGCGCGCCTCGAGGTAGCCGTGGCCGTCGCCGATGCCGCTCCAGTCGCTCTGCGAGAGGGAGATGATCGCCTCGCTCTGCGGCCAGGTGCCGAGCACGATGAGCGTGGAGCCGCGCTGGCGCAGCCGGGCGGCGAGGCGCGCCACCGCGCCGTCGCTCGCGCGCTTCGGCGGACGGGCGACGACCACGCCCATCACGTCGGCGATCGCGGAGGTGACTCCGAGCCACTGGTCGCCCGGGTTCGGCACGAGCACCAGGCGCTCGAGATCGATGCCGAAGCGGGCGGCGGCCTCGATGCCGAACTCGGGCACCCCCACCACGCCGCACCAGGAGCCCGCGGCGCTCGGGCCGGCCAGCAGCGCCATGAGCAGCGTGGCGGATCCCACCACCGAGTAGACGGATCCCTCCTGCAGCCCGCCGCCGGGCAGCAGTCGGGCGATCGCGGGGTGCGTGGGCAGCGACCGGGTGTCGAGCTTCGTGGACTGCATCGAGCGGATGCGCGACTGCAGCTCGAGCACCTTCTGCGACTTCTCGACGGCGGTCGCCGTGCCGGCGGCAGCGCGCAGGTCCCTCAGGCGCGCGGGGGACTCACCGACGGCCGGATGGCTCGCCGGGACGGCTGAGGAGAGGGAGAACGCTGCCGCTGGCATCTCTTCATGTTCGAACATACGTTCGAATATGTCAATTGCCACCGACATTCGCCCGGCGTGTCGGATACATCCCGGGCGCGCCGTGGGCGGCTACGCCCCGGGGGACGGGAACAGCGGACGGTAGCTCTTCCACGACTCGGCGTACAGCCGCGACCCGAACCAGGCGCCGAGCCCGAAGTTGGCGGATCCGACGACGATGCCGACCACGAGCGGAAGCCCCCATCCTGCCACGAACACGGAGACCACCGAGGCGGCGAAGAGCCCGACGACCGCGGAGGCGACCGAGGTGATGAAGACCATGCTGCTCGCGAGTACGTGGTTGCCCGGCGCCCTGCCGGAGAAGAAGTAGTAGGTCTGCAGCGAGCCGGCCTGGTCGTCGTGGGTCGACGCCATGAAGTAGCGCTCGATCCCCGGGTCGAGCTCGGCGTAGGCGCCGCGCAGCCGGTTCATCGCGAGCACGTACATCAGGTCCTCCATGCCGGCGTTGAACACCCGCATCTGCGTGAGCTCGCCGACGACGCCGACGACGCCGAACACCGCGATGGCGAAGGGGGCGAAGGCGCCGGAGAAGCCGCTCGCCTGCCCGACCAGGGCCAGGCTCAGCAGCGACGCCGAGGTGAGCGTGAGGAACATGGCGATGCGGGTGAGCACCTCGCTCTGGGTGGTGCTCCTCGAGGCGAGCAGGCCCCAGTGCTCGGTGGCGAGCAGCTGGGCCCGCACACCGAGCGGGACGTCCGGCTGGCCGGGCGGATCCGCTGACGACGGAGGGAGGACATGATCGGCCATGGGGCAATTGTGGCCCCGGCCCGCCGCGCCGCGGAAGCTCCCGCCCACGCTCTGACCCCTTTCGGAAATTCAGGAGAACCGGAACGGCAGCGGATGCGCCTCCATGTCACTCCGCGGCAGCGCGCCGCGTCAGAACTCGAGACTCCTGAATTTCCGTTTCTACGAGGAGGCCGTGAGCACCGCGGCTCCGAGCCGCGCCACCTCGCGGGTGACGCGCTCGAGCAGCTCCTCGCCGGCGAGGATGCCCGCGGCGGTGGTCACCGTGAGGTTCTCCCCGGCGAACTCCGCCTCGTGCAGCTCCCCGTGCGCCGGCCGGAAGGCGATGTCGGCCTCCTCGAGCATGCGCGCGTCGAGCAGCGAGTCGCCGGCGGCCAGCACGGTCGGATCGCCGAGCCTGCGCCGCACCTCGGCGACGGCCGAGCTCTTGTTCACCGGCTGCGGGACGCAGTACAGCTTGCGCCCCTGCACCGACACCGTCCAGCCGGCGGCGAGGCAGCGCTCGTGCAGCCCGGCGATCCACTCCGCGGGCATGGCGTCACGGTCGATGATCGCGTAGACGAAGAGGTCCTCCGCGGTGTGCACCCGCAGGATCCAGGTGGCCGCCGACGGGTCCTCGAGCATCGACCGCACCTCGGGGAGCGGCGCGGCCGTCTCGTCGAGGCGGGCCGTCAGCAGCGACGACCATGCGGCATCCGCTGCACCGTCGACCAGGATCGTGCCGCCGTTGGTGGTGACGGCGAAGTGCGGCACGGGTCCGGGCAGCCGCACCCGGCTGTACTGGGCGACGGTGCGCGTGGTCACCGGCACGAAACTGCTGCTCGCGGTGAGGTCGAGCAGCAGCCGCTCCGCCGCGCGGGTCATATACGAGAGCGGGGCGCCCTGGTACACCTCGGAGACGACGATGCGCGGGGCCTCGACGTCGGGCATCGTGAGCCAGAAGGCGCGCGCCGAGTAGATCAGGGTGCGGTCGAGGTCGCTGGCGAACAGCGGGAGGGGGGTCGTCATGCTGCGCTCTCCGTCGTGGTCGTCGTGCCCTCGGTGGAACCGAGACCGGGGCGGATGAGTCCGACGCAGCTGTACGGCAGGTCGGGCACGACCTCGATCGCGACGCCGCGCTGCTCGGCCAGCAGCAGCACGTGGGCGACGTCGTTCACCGCATCGGCGCGCACCAGCACCTTCCACGGCACCCGGCGCAGCAGCACGCGGGTGGTCTCGCCGACCCCGGGCTTGACCAGGTTGACGTCGCCGATGCCGTACTCGGTGCTGATGTGCTCGACGGCCTTCCAGCCGATCCACGACGGGGTGCGGTCCTCGTCGGCGGCCGCGGCGACGCCCGAGGCCACGTCGTCGCCGACCTCGGGGAAGTAGCCGCAGACCGTGTCGAGGAACGCGCGGGACACGTCGCTGCCGGCCAGCTCGGTGTAGAACTTGGCGCCGTGGAACTCGTTCTCGGCGATCAGCTCGCGGTTGAAGACGGTGCGGGAGACGAGTCCGGAGACCGTCGAGTTGAGGCAGGCGGAGGGGATCAGGTAGTCCTCGCGGGTGCCGTGGATCGTCACGCAGTGCCCGGGGTCGGCGAGCACGGCCAGCTCGTCGCCGAACACCACGCCGTCGGTCTCGGCGAACAGTGCGAGGGCCGCGGTGAGCTCGCGCGCGATCGCGCCCTTGCCCGTCCAGCCGTCGACGAAGATCACGCGGGCCGGGTCGTGGTGGGCCGCGAGGTAGCGCAGCGCGGTCTGGTCGAGGCCGACGCCGCGCACGATGCTCATCGTGTAGTGCGGAGCGTCGATCCCGCGCATGCGCGACGCCCAGCGGCGCATCAGTATCCCGATCGGGGTACCGGCGCGGGCGAGCGAGACGAACACCGGCGCACCGCCCCGTGCCGCGATGGCGAGGTCGGTGACGACGCCCACGGCCACGGCCAGCCTGCGGCCGGAGCGCTCGAGGGCCTCGTGGTAGAGCGCCTCGTACTCCGCGGACGGCAGGTACTCGATCGGCAGCGACTCGGCGTAGTTGGCCTCGCCGCTCTGGATCGCCCGCTCGCGCTCCTGCGCCGGCGCCTCGAGGGCGGCGTCCTTCAGGTCCTGCAGCAGCCACTGCACGTCGTCCGCCGCGTAGGAGCCGAAGTCCGGCCCGACGAGCGGCTCGGGCAGCGTTGGGGTGGTGGTCATGGTGCGGGTGTCCCATCGGTCGGGGCGGCGTCGCGCAGCAGCACGACGATCACGGAGGAGCTGATGCGCGCGAGCGCCTGGAGCACGCCGTCGTCGCCGGCCAGCAGTGCGGGGTCGCTGCCGGGCTCCGGCAGGAACACGATCGTGTCGAAACGGCGGCCGCCCCGGCAGAGGTTGTAGGCGAAGCGCACACCGACGCCGTCGGGGGTCTCGTCGTGGCTCCGGAAGCGCACGGCGCTGGCCACCGGGTAGTCGTCGGCGTCGAGCGGGGCGATCGGGGAACGGGTGCTGGTGGAGAAGAGCACGGGTACGGTGCCGAGGCTGCCGTCCAGCGCGTCGGCGACGGCCATCGGCACGGCGATGAACTCCTCGGCGCCGAGCACGAGCACCCCGCGCCCGGTGCCGCGCCTGGTGCCAGTGCCGGCGCCGAGCAGCGGGCGCAGCCGGTCGGCGATCGCCGCGGCCTGCCCGGCCTCCACCGGGGTCCGGCCGCCGAAGCGCGCGCTGCGCACCGCGGGCAGGTCGGTGGCGTCGAGCAGCCGCACACCGCCCGGCGTTCCGTGCGGCGCGACCGGGTCGGGCATCGACTCCACCGCGCGCGAGGCGAGCGCCAGCACGTCGGCGGGCAGCGCGATCGGGCCGGCGCCCAGGGACACCACCGAGATGCGTGTTCCGAGGTGGGCCGCGAGCTGGTCGAAGCGGGCGCGGTCGTCCGCGGAGCGCAGGTCGATCAGCGAGGCGACCACCCAGTGCGCCTGCGGCACGATCGCGTGGATCGCGGTCACCGTGTTGATGGCGGTTGTGCCGGTGCTCAGCTCGTCGTCGACGAGCACGACCGTGCCGCCCGCGCGCAGCCAGTGCGGGTCGCTCGGCAGGAGCCTGTGGTCGGTGGCGTGGGAGTGCTCCTCCTCGAAGCCGGCGAAGGGGGTCGAGCCCTCCGGGGCGAAGCGGGTGGAGTGCAGGTAGTAGGCGCCGAGCGCGTCGCCCACCAGCTGGCCGAGGCCGGTGGCCGTCTCGGCGAATCCGATGGTCACGACCTCCTCGTGCCGGGTGAGAGCCGAGCGGATGTCCCGGCGCAGGCCGGCGAGTTCGGCGTGCGCCCGCGCGCGCTCGGCCGCATCCGCCCCCGAGTGCTCGGCGAGTCGTGAGACCAGCGCGGCGAGTCGGGCGCCGAGCCCGGGCGCGGCGGAGGCGTCGCCGCCCAGCGTCCCGGAGACCAGCAGTCCGAGCAGCTCACCCGCGGCGATCGAGACGCCGGGCACGGTGGGGACGTGCTTCGCGAGCACCGTGGAGACGAGCAGGTGGGCGCGCTTCGGGTTGCGGCGGAGTGCGACGCCCACGAGCACGTCGACGTCGACGATGCTGCGGTCGCGGTCGGTGCCCACGGTGATGCCGAGGGTGTCGCGCACGTGCCCGCCCTGCCAGAGCTCGGTGATCACCGCATGCTCGCATCGAGCAGGTCGACGAAGGTGGTCGACTCGGAGGCCACACCGAAGGCGTCGGCGCGCAGCATCGTCTTCTGCGCCCAGGCCAGGTGCGGCTTCACCTCGTTCATCTTGTTGCCGTACGGGGAGGCGCTCGCACCGCCGCCCACGTTCGACAGCACGGCCTTCGCGTCGAGGTACTCCTCGTGGCTCACCACCGACATCGCGTGCACCACGGGAACGTGGGTGGGGTGGATCACCGTCTTGCCGAGCAGCCCGTTGGCCTGGTCGAGGGAGATCTCCCGGATCAGGCCGTCGAGACCGTTCAGCAGCAGTTTCTGACGGAGCTCCTTCTCGTTGGCCTCGACGAAGGGCGTGAGCCGCAGCTGCGGGCGCAGGATGCGCTGGGTGTCGTAGTGCTCCCATACCGTGCCGGTGATGACGAAGGCGTCGTCGCGCCTTCCGAGCACGTTGACGATGTCGGAGATCACCGCGGCGACCACCTTCACGTCGTAGACGGTGAGGTCGCGCGAGCGGCGCAGGCCGTAGGCGCTGGCGAGGTCGGTGGCGCCGATGCGCACCGCGAGCACGTCGTCGCGGTTGTGGTGCATCACGTCGCGGATCGACGAGAGAGCGGATGCGCGGGTCTCGCTGTGCACCATCACCGGCGACTCGAGGATCGGCATCAGGCGCAGGCGCTTGCCGCCGTCGGAGCCGTCGAGGCCGCACCGGAGCTGGATCGCGTGCAGTGCGGCGAAGAACTCCTCGGCGTAGCCGGTCTCGTTCTCGAACTTGGGCACCACGAAGCCGCTGAGCAGCCCCAGTCCGTCTCCGCTGAGCTCGGCCACGCGCAGCATCTGCTCCGCGGTGCGCACACGCACGAACAGCAGAGGCAGCTCGGTGCCCGGCTTCTCCCGCGAGACGCCGTGCAGGGTCTTCAGCGCCTCGGCGACGTTGATCTCGGCGGCCGGAACGGCGCTGTCGGCGATGGAGTCCTCGAGGCAGAGCACCATGCTGATGCAGCCGCGCCCGGCCTGCTTGAGCACGTCCTTGGCGATCTTGGGCCGGTCGCCCGGGCAGTAGAGCGTGGCGCCGAGGGCGGCGGCGAGCAGCGGGGCGGGGGAGTCGACGCCGAGCTCCCGGGGCGCACGGTGGAACAGGCTCTTGGTCTGGGACTTGTCCAGAAATCCGAAATGGCGCATGGGTTCATCGACTCCGGGAGGCTCGGGTGACCAGGAAGGGGGTGAGGGTGAAGGCGAACTGCTTCAGGATGGACTCGTCGGACGCCGAGCGGTCGACGGGCTCGGCGCGGAGCTCGATGACGCCGCCGATCCTCAGGAGGGAGAGCACGAACATCCGCTTCTCGTCTCCGGGCGACACGGTGACCGTCGAGCCGTCGAAGATCTGCACGCCGAGCGGCTCGCTGCCGCGCGAGACGAACAGGGCCCGGCGCAGTCGGCGCACGTGGCGCAGGGAGACGATCGCGTCGGAGTCGTCGAAGCCGACCAGCGGCCGGTTGCCCGCGGTGGTGACGGGGGTGCCGGTCGTCGAGCCGTCGGCTGTGCCCGCGCCGGTGACGAGTTCCACGTCCTCCCAGACGGCCGAGGCGGCGCCGGTGACGATGAGGCTCCCGATGGCGGACTCGCGGGCGTTGAGCCGCAGCACGGGGTCGTCGTCGCCGAGCTCGCGCACCTCGTCGATGCCCGGTGCGGGGAAGGGCAGCGAACCCGCCGGGGCGGTCGTGCGGGCCGGGGTCGCGGGGGCGGCGGGCGTCGACGGTCCGAGCGACAGGCCGCTGGATGCGGGCCCTGCCGACGCGGGCCCTGCCGAGGCGGGCCCTGTCGCGGCAGGCGCCGGCGCGGCGGGAGCGGCGGAGCGCGGCGGAGTCGAGGGGGAGAGCGAGAGGCCGGACGACGAGGGGGCGCTGCGGGCCGGGGCGGGCGCCGCGGGAGCCGACGGGGTGGACGGGGAGAGCGAGAGGCCGGAGGATGCCGGTCGTGCGGGCTCGCTCTGCCCGGGAGCGGGTGCGGGGGCCGCGGCGGGCTGCGCCGCCGGGGGCGCCGCGGCGGCCACGGGCTTCACGCGCCGCCGCAGGTATCCGACGTCGCTGCGGGTCGGCGAGGTGTTGAGCGCCACGCCTCAGAGGTCGATTCGGAAGTCGGCGGCCACACCGCGCAGACCGGTCAGGTAGCCCTGGCCGAGCGCTCGGAACTTCCAGTCGTCGCGGTGCCGGTAGAGCTCGCCGAACATCATCACGTTGATGGTGCGGTTGTCCTCGGCGGGCACGACGAAGCGCACGAGCTCCTTGTTCTCCCGGGTCGCCACCCGCACGTAGGCGGAGCGCACCGCGGAGAAGTTGCCGGCGCCCCGCACATCGGGATCGACGTAGACGATGAAGACGATCTTCGCCACCTCGGCCGGGACCAGCGAGAGATCGACGTCGATCTCCTCCGTGTCGCGGTCGTCGACGAAGGCGACGGAGCCGTCCTGGCTCACGATCTGGTTGAAGAAGACGAGGTGGTCGTTCGAGATCGACCGGCCGTCGGCGTCGCACATGATGGCCATCGGCACGAGCTCGGCCTGCGGCCCGCGGCTCGGGATGGTCTCCCAGCCGAAGCCGACCAGGATCTGGCTGAGCCCGGGGTTCTCGGCGGTGAGGGCGGCGTTTGCGCCGGGGATCATGGTGGTCACTTACGGTCCGTCCAGGGTGAGCGAGGGCGCGGCGAACTTGTCGGCGAGGAACCTGCCGTGGGTCGAGAGCTCGGCGATGGCGCCGATGCGGATCTGGTTGAGCAAGTCGTGGATCGTCTCCTCGAGGAGGCCGAGCTGCGTGGAGAACTGCAGGGTGGCGGGCGAGGAGTCGCCCCTGTCGTCCTCCGGCAGCGCGAGGTAGGCGCGCAGCGGGGTGGGGATGTAGTCGCGGATCATCGCATCGAGCAGCACGCGCTGCTCGGTCGAGGCGTTCTGCGCGGCGATGGTCTCGATGACCACCCGCAGCAGGTCGTCGATCTGGGCGAGCCTCGAGCCGAGCAGGGTCGGCAGCTCGCGGCCCGAGGCGCGCACCGCGGTGCGCAGCTCATCGAGCGCCCTGGCCGTCGCGGCGTCCTCCGTCTCGACCGGCTCGGCCGGACCGGCGGCGACAGGCGGAACGGCCGGGGAGGGCCCCTTGAACAGGGAATCCATGAATCTGCCGAATGTCATCGTCTCACCGCCCCGGCCAATCGCCTGTCGTCCGATCTCTAGCGTAGCTCGCGCTGTTCGCCCTGCTTGCTGCGCTCGAGGTAGGGCTTCGCCTTCTCGAGTCCCGATTCGAGAGCCGAGACCGTGCCCTCCATGTTCTTCGCCGCGGAGGCGCGGAAGGTGTCGATCGCGTCCATGGTCTGGAACACGTTGTCGAAGGCCTTCTGCAGGGTCTCCACGCTGACGCCCGAGTTCGACGCCTGCTCGTGGATGCGGACGGTCTGGTCCTTGAGCATCTCGCTGGTCTTCAGGATCATGTTGTTCGTGGTGGTGTTGATCGCGTCGATCTGGTCGAGCACCATCTTCTGGTTCGCCAGTGCCTGCGCCACGATGACCGCCGTGCGGAGCGCCGCGATGGTGGTGGTGCGTGCGCGGTCGACGCCCTTGATCAGCTCGAGGTTGTTCTTGCGGATCAGGTCCATGGCGAGGTAGCCCTGCACCGACACGGCGAGCTGCGTCAGGATGTCCTGGTGGCGCTGCCGGATCGGGAAGAGCACGTCGGCCTCGAGCTTCTGCGCCTCGTCGATCTGGCCGGACGCCCGCGAGGCCTCGATCTTCTCGACGGTGGCGTTGTCGAGCGCCTTGGCGAAGACGGCGTACTCGCTGAGCGACTGCATGGTCTCCCAGAGCTGCACCTTCTCGCCGGCGAGGGACGCGTTGTCCTTGAGCAGCTCGTCCTGCCCGGCCATCAGCGACTTGATGATCTTGTCGAGCTGGGTCTGCGCCGACTCGTACTTCTGGAAGTACTTCGCGAGCTTGTTGCCGCCCGGGATGAAGCCGAGGATCTTACGGCCCACACCGAGGTCCGCGTCGTTCGGGGTGAGGTCCTCCACCGTCGAGCGCAGTTCGCCGAGCGTGGAGGCGACCGCGACCTGGGCGCTGTTGCCGCTGCGCTTGGCTCCGGCGACCGAGGTGGACGACTTCTCCAGCATGCGCGTGGAGTAGCCGCTGGACTGCACCATCTCCTTGCCGGCCAGGGACGAGATGCCCTCGATCTTCTCCGTGAACTCGGGGGTCCTCGGGTCGAGACCCGCGACATCCGCCACGAAGGCGCGCGCCTGGCGCGCGATCTCCTGCTGGCGCTCCGCCGGCACGGGGACCATGCCGGGGGCCTCCTCGGCCTGCACGATCGCCGGGGCGTCCGGCGCCTTCAGCACGAGGGCCTGGGCCTGCTCCGAGGCGTCCGGGGGAGTGAGGGGTGAACTCATGTGTCTTCCTGCCTGCTTCTGATCTGTGGGTGACGGGGTGGGGCGAGTCGGGTCAGCCGAGGACGACGCCGAAGTCGTCGGCGATGCCGGCGAGTCCGGAGGTGTATCCCTGGCCGACGGCCTTGAACTTCCACTCCGCGCCGTTGCGGTAGACCTCGGCGAACAGCATCGCGGTCTCGGGGGCCGCGTCCTCGCTGAGGTCGAAGCGCACGATCTCCTTCTCGTCCTGGTCGACGACGCGGCAGTACGCACCGCGCACCTGGCCGAAGTTCTGACGGCGCGCATCCGCCTGGTCGATCGAGACGACGATGACCACGCGCTGCACGTCGGCGGCGACGAGGGTGAGGTCGATGGTGATCTGCTCGTCGTCGCCCTCGCCGGCGCCCGAGCGGTTGTCGCCGAGGTGCACGACCGAGTTGTCGGCGGAAGCCGGCTGGTTGTAGAAGATGAAGTCGGCGGAGGAGCGGACCTTGCCGTTCGCGCCGATGAGGAGCGCGGACGCGTCGAGGTCGAAGGGCTCGCCGCTCGTGGTGCGCGGGTCCCAGCCGAGGCCGACCGTGGCGACGGTGAGTCCCGGGCTGACCTTGGTCAGCGAGAGGTTGTTTCCCTTTTCGAGTGTCAGACCTGCCATGAGATTTCTCCTTTGTTGTTCGGTGCTGATGCTGTGTGGACCGGTGCTCAGAGGACCTGGGCCGCCGGTGCGAGCAGGTCCATCACGGAGCGGCCGTTCGCGCGCTCGCCCACGGCCTTGAAGGTCCAGCCCGCGCCCTCGCGGGAGACCTTCGACATGATCATCGCGGTGTGCGATCCGGAGTCGGTGAGCTGGTAGCGCGCCACCTCGGGGGCGCCCGAGCTCGAGTCGTCGATGACGCGGCTGAAGGCGTTCTCCACCGAGTCGAAGGTCTGCTGCGTGTAGCTGCTGATGACGAAGACGATCTGAGAGACAGCGGATGAGACCTTCGTCAGGTCGACGAGGATCGTCTCGTCATCGCCGTCGCCGGCTCCGGTCAGGTTGTCGCCGGTGTGGCTCGTGGAGCCGTCCTTGCTCTTCAGCTGCTGGAACCAGACCGTGTCGACGACCTTGCCCGCCGCGTCGAAGAAGATCGCGGAGGCGTCGAGGTCGACCTCGGCGGGCTTGCTGCGGCCGAAGAGGCCGCGCTTCGCGGGTGCCGCGCTGTCCCATCCGAGACCCAGGCGGATCTTCGAGAGGTTGCCGCCGTCGGCCTTGGTCAGCGACAGCGACTGGCCCTTTGACAAGCTCAAACCCATTGTGTACTCCTTGTGATTCTTGGTTGCGCTGTTAAACGCGTTCGGTGACTACGGTAGATGTTTCGGTTGCCGCGTGGCGCCTGTTGCGCACGAGGGACGAGATGAACGCGGCGAGGATGAAGAACACGCCGATCAGGCCGGTGACGATCTCGCTCACCTCGGTGCCGATCGACACCAGCAGGATGATCGAGAGAGCGCCGATCGCCCAGTGCGCGCCGTGGTCGAGGTAGACGTACTCGTCGAGGGTGCCCTGGCGCACGAGGAACACGGTGAGCGACCTCACGAAGATGGCGCCGATCAGGCCGAGGCCGAGGGCGATCAGGATCGGGTCGGAGGTGATGGCGAAGGCGCCGATGACGCCGTCGAAGGAGAAGGAGGCGTCGATCACCTCGAGGTAGAGGAAGAGCAGGAAGGCAGCGCGTCCGACCACGGTTCCGACGCCGCGCTTCTTCGGGGAGCCGGCGATCTTCTCCACCCGGGCGCTCACCTCGTCGGGGTCGATGTCCTGGTCGTCGTCCTCGTCGTCGACCTCGAAGAGCGAGCCGAGGCCGGTGACGAGGAAGTAGGTGACCATTCCGAGCACGCCGGCGATGAGCACGCTCGCCTGCTGCTCGCCGGCGAACTGCGCCGCGACCACGAGGACGACCAGGCCGATCACCAGCGCGGCGTTGTTGAGGCGGCCGATGAAGGCGAAGGGCTTCTCGATGAAGCGCAGCCAGTGGATGTCGCGCTCCTCGAAGAAGAAGTCGAGGAAGAGCATGAGCAGGAAGACACCGCCGAAGGCCGCGATCAGCGGGTGCGCCTCGTGCAGCAGGTATGCGTAGGTTCCCGGTGTCTCGATCGAGCCCTGGGCGAGCGCGAGCTGCACGGCCTCGACCGGGTTGAGCTGGGCGGTGATTCCCACGATGAGCAGCGGGAACAGGATGCGCATGCCCACGACCGCGATCAGGATTCCGACGGTGAGGAAGATCTGCTGCCAGAAGGCGCTCATCCGCTCGAGGATGCGGGCGTTGACCACCGCGTTGTCGAAGCTGAGGCTGATCTCGAGCACACCCAGGATCGCCACCAGGATGACGGCAGCCCAGCCGCCGTAGACGTAGCCCACCGCGAGAGCGATGGCGGTTATCGCGAGCGACCAGCCGAAGGTCTTGAAGAACACGCCGTACCGGCCTTTCCGTGCAGTCTTGCTCTGTGCAGTGCCACCGCGCGCGAATCGCGCGGTACCGCCGACCGCTGGCCCATTCTAGGGCCACCGATGATGAAAACTCCGTGAATTCGGGCGAACGGCGGGCCGGGAGGCGGCGTGTCTCACGACTGCCGCCTCCCGGTCACCGTTGCGCTAGTTCGACGTGGTGCGGTGCAGCTCGTGGGCCTCGGCGAGCAGGGCCGTGAGCTCCTCGTCCTCCGCCGCCTGTGCGCGGTGCTTTGCACTCAGCAGGCCGAGCGCCCGCTCGTGTGCGACGACCAGGCCGTAGACCTCGTCACGCGTCTCGCCCTTGCCGCTGAAGTCGCCGGAGATGTACTTCTTGGCGCTGTTGCGGCTGTTGGCGATCGCGCTGTGCGCGCGGCCGGCCGGGCTGACGAGCGAGGCGACCACCGTGACGGCGAGCACTCCGATGATGACGAGCAGCGAGAGCCCGGTGCTGATCTCGAAGACCGGCACGTGCTCGCCGCCGTTGATGAAGGGGAGCGTGTTCTCGTGGAGCGCGTGCAGAACGAGCTTGACACCGATGAATCCGAGGATCGCGGCGAGGCCGTAGCTCAGGTAGATCAGGCGGTCGAGCAGGCCGTCGATGAGGAAGTAGAGCTGGCGGAGGCCCATGAGGGAGAACGCCGTGGCGGTGAAGACGATGTAGACGTTCTGCGTGAGGCCGAAGATGGCCGGCACCGAGTCGAGCGCGAAGAGCAGGTCGGTTCCACCGATGGCCACCATGACCAGGAGCATCGGCGTCATGACCTTCTTGCCGTTCTCCATGGTGAAGAGCTTGTCGCCGTCGTAGCGCTCGGTCGTGTGGAACAGGCGCTTGGCCAGGCGGATGATGACGTTGTCGGCCTCGTCGCTCTCCTCTTCGGGCTTCAGCAGCTTGATCGCCGTGTAGATGAGGAAGGCGCCGAACAGGTAGAACAGCCAGGCGAAGGAGTTGATCAGGGCCGAGCCGAGGAAGATGAACCCGGTGCGGGCGATCAGCGCGAAGACGATTCCGAA
>Ga0247729_10000342_pt1 | contig 20170 bp, 9 predicted proteins | sample UWRJL133311R2_FD_180958 | JGI IMG/M metagenome (GOLD analysis project Ga0247729, IMG submission 180958) | Plant litter microbial communities from Arlington Agricultural Research Station in Wisconsin, United States - UWRJ-L133-311R-2 | ecosystem: Environmental > Terrestrial > Plant litter >... | reverse complement strand
TCTGAAAGTGCAAAAGTGGTGGTGAGGTAGTCGAGAAGCCCGGTGCGGATGTCCTCCGCCTGCACGGTGGGCAGAAGTTCACTCACGAGCGCTCCGCCAGCACGCGCTCGAAGTGTGCATAGGCCTGACGCATGTCAGCCTCCCGGTCGAGCGTTACATACGGGAACTCGTACGTGTACGTGTTACCCGAAGCGTTGGTCGCGGTGCGCTCGTCTTCGGTCATCGTGTCGCCCTTCTTTCGCCATACGGCCAGCACGTTGTTGGGAACGAGCCTGCCGTTCGCGTCATAGAAGTACGTGTTGCGGTCGTAGCCATAGAGCACTGCGAACTGCGTGCGGTAGATCGTGCAGAGCTCGTCTGCTGTGATGCCCAGCATGATGGCGACGATCGCATCGATCTCCACGAGCGCCTGACGACGGTCGGATGCTCGGCGAAGGAGCACGTCTCGACTCCATAGCGCACTAACATCCCCGAGCTTGCCTCGCCCGGTGAACTTAAGCCCCCCAGACCACGAATCGCTGCCAAACGCGGGGCTGTGAGCGCTTGCCCAAAGTTCCGCATAAGCATCGGTGACCGCATTCAACCGCAGGTACCGAAGTGCTAAGGCGGAGTCCCAAGTGGCATCCGTGCGTGGGAGCCTCGAAATCGTCGACGCCGAGACCGTCGATTTGGGAGCGGAACGCACAGCGAAGTCGGCCAGCAGCGAGGCCATAACCGCCCCCGTAGATGCCAGAAGTTGCGGACTTGATGGAAGGGCTGCGGATGAGATTCCATGTATGTGAGCGGCACCTGGCGGGATGATCGACGAGATGAGGGTTCTCTCGCCGGTATTTGCCGCCATGTTGCGCCACGCGATTCGGTAGTGGTCGCGGGCGGGCACGCGGTTGAGGCCCCAGTGAGTGTAGGCGGCGTCGTACTTCGCCTGCGCTGCGGCGGGCTTGTACGACGTGGTCGGCAGGGCGTCTGGGGCCAGCTTCTCTAAGTCGACTCCCGACCAGTCAGAATTGTGCTGCAGTGTTTCGTTCGGCGACTTGTAGAACGGGTTGGCGACGAATATATGCGGCCCCTGCAGGATCGCTTCGCGCCAAGAGATGACGGGTCCCCAGCGAACTTCGAAAATTCCCTTCTTTCGATCTATGCTCTCGTCCCAGCCGCGTGAGAACTCGAGACCGAGAGAACCGAGTCTCGGCGCAGACGAGAGCTTTGTGAGAACCGCAGCGGTCGCCTTATTTACCGCGTAGACCATCCGTGTGTGACGCTGGGGAACCTTGTCAGATTCGAGAACCGCGTGCCAGGTGCGCAATGTGTCATCGTCCACGGTGATGATGCGGTTTCGGTGCGGACGCAAATCCCAGCTGCCGTTGTCGTCTTTGAGGCCCGGCTCGATTCCTGAACCGTCGTGGGCGTACGAACGTACGACCGTCTCTGGGTGATAGAGCGAAGTTGCCATCTCGAACGACGGTTCCTGCGACGCTCCGTATATGTGGACCCCAAACGACACGTGGTGGTCGATTTCGAACAAAGTAAGTTCATTGACGAACTGCCAGTGGCGTCGAAGTCGTCCGTATGCAGCGTTGCGAAGTAGTCCTGCTTTCTCGTCGGTGAAATGCGTCTCGGGATGAACGAGCCCCGTAGAACCGCGCTCACTCGAATGCCGCCACGTGAGCTCCATGAAGCAGCGGTAGAGATCTGGCTGCAGCCCAGCAAGGTGCGGATAGTTCTGAGGAGCACCAACGAATGCTGCCGTTGCAGCCACATCGGCGGTGCCATCGATGAGCAGCTCAGCCATTCCGTCGATGGCAAGGGTTTCTGCGCGCTTGGCCGCGACCTGCGCCTGAGTCGGTTTGACTGCGAGTTGCCACCATGGGTCGCCCTCGGCGAGCAGGGCCTCTACGTCGGACCGCGGTCGTACCCACGGCGGATTTCCCACCTGCAGGTCAAATCCGCCCCGCTCGAAGACGGTCGCGAAGTCGAGTTGCCAGTGGAAGAAGCCCTGCTGAGCCGCGATGCGTTCGGTTGCCCGTAGCCACGGGTGAGCCGCAAGCACTTCGTCGATGTCCTTCGCCCCTCCCACGCTCAGGTCGAACTCTTCGGCGATGCCGAGGTCCCGCCAATTGGTGGGTGGCCCAAGCGTCACCGCGCCTTGGGCGACCGATGCCTTCTTGGCCTCGAAGTGCACGCCTAGAATTGCGGTCAGGCCGTCGATCCACTGATCTAGCGTTGGCGGCTCTGCACCTTCCGTCAAAGTAGTAGTGAGCGGCCAGAACCACAGCGCGTTCCACGCATCCATCACGCGCTTGAGTCGCTGGTATGCGCCATTCGCGTCGTCTACGCTTTCCTCGATCTCCTCCCGTGTTACGACTGTGGGGTCGTCCTCGGGCAGGTCTGCGCCCCACAGCGGGATGGATCGTCGAATCTGCTTCTCAGCAATCTGCAACCGGCGTAGCGCTAGCTGCCACAGGCTTTCGACCCGGTACGCAAGATTTTCGAGCTGGTCGGTTTGCTTTTTCGAGGGCCTAACCGCGATGGAGCGCCGCCACTGTTTCAGAGCGGCAAGCGCTTCGGGAGCGAGGTCCTTGGCCTCCTTCGCGTCGACCGCGCTTCCCCAACCTTCAGCAGGCAACAGAAAATGGTGCACAGCGCCCGCGGTGCCGTTCGCTATGACTCCGTCGTCAAGATTTTTGGCAAGCTCGGCGACCGAAACATCGCGCGGCACATCTCTAAGCCACGCTTTGCTGGTGATTTGGTCGCGGGAGTACACCGCGCGTCGTGCCCCGATGAGTGAGTTGCCCCGCCGGAGGTGCAGGCCGAACCACGGTGCGTGCAGGCCAGCAACCATGGTGTCCAGCCAAAGCGAGATTTCGGCGAGCTCGACGGCGGTCGAGTTGAGGTCGACGCCGTAGACCTGGTGCAGGGCGATTGAGGCCTTGACCCGCTGCAGCTCCATCGGAACCGCGTCTGGATCGATGCGCTGTCCCAACTCGGTCTGCCTCCGGGTGAGGTACTCATCTGCGAGCTGACGCACGGCCTCGATTGCGAACGCACCGGAGCCCAGAGCAGGTTCACACACTGTCATTGTCAGGATGTCGGCCGCCGGGGTCACTGTGTCGTTCTGGTCGAGCAGCTCCCCGAGCGCCTGCTTCACTACGAACCGGGTGAGCACCTCTGGTGTGTAGTACGAAGCGGATTGCTGGCGTTCGCGACCGGCAAGGCGGTAGACGAAGCTTCCCGCTGGGTGCAGCACCGCTCGCTTTTCACCTGTGATCGGGTCGGTCTCTTGCACGAAATGCTGGGCGTCGATGCCGTGCGATCGCTCTACCGGAACGACCCATGACCCTTTCGACGAGTCGCCCTCCTTGGCGACCTCATACAAATCTGTCTCGGCGAAAAAGCCGGTGTATGACATGAGGCCTTCGTACACGGCGCCGAGCTGGTTGATTCCGAGGTTGGCGTAGCTGATGTATCCGCGGTCTCGCCCACCCTCCTGGCGACTTAGCAGCAGGTAGGCGAGCACCCGCTGCAGCGCGCCGTCGCTAAGCCCCACCTCGTCGATGAGGGTAACCGCTTTGTCGGCGAACAGGTCGGCGCGCAGGGCGTTGAAGGTCAGGCCCTGCGGCAGGGAGTCATTCATGACCGAATCGGCGGGTGCACGGTGGCCGGAGTCCACGCGGTCAAACAGCACGGCGAGTGAGTCATAGAAGTGTCGGCGAGATTCTCCGTCGTGTGAGAGCTCGACCTGCACCAGTTCGCGTAGCCGGCCGAGTCCGTAACCGGCCTCATACTCCGGCGCATTCGCCGGCACAACTTCGAGCTCGGGGGATGCCTCGGCAAACAACAGGAAGAGAATGCGGTAGAGATAACGCAGGGACTGCAGCGCGAGAGGCTGCGCTAGTTCCTTGGGCAAAGTCTCGAGTCCATGCTCGGCTCGGCGAGCGACGACATCGTTGGCGATGATTTCGATCGAACGGCGAACGCCATCTCGCAGATCCTGGGAGACACCGACGGTGTGCGCAACGGACTCGTCGCGCACCTCGTGCCACCAGATCACACTATCTTCGTTGGGCAGCAGCGACTGTGCCGCGAGGCAAGCGACGGCTCGGTCGAGCTCGCCACCCTTCGCGCCATGGTTGCGGTCGGCGACAAGCTGCAGGTCGATCGCGAGATAGCGCCCCTCTGGCCAGCGTTCCTTGTCGGTCAGTAGCACCCAGCCGCCCGAAAAAACAATGGCGAACTCCGGGCCGGTGTCGTCGACGAAAAGTGCAGAGAGCAGCCGTGGCACGGCGAGCAGCGGATGCGATTCGCCCGGCTCTGACTCGTACTTCTCGAGGAGTGTCGGCAGGTCTTTTTGCAACAGCTCGTCGAACTGGTCGACGGCGACCGCCTCGATCAGAGCCACGGAAGCGCCCTCCGCGATATGCGCGGGGCGCACGATAGTCAGCGGCCCGGAGGTCTTGCGGGCCAGGTCGCCTCCCATATAGCCCAAGGCCTCGCGCAACGGCGCATAGATGCGCTCACGCAACGTCGCGGAACTTTTCTGCTCCGCGAGCGTCGCGAAAACGCCTGAGAGGTCTGCGCGGATGGACAAAAACCTCGAGCGCGGGGTCAAGATCGCGTCGGCCGCGAGATCATCCCAATGTTTGCGTCGTTCCAGCGCCCGTGCCCCGAAGGAGCGAGCCTTCGCGTCGGTTGTGAAGTAGTGCTCGCTGATCCAGTCTTCGCCAACTACAAACGCGTCGCTGCTCACTTGGGGCTCTTCTCGTGCTCAATGGGGACAACAACCAGAAGCGGGCGCACCAGTGTCTGGTCGGGCTTCATGGATTGGGCAATCGCATGCTCCTGCTCGATCGTGGCACGCCTCGCCCGCAGGTCAGCGATTTGATTGAGGGAGTCCGCCCCCTTTTCCCACCGCGCAACTCGGCCGGACCAGGCGTCCACCCTGACTTGCACATCGGCGGATGCCGCAGCGCTTACCGCCACCATCTGTGCTCTTGCGCTGGCCACTGCTGGGGCAAGGATTGTCTGCAGTCGATCCAGTTCGCTCACACCCCCGGCGTTGACGAGCTTCGAGAGCACGCCGAGCGAGGCCAGGGCCTCCTGGGCGCTCGCGTGCGCCGTCACGTAACCGAGGCCCGGTGCATCCAGGTCGGGCACTTCCACAGTAAGGAACGAACTCGCAACGACCTGCCCTCGCCGGTTCGTGAGCGTGCCCACCAGCAGTACGGTCGGCGACTCCGTGTTCGCCGCAATCGCAAAAATTTCATTGCGGCCGAGCTTGCCGAGCGCGCGATCGCTCACCCAGTCGAGCACCGGATGCAGCGGGCCGAGGTAGTGCGCCTCTGGCCACAGAGTCGTACTCGACGGATTGTCCCTGGCCTCCGCCAATACTGCCTTCGCGCGCTGCGTGGTCGTGGCAATCATGATTTTCTCTGTCACTCTGCGTCCAGACAGATAGGTCTGGGGCAGAACTCTAAGACGTTGAATGAGGTCTTTTTGGGGCGCAAACTGCACCGTGCCGTGGCCTGGATCTTCCCGCCAGTCGACGCCGCCGGCTGCGAGGGGGAGACCGGGGGTTCCGTAGACCTCGGTGAGGGCGTCGCGCAGGTAGTCGGTGGCAGTGGCAAAGAGACCCGTGTCTGCGGCATCTACCGTTTGCAGCTTTGGTGCCTGAACGGGCTGTGCGCCGCCAGCCATGCGGGCGAGCATCGCGGCGATCGAGTCACCGCCGCTCATAGCCTGCTCGGTAGTAGGGACAACGTCGTCGAATTGCACACTGCCAGCGAGGGCCTTGCGGATCAACTCTTCCTCGGCCGCGATGTCGTACTGGCCCATGATGGATGCGGCATCCCCGAGCGCGGTATGCGCCTCATGCTCGCGCTGAAGCAGACGTTGAAGTACGTGGATGTCGCCAGAGAAGTTGTCGTTATCGGGTTCGAGCAGCAGGGTTGTAATTTGCGGGCGGTGCTTCTGGCCGTAGCGATCGATGCGGCCGTTGCGCTGCTCGATGCGAATGAGGCTCCATGGAATGTCGAAATGCACGAGCTCGTGGCACTGCGAGTGCAGGTTCACGCCCTCAGAGGCAACATCGCCGGTAATGAGAATGCGAATGTCAGACGACGACTGCTTGAAGCTCTCGACGACCTCCTGCTGTTCAACATCACTCAACCCACCGTGGAGCACACGGACGGCCTCGGCGCTCATGCCCAAGTCGGCCCTGAGGTGTTCCCTCAGCCAATGCAATGTCGCCACGCGCTCGGAGAACACAACGACCCGGGTCGGGCTCCTCTTGCCGACTCCGATTGACTTGAGATATTCGAGCAACGTGCCGTATTTGGCGGAGGGCTCGGTCGTCGAGACTGTCGCGAGATCGCGGAGGCGAGTGAGGGCATCCCTCTCGGTGCGCTGGGGGGGCGTCAACACGTCGCCCAGGCGTTTGATTCGTTCATCCACCGATTCGACGAGTGCCGCGGGGGACGACAGGAATGACTTCGCCAGGGTCCACGGGAACAACCCTTTGCTGACGCCCGAATGAGGTGAGGTGCCTATCGCGGGGTAAAGCCATGTATGAGCGATTTCGTCGGCCACGGCGTTTTCCGCGGCCGAGGCGGGAACGAGCAGGTTTTTTGGCGGCAGCCGCTCGGCCCACTGGTCGCCCACCTCGCGTGCGACCTCTGGGCTGTGACGATGCCGACGGACGATGAGGTGCTTGACGTCATCTTCGTTGATGTCGCCGTCCGGAGAGACCGCCGTCGGCTCGAGCAGACGAATCAGCTCGGCAAAAGATTCCTTCTTGCCGTTGTGGGGCGTAGCGGACGCCAGAATCAGTGCTTCGGTGTTAGTCGCGAGCAGGCGCGCAAGTTTGTTGTTCTGAGTAGCGCCAGTGATGTTGTGAGACTCGTCGATCACCACCGCATCCCAGTGATGTTTGGCAAGATGCGCACGGTACTTGTCCTGTTTGAGTGTGTCGATCGAGATAATAGCGCGCTTGTAGAGGCTGAAAGGGTTGCGGGTCGCGGGCAACTTCTGGCGCACTTGTTGGATGCCGACGGAGTCGAGTCGCACGAAAGGTAGAGCGAAGCGGGTCCACATCTCAAACTGCATCTGTTCGAGAACGTGACGCGGGGTTACGATCAGAATCCGGTCTCCCCGGCCCCGTCGTACGAGTTCGGAGAGGATCATGCCGATTTCGATCGTCTTGCCGAGCCCCACAGCATCGGCGATCAAAATACGCGGACGAAGCTGCTCTTGGCTGAGCGCCTGACGCACTGCCGTCAGCTGGTAGTCGAGAGGGTCTGACAACATTTGCGTCGCGACCGCGAGTCCGTCAGCGCCGATTGGCACGGGGGTCTTCCGTAAGGTGGCCTCGAGCCATAGCTTGGCGCGGCGAAAACCGGGCGAATCGTCTGAGACTACTCGGGCTGCTGCCGGATCCATCGGCACGATTGTGTCGAGCGATTCGTAGAATGTGGCGGCCGTATCTCGAACGAGCTCGGAAAGGCCTTGCACGCGAATTACGAGCCCGTCCGTGGTCATGTCCGTATCCGTCACTAGCCACTCGGCGTCGCGAACCGTCACAACCGAGCCCGGAGCTATAGCAGTTCGCGCGGCATCCATTGTCGCCATTGCAGTTCTTTCCTTCCGGCCGAGTGGACAGCCATTCAGGCTATGCGTGACCAGCGACATTGCCGTGGACCCCTCACCTCTGATGGTACCTATCGATTGGCTGACGGACTCTCACGGTTTGGATATGACACCGGGATTGGGGGTGTGCCTTCCGACCTCTCTGATTCTGAGTACAGGTTTTGCGTTCGGCTAGTTGTACTGCCGAGGGACGTTGATTGATGCGCGACACTTGCTCGCGGTTTAGTGTCAGTGGCATGCTCGATTCTGAGTTTCTGACAAAAATGCGCTGACACAAAGTTCGGAAACTCATGTCCGATCGGTGGGCGGCAAGCGCATGAGCGCCGAAGCTCCGCGAGCGCTCATCCATTTATTGCCGACGTCAAAGGACATCACAGCCCGAAATGGACAATCTCTATGTATTCCGCTTCTATATCGACGACGCGGACGCCGAATCGTTCATGTTTGGCTGCACCGCCGAGAATCTCGAGCAAGCGGAAACACGCGTGGAAGCTGCGGGGTATCGAGAATGGACCCTTTTTGACCAGACCCCGCTCGAGCTGCAGCAGCGCAGTGCAGCGGCGGCGGCACGGATTGATGCGCACCCGTTCCTGGGGCCGGAATGGCAACCTCTTGTCGAAGTCGTGAGCTACCAAACGAAGAGACTCCACGTTGGCGAGTTTTGGACCATCGATACGCTCGGCGCTCGCTATGGGTACGACGCCTACCGGTCGCCGTTTGTGCAGGCGATTCTTGAGGCCGACGGCTCACTTCACGTCGAAGTCGGCGGCAGGGAGAGTATCTCGCCAACGATAAAGGCCGATCAAGATGGCCAGTTGGCCCTGCTCGGGTGGGCTACGCCTTCTGACGCAGTGCTGGATGATGACGAGCATCGCCAGCTTCCGCTTGCGAGTCGATTGTTCGAGCCTGGTTGGAATGCGAAAGCAGTGGCCGAGGTCTTTCTGGAGGCACTTACTCTCGTTTTCCGAATCACCTCCGACGACTTCTTTACTTTTGGGGAAGCCAATATCGATGCGGTAGCGGACCTCGCATTGCTCGAGCAAATTGACGACGGTCCCATCTTCGCGCTGGCCAGGTCAAGAACTGGCGTCGACCATCCAGTTGAGACGGTTCTTGGGAACCCACAAGCACAGATGGACGACCTGGATGGACCTTCATCACTCGATTCGGAGATCCGTGACGAAATTTTGCTTGCCCTAAGTCAGGATGGTTTAGAGGCGCCTTATGTGTCCGCTGGCTTGGCACGTTCTCTGAAGAAAATCGACAAATCGAATTTTGGTTCGGCCGACCGATCTCTTGAGCCAATTGACCTGTATCTCTTCAACCCCGCCACTCACCAGATTCTCGAGGGCAACTGGGAACCTCGCGTTCAGTTCGGTTTTGCTGGCCACGGAATGAACTCCTACGCGTGGACGTATTTGTTAGTCAGTGATGGCATTGCGGTACTTGTGCAGTCCTTTCGCGGCTTTGCGAATTTCAATGCGACCAAGACACAGTCGGAGTGGTCGGAACTCATGAACCACATTCGAACGCTTCACGAGCAAGCCGTCGAGTCAGATGCATATTCGCCCGACCAACTTCTGTTCGTGGCATTCAGTGCATTCCGAGGGGTTCGTTCTTGGCAGTGGTTATCTCGTGACGCCCAAGGGCGAATCAGCCCATCGGGTGACTACGAGATCGACGATGTAACAACAATGAACGTCCTCGGTGAACTCTTCGCGTTCAGCAAGAACGAGCTAACGCGCGATCGGCAAACCGCAGAAGAAACGAGCGCACACCCTAAGTCGGTCTATCCCGATGCAGAAACCATCGTCGCCGTACTCTTCAGGGTTGGTCTCGCTGACTCTCGCGGAGCGCTGTCGCAGACAGCGAGCGCTGACCTATTGCGCGCAGAGTCGACGGGAACGGTTGCGCAAGTCAAAAAGATTGGGCAGTCCTGGTATTCGGGGGGTGACGTCGTCGAATACTTCCTTTCGATTTCGGTGCTTGAGTCGCCGGTAGAGACAGTGAGTAGAGAACTGTTGCGAAGCCAGGGCGCGATCGAGGGCAATCTCGTCGGAATTGTGGGCCCCGGCTATTCGATCGTTGTAGCGCGGGGGGACCGGGATGCTGAGATACCCAATGACATCGCAGAGCAATTGGTAGCGGTACTCGCTGATGCAAGAGTTGTCTGGGAACGCGTAATTCCTGAGGCGGAATGGTTCGAAGTCGAGTTTGATGACGCGAGCGCAATCATCGACAAGTTGGTTGCTGGCGGCCTCAACATCGAAGTAGTCGATCCACGCGATGCGTTCGGAATGGAAGACGCTGGCGACTATGTTTCGGAGTCGATACCTCTCGACGACTTTGCGACCGCGACCTTTGCGCCTTTCTTCGAACCAGAGCCCCGCAAGGTCACGCTCCAGATCCTATTGGAAGAGCATTGGGCCGATTCAAACCCAGACTGGCTAGAAGCGTATCTCCCTTACGGCGGGCGTCAAGTGTTCGTGACCGACGACGGGTGGGTAATTCGAATAGTCGGCACTCACGATCGTGACGTCCCGGACGAAGAACTCCTGGCGGCTAGCGGCCGTATTCAATCCGTGCTTGGCGGTCATGTGATTTATCGGGGCGCGCGCAGCGAACCAAGCGCGACGGGGGCGATCCTCCGCCAGTTCATCGATGACGGGATGAGTAATGGCCGATAGGGTTCGCGTGTACGAGATAGCGAACGACCTTGGGCTGGACTTGAAGGTCGTCCTGTCGGCGTTGACTGACCTCGGTGAGCGGGTCAACGGGCCATCGAGTACGCTCCAGCCACCTGTAGCGCGGCGGGTACGTGAAGCGCTTAGGTCTTCCCCAAAAAACCAACCGACAACTCCATCGTCCCACCCGCCTATACCGGCCGACGGCGAGCCAGGGAACAAGGAAGCTCGGGACTCGACTGGTCACCTATTGCCGCAAGAGGGAGGTTTAACGTTCGCGCAGTGCCCTCACTGTCTGAAGCCGCGCGCGTTGCTCAGGAACGGTCAACTCTCGATTCACTTCGTGGATGGCGCGAAATGTCTTGGGTCAGGAGACCCGACCGCCGCCCCCGCGCCGCAACCGCGCAAGTCCCGTAGCGCAGTGCGTAGCCCAGGATTCCAAGTTAGCGCTGAGGTCGACCTCGAGCGGCAGGCGCGGAAATCTCAGCGGATGGAACTGGCTCCACCGACCACGACCGTGTCAGCAGACGGAAAGCCCGCCGCTGATAAGCGTCCGGCACCTAAGCGGGCGCCCAAGCCCGCTTCGGGTTCAATTATCGCGGTCTCGAATCGGCTCAACGTCTCCTACGTGCACCTGATTTCGGTCATTTATCACCAAATTAAACCTGGGATGCTACTCGGCAAGAGCTCCGAAATCGAGCCGGATATTTACAACAAATTACTCGAATTTGTTAAAGCAAATCCCGCTCTGTTGCCGCCACGGCCCGTCGAGCAGGTCAAGGAGATCGCAGCGGTACGGCTAGGTAAGGCACGCCCTGTGAAACCAACCGCCGGGCTCCCGAAGGGGACTGGCGCGGCCCCAGCGAAGACTTCTCGACGCGAGAACGCTGGTGTCAAAACCGCGAAGCAAAGTGTCGTCTCGCGAACGAAGAAGACCGTGCAGCCCAAGAGGCCGCCGATGAAGGCTGCGAAACAAGCAAAGGCTACGAAACTGATACCGATCTCGGAAGGCTTGCCCAAGTGCTCCAGGTGCGGTGCGAAGGTATCGCTTGGGCTGGCAACGCGCTCCGTGATACTGCATGACGTAAGTCCAGGTGTGCCGTGTTCGGGGTCCGGACGTCCACCCGCAAAGCAACCTCCCACAGCACCCATTGCTTCTGACCTGAAAGTTAAGAAAAACAATAACGGTGATTCCGAGATTGATCACCCGTCTAAGACGAAGAACCGTTCGCGCCCTCGGGGATCAGGCGGAGCTCTGCCGCTGCACTTGGCGAAACACTATGACGAGTACGGCGGATACAGCAGCGTGCGGACTGTGCGTGGCGGGCTACCGGGGCAGGGACGCCGCACTTAGACGTCAGTGGAGGGCGAAGCCTCGGCACGGCCGAACTAGAAGGCCCTGAAGTACCCGACACATGATGGATCTTGATGAGTCGCATATTTGGCCGCTTATTAGCGGTATTCGCAATAATCGGTTATGGACGAATCGCTATTGCACCTCGTGGGAATCGATGCTCCAATTGACAACGTCGATCGGCTGCTGGTTTCCAAGGACAGTATCGCCGTCGGCACCATGACCTCGACGATCGGGCTTGGCCAGGACCGAACATTCGCCAGCCTCGAGCGACTCCGTGAGCTGGGCTCGTCATCCGCGCTGCCAACGGTAAAGATCACTTTGCCGTCGACCCTCGGCATTCGTTGCGGCTCGTTGTGGATCGGCAGATCACTGATCTTGATCGGGTGCGGGAGGCGCTCGGGTCCCTCTCGCCCTTAAAGGTATGAGTTTGGGCTTCACTGGCAATCCACAACCCGACGCGAAAAGTCGAATTCTTCTGTGGCGACCCAGCTACGGCGTGTGGGACGTGATTTTGCGTGGTCCAACCGAATTGGTCAGCGCGCCCATTCCGGGTGCGAAGTTTGTCAGTTTGAGTCGGTTGAGCCGGCGAAGGTGGTCCACCGGGTCGCCAAGATCCTTCCGAAGCTTGTCTAACTCCGCAACATAGACCCCGGGGTCAGTCGATGAAGTTTCGAGGTAGTCGTTACAAGCCCGGACCATGACGTTGATGGGTGCGAAAGACAGAGAGCGGGGCCGAAGGCTTAGGCGCGTCGCAGCAATCGTCATCCGCATATCTAGTACCGACAGGTTCGCTCGCTCGTAGTCTGCGCTTCGCTTGGCCGCTCGACCGCTCATTGGCGTGCCGCTGTTGGGCGTAATTGACCTCCTCATGTGCAGGTCCTGGATTAAGCCAAGGACGGCTGAACGCTCCAGGCGGATTGAGCGTCGCCACTCCGCCAGGGCTCCGACTAGGAAAACGACAACTCCACCGCCTACTGCGCCTGCAAACGAGGCCATAGCGCTGTTCCAAAAGTCCGTGTCCGTTGCGCTCATGTGGGCATGATAGCGATACTCGCGCCCAGTCGCTTGCTTAGGCGACTAGCACCGCGCGATTGACAAACGGCGCCTGCTGACGGTGATCGCGAGACGTCTAGGCGAGACGCGGCTTTGTCTCAGATCGACGGGTCTGGGACGAGGAAGCCTGTACACGTCCAGCCACAATTGAGTGCTGTGACGGCGTCCAGGGGCTCGTTGGAGTCGTCCGGGCACGCAATCTATGGAAGTTAAGATTGCGGTTGTACATCGACTTGAGCGTCATGGGTTTCCTAGCGACGTGGAGCGCGACCTCAGGACGGTTGTTGAGGATTGCGGTCGTTTTTGTTTCATTGCGGCTCGCAAAGCCGCACCGTGGCCGTTGTCTTGAAACCTGCATTCGATGGCGAGCAAACTGTCACAACGCGCTCTGGACGCGAACATCGCTGCGGGTGCTTGGCTTTTGTATGACAGTCTTCATTTCAGGCGTGCATCATTAGCTTCACCTACCGATCAAGGACCCTCATGCCGCTCTTCAGACTCGAGAACGACCGCTTGGCTCCCGAAAGCCCCGCGACATTTCGCGACCTGAATCTGTACGAGCGAGGTGACTTACAGCGTCTGCTTCGCGCCCAGCCCGAAGCGCTAGGCGAAGAGCTGCTGATCATCAGCGAGGAGTTCGGAGATTGGCAGAATTCGAGCCGCCGGCTCGATCTTCTCGCTCTGGATGAGGCGGGTCGGCTCGTCGTCATCGAGTTGAAACGAACCGAAGACGGCGGTCACATGGAGCTCCAGGCTCTTCGATACGCTGCCATGGTGTCGTCGATGACCTTCGACGACTTGGTAGGAGCTCACGCCGCTCATCATAAACGTGTTGGCACAGGCGACGGCGAACTGGCATCATCCCGTACAGCCATCGCGGACTTCCTAGGTGCCGAGCCCGATCAGGTGGCTATCTCGAGTGATGTGCGCATCATCCTCGTCTCGGCGAACTTCGGGCGAGAAATTACGACGGCCGTTCTCTGGCTCAACCGCTTCGAAGGAATGGATATCCGGTGTATCCGGCTGAAGCCCTACGACATCGATGGTCAAGTCCTCATTGACATAGATCAGGTCATTCCACTTCCAGAAGCTGCGTCGTATCAGATCAAAATCGGGCGCAAGGACGCTGCTAGAGCTCGAGGCCTGAGCCATGACAATCGCGACTTCACGAAGTATGTCATCGTGAGGGCCGGGTCAGAGACGCCTCCGCTGAACAAGCGAAACGCGGTGCGCGAGATGGTGCAAGCGTTGTTCGACGTCGGTATCACGGTCGAAAACATCCGTACTGAATTTGCGGACCGTATATTCCGTACCGTTGACGGGACGATTGAGCCCGGGCAAGCAACCTTCGACGCCCTCCTTGAAAACGAACCGGAGCTCGACGTGAAGCGGTATTTTACGGAGTACCCTTTTCACGAAGGCGGGAAGACGCACGTTCTCTTCAAGATGTGGGGACGGAACACTGAGCAGAGCCTTTCGAAACTGCGTGACCTCGTAGGTGATCATGAAGTTGATTTTCGGGCGGTTGGGGTCGACGAGTAGTTGCGTGCCCGCACGCTAATTTAGCTCGACTGTTGGGCAGTTGAGCAAGTCGTGAAACGTTTGAAAGGTGTGCGCATGGAACCGGATGGTGAGATCGACCGCGAACCAGTGGATGGGTTTAGATCATGGGCGAACATTCCCGTCGAGCGAGCTGCGAAGCTCATTTCCGTGCTGCCCGCAGTGGGTAAAGATGTCGCGCTGAAAGTCGCAGAGCAACTTCCTGAGATCCGCAAGATCGCCAGTAAGTCGCTAAAGGGTCTTGAAAAGGCTCACAAAAGGACTTTGAAGGCTAACTCGGAGAGCCAGACGTTTGTGCACAAGGCCTATAAGGACGTCCGGGACGTCCTCAAAGGTGAACTAAAGGAAGAAGACCTCACATGGGAGCAGAAGAAACAGATTTATGATCTGTTGATGGATGGCGCGGGTGCCGAGGCCGCCAAGGACAGCGAAAATAAGCGAGCTTTGGACGCGTGGCTAAAGACTGCCGGAGTCGTCGCGGTCGCTGCGCTTGCTGCATGTGTCATTGTCCTCGGAGCCGCGGCAGCAGCTGATGAAAGCCTTTTGTCGGAAGGTGTCCCGCCGGAGTAGCCGTCCGATTGGCATCCCTGCGAGCCGACGACGAGGGACTCGCTCCGTTGAGGGTGGCCGAAAGTCAGCCTCCGAGAATGCGTCGTAGTAGATTTCGGCCGCTTGTGTGCGGGTAGAAGAACCACCCACGGCCCAGATAATGGAGCATGGACGAATCGCCCTTCTTGCTTGTTGGTATTGACGCGTCAACCGAGAACATATATCGGATGTTGCTGACCAAAGAGAGCATCGATGTCGAAGCCGTCACGTCGACTTTCGGTTTGGATCAGGACGAAGCCGCCGGCAGCCTTGAGCGACTTCGAGAGCTCGGCCTTGTCATCCGTGCGGCAAATGGCACCGAGTACTTCGCCGTTGACCCACGTCACTCGCTGCGGGTGGTTGTGGACCGGCAGATCTCTGAGCTCGACCGGGTGCGGGACGCGCTTGGGCCGCTCGGGAACATGTTCGACGACGCCCGGCGAGGTGATCGGGCGCTGACCAAATCGCAGCTGGTTTCGAGCACCGAGGCGCTTGGCGACCTGTACTACCGGATGAAGCATCAGGCGGTGAAGGAGTTCCTGGCATTCGATCGCCCGCCTCAGGTGCTTGCGACCAACACCTCGCTGAATGGCAGCCTGTTGCGGCGTGGAGTCGAGACGCGAGCGATCTACGCCGCGGAGCGATTTGGCTCGGCGGGGAGCTGGGACTCTATTCGCGAGCTCGTTTCGTATGGCGAGGAGGCTCGGGTCATTGCTGATCTTCCGGTGAAATTGGCTATTGCTGACCGGTCGGTTGGCCTGATCTCGCTCAACCTGTCGCAGGAGAACCCGGAGTTTCTGGTCACCGAGGATGGGCCGATGCTCGAGGCGCTGGTTGCGTTGTTCGAGAGCTATTGGGTCAAGGCTGTGCCTATGGACTTTGGCGGGGCGACTGCTGCGGGGAACAGCGTTTCTTGGGATGAGGTTGCGTTGCGGTTGGCGTCGGAGGACAAAGAGATTCCGGTGTCCGCACCTCGCAAGGCATCGGGTGAGGAGCATGATCTGCTCACGATGTTCGCCGGCGGGTTGAAGGATGAGGCCATTGCGCAGCAGTTGGGAATTTCTACGCGGACGCTGCGGCGGCGGATTTTGGTGATGTTTGGGGAGCTTGGCGCGTCTAATCGGTTTGCGGCGGGGGTTGCTGCGGCTAAGCGGGGGTGGATTTAGGGAGCCTGGGTGTCGGGTTGTGAACGGGTTTCGATACGCGCGACTCGCTAGCGCTCGCCGGGCTACTCAACCAGCGTGCGGGGGCTGGGGTGGGGTGGGGCGGGGTTTGGGTCTCGACGGGCGCGACCAGCGGGGGTTTGGGTCTCGACAAGCTCGACCAGCGGGCGGGAGATGTCGGGGGTGTAACAAGTTTGTCCGGATTCGGACAAGGGCCGATGTTGGACAGTGGCAATGCTTGGTACAGGTAGCGATGCGGGAACAGACTGAGGCGTCATCCGCTTTCTGGATGGCTCGGCAGGTCATCCCACAGTGACCTGCCGCCTTCTGACCGAGGACATCCATTGCGCTTTTCACCCCCATCCGCAGGCACCCGACGCCTGCCGCTTGTCGCGGGCATGCTGCTCGCCGGCCTTGTCGCCTCCACCCTCTCCGTTCCTGCAGCGGCGCTCGCAGCCCAGGCTCCTACAGCGGAGGCTGGCTGGATCGCCGCCGCCAAAGAAGCGGCGAAAGCCGAACCCGCCAAGACCGAACCGCTCGAAGCCGGGCGCTACATCGTCACCCTTCGAGGCGACGCAGCCGCCACCTATGACGGCGGGCTGACCGGGCTGCCAGCGACGGCACCGAAGAAGGGCGCCTCGCTCAAGGCGACCTCCTCGGCAACCAAGAAGTACACCGCGTTCCTCGGCAAGCAGCAGAAGAGCGTCGCCGAGTCGGTCGGGGCTAAGACGCTCTCCACCTTCGCTCTCGCGACAAACGGCTTCACCGCGAAGCTGACATCCGAGCAGGCCACCGCGCTGCAGCTCGACACGCGCGTCAGCAAGATCGTCGAAGACGAGCTGCTGCACCCGGTCTCGGTGTCATCCGCCGACTTCCTTGGGCTCAGCGGCGAAAACGGCGTCTGGGCCAAGAACGGCGGAGTCGCCGTGGCCGGCAAGGGTGTGGTCGTCGGAATCATCGACTCCGGCATCGCTCCTGAGAACGCGTCGTTCGCGGGTGAGCCGCTCGGCACGACCGCGGGCGCGGAACCGTACCTCAGCGGAGACTCGATCGTCTTCGCCAAGGGCGACGGTGGCACGTTCACCGGCGAGTGCGTCGAGGGTGTGCAGTTCGACGCCAGCGACTGCTCGACCAAGATCGTCGGCGCACGCTACTTCGGGTCCAACTTCGGCTACGACGCCATCGGAACCCCGGATGCCGACCACGAATACAAGTCCGCTCGCGACGGCAGCTCGCACGGTTCGCACACCGCCAGCACCGCAGCGGGCAACAACGGCGTGCCGGCCACCATCGACGGTGCCTCCCTCGGAAGCATCTCGGGCGTAGCCCCCGCCGCCAAGATCGCGGCGTACAAGGTCTGCTGGACGGGCAACACCGCCGGCACCACCGACGACGACGGCTGTGCAACCGGTGACATCCTCGATGCCATCGACGCGGCCGTTGCCGACAACGTCGACGTGCTGAACTTCTCGATCGGTGGCGGCGCTGCCTCCACCACGAACTCGCTCGCCGACCAGGCGTTCTACAACGCAGCCGCTGCTGGAATCTTCGTCGCCGCAGCCGGTGGAAACGCCGGCCCCGACCCCGAGACCCTCGACAACGCGTCGCCGTGGATCACCACCGTCGCCGCCAGCACCATCCCGACTCTCGACGCGACCGTCGAATTCGGAGATGGCGAGAGCGTGCTCGGCGCCTCGATCACCGTGCCCGATAACGGACTGACCGGATCACTCGTGGCGGCATCCGCCTCGGGTCTCGAAGGCGTAGAGACGCCCGAACTGTGTGGCACCGGAACGCTGGACGCCACCAAGGTCACCGGCAAGATCGTACTTTGCGAGCGCGGCGTTTCGGCTCGCACCGACAAATCGGCCGAGGTCAAGCGCGCGGGCGGTATCGGCATGGTGCTCGTCAACCCGAAGGCCGACTCGCTCGACCTCGACGTGCACACCATCCCGACCGTGCACGTAGACGGCGACGGTTACGACGCCCTCGTCGCCTACGCTGCCACGACCAACCCGACCGTGACGTTCGTCAACGGCAACACGACCGGCCAGAGCGAAGCGGCAACGCCGCAGGTCGCCGGCTTCTCGTCGCGCGGCCCGGTCATGGCCGACGGCGGTGACGTGCTCAAGCCCGACCTTGCCGCACCCGGTGTCGGAATCCTCGCCGCCGCAGCCAACGCCGAAGGGGGAGAGGGCAACTACGAGTTCATGTCCGGAACCTCGATGGCCTCACCGCACGTCGCCGGACTCGCCGCTCTGTACCTCGGCATCCACCCGAACGAGACTCCCGCGGCCATCAAGTCCGCGCTCATGACGACGACCTACCCGACGGTTCTGGCCGACGGTTCGGACGCAACGGACGTCTTCGCCCAGGGCGCCGGCGAGGTCGACCCGACCCGCTACCTCGACCCCGGACTCGTCTACCTCAACGACGTCGACGACTGGAACGCGTACCTCAAGGTGACCGGATACGGCCACCTCGACGCTGACGACATCGACGCATCCGATCTCAACCTGCCGTCCATCTCGATCGGTGCACTCGCCGGCAAGCAGGCGGTCACCCGCACGGTCACCTCGACCCGCGCCGGAACGTTCACGGCCAGCGACCTCGCCATCCCCGGCGTTGACGCTGTAGTGGAACCGTCGGCCCTCAGCTTCGACGCAGCGGGCGAATCGAAGTCGTTCACCGTGACCTTCACGGTGACGGATGCCGAACTCGAGCAGTTCACGACCGGTTACCTCGAGTGGGTAGCGGCTGGCGACGCAACCGACACGGTGCGCAGCGTTGTGGCCGTGCGACCGATCTCGCTGGGTGCCCCCGCCGCGGTCTCCGGAGAAGGTGTTGACGGCTCCGTCGACATCGACGTTCTCGGCGGTCGCGACGCGAGTGTCGACCTGACCCTGACCGGTCTGTCGAAGGGCCAGGTCGTCTCGGGCTCCGGCGTCGCCGGCGAGACCGCGACCTACCTGATCGACGTGCCGGAGAACATCGAGTTCGCCCGCTTCGATCTCGACGCGATCGACCCACGGGCCGACCTCGACCTGTACCTGTACCAGCTCGACGTGAACGGCCAGCGCTACCTCTGGGACCAGTCGGCGACCTCGTCGTCCGACGAGCGCATCGACACCACCCAGCTCTGGGCCGGCCGTTACGCACTCACGGTCGATCTCTACTCCGGTGCGGGTGACCTCGACTTCGAGTTGTCGTCGTTCCTGGTCGGGCCGGACACCGGTGCCGGAAACTTCACCGCCGACCCGGCGACGATCACCACCGTCACCGGCGAGACCACGACCACGTCACTCTCGTGGTCGGGCCTCGACAGCGACAGCGTCTACCTCGGCCGTGTCGCGTATGGCGACACCGGTGTGACGTCGGTTGTCACCGTGACAACGGGCGGCGCCGCCACTGAGCCGGCACCGGTCGGAGACCCGAAGCTGGCCGTGGGTCCGGAGTTCATCCGAGCCGGGCAGTTCGTCACCGTCGTCGCCTCGGGCCTTGCCGGCAGGACCGGGTATTCGGTGGCCTGGGATGGCGAAGAGCTGGCGTCCGGCGTGACGTCGCTCGAGGGTGGTCTGGCAAGAGGGGTGGTGGTGCCGTCGACTGCGAAGGTCGGCGACCACACCGTGACCGTGACCACCGCGGATGGCGTGACTTCGGCATCCGTCACCGTGGCGAGCTTCGTGCTCGGGTCAGTCAGCCCCTTCGAGCGACCGGGACTCGACGGTCTGCCGTCGGTCGGAGTCGATGCGGAGTACTCCGGATCGGGAACGATGCACATCACGATCGTGTCGGCGGTGACGGGGGATGTCTTCCTCGACTCGAAGACCGAGGTCGTGGCGAACCCGAACGTGAACACCTGGATCTACTCGTCGGAGCGCGTCAAGGCGCGCTCGGAAGAGCTAGTCGCCACTGTCTCCGCGCTCAAGCCGGACGGCACCGACGGACAGACGGTCACGACGACCTGGACGCCCGAGGCACACGACCCCAGCGTGATCGAATTCACGCCGGCCGGCGACAAGGTGCAGCTGACCGTCGAGAACAACACCGGCACGACCATCGTCACGGCCCTGCGCTACAAGCTCACGAGTGGTGAGCTGATCTACGGCGGCATCTTCTTGAAGGAA